>Ga0316613_10000144_pt1 | contig 89076 bp, 83 predicted proteins | sample OWC_soil_day10_C_2_FD_207647 | JGI IMG/M metagenome (GOLD analysis project Ga0316613, IMG submission 207647) | Wetland soil microbial communities from Old Woman Creek delta, Ohio, United States - OWC_soil_day10_CT_b | ecosystem: Environmental > Terrestrial > Soil > Wetlands | place: USA: Ohio...
GCATAGAGTCTGCGGAGGCTTGATTTTACTGGTGTCCCGGGCGGGATTCGAACCCACGACCCACGGCTTAGAAGGCCGTTGCTCTATCCAGCTGAGCTACCAAGACATAATTTATTTGTTATTTTTTAAACAACATTTATTATACCATTGTCATAATAACTAGTCAATAGTTATATTATGGTCGGAGCGGCAGGATTCGAACCTGCGACCCCCTGGTCCCAAGCCAGGTGCTCTACCAAGCTGAGCCACGCCCCGTTGAATGGTGTATTATACAAAAAGCAATAGTTGATCCTGACTCGGATCTAGTTTGGCCGGATTAATTCGTTTTAGCTGTTCAACTGTAATCCAGCGATCACAGGCACGACAATAAACACTAGCTGACTCATAGGCCCAGGCCAAGTCATGATCACATTTCGGACAGATAAACTGAATCATCAGTTTTCTGGCTGGTGCTTCAGCGATTTCTTTTTCTTGGCGTTCTACCACTTAACTGCAGCTCCTTGTCTGTAAACCCTTTGATCTACCACTCTACCATTTGAACGGCAGGGAGCAATACTTTTTCTAATGCTCAACCAAGTTTAAACACTAAAACGCAAGCCAGCTCACACAGGAACCGCCTTGCGGCTTTTAAAATTTGGAGCGGGTGATGGGAATCGAACCCACGCAGCCAGCTTGGAAGGCTGGAACTCTACCGTTGAGCTACACCCGCATATTAAGTTTTCGATGGTCGGAGCGGCAGGATTCGAACCTGCGACCCCCTGGTCCCAAGCCAGGTACTCTACCAAACTGAGCCACGCCCCGTCAATCACAAGATATATTATACTATATCTTTTTGTGCTATGTCAACAACTTATTTTACATAACATTTTGTTTTGTATTTCAGCCATTGTCAGCGACAACGTTAATAGAATATCATTTATAGATAGCAATGTCAAGATTTTTTTAAAAAACTAACCAAGCGCCGTGGTTAAACGCGCTTTGGTTAGTTTTTTTGTTGATTATAAGTTATTATCAGCCGGCAGACGGCAGTATTGCTTTTGTCCTTCAAGGTAAAAGTTATTGCCTGTACTGTCTATGACTACAATCGCCGGGAAGTTTTCGACGGTCATTCGGGCTAAGGCTTCGGCCCCTAAATCGGCGTAGGCTACTACTTCATAGCTTTTTACGGTTGCGGCAATAAGCGCCGCCGCACCGCCGGTGGCAGCAAAGTAAACGGCTTGATGTTTTTTCATGGCAGCGATTACTTCAGGCGAGCGATAGCCTTTGCCAATCATCCCCAGCAAGCCCTGGTCCAACATCTGCGGGGTGTATGAGTCCATTCGTCCGCTGGTGGTCGGTCCGGCTGAGCCGATAGGCTGGCCCGGTTTTGCCGGACTTGGGCCGACATAGTAGACTATTTGGTTATGAAAGTCAACGGGCAGGGTTTCGCCTTTAGCCAAGGCTTCGGTCATTCTTTTATGGGCGGCATCCCGTGAGGTATATACGGTGCCGGTAATAAGTACAAGGTCACCCGCTTTAAGAGCACGGGCTTGTTCCAAGGTAAACGGCGTTGTTATTTTGATTGGTGCGGCCATGTTAGCAGCCCCCTTATATTAGTGTTTCGGCATGACGGGTAGCGTGGCAGTTTACATTAATCGCCACCGGCAAGCCGGCAATATGCGTGGGATAGTATTCAATGTTAACGGCCAGGGCGGTTGTGGTGCCGCCTAAGCCTTGCGGCCCGACGCCGGTTAGGTTTACCAGGGTTAGTAGTTCTTCTTCGAGTTTAGCGTAGTCCGGGTTGGCATTATGGCGATCTATCGGCCTTAGCAACGCTTTTTTTGCTAATAGCGCGGCTTTTTCCATTGTGCCGCCGATACCCATACCGACGATAATCGGCGGACAGGGATTAGCTCCGGCCGCCAAGACTGTGTCCAGGATAAATTTCTTTACTCCGGCAACGCCGTCTGATGGTTTGAGCATTTTTACCGCACTCATATTTTCACTGCCAAAGCCTTTCGGGGCCAGGGTTATTTTAAGTTTATCGCCAGGGACAATTTCGGTATGGATAATAGCCGGGGTATTATTGCCGGTGTTTTTTCTATTGAATAGGGGCTCAGCGACTACGGATTTCCGGAGATAGCCTTCACTGTAGCCGGTTGCTACCCCATTGTTTATCGCAGTTTGTAAGTCACCGTCTATGTGTACTTCTTGGCCAAGTTCGAGAAAAATAACGGCCATTCCAGTGTCTTGGCAAATGGGCACGTCGTTTTGGGCGGCAATAGCCGCATTTTCAATTAGTTGATTGATTATTTCCTGGCCAAGGGGTGATTGTTCCTGGTTATGCATGTGGGTCAAGGCCGTTTTAACATCTTCCGGCAGATAGTAGTTGGCTTTTATTGCTAATTCGGCAACGGCTTTGGTTACCATTTGGGCTGTAATTACCCGCATTTTTTCCACCCTCCTATCGACCAAGTTTTATTCTAGCGGCGGCGTTAGCCCTGACGGTTTCCGGATCAATTTTTATTCTGGCTACGCCGCTGTCCATCGCGGCCTTGGCTACTGCAGCCGCTACTGCCGGAGCGACTCTTGGATCGAAAGCGTCAGGCACTACATAGTCTTCCCGAAGTTCATGGTCTTGAATAAGTCCCGCAATCGCGTGGGCTGCGGCTAATTTCATGGTTTCGTTGATTTGCCGGGCCCGAACGTCGATGGCCCCGCGAAAGACTCCCGGAAATACCATTACGTTATTAACTTGGTTAGGCGAGTCTGAGCGCCCAGTGCCAGCTACTCTGGCTCCTGCGGCCTTAGCAACGTCATACATAACTTCTGGAACGGGATTTGCCATGGCTAACACTACGGCATCGCTGTTCATATTACTGATTATGTCAGTGGTAAATACCGCTGGCGCAGAAACGCCCAGCAGTACATCTGCGCCTTTGGCTATTTCGCTCAGTTTTCCTTGAAGTTTTTCTTTGTTGGTAACTTCGGCCAGTTCAGCCTGCACCTGGTTCAGGCCAGGTCTCCCGGCACATAACGCTCCTTTTGAATCAAGCAGAATTACATTTTGCGCGCCGGCATGAACCAGGAGTTTAGCGATAGCCGTTCCGGCGGCTCCAGCTCCATTAACTACTATTTTAACTGCGGACAGAGATTTTTTAACTAGGCGCAAGGCCCCAATGGTGGCGGCTACCGCGGCAATGGCGGTACCATGCTGGTCGTCATGGAATACCGGGATATCCATTATTTCTTTGAGCCGATTTTCAATTTCGTAGCATTTAGGTGAGGAAAAATCTTCGAGGTTTATCCCGGCAAAGCTAGGTTGCAGCAATTTGACGGTTTCGATAATTTTGTCAGGGTCTTTGGTGTCCAGGCAAATCGGCACCGCGTCAACGTCACCAAAAGTTTTAAACAAGACTGATTTGCCTTCCATTACGGGCATAGCCGCTTCTGGCCCGATGTCGCCAAGGCCAAGAACCCTGGTCCCATCGCTTACTACTGCGACCATGTTACCCCGACAGGTATATTCAAAAGATAAATCTTTATTTTTAGCAATTTGCAAACAAGGTTCTGCTACTCCCGGAGTATAGGCTAAGCTTAGGTCTTTACGGTTTGTTAGTGGCACTTTACTTGCCACTTCTAGTTTACCTTGGTGTAATTTATGCAATTTTATCGCTTCTTCTTGGATACTCACTAATTACATCTCCTTATTTTTCTGGCCTGAGACCCGATTCGATTTTATTCTATATAGCCCAATTATAACCAATGTTTCGTTCTAGGACAACCTTATAGTAAACAAGGCTGACGCGCTCGCGCCAGCCTTGCTGCTTTTTAGTTTTTTTCGCAACTATTATTTTTCGAACGACTTAGCTTTTTGTTGGTATGATTCCCGACGTTCCGCCGCATCTTGCGCGGTTTTATCGAATAGTTTGTCGGCAACTTCAGGATATTGCCGTTTTAGTGAGGAGTAACGAACTTCGCCCATCAGGAATTCTTTGAAGTCCGCGGTCGGTTCTTTGGAGTCAACACTAAATGGATTTTTACCTTCTTCTGCTAACGACGGGTTATAACGGTACATTGACCAGTAGCCCGATTCAACGGCTCTTTTTGCTTCTAACTGGCTGTTACCCATACCGACTTTTAGGCCGTGATTAATACACGGAGCATAAGCGATAATGAGAGATGGACCCGGATAAGCTTCTGCTTCCGCAATTGCTTTAAGGGTCTGGTTTTTATCTGCTCCCATGGAGATCTGAGCCACATATACATAACCATAGCTCATCGCCATCATGCCCAAGTCTTTCTTTTTGGTCTGTTTACCGCTGGCAGCAAATTTCGCAATGGCTGCGGTCGGGGTGGATTTAGATGACTGTCCACCAGTATTGGAGTATACTTCGGTATCGAATACGAAAACATTGACATCTTCGTTGGAGGCAAGTACATGGTCTAAGCCGCCGTAACCGATATCATAGGCCCAGCCGTCACCACCGAAGATCCATTGTGATCTTTTGACAAAGAAGTCTTTATTTTTATAGATTTCTTTTAGGAGCGGGTCAGCCGATTTTTCGGCTTCGAGACAGGCAATAAGTTTATCAGCCCGGTCCCGGGTACCTTGGCCCTTATCTTTATTGGCAAGCCATTCGTTCATCGCCGCTTTTAAGTCAGCACTTACCGAGAGTTCCAGGGCTTTGGTTATTGAGGTTGCCAAATTTTCTCTGACTTTTTTCGCACCAGTAAACATGCCCAAGCCATATTCAGCGTTATCTTCAAACAGCGAATTGGCCCAAGCCGGGCCATGGCCGCGATGGTTCTTGGTGTATGGCATTGATGGTGCACTAGCGCCCCAGATTGAGGAACAGCCAGTAGCGTTGGCAATCATCATCCGATCACCGAAGAGCTGGGTAATCAGTTTAGCATATGGAGTTTCGCCGCAACCAGCGCAAGCACCGGAGAATTCCAGTAGTGGTTGTTCAAACTGACTGCCTTTAACGGTTTCTTTATTCATTGGATTAGCCTTAGGTGCTAGCTTCATGGCATAGTCCCACAATGGAGCTTGTTCCATTTGGGTAGCGATCGGCTTCATTACCAGAGCTTTTTGTTTGGATGGGCATACTTCAGCACAGTTGCCACAGCCTACACAATCAAGCGGCGAGACCGCAATTCTAAAGCTGAGGTCTTTAGCTCCAGTTGCTGCTTTAGCGGTAAAGCCAGCTGGGGCAGCGGCCAGTTCTGCTTCGTTGGCCAGTACCGGACGAACAGTAGCGTGCGGACATACGTACGAGCACTGGTTACATTGGATACAGTGTTCCAGTTGCCACTCAGGTACATTAATTGCAATGCCGCGTTTTTCATAAGCGGAAGTACCTGAGGGGAAGGTGCCGTCTTCGATACCGACAAAAGCGCTAACCGGCAAGCTGTCGCCTTCTTGACGATTCATTGGAATGAGTATTTTCTTAATAAATTCCGGTGCATCACTCTTAGCGTCAGCTTCATCTTTTAAGTTTTTCCACGCATCGGGGATCGTGATTTTAACCAAAGCGTTAACGCCAAGGTCAATGGCAGCATTATTCATGTCAACGACTTTCTGTCCTTTGCTGCCATAAGAAGATGCAACGGCATTTTTCAGGTAGCCCAGTGCTTCTTCAACCGGAATAATGTTGGCCAATTTAAAGAAGCCGGACTGCATGATCATGTTGATGCGTCCGCCCAAACCAATTTCTTGAGCGATTTTAACAGCGTCGATCGTGTAAAAGTTGATGTTATTTTTAGCGATATTGCGTTTTATCGAAGCTGGCAAATTTTCTTCCAGTTCAGCTTGATTCCAGGTACAGTTGAGCAGGAAGACCCCACCAGGTTTAATTCCTTCTAAAACATTATATTTTTGTACATAGGACTGATTGTGGCAAGCGACAAAATCAGCTTTATTGATAAGGTATGGCGACTTAATTGGTTTTTTACCAAACCGCAAGTGCGATACGGTAACCCCGCCGGACTTTTTGGAGTCATAAGCAAAATAGCCCTGCGCATACATATCGGTATGGTCACCAATAATTTTGATAGCGCTCTTATTGGCACCAACAGTTCCGTCAGAGCCTAAGCCCCAGAATTTACAAGCCGTAGTGCCAGCCGGAGTGGTGTCAACATCCTTGCCAACCGGCAATGAGGTGTTGGTAACATCATCAACGATGCTGACCGTAAATTTATCTTTCGGCTGAGCCAATTTGAGATTGTCGTATACTGACACGATGTGGGCCGGAATAACATCTTTAGAGCCTAAGCCATAGCGACCGCCAACAATAAGCGGCTGCCATTCTTTGCCGTAGAAAGCGCTCTTAACATCAAGGTACAGCGGTTCGCCAAGTGAACCCGGTTCTTTGGTCCGATCAAGTACGGCAATTTTCTTTACGGTTTTAGGAATGTATTTAAAGAAATGGTCAAGTGAGAATGGACGGTATAGATGGACCGTCAACAGCCCGACTTTTTCGTCTTGAGCATTAAGGTAGTCTACAGTTTCTTCAATAGCTTCACATACTGAACCCATAGCAATAATCATGCGGTCAGCATCTTTCGCACCATAGTAGTTGAAGAGGTGGTAATCACGGCCAGTTATTTTGTTAATTTCAGCCATATAATTTTCAACGATGGCCGGAGTAGCTTCATAATATTTATTGGATACTTCGCGTTCTTGGAAGTAGATATCCGGATTTTGTGCGGTACCACGAATTACCGGATGATCAGGATTAAGCGCCCGACGGCGGAAAGCATCCAAGGCTTCATAGTCGACTAATTTAGCTAGATCAGCATAGTCAAGCAATTCAATTTTTTGAACTTCATGCGAGGTTCTGAAGCCGTCGAAGAAGTTGACGAACGGCACCCGGCCTTTGATTGCTGATAAATGAGCTACTGCCGCAAGGTCCATAACTTGTTGTACACTGCTGCCGGCCAAAAGTGCAAACCCGGTTTGTCTAGCAGCCATTACATCTTGATGATCGCCAAAAATATTGAGAGAGTTGGCAGCCAGCGCCCGAGCACTGACATGAAATACTGTTGGCAATAATTCGCCAGCAATTTTGTACATATTTGGAATCATCAGGAGTAAACCTTGGGATGCGGTATATGTAGTAGTCAATGCGCCTGCCTGTAAGGAGCCATGAACAGCACCAGCGGCCCCACCTTCAGATTGCATTTCTACAACTTTAACCGGTTCACCAAAAATGTTTTTTCTGCCTTCTGCAACCCACTCATCAACACTCTCCGCCATTGGAGAGGACGGAGTAATCGGGTAGATGGCCGCAACTTCAGTAAACGCATACGAGACATGTGCCGCTGCTGTGTTGCCATCCATGGTTTTAGTTTTTTTCATAATTCTACCTTCTTTCGTGTAAATTTTCTGGCAATAGGGTTATATACATTCGTCGTAGACCGGGTTACCGACCTACGACGATGTTTTTTTCAATTTGAAAAATTTTCATACACTTCAAGTAGTATTATATAGTATAGCATATTTCCAGACGAAGAAAAAGCTGGAAATTAAAATTTTCCTTATATTTCTAGCTGGAGTGCTTCAAAGATATTTTTATCATTCAGCGACAATATCCCACAGCTGGATTTAGAGCCGCCCCGCGGCAAGGCCGGGCTGCCAGGATTAAATAGCAGAATACTATCCTGCCAGGTTATATCCGGTACATGGGAGTGTCCGTAGATTACGGCATCGACTTCATATTGTCTGGCCCACTGCGCCAGTTCTTTTATGCGGCTTTTCGCCTGATAATTATCGCCATGGGTCAGCCATATTTTTTTGTCCCCGATTTGAATAAATTCGTCAGGTTTTGCGGTTCCATAGGCATCACAGTTACCAGCGACGGCAATTACCTTTGTTCCGGTAACATCAGCCAGATATTTGCCATCCCGGCAGTTATCGCCAGCATGCAGCCATAGTTCTACTTTCCCGGCTGCTTTGACCGCTTTTAATATTGCCTTAGTATTCCCATGAGTATCACTAATAACTCCTATCCTCATTATAGTACCTCATTAACTTCGGCCCGATATTCTGTACCGCCTGGCCTCGGTGACTAAGCGCATTTTTTTCTTCCGGGGCTATTTCAGCTAATGTTTTACCTAGCTTCGTAATATAGAAGATCGGATCATAGCCAAAACCGCCATGCCCCTTGGCTTCTGTTAAAATAACACCTTCGCATACGCCTTCAGCGGTTAACAATGTGCCGTCAGGATCAATATAGGCCAATACACAACGAAATCGAGCTGTTCTTTTATTAGGTTCAATCCCAACCAAATTTGCTAAGAGTTTTTTATTGCATTCGGCATCAGTCGCCCCCATTCCGGCGTAGCGTGCCGAATATACCCCCGGGGCTCCGTCCAGCGCGTCGACTTCCAGCCCCGAATCATCAGCGAGACAAGCCTTCCCGGTACAAAGCGCATAGTGCGTGGCTTTTAGCACTGCATTAGCGAGGAAGGTTTCACCGGTTTCTTCCGCTTCCGGCAATTTCTCGCCAAGTTCAGTTAAAGAAATAAGCTTAACCGGCAAATTAGCTAAAGCCATTGCCAATTCTTTAACTTTGCCTTGATTGGTAGTCGCTACAATAATTTCTCTCATCCTTCGCGTCCCACTCGCCACGACATTGCTCCCAGGATTTCTTTTTGATATTCAATTATTTCATTAATTCCTTGTTCCCCGGTTGTTAACAGCGAGGTTAGTTCTTGTTTTGTAAACGGGCGTTTTTCTCCCGTGCCTTGGACTTCTACCATTGCCCCATTGCCAGTCATTACAAGATTAAGGTCAACCATGGCCCGGCTGTCTTCTTCATAGCAGATATCTAACAGTACTTCATTATCTACTACGCCGACACTCACCGCGGCTAAGAAGTCTGTCACCGGAAAGCGTTTGCCTTCGGTGTATAAGGTATTAACAGCATCAAATAAGGCAATATAGGCTCCGGTTATTGCCGCGGTGCGGGTTCCGCCGTCAGCCTGAATAACATCACAATCAATCCAAATTGTTCTTTCGCCCAATGCCGACAAGTTAGTGACGCTTCTAAGGGCCCGGCCAATCAACCGCTGGATTTCATGTGTCCGTCCGGTAATTTTGCCTTTAGCCGCTTCACGCATATTACGGGTTTTGGTAGAGCGTGGCAATAGCGAATATTCAGCGGTAATCCACCCGGAACCGCTGCCCTTCATAAACGGTGGTACTTTTTCTTCCACGGTAGCAACACACAGCACTTTAGTATCACCGAATTCTACTAATACTGATCCTTCAGCATGTTTTAAATAATTGCGGGTTATCTTTACCGGTCTAAGTTCATTCGCTTGTCGTCCATCTACGCGCGTCATATAAAATTTTCCTCCTCGTGACTCTGGTCAGAGCCGCTCTACAAAATCATTTTCTTTATCTTGAATTATATAGTGTTGAAACTGTCCTTGTGTTTTTGCCAAAAGTGCAGCATCTTTAGCTTGCTGCCGACAAGCGGCACAAGGTTCTCTAGGAATAATGGCGGCAAAGATCGACTTATAGTCGCCTTGGTAATCGCCATTAGACTGACTTTCGACTGTTATAAAACCATGGCACTTGGTACACACGCGCACCCGTTCTAGTTGTTGTTCACTAATGGAACTATCATCATAGTATATGTGCCGCTGGCGCTGCCAGTAGTCCCCCGCCTTGGTACAGGCCTGGCGGCTTAGTGAAAAGCGATTTTGCCACAACCCCATTTGCTGGCGAACAAGTTTTTCAATATAAGCGGTATTCCGGGCAATGCTCTTGGGAGCCCGGGCAATATCCGGCTCAACAACCCGACGATAATCTAATCCAGCCATCGCTAATATGATGCCGGTGTTTACATACGGCAAGGCATCTTCGATAGAGTAACCGCCTTCAAGGACTGCAATATCGGCTTTTAGCTTATCTGCCAATCTAGCATACCCCTGAGCCGTAACTGCCATGCCAGCTAGGGGATCACTGTAATGATTATCCTGCCCAGCAGAGTTAATAATTAGGTCCGGGGCAAAGTCTGCGAGGATCGGCAATACTAGGTTATCAAGGATATAATGCATTCCTTCATCGGTTGTGCCCGGCGGCAACGGCAGGTTTATGGTAGTGCCAAAAGCCCGCGGACCTCCCGCCTCATCGGTAAAGCCAGTGCCTGGGTAAAGGGTTCGTCCATCCTGATGAAAGGAAATAAATAGCGTATCCGGATCATGGTAGAAAATATCTTGGGTTCCATCACCATGATGAACGTCGGTGTCGACAATAGCCACCCGGCCAATGCCCCGCTGCCGCCGCAAATATTCTATCATAATCGCTTCAATATTTATCGTGCAAAAGCCCCGCGTACCATGCACTACCCGCATGGCATGATGGCCCGGTGGTCTGACTAAGGCAAAGGCTCGCTCAACGTCGCCGCTTACCACCGCCTCAGCGGCGGTGATAGCACCGCCGGCGGATACTAAATGGGCATCGGTAATTAATGAAGCGATATCCGGCACCCCAATATGAACTCGTTCGGCATCAGCGATTTTCGCGAGTCGCGGCTTATATTCTTTAATACCGGGTATGTCCAGGAGGCCTTCTTCAACAAGCTGATCCCGTGTATATAAAAGCCGTTCTTCCCGTTCCGGATGGGTCGGGCTAATTGCCCAGTCAAACGCCGGGAAGAACACTAACCCCAAGGGTTTTGCTTGCATTATTCCCCCTCCTCAATCGCCACATCGGTAAATACGCCAGGTTTTATTTGCTGTTGGCAAGTTATTATCTTGCCAACAGTTTGAAAGCCCCGCACTAAATTGAACTCTTCTGCGTATACTGTTTCCATTTTTCCCACACCGATACCAGCCTGCGCGGCTCGCTCTGCCAAATATTTTTTTGCAAGTATCTCCGCATCATTAAGAGATACGCGCTTATTTTCTAGTTTATCTTGAAGGCCTAATTCGGCTACTGTAAAATACCGTTCTTCGGTATCGGCCCTAAAGGTTACCGCCAGCGTTGGCTTAGCTACCGCCGCCCCAACTGCATTGGCTACCGTCGCGCCTTTCGGCACCTTAACCTTTACGCCTAACTGCGCCGCAACCAGCGGGGCTATTCCAGCGGCTGCACCGCCAACTCCTACCACTAGGTTAGGCTGAATAGTGTTACTGGAAATTATATCGGCTACCCGCTCAACCGGCTCAGCCGCTTTCGCCGCCAGCATATCGCCAATAGCTGTGGTAATTTTTCCAGCCGCCACTTGCAATACTTCTTTAGCGATCAGTTTGACATCTTGTTCGCCCTCAGCCAATTGTGCCATCGCCGCCACCGCCTTAGCGTGATCACCAAAGGAAGCTATCCCGGCAACGATCATCGCATCTGACACGGTTGGCTTCGGCCCGCCAACGGCCATCGGCGGACCTTCTCGACTTGGTCCGACCGCCAACACACCGCCCTGACGCCGGACAAGGCTATCGCCGCCAATTCCTACTGAGCTCAGCCAGAAGGAACGTACCGCGGTGGGATAACCATTTATTACGGCCCCGCGTTCAGCAAACAGCGGCACGCCATCCCGCCATAGGGCAATGTCGGTAGTTGTACCGCCAATATCCAGGGAAACCGCTTCCCCCTCCGGTGCCGCCAAGGCCATGATTCCCAATACGCTTGCCGCAGGCCCGGTAAATATCGCCTCAACCGGATAATTTCGCGCTGTATCTAGTGGCAGTGTCCCGCCATCAGCTTTGAGAACGTACACCGGAGCAGTTATGCCCCGTACAGTTAGGGCCTGGTTAACCGCCGTAGCAAATATCCCAAACTGCCGCCAAACCGCAGAATTATAATAGGCGGAATTAGTCCGCCGCCAAAAATTTAGCGAACCGGATATTTCCGACCCGATAGTTATATAAGCCGGAGCGACGTATTGTCTAATCATCGCCGCAACCGCTTGTTCGATCGCCGGATTACGCACGGCAAATTTTCCGACCACAGCAAAGTTCGCAATTTTCTCGGCCTTACGGCATACGACTTTAATTTCACTTTCGTCTGGCCGGGCTACTTCACGCCCCCGGTGATCAACATAGCCACTTATTATATATGGTTCCTGGGGTACCATTTTGGCAATGTCCAACCCCGGACCCGGCATTAATACTAAAGCAACTTTATCAGTTTTTCCTTCTACAACGGTGTTGGTAACAATCGTGGTCGAAAGTGCCACCCGTTGAATTTGGCTGGTGTCGATACCGCTTAACACCAGGTCTAAGGCCGCCAACATTCCCTCCATGAGGTCGCCGTGAGTGGTGGCATACTTTGCTTGTGCTAAAATTTTGGCATTACTTATTACAACCGCGTCAGTAAAGGTCCCACCAACATCAATGCCCAGCAACATCGTATTCCCCCGCTTTCTCATTTTGGCCAGCTCCGATTTACCAAAAAATAGAGAGGATAGTCCAATGTTAGTCTACCCTCTCCGTTAAGCCACTAAGCAGTAGCTTGTGCTGCAACTTTAGCATAATTTTTTATAATAACTATTGGTGTTCGTTGGCTGGCATTGCCGAAGGGATTATCAATCAAAATACGCGCTAATTTTTCCGGCTGCATTCCCTTGGAGACCCCAAGTACAGCTGCCCGCTTAAGGTCATTGACATCGGCTACCGCAGCCCCGTAGCAGCCAAGTCGCTGTTTAATGGCTTCCGCTACATCATTGGGTTTATGCGGACCATAGACAATGCATTTATCAAATGGCGGCATGGTCCCGGTCACATCATCAATCAGTGCCGCTTGCTCACCAGCCAATTCATAAAATACCCCGTTACGGCCAACAAACTTAGCTAAAAGTCCCATCAGCATAGCAAAGGTCATCCGCCATTCGCCTTCAACCGCCATCGCCGACTGCATGCCATAGGCGCTAGACAAACTTCCTTTTTGCGGCACAAACCGGCACAGGAGTTTTGCCAAAAAGCCCGGTTTCAGTTCTTCCGGGGTAACAAGCCGGCCCTGGGTAATAGCTACCACGCTTTCCGCCACTGACACTACGTCGTCCGGCCCAATCATATCTTTAGCATACTTTTCAATGGTATCGACAATATCATCCTTGGGTGTCAGTATTCTTGTCTTAACCGGTATAAGTTCCAGTTCCATTTATTTATCCTCCTATGCTTTAGCAGTACTAGAATTTAGTGACTTAATAAGTTCATCCGCCGTAACGGTCATCCGATTTTTGGTAATATATAATTCACCGCGGCCCACGACTTGATAGACAATGTCTACCGTGTAATCAACCATATCCGCCATAGCCGCCCGGATATCGCCGTTTTTAGCAGTAAATTTCATCGTAACGTCGACTGTTTCACCAGTGTTTAAGGGAACAATCAACGCTTCAAAATAACCGTCGGTACGAGGCCGGGCTTCAGTTGCCAGCCATGATGACAATTCGACGGCATCAAATTGTTCCTGCGGCAAAAGGTGTCTAGTATAGCAATCCATAATTGTCCCATCTTGATTTCCCTTGTTAACGAAAGGAACTTTGCAATTAAACACCGCCGTATTAGCATTAATATTAGTCAGGGTAAACTCGGTACGTTGTTCTACTAAAAATTCAACTTCGACATCTCCTTGCCGGGCAACATACAGCCAGATAGCCACAGCAATCACAATAATAAGTACTATAAGATATACCAACCAATCCATATATAACCGCCTCCATCTTTTAACTAGAATACGTCATATAATGGCGTATTCCTCTAGCTCTGCCTTAATAAACTCGCTTTTACAGCCACGAATAATATTTTGGGAAAGGTCTCTGGCCATAACGGAATCGCCTGAAAACCCAATTTTTATCGAACCTTCACCGGTACTTGCCAAAAGGTCACGTTTGTTTAGTTCACGATAAGCAGCCCGCGCCGTCTCTCCCGCCGGGTTAACCAACGTCACGGTTTTACCCATAATCTGCTGAATCAACGGACTAATTAATGGGTAATGCGTGCAGCCCAGAATAAGCGCATCTACCTTAGCCTTAACTAGCGGTATTAAGTATTCTTTAGCCGCCGCTTCAAGAACCGAGCCACTTAAAATGCCCTGCTCAATTAGTGGCACGAAATCGGGACAAGCCTGCGGATAAAACCGGGCCGCGTCATCAAGTTCTTTAAGCATCTTGCCATGTTTGCCGCTGGCAACAGCAGCCTGAGTGGCAATAACTCCAATATTTTTTGTTTTAGTAGCCTCAAGGGCCGTCCTTACTCCAGTGGTCATCCCCACAAGGGGATATGAATACATACTCCGGGCAGCTTCTAACCCCAGTGCCGTCATCGTATTACAGGCAACCACCGCCATCTTTACCTCTTGTTTAGCAAAAAACCGTAAAAATTGATTCATAAAGTCAATAATTTGAGCTGGCGGCCTTGAACCATAAGGTGCTCTAGCCGTGTCGCCAAAATAAATGATCTTTTCATGCGGCATTAGCGCAGCAAGTTCTTTTACAACCGTCAAACCGCCGATACCTGAATCAAAGACACCGATTGCCGCACTCTTCATGGCGCACCCCCTTTTTAATTATTCTCTCTTAGCGCCATCTATTCTATGCCAATCATCCCTGAGCATATCATGCCTGCCGCTGCTATTGTTATTACTTTCCATAACAGGATTGTTCTTATTCATCAGCTGGGCCGATTTGTTCTTTTAATAAAGCGGCTTGCAATAAATCAAAATATTGCGCCGGTAACCTTACTATTTTACCATTAACGTCGGAAAATGCATTTTTGGTACTCCCGGTTGCCAGAAGGGTTCCATCTTCCGGGCGCACAACTCGGTAGTTAAATATCATTTTCACTTTGCTTAAATCCACCAGGGTTGTTTCAATTGTAATATTGTCATCAAACTTCGCCGAAGCGCGATACTTACAACTGACATCACTTATCGGAAACACTATTCCTGCTGCCAACAAATCAGTTATCAGAACTCCAGCCTGGCGCATGTATTCCACTCGTCCCATTTCAAACCAGCAAAAATAGTTGGAGTGATGCACCACGCCCATCAAATCAGTTTCTACAAATCTTACTCGATTCTTTACCGGAACCATATTATGTCCCCTCTTCCTCTATGTAATCTCAGTAATCCGGGCTGCTTCATTTGTCAATATTCTTTCCCGCCGACCCACCATTTGACCCCGCCTATAATTAAAAAGACCAGGCTTCCGCCAAGTCTGAGTAGCAACCGGAAACCATAGTTTAATGTCGACTTATCCGATAAAGATGTCCAAGCCCGCGCTAAATCATCTATTATTGTACTTTCTATTTCCTTATTTGTAAAGGCAAACCAAGCTATTGAAAGGGCCTCAAAATATTAACTATCAAAATAGCTATCCCCTCACCAATGGCTAAGGGATAGCTATACAAAACCTTACATTATTGTATGTATATAATCGACCGGCATAATACAGAAAGGTTGGGTGAACTGTACTATGCCGATCGTTAGCTTTTATAGGTAAATTGTACCAAGCTATTTTGACAATTACGTTGCAAATTTGTTACTAAACTGTAACAATTTCACAACGAATTTTCAGATCTAATATTTACCCTGCCTTGGTGCATGTTTTCCGGTTAGGCATCAAACCATTGGTTTCGCTGCTGGCCCAGCCGGCAGCAGTACATTAAAGATACTGCCCACCCCCACTATACTTTCGACATTCACTTGACCGCCGTGGTTTTCAACTAGTTGCTTGACAATAGCAAGCCCAATGCCGGATCCACCGCTTTTCCGGTCCCGGGATTTATCGCCCCGGTAAAAATGATCGAAAACATACGGTAAATCGTCGGGGGGAATTCCCGGACCGTTGTCTTCAATCGCCACCTTCAGCCATTGATGTCCACGATTCCCAACCATAGCCGTGGTTACCTGCACCCGGCCTTGACACAAAGAATAGCGGATGGCATTTATCAGGATATTATCGAACACCTGGCTCATCCGGTCAGCATCCACTACCACTTCCGGCAGATTATCCGCCAGGGTGCAGCTCACCTTAATTTGTTTTTCATCGGCCAGGGATTTCAACTTCATCAAGCTCCGGGTAATGAGTTGATTCATGTCGGTGGGCAGTTTTTCCAAGGCCAATTGGCGAACTTCCGCCAATGATAAATCCCGCAAATCTTTAATCAGACGATTTAATCGCACCGCCTCTTCATGCAGTGAACTCAGTTGGTCTGGGCTTGGTTCAATCACACCATCGATCATCCCTTCCAGATTCCCCTGGATAACGGCCAACGGTGTCCGCAGTTCGTGGGCGATATTGGCCAGCAGTTGCCGCCTGAGCTTCGTGTTGGTTGCCAAGGTCTGCGACATTCGATTGAAGATCACGGCCAAATGACCGATCTCATCCCTGGTTTCTACTAAGACCGTTTGCCCCAAATTGCCTTTCTCAATTTGTTCGGCGGCGCGGCTTAAATTACGAAGCGGAACTGTAATGCTACGGGCCAGAGCATAGCTGGCCGCCAATCCGGCTGCCAAAATGCCTAGTCCTACCCAGATAAGCGATTGATGAACCGATGCGAGGAATGTATGTTCCAGGGGGCCCATCATGATGGTCATCAGCGGTTGACCACCCGCTTGCCCCATCAGATCGCCTTGACTCATCTCCATATGCTGCACTACCAGGTATTCTTTGAACAGTTCAGTCATCTGCGTATTCGCCAAATAAATCAGAACAAACACGGTTATGGCCACCGCCAAAAAGGTAAATCCGGTAATCCGATAGATAATGCTATTGATTTTATTCATCGCCACCACCGGCAAATTTATAGCCAATCCCATATACGGTTAGAATATATCGAGGTTCTTTTGAATTGTTTTCTAGTTTGCGGCGCAAATTCTTTATATGAGCGTCAATGGTTCGCTCATACCCATCAAATGCATAGCCCTGGGTTAGTTCTACAATCTGCAGCCGACTAAATACTTTGCCCGCATTAGTTGCCAAAACTTCTAACAGTTTAAATTCGGTGGGCGTGAGCTCCACCAGCTGACTACCGTTCATTACCTGGTGACATTCAAGATCAATCGTCAGCCCGCCCACCTTAATCGGCTCGTTCATTACGACTTCCTTATGGGCGCGGCGTAAAATAACTTTAGCCCTAGCAACTACTTCCTTAGGGCTAAATGGCTTGGTCACGTAGTCATCCGCTCCGATTTCAAGACCTACCAGCCGATCGCTTTCTTCGTCCCTGGCAGTTAACATGATAATCGGTATATCGTTATCCCGGCGGACTTTTCGGCATACGTCCCACCCATCAAGTCCAGGCAGCATTAAGTCCAGAATCATGATATCCGGTTTTTTTTCACGCACGGCTTGTAATGCATCTAAGCCGTCATTGACCATATAGGTAATAAATCCCGCTTTATCAAAATAGGTCTTGAGCAATTGAGTCAGTTTGGCATCATCATCAACAATCAGTACTGAATATTGGGCCATAACCTACTCCTCCTCTCACACAGTTTTTTTATTAATAATTCGTCGGTGGTAAAGCCCACTCCTCTGCTGGAAAATTTCGTAAGACAATTGGTGGTTATAGTAAGTAGGCGAAGGTGCGTTTCCTTCTGGAAGCGCCACCTTCGCCTACTTGTTTACTGGTGTTCCATATGTTCCATATTTTGCATATTACCCATGTTTTCCATATGCTGCATATGCTCGCCACCGCCATTGGAGTTCCACCCCATAAGCGTTGGATCAACCATACCAAAAACCATCGCTACGTGATTCACAACAAGAAAGACGATCAAGATAATAAAATGAAGCTTCATTTTCTGATTATCTGTTTTACGCTTGCCGATTAATCCAAGTTCCAGTAAGGCAATGCCAACCAGCGGAATAACACCGCTGAGGTAGGCTCCCACGGCGAGGATATCAGCAGTACCACGCCACTGAATATGGGGAACAACCGTTGTAATTAAATTCAGGAAGACAGCTAAAAAATAGAAACCTAGCACAATCCCCAGCCACTTATTCCAGATTCTCCAGCCACCCGCATTGGAACCACGAAGAAATACCGTGAAAAACTCTGTTGCAACTAGTGTTTCTGCTAATACCACCGGAATAACCATGTAAATAATAAGATTCCATGGTTGGTTGAGAGATAATAATTCCATGTAATGTGTCATTATCATAACGCTTCGCACCATCCTTCATTTGATTTATAGACATTATTATAGACATCAACTATGAAGAACTTGTGAAAAAGCTATGAAGAACTGATGAGTTTTGCAATTCGTTAACTAGTAATTATTTGCTACTTTCACAATCTGATCCCAGGTTCGTTTGTAGGAACTTGATTCGCTGGTGAGGGTAAGTTCTTTTTCTGCACGAGTGACCGCCGTATAAAGCCAGCGGGGATTATTTCTGAAAGCATCTTGGTGAACGAAGACTTTTTCCCATTGACCACCTTGGCTTTTGTGAGCGGTGATGACGTATCCATAGGTGGCGATGGATACGTCTTTGGATAGTTCGTACCGGCTGGTGTTGATGTTTCTATCACACCAAGCTAGGGGAAAGTGTTTATCAACATCAATGAATTGTCCATGATAGACGGATGGTTTTTCGGTGGCTGGCAAAAGAAGAATTTTATATTTTCCATTTGTAAGCAAACAACCTTCAACAGAAACGAGGGCTTTTTGAGCATTATCTCTGATCGGAAGACTTTTTGCTGTAATGATGGCAACCTGATCAAGCGTTAGTTTATCGCCGTTGACAAAGTATGTACCATTGCCGATAAAAATAATTTTATCGCCATTTTGGGGCTGACTCGTTATATTTTCACCAAACTTAACTTGACGGGCGGTTCGGTTGAGAACGAGTCTTGCTTTGTTCGTGCCGATGATAAAGATACTATTTTCGTTATTAATGACTGACTGTAGGAAGGCTCTAGCGGTAGCTTGTTTTCCCAATATATTGACTTCACCACGGGACTCATTGGGAATGATGATGTGTTTGAAGTTCCTGAGGCAGGTTGCGTAGAGAAGGATTTCACTGTCAGATCCTTGACGTTTCACTTCGGTGAGTTCGAAATTTTTGTGATTTAGGATCTCCGGATCGTCACCAACTGGTTCAAGTTGAAAGTTGTCACCGAAGAAGATCACTTTTGCCTTGACTAGCTTGATTTCATGGATGAGGTCAGTGTAAACGGTTTTGCTAATCATCGAAGCTTCATCGACAAAAATCACATGATGATGTTTAAAGGTAACACTTGGTATCCACTCGCCGGTGTCGGGGTCGGGAGAACCGTATAGTATTGAGTGAAGGGTTTTAAACGCGACTTTTATGTCACCGAATTTTTCTTTTAAGACCTTAACGGCTTGGTTGGTGGGAGCTGTGATGATACATTCTTTATTGATAGCTTGTACATAATTTACAAGGTTTTCCGCTATCGTAGTTTTGCCGGTACCGGCATAGCCGGAAAGAATATAGACAGATTCTTTCCGTTCAGACAAAAAAGCGGCTATTTCTTTCAGGGCTGCTTCCTGCTGAGTTGTGTAAGTAATAGGGTTTTTACGAAGGGTTAGAATATCAGGTTTTTGGTTGGATAATTCAACGGGATTGTTTTCTTGCCCGGCTTGTTCCACTGTTTTTCTAATTGCTTCTGGGGTAGCGCTTTTAAATTGCTGTATGTTGGTGTGCCTCCTTTCATTCACATATTCCTCGCCAACATATTATTAGAACCAATATATTAGTATTGAAAAATAATGTCAATGGCAATAACCTCGCCTGGCACAGCAAAAGCCTTGCTAGAAAAACTAAAGACCAGGTTTATCTGGTCAGATAAACCTGGTCTTTAGTCATTTTGAGAATCAACCTTGCTTAGTAGCAAAAACCTTGGGCGCGTTTAGACCGAACGCAAGAATGCAGCCAATAATCGCAACGAAAACGATAATGTTGATTGGCATTTGGTACATTCCGGTCATATGCAGCGCCGTAGCCCCAGCTGAAACTCCCACCGTTCCTGCGAACATGTTAATCCCCTGGGCCAGTCCGCCCAATCTGCCGGTAACATTTTCCGGGTAATTTTTGGCAATAAAGGCATTAGACACTGGCATAAGCACTGACAAGAACAACCCAGCCAAAACCAGGTCACCTAAAAGCACTGATCCACCAGCAGTTACAGCCTCAAACTTAATCGCAAAAATAAATACTGCAAAAGCGATAAAGGCAATGACCAGCACTGGCTTGGAACGGCCACCAAACACTTTTTCTACAACGAAGCCACTCAAGATCGCGCCAATCATGGCAGCAATCTGAACTATTGACATGTAACTACCGGCTGTCACTGGCCCCATTCCCAGCCCTACCGGCGGAGCAATAGCGATGTAGCTAGGTACAATATCATTAAACCCTTGGTAAATCCAACTAGCGAAAATTACACAACCAACTACCATCCACGTGGCAGGCTGCTTAATCGCCAACTTAAAGGCACTCTCGGAGCCAGCCGCCGGTATTTCGCGGGCTTCCAGCTGTGGCGCCTTAGGACCAAAGCCCGCGATGATCGTAAGGATCAAAGCAATAATGCCAACAAAGCTTAGACACGCCAGCGTCATTGCCCAATTTCCCGTAGCCTCAAAGATTACCGGCGAAATCATGAAACTGAACGCTATTCCCAATCCCATTGCCACGCCTTGAACCCCGGTAACAAGCCCGCGTTCATGATTCGGGAACCACTCTGCCGCAATTCGGACTGAGGAGCCCATGATGGGACCACCCCCGATAGCTTGGATAGATCTGAGCACGCCTAAGCCCAAGATGGTATCACCAAAAAACGGCATCAATACCGAACCAATAATCATTAATAGCAGGCAGGTACCCCATACCTTTACAATGCCAAACCGGTCAAGTAACCACCCACCGGCAATACAAGCAATAGCACCAAAAAAATTAAATGTTCCCATTGTAGCACCAACAACTTCGCCCAGTGAGGCTCCTAAGGTGTTAGCGATCGGACCGATTAACGTAGTCGGCGCAATCAGAGAAACTGCGTTTGTCGCAGTCGCTAAACAGAGTGCGATGAACATATACCAGCGAAACTTCGGGTACACTACTTTATCACTCATTATTTTCTCTCCTATTTGTTTATAGTACTAAGATCGATTTAGATTTTCATGTATGCATTATTATTCCAAATTAATTTAGTTCTAATCGAAAAGGCTCTTAGCAACCAGACCCTGACTTCCTGAAAAGACAGCTAGGCTCTCCACTTAAGTTAACTGATTAATTTCGGGGATGGCGCCAGGCCACGAACGGCCTGACGACCATCGCTCCTTGAAAAAATTTATCGGCAGCTAGGTTTATTTGAAGAAAAAGTCAAACTGAGCCCGGAAGAAGTTGTCCTTTTCCCCGGCGTAAGCCGTGCCACCACTTGGCTCAAGACCAGTAGTTGTAGTATCGATATATTTCTGAATATCATACCATACCGTCAATAAAGTACTGTTCCACGGTGTATAATGGAAGCCGACGCGGACCCCCTTCATATCAGGATAGTAGCGCAGATCATTGTACATGATTGAACTGCTTTCCAAGTTATGATAGGCAACATATACATCATAAGTATTGGCAACGAAAGGAATCGCGTTCTTGTATTTCAACTGGGCGTAATAGCCTTTATTGGCATCGTCGTAGCTGCTTTTGATATAGGCAGCTTCAAAAGACAGATTCTTGCCAAGCTTGGTATCAAAACCACCTTCAAAGTAGTTATAGTAATTATCATCACCGCTATAAGCAACTGCAGGTGCCAAGCCAATACCACTTTGGTTGCGCTGGTAGGATAGTCTTACATTAGTAACAGGGCTAACCGCAGCAACTACATCAGCTGCTTTATAGTTCATGCTGGCGTAGGTGCCCTGCGGCACATAGTTGGTATCCTGACCTGCAACCAGGGTGGTTTTGATTTTGTTGCCAAAGGTTACCTGGGCTCCACTGACTTCCAGATAATCACCGTGAGTAATGCCATAGGCTGGAATATAAGTAAAGCGGCCCAATTTGGTGCTCAGTCCGTCAAATTTGCCGTCGGCATACGCCTGCAGACCAAAATGCTGCCAATCAGCACTACCATTCGGAGTTTTGCCATTACCATTATTGTTCCACTGCTCAGCGGTTGGGCTGTACATCCGGTGCAATTCGTTTTGGGTTACCAGGGTAAAGTTGTCATTAATCTTAAAGAAGGTATCGAATACAATAACAGCACTTCGATCCGTAACGCCCGATTGTTTCATGTGATCAAAGCGATTACCAAAAATACCGAAATAGTGGAAGTTATTCGCATTGTTTTCAAGGTTTGCTACCCTTACTCCCAACGCCTGTAACTCATCAGCAAATTCCTTACTAAGTTTGTTGATCAAGGCTTTTTGTTCGGGATCGGCCTTATCAGCTTTAGTCATAGCGTTAGCAACAATTTGCGCCATTTCGTATCTGGTAATAGTTTTATTTCCCTCGAAGGTACCATTGCTGTAACCATCGATAATCCCGGCCTTAGCTAGCTTGGTTACTGCACTATAGGCCCAATGGCTTGTTGGAACATCACTAAAGGAATTTGTGGCCGCGGATGCCACACCGGCAAAACAAAATATTACAATCATAAGTACGGCAATTAAACTTTTCTTCATACTTTCCCACCTCATTAACAAATCTTTTTCAACCATAGTAGTCCATTCTAAGGATTGGATAACCCCACCGCTTCCAGTCATAGTTAAACAAAAAGAAAAGTTTCCATGTTTCCTTCACTTTTAGTTTCGAATCTGCTGGACGCTTTGATTCTACCTCGGCTCTTGTTTGTCTTGTGTAGCGTTGTCAGCTCCTTTCATGCGCTTAGCAAGCGCTAGGTTTAATAAATCTATCCTATTAAAGAGATAGCGACATAATTTAGCGTAGCGTTAGTCCAGTAAAACTATGTAAGTATTTAGAACTATTGGAATATTTAGCTGTTAGATAACCTCAACTTAGTAAAATTACAAATTTTCTAATTAATACATTGTTGACAAAATATTAATAATTTAGATTTGTAACGACAATATGTATAAATTCAAACTATTCCTTTTATTTTCATATTATCTCACTACTAATGTCATGTCAATTATTACAATAATAACAATAAATTATAAATAATATGTCGAATTTGATTTTATAGGACAATATGAAATAATATAATTATTTTATTTCATTAGTTGTTTTATATTTTTTTCTTAGCCAACATTAAAATAAACTGCCTAGGGCAACATTATCGTTAACCTAGGCAGTTCTTAAATATCAAACTTAATTTTACTATCATTTATCATATTAAATTCTCTTACATGCACTGAAAGTTTTAACAACTCTTCTTTATCGATAATAATAATTGAATTTTTTTCTTTTTTTATAAACCTTTTCTTTATTAGCTTATTAATTACATTATACAAACCTTTCCTACTTATTGGAAAGATGTTGCTTAAATCATGGATACTTTTAAACTTAAATATGTCACTTCCAGAGTTTTTCAATAAGTAAAAAGCAAATATTTCTTCCAGACTAAACAGATTTTTCATCATTAGCTTTTTATACATGTAATACATTCTATTACTGGTTTTATATAAGAATACTTTCAGAAATTCAGGATTTTTTTGTAATTTATCAAAAATATCTTTATTTATTTTTAATAACACAACATTAGTTATTGCTTTGATATCACAACATAGATTTTGTTCATACATATAACTAAATTTACCAACAAATTCATTTTCAGAAAGTTCATCAACTAGAAAACTCTTGCCATACTCCGTGACACATTCAACTCTAACATTGCCTGCTAGAACAAAAAAAATTTCGTTAAAATTTTCATCAGAACGCGTTATATATTGTCCTTTTTTATAATTTACAATGGATATTTCATTCAAATATTCCTTTATATAATCATATATGTATATGTTATTAAGCTCCATACTTCTTAGTCCTTTTTAATATTTTGTATAGTTATATTATAAAGGAAAGAAATGGTAATTAATATACCATTTCTTTCCTAATTTAATTTAGCCCTTAGAACGCAGTATTGTCACCAATATAGCAAACTATATCATTATCTAAATACAATTTTTGAAGATGTTCCATTTTTTCCTCACTCACATCGCCATGCTTATTGTATTCATAATCTTTTCCTAACTGATCCCACTTAGTCGATCCCAGCCGATGAAATTTCAAAAGATTTATTTCATACAATGAGTTTTTGGTCATGAATTCGATTAATTTATATGCATTTTCATCACTGTCGTTATAGCCAGCGATAGTGGGCTGTCTTAGAACAAGCCGTCCCTGCCAACCGGACTTTTTAAGGGCCTCAATATTGGAAAGTATTAACTCATTATCGACGCCGGTCCCTTGTTTATGTTTTTCTTTGTCCATGTTCTTCACGTCAACGAAGGCAAAGTCAATGTATTTCATTATTTTTAAAAACACGTCTTGTTTTGCATAGCCACTAGTTTCAATTGCTTTATGAATATGACGTTCATGGCATTTTTTCAAGACCTCAACAAAAAATTCATGCTGGATTAATGGATCTCCACCAGAGAATGTTACTCCACCCTCGGAACCCCAGTTATTGAAATCCCGTCTCAGGATTGCCACAAGTTCATCCACCGTATATTCTTTGACGCACTGTTTTAGGGCATTATTAGGGCAAATATTAACACAATCAAAGGTTTCACATTCCCGGCAAACATTCCAATTAATCATAGGCTCGCCATTATCAGCAAATTTTATTGAGCCATGCGGACATACATTTCTGCATGCCCGACAGCCCTTTTCCCATTTACATACTTTATCAGCAAACATAATATGTTTTTTGTTAATCCAGCTTTCTGGGTTTGCACACCATTTGCACTGCAAGGGACAGCCTACAAAAAATACATTCGTTCTGCAGCCAGGTCCATCATGCACGGAAAAACTCTGGATATCAAATATTAAACCTTTTTGGTTCATAATATTACCCGATTACGCTTTATAGCCAGAGCATGCGGAAGCACCACATGTAGCGTAGGCCCAGTTTTCTTTTTCCAATCCCGTACATGTCCCCATTCCGTATTTATCGGGGTTTATGAATTTTGTGCAATTTCCACATTTTTCAGCTTGTATGAAATTAGGGCAAGCCTGACTTCCTTCCCCATCAATAGGTGCCAAACTCTTGCTTAATGCACACATTCCCTTTTCACAATCTAAATTTATATAGTTTTTACAATCATAATGTCTCATCACGATTACCTCCATTGACTGTTTTTTATTAAGCCTCATCGTATTCAGTTCTATAAATGACTTCATCTTGGATTGGTTTGCCGATTTCACACCAGTATTGAGTAAATCCAGCTACCCTAACCATAAGATCCCGGTACTTCTCTGGTGTAGCTTGAGCACTCCGTAATGTTTTAGTATCAACAACATTAAATTGAACATGAAATCCGCCTTTTCTCATGTATGCCCGTACCACATCAAGAAGTTTTCTTGTTCCATTGAGCCCTTTTACGGCGGTCGGATGAAGTTTCAAATTCAACTGTGAGTTCTGCTCCATTGAGTGATCATAAACGGTTGCCGATTCAAATATAGCATAAATACCATTTTTATCTGTTCCTGCCGCTGCCGATACTGAACCATCCGAATAAGTTGTGCCGGCCAGTCGTCCATCAGCTGTAGCCAGAGTTACAAAGCCTTGCGGACCATGGGTTGATACCGAAATCTGGCACATATATAAAGGTTTGCCATAGTACGACTTAAATTTATGCAGCATGTCATACATATAATATTGGTACTCTTTTAAAATACTATCTGCATACATGTCAGCGTTACCATATTTCGGCGCATTTACGCAGGCCGCAAAAATTTCCTCGTATTTAGGGCTATTTTCCGTGCTCTCTCTGAAATCAGGTGAGAAGACGCCTGTTTCATACGCAGTCTTAAATCCGAAGTTATTAATCATTGCATCGGTCATTTCTTCAATTGCAAACTTCTTATCATCATAGACATTTTTCTTAATAGAAACTACATCATTGACAAATGTGATCGTACCACAGGATTCGAAGTTGATAGTTGAATTATATCTTGATCCCATTGCACCAATATCTTGGCCTTTTGCAAAGCAGTCAGGTTTAAGCAACGAGTTAACAACCGGCATGTTCTTTTTTCGCCAAAGATCCATCTGAATATTGTTAACTCGATTAAGAACATCTGTAGTAAGTTCTATATACTTTTTCCATTGATCCATCATTGTTTCATAAGAATCCAGCTTCCTATTGTGAGCTGGATATACTTGTTTTCCGGTTCTCTTATCTAAACCGTTTGTTAAAACAAGTTCAAGAACTTTAGGCAACGCAACGAAATGAACCCCCGTACCACAGGTAGGTGATGCCCCACCAGGAATCATGTTTACTTTTCCATTATAGTGAAGCGGCAAGAAGCATCCTGGGGCAGATTCAAGACATCCGCCAAGGCACCACGCTCTTGCATCAACAATATCCATGCCTTCCGGTCCGTAATTTCTTAACATAAAGTTCATACCGGTTTGATTGTTCATCCACGCAGGATAACCAAGGCCCAATTTCGTGCAGGAAGCGGCCTTCATAAGAAAGTCTTCCGGGGTCTTTTCATCATATAACACACTCAGGGTAGGCTGAGGAGTTTGGTTTCTCATCCCGGCTTCAATGATTAAATATTCCAAAGGAGTAACTGCGGTAAGACCATCATAATTCTGTCCCCCTAATGAAAGATTGTTAAAGGTATTACCGGAAAGAACGCCACCAGATACACCAGCCGAGGCAAAACATTCAATACAAGTAATTTTGATTCTGTATAGTTCAAGAATTTCAATTACTTCTTCGTCAGTCATGGCACCATCTTTAATATCCTTCTCGTAGTATGGCTGTAATACTTGCCCAAGTCTACCAATTGAAAGACCAGACTGAGGATCTTCATTAACAACCCCTAAATGACAGCAGAGAGTCATCTGGATTGCTTCCCAGAAGCTTGCCGGTTTTTTATGGGCAATATTCCCCATGACCGCTTCAATTTTTTTATAGTTAGCTTTTAAGGCTGGATCGGCCTCAATTGAAGCCAAATATTGAGCTCGTTTTGAATAGTTTTCACACCAAGCACTTAACCCTTTGGTAATTTCTTTCATTGCTACATAGTAATAGCCTCTACTAATACCAAGGATACCATCATCACCGGCTTCACCCATGACTTCAGCAATTTTTTCATCACATAATTCGATGATTCTATCAAAGCCATACTCCAACGGCATATAATAGTTAATTACTTCACGGCCCTGAGGGATTGCCCAAGAATCAAACATCGCAATAACCGCATTCATAATACTTTGTTCCTGATCATAACCAGGTGTCAACTTCGCATACTTATCACTTAAGTCTTCAATTGAAATTCCATCCCAAGGCTTCGATGTTTTAACTAAAACCGGTATTTCTTCTTTTCTCATCCCAAATTTTTTAGCAAGAGAAATAACATTTCCATAGCTTTCCGTAACGTTACCGCCGCCAGCGCCAACCACGCTGACTGCATCGGCTTCACTCTCGGCCGGAGCATCCACTTCATTCATTAAAGCTTCGGCCTGGGCATTAAAGAAACTGGCACAAACCCAAGGGAACGGGAATGCCCCTCTAACATTTTTTGTCTTGTTCATAACAAGTTTCTCATAAGGTAAAATTGTCGGCGTCATGTGTGCTAAGCAAGATGCCATCGCTTTAGCTCTTCTTACTATGGTTACATCACCATCATTTTCCCACCAAGTCCTATTGTACCAATATGGCGCTTCCATATCTGCAGTAACTTTTAAATTGTAATAAATATCCATGAGCCTTTTAGAACTTTCTTTTGCTTCTGGAATTTTATAATCCTGAGAATCAACAACTTTCGCCATGTCAATGCCACGTTTTTTTAAGATTGTCTGTAGTTTTTTTTCATTAGAATTCATTGAACTACCTCCTAATATATTAATGTTAAATAAACCAGAATATAAACTATTCACGTCTTCCCCACGGTTTAAGCTACAGTCGGAATATCGCGGACCTTTCTGTTTACTCTATTACAATTCAACGAAAAACGGCAGTGTAAAGTACACACTTTTACCATCTTATTTAACTTGTTGCATTTCTTAACCCACCACGAAGACTTACAGCCGAACTTCTTTCATCCATTAGCAGAACGTCATAATAGCTTATTTCAACGCCGGCAATGGCGTAAACGATATCAGCCACTTAAAGAAAAAGCCATAGAATCTAATAAGATATCCGACAATCAACGCTGAAACAATTGTTCCCACACCCAATCCATTGATGGTACCAAACGCAGTCAGCGAGATTACTGCGGCAATCAAAAACAAACTAGCATCAAATATAACTTTTATAATTCCAAATTCTTTTCTTATTTTAATGGCAATCGCTTTCACAATGCCCTCCCCTGGATTTACAAGCACATTGGCCGCGACTTCAAAATATATACCTAACGCCAATACGACACAGCCAAGTAATAACACCAATATCTTATCCCCATAATAATCCGGATTTAAAAATCTAAACAAGTACATCCCCACATCAATAAAAATGCCAAAAAACGGGCCGACAAACACTTGCAGCATTTGCTCCTTGGGAAATTCTTTTCTTAATATCAGCATTTGCATAATAATGAACAACAGACTTAATAAAATAGTAAATTCACCAATAGTAATAGGGAATATCAAGGAAAGCTCATAAGGAACGCTCGAGATTGGCGAAGTTCCTAAGTTTGATTTAGTAATTAGACTGATTCCCAAGCCCATAAAAAATAACCCTAACATAAATAGAAATACTCTCAACATCATTTTCATTTGATAGCAGAACTCCTTATCTACAGAATCTAGAATTAGCATAAATAATTTAGTTTAATCTGTTCTTGATCTTTAAATCATGGTTCGAAAATTTTACAAATTCATTGCATTACAAGCCAATAATCCCACCAGGATAACCGTAGCCATAACTAATGAATATACTGTTCGTTTCCTCTTTGAGCTACTAATCTGCCGAAAAGGTTCTTTATTATTATTTTCGTCTAATGAAGGTGATGAAAATAAATAACTTATTACAGCAATTAGTAGCCAAAGAACAGGAGCGTTAATAACAGAAATTTGCATAACTATTTCCCTTCTTAGATGATCCTTAACAAGCGTATTACTAGTCCTCTTCCCCTCAGTTGTAGACAATACTTATGAAAAAGTATGTCTTTCCGTCTTCGTCCCTCCTTCAACTCATTAATTTAAGATTTATAAATAATTAGCATGCTAACTATTTTAATAAAAATCATTGCTTTCTTCTGTTTAAAAAAGCAACACTACCGCCAAAATGAACAATACTCATTTTGCGAAAATATGCCTTTTACTCTTCATTCCTGCTTTAAGACTAGCAAAATATTTAGTATGCTAATTATTTTAATAAAATTTGCTTATGTATTTTCAAATTCTCGAGATAATTAGTATTCTTCGATGATGACCATGCTGTCGAAGAACGGCATCATTGCGCTGGTACTATGTGCTCAAACTATTTATTTCTGGCCTCTATATTTACTCTATTACAATTTAACGAAAAACGACAGTGTAATGTACCCACTTTTTGCATCTTTTTATATTTTTTTAACCGACAAGAAAGGTTTAGCGCAAACTTTGGTGCCGGTTCGTGTGTGGCCAATACTTTAACTTATCCCATCATATATAAGAGGCAGAAACCGACAAAATTATAGTACAAAAAAATTTATAGTTTCATTTAAAACAAGCTCTTTTTCATTAAATTTTCATAAATTAATGGTACAATATGAACGTTCACAGCTCCTACAAATTCCGGTAACCTTTTATACTTTCTATAGCCAAAGCCAGGGTAATCCCTGGCTTTGGCTATTTTTCATTATAAAGATTTTTTCAAAGACTTATTATTGAGCTGTTTGGGGTGCCGGCTTACCTTACTTCTTCGGAACTTCCGGTACCAATAAATAACTATCGTAGATGCCACCGGTGTAAAAAATATGCTTGCCTTTATTGCGGGTTGGCGGCGATTGTACCAAATCAGCAATATTCGCCACCTGCTCGGCCTGGCCGCCAAGCGTCTGGATTGGCGGTTTTGCTTTAGGATCAAAAGTAAAGCAGGTTGTCGGCACTTCAATTTTAGCCTTACCGAATGGAATCCGCTCATCAGACGGTTTGTAAGCGCCCACCGTCAACCTAAGTGACTCACCTTTATGATAGATCATTCCCATCGGCCATATACCAATCTCAACCGGAACGATTTCCCCCGCGTTCAGTTTGAGCTCCCGAACCGCTTTGAGGTACGGCTCCGCTTCGGTAGACTTTTCTTCATCAAGTTCCCGGTGAGAAACCCTCAGCTGCCCAGTGGCGGCAACCGCTAATCCGGTATGGGGATCGACTAGCGGCTGTTTCTCTACATCGAGTTTTTCTACCGTTACGGCAAGCTCCATATCGTCCGCACCTTGAGCCTGAACCCACAAATGCAATTTCATATAACCAGTAAGTTCGGTATCCTTATCAAAGGTCACTAGATAGGTCTTTTTATTTTGGACGGCATTGACGTCATATTCATTGGTTTCGATCTTGGCTGCGGGCGTAAGCGACAAGGTATGGGTCCCAGCCTGCAAATATAGTTTTTTATAAATCGTCCGGGCTAACGGAAATTCGCTTTCCACCCGGTTCACAGTATCCTTGCCGCCCGGATCAAGTACCGACAGCCGTACCCGCGGCGTGGCCTCCCAATCATTATCTTCGCCTTTAAGATAACGATCAAAGAATTTTGTCAAGTCGGCAACATTTTCTTTTTGATAATAATCTGGCCATTCGTTGCTATTATGAACCCGGAGCCACTTCTTGGGCGATGAAATCTGCCGGTAACCGGCAAAGGTGCCGTGGGTGTGGGCCGGATTGGTGTAGCTGGCCACAACATACGCCGGTATGGTAATCTGTTCCAGTTTGGCCCGTTTATCTTCCCAGTAAGTATTCATTAATTGATATTCCACAATCATCCGCGGCTGATTTTCTACTAACCCGTTACTGGCAAATGTCGCAAAAATCATTTCCGGAAACTCCGGACAGGGAATGCCGCCCCGGTTGCCGCTGTCGCGAAAATGGTCGGAGAATCCCTCCCAAGGAGCAATTGCCGTTAGATGTGGTGGCTGCGCGGCGGCGATAAACCACTGCGAAACTGTCAGCCAAGAATTTCCTGACATCCCCACGTTTCCATTCGACCACACCTGAGCCGCCACCCACTCGATAACGTCATAGCCGTCCTCACTGTCTTGGGTTCCCCAATAGTGGATGTTTCCTGCCGAGCTATAGGCCCCCCGGTTATCGGGATTAACAATAGCATAACCTTGATTAACCCAATATGCCGGATCAGGCCCTTCAAACCGTTCCAACTGTGAAGTCGCGGCCAGCGGAATGCCTACCCGTCCGGGAATATCATCCAGCCACTGTCCGCCGTATTCTTTGCCGTAAGGGCTCCAGGTCATAATAACCGGATACTTTCCCGCTCCAACCGGGCGAAATATATCGGCGTAAATGATCGTCCCATCCCGAAGCGGGATGGCGGCATCGCGTTCAAGCATAATATCGCAAGGCAGCGGCAAAGCCCCCTCCCGTCTAACACTGCCCGCCTTTAACATTATTTTCTCCGGTTTAAAGCCTGTATACCGCACTCGCGGCGCATCCAACGGCAACACTTGGCGATAATAAACCGGAAACGTCGTCCCATCATACATTTTTGTCGCAATTACCTTTTGTTCACAAGTTTTACTCATATCGTCTCACCCTCAATAACAAATTTGTTTTGTCAATTCCAGCTAACTTTGGCTGCTATTAGCAAAAAATGTATAACTCGCTTGCCCTTTAGAACAACACCGTATATGCCTAATTTAAAATGATATCTTCCAGACGACGTTTGGGTACGTGGTGGATTTGGTTATCATCGCGCCAATATTTAATATCTCCCGCCAGCGGTATTTCTTCAATGACAATCTGCTCTTTCGGCTTGCCGATAGCAATAGCGAGCAAGATTTCCTGGTGGTCCGGGATATTTAGCACTTCTTTTAATTTTGATCTTTGAATACTGCCAAACATGCAGCCGCCAAGGCCCATTTCAACCGCCCCCAACAGAATGGTTTGCGCCGCAATCCCACAGTCAAACGGGCTGCTCATTTTATATTCTTCGTCTTGAACAATTACAATGTAGGCGGCTGGACGCTCCCCGGCCACCGGGCCTGGCCACGCTTTGAAATATCCGGCCCAGGCCAGTGTCGGAAAGACCTGGCTATTAAGTTCTGGTTCACAGGCCAGATAATACTTCAACGCCTGCCAGTTTGCTCCCGAAGGTGTCAGGCGGGCATAATCAATTAATTTTAGCAAGTCCTGCCTGGCTATCTTCTCATGTTCATAAAACCGGCGATAGCTTCGATTTTTCTTAACTATGTCATGAAACATCTTATCAGCGCTCCTTTTTTCCCCAGACTGATTTGTTTTATATTTTGTCATTACCGCAGTAGAAATTTGGTATGTAATGGTGATGATTCTTATACGCTAGTCAAGATTATTATATCATTTTCCCTAATAGTTCCTATTATTATCTTTACTATTTGATTTGTTGTTCACTTCCCGTGAGCAGTTAGTAAAATCAATCGTTTGCTTCCCAGCTTTAGGCTAAATTTTATTTTTTCTTATTGTTTTTTATAAACTTTTTTGAAAATTTAAAAGGTTTTAATTTTTTCCCACCGAATGAATTTTATGGTAGTTATAAAATTTTCTAATTAGGAAGGGTGAGTCTTAAATTTTAAAAAAATAAAAATAATAGAAAAATCAATGTTAAATTTTCGAAAAGGAAGGGATTATTTTGAAAAAAACACTAACGATTGCATTTTTCCTTATTTTAATGATGTTAGGACAATCCATTGCATTAGCAAATATTTTTGATCCGGAACCCGACCAACCCGCTAAACCCGAAGATCCTCGTCCAATTGTCGCTTTATTGTTTGTAAATAACGCCAAGACCACTTATGACAATGATTTAACCGATAAAATCATGACTAACTTTGACAATTTGTTAAAATCCAAATATATCGTAGTTCCGGGTACCAAATACGTAGAGCTTTTAAGCAAACAAGGAATTGTTGACATTACAACCGCCGAACGTACAGATATTGTCGATGCTTTTAGAGGTGAAAATGTTGACTACGTCCTATATTGCGAACTTCAACCTTTCGTTAGAAAAGAAAAAATTACTTTCTTCACGCAAGGCATTAATATGACCGCCATAATTCCAATTAAAATTATTAGTCTTAAAAGCGGCAAATACTTATACAACGGCAAATTTACCGAATTCGCATCTGACTCCACTATGATTGGCAGCGTAGGCAATAAATCGGTTTCTCTTAAAGCCCTTGATAAAACTATTGAACAAATGAATTCCATTATAGCTGCTCGTTTACCTGAAACCAAATAATTGGAAAGAGTTGAACGTTCAATGCGTTTTGTACTTTTACTATTACTGCTAATAGTAATTGCGGCCTTTCTGCCGCAATTCGGTTTTGCTCAAGAAAGACAGAAAGCCAGCATTGCTATTGTTTATAATAACAATAGTAACTCCGCTTTTAACTCCGCAATAGATGAGCATGTGATGAACTTCTTTCACAAAAAAGTAGACGGGATATATAACTTAGTCTCCGGCGACAACTACAAGAAAAACTTGTTTAATAACGGCACGTTTCCTTCACCTAGTGTCATTGTTGATGCTGTCCAAAACGACAATATCGACTACATCATCTATCTCCAACTTCAGCCATTTCAGCGCAAGGAAAAGGTCGCCATTTTCCGCTATGGCAAAGACATGACGGTTACGGCCATTCTTAATATATACAACGGGAATACCGGAAAATGCTTATTCAGCAAAACCTTTTCGGCCAACGCCGCCGATGACAAATCACAAGTTTTCCTTGAGGATAGTATAACTTCCTGGATAACCATTCGGAGCAAGAATCTTGGTTTGGAATCAGTTGATAAAGTCTTATACCAAGCTGGTGAATATATCTCCGTTAATTTACCACTTGATCCTTTACCCCATAAGGCAATTAAACAAGCTCCAGTTGAATCAAATATCTGACCTCACCCCAGCCTAAAAGAAGGGCTGGGGGTTATTGTTTTGGCTTATTGCCTTTACAGTATACCACCCGTCCTTGAGCGTAAAATGAAAGAAGTTACAAAGGCACAGGAAGTGGGAAAGTCCCGTTTTTCCTGTGCCTTTGTGATTATGAGGTTTTTAACATTATTCCGGTTTATAAGTCAATCTTTTATTTCAGCAGTTTTCCCAATAGCTTTTTCCAGTTCGGCTTTACTTACATTATAGTCATAAAGCGACTGAATATAATTGCTTCTAGCTAGTGTAAAAGCCACCTGGGCGTCCATTACGTCTAGGTTAGTACCCAGATTAACGCCATAACGAGCTTGAGCCAGGGAGAAATCTTCTTTGGCTTTAGCAACAGCCGCCTTAGTTGCTAATATATTACTTTCGGCCCGCTGCATATCAAGGTAGGCATTTTGGACACTAAGTTCTACAATATTATGTATATTGTTAGCTTGATGCCTGGTCTGATCCAACAGGTTTTCCGCGGATTTTACGCCTGACTTTGTTATATTTCCGTCAAACACATTTATATTCGCCGTCACCCCAACCATCCATTGTTTAGTGTCAAACCGATCAATTTTAGTATCATATGTTCCATATAAAGCATTAAAAGACACATTTAATTTTTTATTGGCTTCAGCGGTTTTAATACTAAGTTCCGCTTGTTTAACTGCTTTTTGCGACGCTAATTCATCCGGCCGGTGCGTAAAAGCATAGGCCATACAAGCGTCTAGCTTGTAATCATTTGGTTCATACGTCAGACTATCCTTAATTCCCGTATTGTTTTGGATAGGCAGCCCTATTACTTGATTAAAAGCCGAGACGGCCTTTTTAGTGTTATTTTCTGCTGTTATCAAAGCTTGCTTGGCATTAGCCAGTTCTACTTCCGACCGCAGCATATCCGCTTTGGTCGCTGTACCTACTGCGTACTGGGTTTCTACATTTTTTAAGTGCTCAGCAAGCTGTTTTACCGCTTCTTCCCTAACCATCTGAAAGCTTTGACAGGCTAAAATATCGTAGTAATCTTTCGTGGTTTGGAATTTTATATCTTGCTTAGTATTTTCTAAGTCGAGCTCACTAATTTGTGTGCCCAGTTCCGCTTTTTTAATTGTACTTTCAATCCGGCCACCGGTATAAATGGGCATCGCTGCCGATACCGAGTTCATAAAATATTTTGTGGGCAGATCATATAGGTAAAAAACATTCCAGTACTTGCCACCAACTTCCGAAGATGTATGCGACAAATTCACCGACATATTTTTTTCGCCTTTGGCTTTAGCAAAATTCCATTTTGCGGCTTCTACACCACTGGCAGCCGCTTGGATTTGCTCATTATTGTTTAGCGCAAGGTTAATACTTTCGTCTAATGTCAATGTATCCTCGGCAAAGGCCGGGAATGCTACTGTCATAAAAGAAAGCAGCATAAACGCAGTAAGGTAGGTTTTCTTTTTTTTCATAAATTCCTCCAGGTTATATCCTTCTATATTATCCAAAATTATACATCGAGCGAAACATCAAGCATTCTGCAGCAGTTTCCTGCGTTCGCGATAAAAGAACAGACAAACAAGCCCCGCTAGAATTCCCGTGTATATGACTAAACCACCAAATTCCTGGCCGACATCCATAAAAGAAGCCCCGCGCAAAATAATATCTCTGGTGAAATGGTACATCCAAGTAAGCGGAAATACATGGCTTATAATTTTTATCCATTCCGGCAGAAGTGCAACCGGCTCAGTATATCCGCCAAGAATAAACCCGCCTGGCAAAAATAAAATCATTTTGCTGATAGCCACCCCCGGATTGGCAGCTCCCCAGCCAAAGAGTATACATATAAAGCTGAGCGAAAGTACATACAGTACAACCGCAAATAGGAAGGTAAAAACATTTCCGATAAACATTAGATCACCTACTACCCGCAATATCCCCAGGCCAACAAAAAGGCCAGTTAAAAGGCAACCGCAGTAAGGCAATGCTCTAGCCATAAGCGCAAACGGATTCCCCGCCAGCAGCTGATCTTCCCATTTATGTACAAGCCGCAATCGAGCTATCATGCCAATAAAGGCAAATACAAAAAACATTGAAGAAAAGAAGAACAAAAAACCTATTATCATGGTATTACTCGAAGAGCCATTCGGATTAAACAGCAGCCGCTCATTAATTGAAATATTTCCGATAACCGCTGCCGTCTGCTCTGAGTTTAAACCTTGTGACGCAATCTCAGGAGCAGCAATAATATTATTTTCGATAGCGACAATTGTATTTAGCGCCCCTTTAACATCACCGGTTTGCGCACTGCTTGTATTGTCATAAAAAACCCCGATGCTATTCTCTGATTTATCATAACGCTTCTTTTCAAAGCCATTCGGAATATACACAACCCCAAGATACTTATCTTGATATAACAGTGTTTTCGGATCTGTAGGCACATTGATTATAGCTTCAACTTTAATATAGGGCGATGCATTCATTTTTCCGATAAACTCGTGGCTAAATTTTGAGTTATCTAAATCAATAACCGCAATTTTACCATCTTTAATATAATTATTCGAAAGTATTACGGAAAACAGCAGCGTAACAACAATGGCAATCATTAATGATACTTTATGATACGGCATGCCTTGGCCAGAGAAGAAATACGTGAGCTCATCTTTTAAGAATCGCATCTTTTTTCACCTCAATTGTCATTCCCGGCAGTAAATCTTCGCTTGGCTCTACATAGATCCGAATTTGAAATGCAGCAAGATCAGCTTGTCCTTTTTCGCGACTCATTTTTAAATCGGCAAATCCAGGTGCAGCGGTAATAAAACGAATAGTCCCTTTTACCTCCTTAGTATTTGCTACAACCCCGCCAACAATTTGATTTCCCACTTGCAGTTTTGAAGCAACAAGTTCGTCTACATAGATATCATAATATTGCCTTTTAGTTTCAAGCAGAATAACCGGCGAATTCGGAGCTACCATTTCGCCTTCCCTAGCAATAATCTGAAGCACTTTACCATCTTCCGGCGCCCTTAGCGTCAAGCGATCTTTTTTAACCTGTAATTCCTTAAGTTGCACCAACAAATTCTGTTTTTGCTGCATAAGGTCCTGAACACTATACTGATTGTTGGCGATTGTTTGACGCTGCTGGTCAATTTCCGGAAGATAAACATTGCTGGCATCACCACTGGCTAAAACCTGACTTTTCGCCCCAGCATTGCTGCCCGCAAGCATTTTATCAAGGAGGCTTTGCTGCTGACTTACGTTAGCACTGGCCACATCAAGTGCGGCTTGAGCACTATCGAGTTCTGACGGAGATACGGCACCGGAATCAGCTAACGCCTTTTTACGATTATAGTTTAGCTGCTGATTATCATAGGTAGCTTTAGCCGCATCAAGTGCAGCTTTTTGCTGTTCAATTTGCCGATAGGTTTTCTCCTCAGCTGTTGAGGTTTTAGCATAATCGATAGCAATACTACCACTCATTTGACCTATCTTAGCATCCATTTGGTTAATTTGGGTCTGTAGACGTTGTATTGACAAATCCACGTCGGTACTATCAAGCACCATCAGGATATCACCTTTTTTTACTTCTTGGGATTCCTGAACCTGTTTAGTAACTAACCGCCCTCCTACATTTTCAAAGGCAAGCTTCACTTGTTCCGCTGTCAAAATCCCTTCTTTTTTCTCAATGGCCAGTGCCACCGCATCGTGACCTCTTAAAACCAGTAGCATCCCACCAATAAAAAGCAAGACAAAAAATATAAGGCCCACAACTATTGTTTTCTTTTTTAGATCCATATTCAGACTCCTATCAAATAAGTTTTTAAGCTAATCTAACTTTATTTTTTTCAATAACTGCGCTTCTTTACGATTGGACTTATCCATTAATCTGGCTGTGTAAGATATGTTCTGATAATATTTCTTACATAAATTTCTTACCATCCCCAGCGAGAGCAACAACTTTTTCTTGATCACCGCTGCATCATCATCCTTTTTTCACTGGCGTCGATTATTAAGCTAGACTAACCTTAATCCCGCTATCTCCAGATACAACTAAGGCTTTAGTCATCCTGAATCTTCAGGCTGACTAAAGCCCCTACAATGCGGATAATTTTAAGCTATAGAAAACGAGGTTCCTTACTAAGCAGCTGCTTCGTTTTTTCTATATCTTGTTTGAAATTTTCTGGGGCAATGTTTAAGGTTTTTGCTACATCGTCCCATTTATTAGTGTTTTTCTTCATTTCAAGTACCTTAGTAATATCACCAACAGCTTGATTTATTTGGTCGTTTTTCTCACTTTCCAAAACCGCGGCTGGTTTTACTGGTTCGGTATTTTCCGCCAAATAGCCAGCGGTAATCACATCACCCAAACTATAGCCTTGATCTAATAGATAATATACAACACTCTTAGGAATCGAAATGGTTTGGCCTACTGTGCCGATATAAGCATCTGCCTCAGTACACCACTCACTGTAGTTGCCGCTAGCATGACTCACCGCCGGCACACCACCATTAATTAATAACATCAATGCGAAAATAGCTACAATAATTTTTTCTTTCATAATAAACATACTCCTTTGTATTGTCCTTGTTATAATGTATTACATTTTATCTCTCTATGTATTACATTATAACTTATTGTATTACATTTTTCAAGTACTATATTACATTTTTATTTTTATTAACAGTTTTACTGTATCAGCTGTAATAATCTTTAATAATTTTTCAATATTTTGTTTACTATATATTAAATTTAATATATTCTTTATTTATAAAGGAAGGTGTTTATAATAGCTAAGCAAACCAATGTCACTGATGAGAAAACCACAGTTAGCGCCAGGGTTAATGCTACTGCAATTAATATTTTTAAACAAAAGGAAGTCCCTATTTCCGATGTAATCGAGGCGGGAATTATTTATTTTTTAAGTTTAGCCGACGACGACAAAGTCGCATACTTATTGAAAAACAACTCAGAGGTATTTGATAATGAGGACTTTAAAATCCCCAATACTTCGTGGCCCGAATGTATTAGGGCTGCCTTAGACTTAGATGAGTCCGCCTCAATAAAGGATGAGGTGCGAGGCTTTAAAGCAGCAGCAAAATGGTCTTCAGATAAGGGTGCATCTAGGCTTGCCCAGTTAAGCTTAAGAAAACTAAGTACTACAGAAATTATTAACAAAGCGGATTTTCTCAGCCAAAACGGGCAATTGCAAGAAGCACTAGCATATTATGATTACGCCATGGGTGTACTAAAAAAAGCCAATAAAACTAGGGAAATGGCTAGAATTAGCATGGCTGTCGGCGATGCCTATTGTTCTATTGGTAATTTTTCATTAGCCCTAGCTGCTTATGATGGTGCTGAAGCTAGTTTTACCAGCAGCGGCAAGCATGTCAGTGATACCGCAGAATTAACCTTAGCCCGCGGTATCTGCTTCCAAAAATGGGGAAAATATAAAGAAGCCGTCAGATACTTTGACGCCGCCCGCGAATTGTTTGTTCAACTCGGGAATACTGATAAACTTAATCAGACCATTACCAGAATGGCAATATGTATTGAATACTGCGATCCGGAATACTCTGTATCTTTTTTTGATAATGTTATTAATTATTTTGTTACAATGCAACAACAGCGCAAGGACAAAATGGCTAATTATAATAGCAACTCAAATTAATTTATCCTATTGCTTTTAACCTGCATTCTCCATTTACAGCAAAGCAATAAGGCCTAAAACAATTAATCAGCGCAATACAAAAAAGGGCCAAAATCCTCGCACTTTCTAGGATTTGGACCCTTTTTATCTTGCTTTTGATATCCAGTCATACTATTCTTATATTTCCTTTCCCTTGTAGAGAGTACGATATATTTCAACTTTTTTCCCTTGACTTTGATATTTAACTACTTCTGCCGGAAATTCGGCCTCTTTCGTGTATTTATATTTACCATTCAATAAATATAAATATATAACTCCTTCCGTTTTTTGCGATAATTCAAAGGCTTCTTTGTAAATTTTGGTTTTGGTCATAGTTACTAACACTCCTAGTAATTAAATAATTACCATTTTCCTCTTTTGTATTATAATAAGTGATATTTGTATTAAATGCAATTGTATTTTTATAATAATTTTGCCTCACCTTTTATTTTATAATTAGCAATTATTTAATATAAATCACCAGCAATACCATAATCGGCATAAAAAAATATTGGAAGGTCTTCCTCATTGTTAAGGGTGAGGAGGGCCTTCCAATATTTTATACATTTTTTGTTGGTTACTGTTTTTCAAATTGGTCTTTACCAACGCCGCAAGTCGGACAAACCCAATCCTCTGGCAGACTATCAAAGGTTGTTCCAGGCGCAATCCCGTTATCGGGATCTCCTACTGCTTCGTCATACTCATAACCGCAAATGGTACATACATATTTAGCCATTGTGCAACACACTCCCAGTTGTTTTTATATTTTATTTTAGGTATATTTTACCATTAATATTCCAAAATTTCTATTATTATTTTATTTTTTTTACTAATTAATTGTTTTTATCTCTTGGTGACAGATAGCCTCGTCAATAATTCTTTCAATTTATTTCGCAACAGCGTAGCTTCTTCCATTGTTAAGTGCGATGCACAAAAAACCTTTTCTGGTATTTCATAAGCAGCTTTCTTTAGTTCTCGGCCTTTATCGGTAAGCCTTATGCGAAGGTTTCGTTCATCGTCTTTGCTACGCTCTCGAAATAATATTCCCGCAGCCTCCATTTTTTTGAGCAACGGGGTTAAGGTGCCTGAATTTAGCAAGAGTCTTTCGCCTAATTCCTTTAAGGTAACGTCATCCTTTTCCCAGAGAACCAACAGCGTAATATATTGCGTATAAGTCAGTCCTAGGGTATCCAATATTGGTCTATATAAACCTGTAATCTCCTTCGCACAGGCATAGACAGCAAAGCATAACTGATTATCTAATTTAAGCAGACTATCTTTATCCATAATAATTACTCATTTCATCATTTGATTTAATTCGTGCTTTTTATTTTATCAAATTAAATGATGATATACCATAGCTAGTCTACCCAATAAGTGCGCGCTACTTACTATTTATCCTAGCAATTTTTCAATATCAGCCTTCATCGCCAGCGGCGTGGTTGTCGGTTCATAGCGGCCTACAACTTTTCCATTACGATCGATCAAAAATTTTGTGAAATTCCATTTAATCGAATCACCCAATAAGTAATCGGGAAAATTATTTTCCAAAGCCTCTTGTAACCCCTTCCCAATCGGGTGGTTTAGATCAAACCCTTGAAAAGGGATCTGACTTGTTAAATACGCAAATAGGGGATTAGCGTTTTCGCCACGTACATCAGACTTAGCAAACAAGGGGAAGGTTACACCGTAATTCAGCTGACAAAAACTACGCACTTCATCATTACTGCCTGGTTCCTGCTCCGCAAATTGATTGCTGGGAAACCCGAGAATCTCCAGCCCTTGATCAGTATATTGGTCATACAACGCTTGCAGTTCCTGGTATTGCGGCGTAAACCCGCACTTGCTGGCCGTATTGGCAATAAGGAGCACCTTTCCTTTAAAATCTCCCAACGAAACGTCCTTGCCATCAATCATTTTTACTGTAAAATCATAAACACTCATTTTTATAGCCTCCTAGTATTTTAATATTAGCCAATCTAATATATACATATCATTTTTTTAAAATTGCTAACTGCTCATCAATTTTTTCCCGGTCAAAACCAGTAATAACCTGATCATTAATCTTTAGTACTGGAATATTGAGCTGATTAGTCAGCGCCAAAAGTTCACTGCGCCCGGCTAAATCCGTCTCCACATTTATCTCGGTAAATTCTGCCTGCTTCAGTTTTAAATAATCCTTGGTCTTTTTGCACCACGGACAATCCGTTGAAGTATACACTGTAATCATTTCTCAGCCCCCATTTTTTCACTTTCTTTTTGACGCAAAATATATTTTTCAGCCAATAGGGCTGCCACCGTGCCGTCAGCAGCCGCAGTAGTCAATTGACGAATCGGCTTCGTTCTTACATCACCAGCCGCGTATACGCCAGCAATATTTGTTTCACAAGTTTCTCCAGCCTCAATGTAACCAGCTAAATCGGTTTTAATAGAAGTTTTAAACAACTCCGTCCGCGGCGAGGAACCAATATTGACAAAAACTCCGTCAAGTTCCAGTACCCTGGTCTGATGATCAACTATACTTTGAATATCCACGGACTCAACAACAGACTCACCATTAATCTTAGTAATCACCGAATTAAGTAAAATTTCAACATTAGCATACCCCGCAAGCTTCTCCTGTCGCAGCGTTTCCGCCGTCAACTTGGCGGAACGATTAATAAGATAGATCTTTTTTGCATATTTAGTTAAAAACTCAACTGCGCCAACCGCGGCATTTCCGCCGCCAACAACTGCGATCGTTTTCCCTTCATATAAGGGACCATCACACAATTCGCAGTAATGAACCCCATTACCACGAAACTTTTGTTCTTCCGCCGCCGGAAGTTCTCGCCGTTTGGCCCCAGAAGCGATGATAACAGCACGAGGCCGATAAATGGCTGTTTCCGTTTCAACAATTTTTTCGTTGTCTGTTAAAGTAACAGCAACCACTTTATCAAATTCATCAACAACCGCCCCAGCCTGCATTGCTTGCTGCTCTAGATTATCGATCAACTCACTGCCTTTAATCTTGTTAAAGCCCGGAAAGTTTTCAACTATATAAGCATTTTTAATCTGCCCGCCAACAAGTTCATCTTCCAAAATCAAGGTATTCAATTTCATCCGAGAACCATACAAACCAGCTGTCAACCCGGCAACACCAGCCCCAACGATAAATAAGTCAACTTTTTTTTCCGTTTTTCCCATAGTTGATACCTCGCTTTACTGCTTCCAGCCAATATAGATTGTGTACAATTAAATTGTACACAATCTATATTGGCTAGTCAACCCCTATTTTATGTTTTTACCTAGAAGCAAAGTAAAAAACCGCCAATTTCGGCACTAAAAAAAACAATCCTCCCATATATCGAGAGGATTGTTACCTTAGCATTATCTGTATCATTAATAATTAGCAGACCTAATTTCGAAATAAGCTTGGGGATGATCACAAACCGGACATGTTTTCGGAGCTTCAGTGCCGTAATGAATATGGCCACAGTTTGCACAAATCCAGCATTGTTTTTCTTCGCGCTTAAAAACACTGCCATCTTTTATGTTTTCAAGGAGTTTTTGATATCTTGCTTCATGTTCTTTTTCAATGGCCCCTACTGCTTCAAACAGGTAGGCAACTTTGGTAAAGCCCTCTTCTTGGGCGGTTTTAGCAAAACCGGCGTACATATCCGTCCATTCGTAATGCTCCCCTGCTGCAGCATCTACTAGATTGGCAGCAGTATCAGGCATCCCGTCATGTAAGAGTTTAAACCAAAGTTTCGCATGTTCTTTTTCATTACCTGCTGTTTCTTCAAAAAGATCCGCGATCTGGTTTAATCCTTCATTACGGGCTTTGGACGCATAGAAAGTATATTTATTTCTTGCTTGAGATTCTCCGGAAAATGCGGCTAAAAGGTTTGCTTCGGTTTTAGATCCTTTTAAATTCATCGTTCAATCTCCTCCTAATTAGATGGTAGTTTTCCAAAGACCGTGAAGATTGCAATAAGCATAGATTTCGGCCTTTTCTCTAGCTGCAAAAGTTGCTTCAGGTTTATCTGACGGCGAAAGCGAAATACGCTGGGTACTTGCACCATCAGCAACAGCAATCCATTCAATGTAATGGGCTTCGGTCATCGGATGTTCGACACTACCAACGCGAACAAATAATTTTCCATCTTTGCATTCAGCAACAGGAACATGCTTTTCAACAGCGGCATCGGTGGTATTAGCCTCTAGTTTTTCCATAGGTTTACCACAGCAGACTAATTGACCCCCGCCGGTTTTAATCTGCTCTACAATATTCCCACAAATACTGCAGCGATAAAACTTAATGTCTCCACTCATTTCACAAACCCCACTCTCATCTTTTATTTATTAGTCATAACTAGTAACTTTTAATATTTTTTACAATTAATATTGTATATCTTTGGATAATAATTGTCAAATGTTTAAATATATTTTTATCCCCTTATCTGACATACTAACTTAAAAGCAAAGTTAGGAGGCTGGAAAATGCATATTACCGTATGTATAAAGCAGGTTCCCGCTATATCAGAAATTGAAATTAACAAGGAAACTAATAATTTAGTTCGGGTCGGTGCCCCCTCAATGATTAATCCCGCTGATAAAAATGCCGTGGAGGAAGCCTTAACACTGAAGCAAGCCTATGGCGGAACCGTAACTGTCATTACCATGGGACGTATGGAAGCGACCGAAATTTTACGGGATTGCATTTCTATCGGAGCCGATAAAGGCTATATTATCAACGATGACACTATTGCCGGTTCTGATACTTTAGCCACCGGTTATGTATTAGCAGAGACTATTAAAAAACTCGGCGGTGCCGATGTCGTCTTATGCGGCAAGCAGGCCTACGACGGCTATACCGGCCAGGTTGGACCAGCTATTGCCGAACGGTTGGGATTTGTCCAATTAACTAATGTCCAAAAATTAGACCTTACCGATGATATTGTAACAGTTGAACGGCTTAATAATAGTGGGCTTGAAACTATTCAAGCAAAGCTACCGGTTCTGTGTACCGTTATCGAGAACTGCAATACTCCTCGTAATCCAACCGTCAAAGCAAGAATGGCTGCTAAAAAAGCGGAGTTTGAAGTTTTAACGACTAAAAATTTGGGGCTTGATTTGGCACGAATTGGGGTCAAAGGTTCGGCGACGAGTGTTGTTGAAATTTTCCCTCCTATGCCGCGAGAAACGGGGGTTTTAATCCAAGAAGCGGCTGATGAAACTTCAGCAAGAAAGCTGATGGAAATCTTAATCAAAGAAAAATTAATCGGCTAGGAGGAATGATAATGAATAAGAATATCTGGGTTTTCATGGAAACATTTACAAATAAATCCAAAACGGTTAGCTTGGAACTTCTTGGCAAGGGCCGTGAACTGGCTGATTCTCGTCAGGAAAAATTAGTGGCGGTTGTGATCGGCCAAGAAGTTGAGTCAGCGGCTAACGAGGCCATATTATATGGCGCGGATCAGGTATTGACGGTGTCAGGTGCTGACTATGAAAATTATTCGACCGATGGTTATACATATGCGATGGAACAACTGGTCAAAAGCTATAATCCTTTGGTGGTTCTGATTGGTGCAACTCCCAACGGACGTGATTTGGGCGGTCGTTTATCTACCCGTCTTAATGTCGGTCTGGTGGCCGAAGCAATAGATTGTTATTTTGCCGCAGACAGCGATGAGGTTCAATGGATTCGCCCAGCCTTTAGCGGTAAGCTTTTTTCAAAGATCATAAACAAGAGCCGTCCTCAGTTGGCTACTATCGGCAGTAACATCTTTAGAGGCAATCAGCCTGATAAAAGCCGTACCGGCGATGTGATTGCCGAGAAAATTGTTACGCCTGCCACTTTAATTCGAACTGTTTTGCTTAATTTTACATCGGTCTTTGCCGGAGCAGATAAAGTATTGACTCTTGATAATGCCGAGATCGTTGTATCAGCCGGTCGCGGGATCGGTGATGCCGAAAAATTGGCCTTGATTAAAGATTTTGCTGATTCCATCGGGGCTGCTATGGGAGTTTCAAAACCATTGGTAGATGCCGGCTGGGTCCCCAGTGAACTCCAAGTCGGCGTAACCGGTAAAAAGGTAGCGGCGAAGCTTTATATTGCCTGTGGTATCTCCGGCGCGCTGCAACATACCCTGGGAATGAAGGATTCCGAGCTGATCATCGCAATTAACAATAATCCAGAAGCACCTATTTTTAAAATAGCGCATTATGGTATTGTAGGCGACCTCTTTAAGGTAATTCCGGTCTTGAAGGAAGAGTTTGCAAAACTTCCCCGCATTGTTTAACCAATAATTTTACAAACGGCTTTTAAAATTTAGTGTCTGACTATTTCAAAGACCTAACTTCTATTTTATTACCAGCAAGAGAATCTTAATAATCCCAAGTATTCCAATGAAAGCTATCCCCATAATGATAACAAATATGTTCCCTTTTTGAGCTTGATTATTGTTGGTTAGATATTGATTATAAAGAAGCACTCCAGAAATTACGGCAAATAAAAACGCAGTGGCATTAGAATAACTTACTAATATATAACAGCCGATAACAAATAGCACTTGCATTATTCTATTGAGAATAGTTTTATCCAAACTGACCATAATCTCCTCCGTTACAAATAAAGACACAGCAGAGTCATTGTGCTGTGTCTTTGGCTTCAAGATATATTATTCATTATATAATTTCTACCGAGTTTAAGATTTTCCTGCAAGTAGTTAAAATATCCTGAGAACGTCAATCCATCATTATAAACTTGGTCAATGATACTGCTGAAGTTAGACCGCGATAATATTTTATTGCCGAAATATTTGCAGGGTAAGACACCTTAGGCTACCACCCCCTGCTAATATTGCATTAGGGTGAAATTCTATTATTTCAACCCCTTTACCATAAAGGACTTTTTTGGTCTGGGCAGACAATGCGATGTCATAGTGAAAAATAACATTTTGTTTTAACGGCACGAAGGAGCAGGCCCAGTTTTTTTGTTCTTGGTCACTGACGTCAATAATCTCGATTTCTCTTGATGCCATGAAGCTTTTAAAGTCAATAGGCTCGCTTCGCTGGTTCGTGATATGAAATACCGAAAGGAAAGCTGGCAAGAATGCCAAGGCTAGGTTTTTATTTACCTGGCCGTATATCATGTCGGCATGCATGAACCGGCGGGCTTTGGGAGCTTCAACATAAATGACTTCATCAAATAGGGTAAGCACTTTGGGGATTAAGTTTTCGATAGACTGGCGATGATGTCGTTCGGTACAAACAATTAGTATAATTTCTGGTGAAAGCAGTAAACACCCTTCAAAATGGTCGATTGACGAAAACTCGTGAAACAAAGGTATCTCTAGTCTGGTCAGCGCTTCCTTTACTACAATTTCTTCGCCTTGCCGTCCGCCTCCCATCTGAGAAAGAATAGCTCCTTTCCTAGTGATTACTGCTATATCATGTAGATATGCAAGGCTTGGCAGCGTATCCATAAAACTTTTATGGTATTGTACATAGTCACTCAATTCTAAGACTTCGATGTTGTGAGATTGTAACAATTTCTTATAAGCTGCATGCTCCGCCAAATATTTGCCGACATCAGGAATTGAGTCGAATAAATAATATCCTGTGGTAATGTTGTTCATCTGTTTTATAGATTCGCGCGGACTATGCAACATGACTGTTCTAAGACAGCCCCAGCGTTCTGTGCCATAGTGCTGGATGGACTGCACTTGCATATTGGGTCACCACCTTTAGCGAGCGATGCGGCTAATATAACCATAAAGAGAAGTAGTTATTCTTTTGCAATTGAATCGTAAAATAGACCAGCCACAATCAGGCCGGTCTATTTTATGTCATCTCATTTTTCATCACTATTTTAATGTAACAAAGACCTTTACATCAGCGTCATGAATCCGGGAGATCAATCTTTTTTTCCTTAGATTATCATAAAAAGAGGATTATTCCATTTTTTTGTCGAAAACTCAATTGTTCTAATTGTCGAATTATGAGACGATTGACATATAATTTATATTTGGCAAACCTAGTGAAAGCTAGGGACGCAAAGCTATGGATCTACAGTTATATTTATATGACCAGGATTGCCAGGCCGCGGTTTTCGAAGAATGCTATGGGCTATGGTATATTACTGCCCATAGCATTTTGGGCGTTCAAAGGAGGAAATGTCTTATGAATTTGGGGTTTGATGACTCTCCAACGATAAAAGTTACTATTATGAATTTTTCTTTGTATATTGGTGGTCTTAGTATTTATGGGATTTATTTTTTTACTGACCTTCCATCTGGCGTCTGCCAAATTGCTATCAGCCTAATGTTGTTTTTGCTGCTTTGCGCCTTTCCAAAACGGCAAACTCGGCTGGCCTATATTTTTGTCATCCCCGCCTTTATTATCCATCACGGACTGCTTTTCGTCATGCAATCAATGCCAGCCATCAATTGGGAACATTTTACTACTATTATCTTTTTTTCGGGAGTATTGTACGCGCCAGTTCTACCTGGTATTTTCCTTCCAATTATTGCGGCTGCCTCTCTATCTTTTTACTTTTTAATAAATCAAACTGAATCGTTTATTGCGGTGACGGTGGGAAAAATGCTTGGCACTATTCTGCTAGCTGTGCTCATGGCTAGGTACGCCCGCGCCATAAGAAGTATAACAATGGAACGCGACCAATTTTATCATACCAGTATTATCGATTCGCTTACCGGACTATATAGCTTCAGCCACATTGTAGAGGTTGGACAGCAATTGCTTAGTGCTGGAAAGGAGCTCATCGTAATCTTTTTTGATCTTGATAATTTCAAAAATATTAACGATACCTATGGGCATCTGGTCGGCAATCAAGTGCTGCATCAATTCGCCCAAAATTTGAGCGAGGTGGCTGGCGAAAACACAGTATCCGGCAGGATGGGGGGCGATGAACTCGTCTTGCTGTTAATAAAAGAGACTAAAATGCAAAAATCGGTTAATGAAATATTAGAAGAACTAAGCAATAAAAGCTATATACCCGACCCCAAGCTGATACCAATATACCTTTCCTTTTCATATGGTATTGCTGAGTCAGAAGTAACTGCTACCTCAAATATTGAAGAACTCCTGAGTTTAGCTGATAAGGCCATATATTGTAATAAGTTTTCCCAACCTACCAGCTTTTACAACTGTACTAACGAAATTGGCATCACCGGACGTTTCCGGGAACTATTTAAAGTATTGTCGCAAAAAGACATGTATACCTATGTGCATTCCTTGAATGTTGCACAATACAGCACTTTACTGGCAAAAAAAATTGGTCTAAATTCTGCCGATGTGGAAAATTTACGTTTGGCAGGATATCTGCATGACATTGGTAAATTGGTGGTTCCCAATGAAATATTGCGAAAACCTAGTCGGCTGGACGATGACGAGTATAAGACAATAAAATACCATGTTAAAGATGGAATAAATCTGTTACAAGCAACGGACATCAATGACATTGTTCTTAACGCCATCGCCTACCATCATGAACACTATGACGGCAGGGGTTATCCCTACGGCTACTCCGGAACAAATATTCCTCTCGCCGGTCGGATTTTGGCAATCGCCGACACTTATTCGGCAATGACGGTAAAAAGATTATATCGGCACCAAAGCACTCAGGAAGAAGCTTTGCATGAACTGACTCTAAATAAAGGAAGCCAATTTGATCCGGAACTTGTCGACCAATTCGTGGCTCTTTTTCGCTAGATAAACCTAATGGAGGGGTTAGCGAGAAAAAGGCGTTATAAAAAGAACTCATCACAATTTAGTGATGAGTTCTTTTTATAACGTCAACCTCTCAACGATAATCTTCCCTTATTAAAAAAGATGCCTTACATTTGGTAAGGCGAAACGAAAAAAAGTTTAACTCTGACATTGTTATTGTATAACTTTATTTGTACAGAAATGTTACGAAAGTGTGAAAAATTTGTGACATAATGAAAGCAGGAGTCCCCCACCATGGTCGCCAAGCAACAATCATTTTCTCCTTGGATTTGTCTATATAACTCTTTGTAAAAATGCTTTTGTCCGGGACTGAGAAGGCGAGCCAAACACAGTTTCCGGGTCCCCCTGCTCGACAATTTCGCCATTATCCATAAAGATTACACGATTGGCAACTTCTCTGGCAAAAGCCATTTCGTGAGTAACAACAATCATGGTCATATGTTCTTCGGCCAGTTTGCGCATAGTCTTCAGAACTTCACCGGTGAGTTCTGGATCCAGGGCTGAAGTAGGTTCGTCAAACAACATAATATCCGGATTCATGGCCAGCGCCCGGGCAATAGCTACTCGTTGCTTTTGCCCCCCTGACAGCCGTGAGGGGTAAACATCCCGTTTTTCGGCTAATCCTACTTTGTGCAGTAGTTCTTCGGCTTGCGGCACAAATTCTTCCCGTTTAACGCCTTTGACGGTAAGCGGGGCTTCAATAAGATTTTCTAATACTGTGAAATGGGGGAATAGGTTAAACTGCTGAAATACCATCCCCATTCGGCGGCAAATTCGCCTGGCCTCAGCTTCGGTCGCATAGCGCACCTGACCGTCAGGCCCACTGTCCGCCAAAATATCTCCTTGGATTTCGAGAGTACCCTGGTCAATAGTTTCCAAACGGTTTAAGCAACGCAAGAAAGTACTCTTGCCGGAGCCGGAAGGACCGATAATGGCAATGACCTCGCCTTGATTAACTTGCAGCGAGATGCCTTTTAATACTTCCAAATTATTAAACTTTTTATGAATATTGATAGCTTTAATCATGTTCATAGCTTATACCCCTACTCATCATATACAGCATACCTTTGTTCAAGTTTCTGGAACATCCAGGTAAGCACCAGTGTCATAATCAGGTAAAACACAGCAGCCACAATAAACGGCGTGGTATCAAAATCACGTTGCACAATTGCCCGCGTGGTCCTAAGCAAATCGTTCATGGCCAAAACATAGATGAGCGAGGTATCTTTGACCAGAGTAATGGTTTCATTGCTTACCGGCGGCAGTACTCGTTTGATAACCTGCGGCAGCACAATGCGCTGCATAGTCTGCCGATACGTCATTCCCAGAACCTTAGCTCCTTCATACTGCCCACGGTCAATGGACTGAATCCCGGCCCGGAATATTTCAGCAAAATACGCTGCATAATTCAGCACAAAGGCCACCATAGCAGCCGAAAAGTCTGGCAGCCGTACGCCAATGTATGGCACAAATGGCAACCCGAAATAGATGAATAATAACTGCAGCATTAAAGGGGTTCCCCGAAATAGCCAGATGTACACCCCGACCGCACTGCTAAGGGCCTTGAATCTCGAGATGCGTGCCAAGGCCAACAGCAGCCCAAGCGGTAAGGCCAAAATGATAGTTGAGAAAAACATTTGCAGTGTTACTACCGTACCTTCCAGCAACGGCGGTAATATGCTCAGTATATATTCCATTTGTTACTTCCTTACTTTACAATGTCTTCGCCAAACCATTGCTGAGAAATTTTTGCCGAGGTTCCGTCTTGCTTCATCTCATCCAACGCTTTTTGCAGTTTAGCTAACAGTTCTTTGTCGTCTTTGCGCATCCCTACGCCATATTCTTCCGAGCCAAAGTATTCAGTAAGAATAACATATTCACCCGGTTTCTTAGCTATGTAGTAACGGCCTACGATCTCATCTACAACAACGGCATCCAGACGTCCTGTTTTCAAGTCCATCAAGGCAGCTACATTATCACCAAATTTTTTAAGTTCTTTAAAGGATTTGGTGGTAGTTTCATCTTTTTCTAGGGCTTCAATACTGCTGCTGCCGTCCTGTACACCAACCACCTTGCCGGCCAGATCAGCTTTGGTCTTGATCGCCGAATCGGCAGCTACAACGATAATTTGACGATTTTCCATATACGGATTGGTGAATAAAATATTTTCCTTACGCTTTTCCGTAATTGTAAGTCCATTCCACAGTACGTCTACTCGCTTACCGCTAAGTTCGGCTTCTTTACTGTTCCAGTCAATGGGCTTAAATTCGACTTCCATTCCCAATCTCTTAGCGGCTTCTTTAGCCATATCTACATCAAAACCTACAATATTGTTCTTATCATCGCGAAAACCCATAGGCGGAAAATTGTCATCAAGGCCCACCACAATTTTTTTCTGGTTGGTTCCACATCCAGCTACCAATACACTTGCCAGCAATACAAGCAACATGACGGTTATTAATTTTTTCACGCTTTACGCCTCCACTCTCCCTATAATCTATTTCTATTTTACTTTAATATATTAAAGTTTGGAAGCGATAAAAAATGTCATTTTGAAAAACGGCTTGACCTCCTTACTATAAATCTTGCATTTACAGCGTCAATCACACTATTTTATTCTTTTAGTAAAGACAAATCCGTACGCAGTTACTTACTCCATCGCCAGAAGTCCATTATAATATTTTGTCGGGGATTGCACTAAATTTATGGTAATGTAGTAATTGAAATAAATCTAATGGGCTGTATGAATAAAGGAAATGTTTCATACTTGCTCAAGGTCTAAACTAAATACAAAGCCAGTAACTATTCACTAGGTTGCTGGGTTTCATAAAAATTTACTTTAGAGCGTGGCATTTTAATACTGTAATGTAGTATAATACTAGGCATAGATTTTTGTCGACAGTTTCATGGATGCTGTTAATTTTAAAAGAATGTTGAGGAATAAATATGAGTATTAAATCACTTACACCACTGGAAGGGCGGTATGGAGCCATTACCCAGCCTTTGGGCAACTATTTTTCGGAATGGGCTTTAATAAAATACCGTATTCATGTCGAAGTGGAGTGGCTCATTGCCATGGCCGGCAATCCTGCTTTTGCTGAAATCCGCCAATTCACTCCAGACGAAATTGTTTTTTTGCGCAACATTGTCAAAAATTTTGATGAAACGGCCGCGCTAAAGATTAAGGAAATTGAACGCACTACCAATCACGATGTAAAGGCGGTAGAATATTTTCTTCGTGAAACCCTAGGAAGCATATCACTGGCTGATGTACTGGAGTTTATCCATTTCTCCTGTACTTCAGAGGATATTAACAATCTTTCCTATGCGCTAATGCTTAAGCACGGCATCGAAGATGTTTGGTTACCGGCAGCCGAAACCCTGGTTCAGACCGTTACGGCTATGGCGAAAGAAGATCAAGCTATCCCGATGCTGGCCCACACCCATGGACAAGCAGCCTCACCGACAACGGTAGGCAAGGAACTGGCCGTGTTTGTCTACCGTTGGAACCGCCAGGTAAAACAAATTCGTTCCCAGGAATATCTGGGTAAATTCAACGGTGCCGTCGGCAACTTCAATGCGCACAGTATTGCCTATCCGGAAGTAGACTGGGAAACGGTTTCCCGTTCTTTTGTCGAAGGCTTGGGATTGACATACAATCCGCTGACAACTCAGATTGAATCCCATGACTATGTGGCAGAGTCATTCCATGCTCTTACGCGGTTTAACAATATTCTGTTGGATTTTGACCGTGACATGTGGCTTTATATTTCGCTTGGCTACTTTAAGCAAAAAGCGATTGCTGGTGAAGTTGGCTCGTCTACCATGCCGCATAAAGTAAATCCGATTGACTTTGAAAACTCAGAGGCAAACCTAGGTATGAGCAACGCCGTGCTTGACCATCTGGCCAACAAGCTGCCTATCTCCCGTTTGCAACGTGACCTTAGCGACTCTTCGGCGCAACGCAATATTGGCACAGGTATCGCCCATTCACATATTGCCATTACTTATACTTTAAAAGGTCTTAGAAAAACAGTAGTTAATGAAGAGACCCTTGCCGCCAATCTGAACCATGCTTGGGAAGTTCTGTCCGAAGCAGTACAAACGGTGATGCGCAAACACGGCCATGCCAATTCCTATGATAAGCTGAAAGCCATTACTCGCGGCAAAGGCATCAGCGAAGAAGACATCAAAGCTTTTATCGAAAGTGTAGAATTGCCAGCAGCAGACAAAAAACGCCTGTTGGCCTTAACCCCGTCACAGTATGTCGGTGTGGCCGCTTCCTTGATAAAACATATACAGTAAAGCAAACTGTTACCGTCGTTTTTTTATAAGAGACAGGTCCTAAAATTAAAGGACCTGTCTCTTATTATCATTAAGCCCAGTCGTTATTCAACAATTAAACCGTCTGCGGCAAACAACTAGTCGCAGACGGTTTAACTTTGTAGCTTATTTACTAATATAATTGGTTATAGATTTCGAAAACCATATCTTTAGTTAGTTCCGTATAATTATTAGCCATTAATCGGCCTTGTTTTTTCATTACACTTTCCGTAAAAGAACGAAGTTCTTCTTTACTCACACCATATTCGTGCAGTGGCTTTTTCTGCAGAATTTGATTGAGTAACTTTTCCAGCTCATCATATACTTGCTCTTGCTTACAATCAAGGATTATTGTTAACAGGCTATTTAATTTTTCGATTTTTCCCATAGGCTTTAATTTCAGATATGTTTTAAAAACGCCAGTAAATATCACATAATTGGCTTCACCATGCGGCACATGATACACTGCACCCAGCGGATAACTCATCGCGTGTACCGCCCCGCACCCGGCATTGCCAAAGGCAATGCCGGCATAGGTACTGGCAATTAAGAAATCATTCAGCAGCGATTTTCTGACTACTTCGCCCCCCCGCACTACTTTCTGGTAGCCGGAAAGAATCATTTCAATGGCCTGTACCGAAAAGACTTCGCTAATCAGAGAAGCTTTTGGTGACAAATAAGATTCCATCGCATGGACCAACGCATCAATCGAACTTGTTGCAAAAAATCTAAACGGCAAATCAGCAAGTAGTTCTGGTATCAATACGGCTTTATCGGCAAATAATTCTGGCACAGAGAGCCCCATTTTGGTATGACGGGCTTTAATTTCCAAGATCGAGATATTTGTCACTTCACTGCCAGTGCCGCAAGTCGTAGGAAGAATAAGCAATTCTTTGGCTTTTACAGCCGGTATTACATGATCAAATAAATCTACTACCGGTGAGACCGTCGCTAAAGCAAATAATTTAGCCATATCAATAATTGTACCGCCGCCTACAGCCACTACCCTGTTATACTGAATATCTTTAATATCACGGTAGATGGCTTCCACCATTTCATCACTTGGTTCACCTTGGCCATATTTACGGATAAAAACTACCTCAGCACCTTTTACCAAGTCCTTGAAATAAGCCGTGTACGTATGCTCGCTGGTAATAATTAAATCACCCGCACCAATCCCCAGCGTTTCTACAAACTCTCTACAGGTTTCAACTAACACAATATCCGGCACTAAACTAAATTGTTTCATCTAAGATTACTCCTACATGCAACTTTTAATTGCATTTTCTAAGATTGTAAGCCCCGCATCGACTTGAGCATCTGTAATGACCAGCGGCGCTAAGAACCGCAGCACATTCTTATAAACACCGGCATTTTCAATAATTAGGCCATGCTGCGCACAATACTGGACCACTTTGTCCACTAATTCGTCATTGGGCGCTTTGGTGGTCTGGTCTTTTACCAGTTCAAGGCCGATCATGGCGCCAAGCCCGCGCACATCGCCGATGACAGGATATTTTTTCTTCCAGGATTCATAAGTTGCCGTCACTTTTTTACCAATTTCTTGAGACCGCTCGGCCAGGTGATCTCTTTCCATAAGTTCGATAGTTTTAAGCGCCGCGGCACAGGACAAGGCATTGCCGCCAAATGTACCGCCAATAACCCCCGGGGTAACGCCGTCCATAATTTCACTGCTGGCAATTACGGCGCTGATCGGCAGCCCTGCCGCGATAGACTTTGCCGCAGCGATAATGTCCGGTTCACAGCCGGCTTCTTGCCAATATTCCGAGGCAAACATTTTACCGGTCCGGCAAAAGCCGGTTTGGACTTCATCAGCAATCAACAAAATTCCATGCTTATCACAAATTGCCCGCAACGCCTTTACCCATTCGATAGGCGCCGGAATAAATCCGCCTTCGCCTTGAAGCGGTTCTAATACCATAGCCGCAATCTGATCGGCCGGCGAACATTCTTCAAATATTTTATAAACCGAATTGATACAGAAATCAAGGGCCTGTTTTTCGGTCATACCTTCCGGCTTTCGATAAAGATAAGGGTACTCGGCCCGATAGATGCCATCCGGGAATGGTCCCATCCCAATGGCATAGGCTTTCTTGGACGTCATTGCCATAGTAAGCATTGTTCGGCCATGAAAAGCTCCGGAGAATACAATAATATTTGGTCTCTTAGTATATGACTTGGCAATCTTTACGGCATTTTCATCGGCTTCTGCGCCACTATTTGCCAAGAAAGTTTTTTTCTTGCCCCCTCTTACCGGTACTATAGCATTTAGTTTTTCCGCCAATTGTACATATCCTTGATGGGTGACAATATTAAACATACCGTGAAAATATTTTTCCGTCTGTTCTTTTACCGCTTCGATGATTTCTGGTTGACTGTATCCGATATTTAAAACCCCAACTCCACCTACCCAATCAAGAAAGCAGTTTCCGTCTACGTCCTCCAGCATCGCCCCTTCGCCACGGGCAATAGCAACCGGATATGCACAACGCACAGCCGAGGAAGTGGCGTCTGCCCGGCGAGTAATCAATTCTTGCGCCTTGGGCCCCGGCAAGGTCTCGGTAATAATCTTAGGTAATGCATCTCTTAGCATATCAATTCCCCCATTCGTATATAAAACGGTTATATATACTTAATAAATTTTTAATACCTCTAACATTTTTCTATCTCGTTCATTAATTTCTTCTAACGCTTCTGTTTCAGTATAATGATAGAATCCCTGGCCAGATTTTACACCGTAACATTTTTTTGCAATCATATCTTCCAATAAACTATTTTTTTCATTACTGTTGCACAGATCGGGATAAAGATATTTAGCAACATTGTTAAAAACTTCTATCCCACCCAAATCTACAATTTTAAATGGCCCCGAACAAGAATAACGAATTCCGTTACCATATTTTAAGGTACGATCAATATCTTCTGGTGTCGCCACACCGTTCTCAACAAGATAACTTGCTTCCCGTAACAAGGCAAATTGCAGACGATTGGAAATAAACCCTTTTATATCTTTTTTTAGAACAACCGGCTCTTTATTAACACTCTTCAAAACAGCTAGTAACGTGTCAATAATCGCATTACTTGTGGTTTTACTTCTTACCACTTCAACTAACGGTATGATATGCGGCGGATTTAACCAGTGCGTTCCACAAAACCGTTCTGAATGAGTTATATGTTTTCCCAGTTCGTTAATTGAAATCGCTGAAGTATTTGTCGTTACTATTGACTCGGCTGGCAGCACTTCTGACAGCATCTGTAAAAATTCAATCTTACTCTCTAATACTTCCGGAATTGACTCAATTACTAAGTCAGCATTTTTAAAACAATTACTATCCATTGTGTAAATAATACTGTTTTGTATTTTTTCCGACTCTTTTGTCGTTACTATCCCATTTTTTATTGCGATATCTTGGCAATCGACTATAATTTTTCTTGCACGTTGAAAGCTTGCTTCTCTCGGCGCATATAAAACAGTATGATAGTTAAATTGGGCAAAGGTTTGAGCAATAGAGGCACCCATAAGCCCGGCACCCGCAATGACAACATTTTTAATATCTATTTTAATCTTCTCCTTTCCCCCAAGTTCAAAAACACAGATTGTTATTATACAAGCGCACCCGCTGCTTTTTGCAAATATTTTTGGGCCAACCGTGCAAATTTCCCCAGATTTTCATTAGTATCTCCGGGATACCCTTGTTGGTACAAGTCAGCAAGCCTGGTGAAATACTCTTTACACGGTCTTAATTCCGCAACTCGCATCAGTTGGCCTAACTTAAAGGAGTATGCTTCTTTTATTTCACGTACATATGCAAAGTCTTCAAAATTGCCTTCAAACATGGCAAATAGCTCAAAAATAGCTTGTTCACAATGCCGGTCATACGCTTCACGAAAATATGTTTCTGCTGTTTTTTTATCTGCTTTTACCCCACCTTTTCCCGATTTATAATATAAACCCAGTTCATAAATGGCCTGCGGCTGTTCTTCTTTTGCCTGGTTAAAATACGCCAGCCCTTTTACCTCATCGATTTGTGTTCCAAATCCATAGGTATAGCTCATACCAAGCCGGTACTTTACCGCTGTTTCGTATCCACCATCATCGTGAGCTAACACGGTTTGAAATAATCGCTCTTCAATTTTACAATCAGACGAAATACCTAAACTATACCGCATACAATAAGCCAACTGATATATGGCCGGAATATACTGTTCATCTGCTGCTTTTTTATACCAAGCAACCGCTTCTATATAGTCTTTCAGTGCATATTGATATTGCGCATAAGCAAAAAACGCTTTTTTGTCAGTTAGCTGCTTATTTTCCCAATATAAGGTTTCGCTTAACGCCTTCTCGTGTTCAATATCGGTGTAGGTACTCATGATATTCCCCTTTAACAAAATCCTTTAGCCGCGCAGGGCCCCGAACTGCACATAGCACACCCCTGCTGCAAATCATGAATATTTTTTCCATCCAAATAAGCATTACAGCGAAACCTATCAAAAGTAGTTTCCGTCAATGCGCCTGTTGGGCATTTTTCAACACACACTTTACATTTTCCCGTCTTATAATAAAGACAATACGAGGTTTCCGGTCTTTGAGTAGGCGGAATATCGGCATCAATAATTATACTGCCCAGCCTTCCGGCGGTCCCACTTGGCGTAATTATAAGATGATTTAGACCGAAAGTGCCAATACCGGCAATTACCGCCGAAGCCTTGTGCGACCATTTCGTCGTTAATTCAATAGGATCAAAGTTGCATGTGGGCGGTTCATGTTCCGCCCTTATTCCTCTATCCTGTAATTTGGCTCTTAGCCGGCACCCAATTCTTTCTAAAAGAGCATTGGTAATGGTATAATTATCCGACCACTCTTGTACAATTACGTTTTTCCCCTGAATCTTTTGAATGATCGAAAGGGAATACGGTATAAAGTACACAACAACAGTTTTCGCCGTCGGCAGTATCTCATTAGGATGAAGCTGTTTTGTTTTAAGAATATCGCTAAGTTTAGCATAGAGCGGGTCTTGCGCACTCGCATACCCGATTATAGCTTCACGATACCGGAAGCTTTCCTTATGCTGCATTACTTCTTCTTGGACAATTGTTTCAATGATGGTTGATAATCCGTCCACACCAATCCTCCTTTCTGCCTTAACCGTAAAAACTAGCCGTTAAACACTTCTAAAGCCTGCACAAAATCGGCAATTAAATCCTCCCCATCTTCAATACCTACGGAAATCCGCATAAGACCATAGGAAATCCCCATTTTTTTAAGTTCTTCCTGTGGAACATGATGATGCGAAGAATGCAACGGATGGGAAAGAGTAGTTCTAATACCGCCCAAAGTAGGCGCATAGTGCGCTAAGTGCAATCTGTCCATAAATTGATTAATTTTTTTCGCATCATTCGGCATTTCAAAACTCAGCATCCCGGTCATACTCTCATTATCTTTAAATAATTTTTCCGCCAAAACGTGCTGAGGATGACTTTCCAGCGAAGGATGATTTACATGCAGTACGGCCGGGTGGTCATTCAGCACCTTAGCCAGCAAAGCGGCATTTTTCATTTGTTTTCTGACCCGTAAATCCATCGTATGGATACCCCGATAAACCATCCAGGCACTAAATGGACAGCCGGATGTTCCCGTAAGCATTCTAATTGTATGTATCTTATTATAAATTTCTTCATCATTTACGGTAATCGATCCTGCCAAGGCATCGCTGTGCCCGTTAATATATTTGGTAAGACTATTAATAACAATATCAGCGCCCAAGGCGATCGGTTTAATAGCAATCGGAGTAGTAAAAGTATTATCCACCATCAGCAAAGCACCGCAAGAATGAGCCAGTTTTGCCAATTCCCCAATATCCGCCAGACGGTCAGTAGGATTACTTACAACTTCCGTATAAATCATTTTTGTTTCCGGTCTAATTGCGGCTTGAACCGCCGGCAAATCACCAAAATCTACATAATCAACTTTTACACCATATTTTTGCAGCAATAAGTTAATTGCATCAAATGTTTCTCCATAAATATTCGAATTGGCAATAAAATGATCGCCTGGTTCTAACAACGAAAAATAGGTTGTAGTAATGGCTCCCATGCCCGATGAAAAAATAAGAGTATGAGTACCTCTTTCCATAAACGAAATGGCTTTTCCTAATGCATTACGATTGGGATTACGCGTACGTACATAAGTATAACCTTTTTCATCATATGTATTTTGCACATCTTCCAAATTTCCCATCGTAAAAGCTGTTGTTAAAAAAATAGGGAAAGATTCTGGCTTCAGTGAACAACCATTTAAGGTTTCACCTTCATACAACAGTTGAGTTGCTTCACTAAAATTCATTTCCTTTTTCATAAATACATCACCACCATATCAAATTTTAAAGAATAAAGTTACAACAATTGGCTAGCCAATCGGTGTAACTTCATCGTTTCTCAACCTTGGTTGAGGTCATTGTATAGTCTATATTTGATACAGAGTCAATCTTTTCTTTACACAACCTGTTACAATATCTTTCTATTTTTCTTCAGTAACAAGTATTTGGATTTCATACGGACAATTATGATATTCCACTAAATTATCTTCGTATTCATTAGCGATTACATAGGGCGGAGTTTTGTGATTTTTAAAATATTCCGCGATAAATTCTGGATTCCAATTCTCTGTACGGATTTTCCCCCGGAAGCACAAATATTCACCGGCGGGCAATTCCCAAAACCACTTTGCCTCATCGAAAGGTTTTTCTTTTAAGTAGATAAAATATTTATTAGCTACAAACTTTTTCTCTACCAAGCTCGCAAATTCGGCAATATAGCCATATTGTCGACGATATTTTAGATCTTGGCTATTTTTCAGTTTTGCCAATCTGGTTTCAACACTTTCTACTGTATCACTTTCCAAATAATCAACAAACATCACATATCGTTTATCCAAATGAGACACATATGGAATATTATCAAAATGATGCCGCTCTAAGTATTTAAAATAATTAATATACCAATGAATGTCATCATACGTTTCCTGTATCTTTTCCAATTCACCAGCTATTCTCTGTTTCTGAATTTCCAGGTAGGCTAACATTTTATCGGTCTTTCCCTCTTCTAAAATTTCAGCAATTTCCGGTAAAGACAGCCCTAGCCTTCTTAAATACTTAATCCGGTCAATATAATGAAATTGTTTAAAAGAATAGTAGCGATACCCTGTCTCGGGATCAATATACTGTGGTTCCAATAACTTTAAATTAGAATAATTTCTCAATGTCTGTACGGAAATCCCCATAATTCTTGCTGTATCACCAATCGAATACAAATCATCCATACAAACAACCTCCCTCTTAGTTGCTGATCTTATCTTTTTATATTATCATTGATAAAGAAACACGTTACTGCACTTTCTGCAAAAAGCATCTCCATTATTACATTATACTATGAAGTTTTCTTTGTATATACTCCTCACATCAGATACTAACCATAAAATATTGATTCTGAAATAATAATTGACTTTATAGTTATGGTAGAGTTTATAATGATATCAATTCAATACATGACATTATCTTAAAAACAAAGGGGTTTTTATTAAAAAACACCCCTTTGTTTTTTTTTAACAGAAAATAGCATTTAACTATTGAAACTAAGGAAAAGGAGGTTACTTTTAAATACTACTAAAAAGCTCATAGCTTTCATTTACATTATAAAAGGAGATGTTAATCATGAAAAAGGCTGTCTCATTATTCTTGTGTATAGTACTCTTTGGCGTTTTTCTTGCTGGCTGTGGAAAAAATGAATCGGCGGTAAGTCAAATTGTAATCGCCAGAAACCTCGACATTACCGATTTAGACCCTACTTCTACTAATGATAATACTTCCATTTGGACGTTATCACTATTATTAGAAGGTCTCGTAAAGGCCAGTGATGACGGGAAAAAAATTGAACCAAGTTTAGCCAAAAGTTGGGAGATTAGTTCTGATGGGCTAACCTATACCTTTCATTTAATACCTAATCTTAAGTTTTCCGATGGTACCCCTGTAAAAGGAGAAGACTGGGTATTTTCCTTTGAACGGGCTAAAAATACTGCAGAAAAATATTGGAAATTTGCTGCAGAAAACATTACTGAAGTTACGGCCCCTGATGACCAAACACTTGTTGTAAAAATTAAAGAACCAAATGCATCAACATTATCTTACTTCTCCATGTTTAACATGACAGTTCAATCGAAAGCAGCCTATGAAAAAGCCGGCAGCTATGCAGAAAAAGGTCCAATTGGAACCGGCCCCTACTATGTAAAAGAATGGGTAAAAGATAACTATCTACTGCTTGAAAAGAATCCCTACTACCATGCACAAGGCGAACCTAAGACAGCGCAAATTAAGTTCGTGGTTGTTCCAGATGACAATGCCCGAGTGATGCAGTTGCAGTCCGGTGCCGTAGATATTATTACCGATGTTCCTTATAGCAGTATGGCAACACTGAAGAACGCAAATGATATTCAAACTATGGGAATTCCTTCTACCAGCGATCGTTACTTAGTATTCAATACAACCGATCCGATTTTAGGCAATGCCAAGGTAAGGCAAGCGCTGCTGTATGCAACCAATAAACAAGATATTGTCAATATGGTGTTAAATGGATACGGCGAGGCAGCCATTTCTTATATGCCGAAGAACGGCTTGTTCTGGAACGATCAAATCCAGCCAGCACCCTATGACGTAGAAAAAGCTAAAGCATTACTTAAAGATGCAGGCTATCCTAACGGATTCGAAGTAGAAATATTGGTTCGTTCCGGTAATGCAGTATTTGAGCAAATTGCTACAATTATAAAAGAACAATGGGCTAAAGCCGGAGTTAAAGTAAATCTGGTTTCGCTAGACACTGCATCCTTATTAGAAAGACAAAATAATATGAAACACCAGATAGTCATTGGTTCCTGGACGGATGATCTATTAGACCCCTCCCAATTGGGTAGTTATTTCTGGGATTATAAAGTGTCTAAAAGCTTCTATACAGGCTATCAGAATCAAACCGCTAGTGCAATATTTAAACAGGCTTGCATTGAATTGGATGATAATAAGCGGGCCGACATGTATAAAACCCTGCAGAAAATTTTATATGATGACTCTCCGGTAATTAACCTTTATCACTCCGAATTCCCGGTTGCGTTGAAAAAGAACATCCAGGGCTTCGTGCAAACTCCGCTGGGCGCTTACCGATTCGATAATTTGGTAAAAACTAAATAGTTACTAATTACTAGCATTTTGATTACAGACTATTTCACAGGTTACATTTTTCTTTCCGATTTGAGATCTCCGTTAGAATAACGGAGATCTCAAAAAATCTTATTTTTGATCAAAAACACTATACAAGCCGCAAATAAAGGGGTGTGAATCATGGACTTATTAAGTTATATCCTCAAACGAGTTTTGCAGATAATCCCAGTATTCATTATCGCCACCATATTAATCTTTTTCTTAATGCGGCTAATTCCGGGAGATCCAGCCTTAGTTATGTTAGGCGAAAAGGCAACTCCAGAATCGTTGGCATTGCTCCGTAGTAAAATGGGGTTAGATCAGTCCTATTTTACCCAATTCTATCTCTTTTTTAAAAATTTAATTTGCTTTGATTTAGGCACTTCAATTAAATATAAAGAACCGGTACTCCTTTTATTAGGTGATAAACTCATGACAACCGTTTGGCTTATTATATCTTCTCTCTTCTTTTCTCTCTTATTCAGTATTATTCCAGGCTATTATTCTGGAATACACAAAGATAAGCCAGTAGATTATATATTTCGATTATTGTCCTTACTTTCTTTGGCAACACCGGCTTTTTGGATTGGATTAGTTCTACTGACTCTTTTCAGTGTCCAGGTAAACTGGTTTCCTGTTTCCGGCTGGGGAAATACCTTCGAAGAGCATATTCTTGGACTTATTCTCCCGGGAATTACCCAAGGCATTGGTGTTGCCGCTGTTCTGATTAGAAATTTACGAAACAACGTCATCGATGTCAAAGATAGCGACTATGTCAATTATGCCCGCAGTAAAGGCTTATCCAATTTTCAAATCGGTATTCATCATATTCTGCGCAATGCCCTGATTCCGACAACAACTCTGCTATCTATGAGGATTGCTACAATGCTCAGCGGCAGCATTGTAGTGGAAACGGTCTTTGGTTTGCCTGGAATAGGTGCTTTACTCGTTAATGGCATTTATGCCCGTGATTATCCGGTTGTTCAAGGCGTAGTGCTGTTATTCGTACTTCTGGTCATGGTAATTAACTTGGCAACGGATATTATTTATTCCTTTCTTGACCCTCGGGTAAAACTTAGCTAGGAGGTTGGGTTCTAAATGATAAAACTAAAGAAATGTAAACAGTTGAATCCTTCTTTACTGGCAGGATTGACTATTATAATCGTAATAAGTGTTTTAGCCTTTATCCCGGGAGCATTTACCCATTATAACCCGACAGACATCGCCTCAGATTCCATATTGAAGGCTCCATCTGACTTGCACCTGTTTGGAACCGATAATTTTGGCCGGGATATTTTTTCACGGGTTATTTACGCTACCAGAATTGATGTGATGATCGGAATATTTTCCGTACTAATTCCTTTCATAATCGGAACAACCTTAGGCTTGATTTCAGGGTATTACGGCGGGAAAATCGACTCATTAATTATGCGAACCGTTGATATCTTTATGGCCTTTCCTTATATGGTTCTTGCAATTGCCATTGTTGCCATTGAGCAAGCTGGCCTATGGGCTCTGTTCTTATCAATGTGGCTAGTAAGTTGGAAAGAATACGCCCGGCTAATCCGAAGTGAAGTGTTAGTTGTAAAAAACGCGGAATATGTAGAAGCAGCTAAAGTGTTAGCCTATAGTGACTTTCGCATTATCACCAGAAGCATTCTTCCTAATGTTTTGAGCAGCGCCATTATCTACGCTGCATCCGATGTTGTAATGTGCATGCTTTCCGGTGCTGCCATGAGTTATCTCGGCCTAGGTGTTCAGGCTCCTACACCTGAATGGGGAGCTATCATTTCAGGCGGAAAAGCCTTTCTCTCCACAGCCTGGTGGATTACTATTTTCCCCGGAATTTTCCTAGTCGTTACAGGGTTTGGATTTAGTTTAATCGGTGACGGCTTGTCCGATATACTTCGCAAAGGCAGAGCTTAAGAAAAAGGTGATTTTATGAATACGGCAAAGGACACGATCCTGAAAGTTGACAATCTAAAACTTCAATTTTCCTCGAATGGTCAAACATTAAACGCACTCAACGGAATATCTTTTTCCATTCGCCGGGGCGAAACTTTCGGTTTTGTAGGTGAAAGCGGTTGTGGCAAAAGCACAACCAGTCGCGCTATTTTAAGATTACTTGCTGATAATGCTAAAATAACGGATGGAACTATCTATTATAATGAAACCGACCTATTGAAGCTTTCTGAAAAAGATTTAAGAAAAATAAGAGGCAAAGAAATCGGTATGATTTTTCAGGACCCGATGACAGCTTTAAATCCGGTTCTTACTATTAGAAAACAGATATTTGAACAATTACGGGATACGAAGCTATCTTCTAAAGAAAAAGAAATTGTCGCCATAGAGATCATGAATAAAGTCGGCATTCCTTTACCTGAAAAACGTTTGAACGAATATATATTTCAGTATAGCGGCGGTATGCGACAGCGGGCCATGATCGCCATAACCTTGGCCGGAAATCCTAAACTACTCATTGCCGATGAACCAACAACCGCTTTGGACGTTACCATTCAAGACCAAATAATAAAGTTATTAAACCATGTTAAAGAAGACTTCGGAGTAAGTATTTTACTGATTACTCATGATTTAGGCGTTGTGGGACGTATGTGTGACCGGGTGGCCGTAATGTATGCCGGTTATATTGTCGAAATGGCCGATACATATACCCTTTTTTCCGCTCCTCGACATCCCTATACTAAAGGTTTAATGGATGCCTTGCCTAAATTGCCGCAAGAACAAACCAGAAACGAAGAAATGAAACCTATTCCAGGAGCATTACCCAGTCTTTCTGATTTGCCTCAAGGATGTCCCTTCGTCTCCAGGTGTCAGCTACACCAAACTTTGTGTCAAGATCAACTGCCGACCATGCAAGAAATTTCACCAGGTCATTTTGCCCGCTGTCATTATTTCCATAAATTAGAAGGCTGCACCGGACTTATTAATTGCACGAAAGGATGAAGCAGCATGTCTGACAAAGCACAAAACATTTTAATTAAAATCCAAAATCTGCATAAATCGTTTCCACTTTCCCGCAGTTTGACTGACTTCGTCCTACGGCGTCCATCAAAGGCAGTAAAAGCAGTTGATGGAATTTCTCTGGATATTTTTGAAAACGAAACTCTGGCTTTAGTAGGAGAAAGCGGTTGCGGAAAAAGTTCCTTCGCAAGAACAATTATTAATCTGTACAAACCCGACTCCGGCGACATCATTTTTAAAGGAAACAATCTTGCTTCGCTGGATAAAGCTAATTTAAAAACAGCTAAACGGGAATGCCAAATGATCTTCCAAGATCCATATTCTTCTTTAAATCCGCGAATGTCCATTGGCGACATGTTGCACGAGGAATTATTATACCATCATATTTGTTCGAAAAAAGAAGCTCAGACTAAAATCAATGAACTTCTGGATATGGTGAATTTAAACAAAGATACGGCCGAAAGATTTCCTAGTGAGTTTTCCGGTGGCCAACGACAGCGGATAGGAATTGCCCGTGCACTTGCGGTAAATCCTAAATTTTTAATTGCCGACGAAGCAGTTTCCGCCTTGGATATTTCAATCCAGGCCCAAATTCTGCACCTCTTACAAAGTCTACAGCGTTCGCACGGACTTACCATTTTATTTATATCACATGATCTGCGTGTCGTTCATTACATTGCCGACAGAGTTGCCGTAATGTATCTTGGTAAAATTATCGAACTGGGAACTACAGATCAAGTATATACCTCCCCGCTTCATCCGTATACGAAGATACTATTGGATTCATTGCCATCCGTCGATCCCCGGAAAAAAAGTTCTGTACCAGCTATCGAAGGAAATCTGCCCAGCCCGATTGACATTCCTCCAGGCTGCCGGTTTTCCACCAGATGCCCTAATGCAAAACCACATTGCTTCAATGATGAACCCGGTTTTTATAAAGTAAACGATGATCACAGCTGTGCCTGTCACGAGTATATTGCCTAGGCAAAAGCCAGCTATATTTTTGAATGGAGGTTCACCTATGAGAAAAGAAATCACCTTTGGAGAAATCACGGTTAAACCAGGAGAAAAGAAATCAGGATTTGCACCAGTTTATGCCTCTGACTTTTCTATACCGCTTACTGTTATTAACGGTATTCAGGCAGGAAAAACTGTTGTTATTACCAGCGGTATCCACGGCGGAGAATACCCGTGTATAGAGACAGCAATAGAACTGGCTCAAGAAATAGACCCACTGACAGTGTCAGGGCAGCTAATTATTTTGCACCCTGTGAATATACAAGCATTTCAGGCCCGTATGTCCTACATTGTTCCTGAAGATGGGAAAAACATCAATCGGCTATTTCCCGGAGATAAAATGGGAACCATTTCGGACCGCATTGCTTATACGATTACAACAGAATACTCGGATCGGGCCGATTTTTATATTGATCTGCACGGCGGTGACATTCATGAAAGTTTGCCCCCCTATGTGTATTATCCGGGAATTGCTGACGAAAAAGTCGTGGCACAATCAAAAGCAGCCGCCGAAGTACTCAATGCCGATTTTATTGTAAAGTCAAGCGCTACAACCGGAGCCTATAATTCAGCAGCCATCCGCGGCATTCCCAGTTTACTCATTGAACTTGGCGGTAAAGGTCTTTGGAACTTAGAAGAAGTAATTTTCTACAAAAACAATATAACTAACTTATTACGCCATCTACATTTACTCAAAGGACCAGTACAAATTCCGCGGCAAAAAGCATACGAAATTACCAAAGCAGAATATATAGACGCTTCAGAAAGCGGCTGTTGGTATCCTTCGGTAAATCTAAAAGATACTGTTAGAAAGGGGCAAAAAATCGGCCAAATCAAAGATGTATTTGGTAACACTAAAGAAGAAATTTTTGCTGCATATGATGCTGTCATTCTATTTATTACAGTCTCCCTCGCTATTAACGCAAATGATCCAATCATTACCTACGGAATATAATCGACTCAACTATTAGGAGGAATCAACATGTTTAAAAAGAACAGAAAAGAATTTTCTTATGAAACAGAACTTCTAAATCAAGGCGCATACATTAATCTCCCCGCAACTAACCCGGAAACAGCGCCAATTTATCTGACAACCGCTTATAACGTGGAAGACCTCGATGACTTACAAGATCGTTATGACCAAAAAGGCTTTTGCTACAACCGTAACCGCAACCCAAACCGCACTGCCCTTATCGAATTGATAACCTACCTGGAAAAAGGCGATAATTCCATCATCTGTTCTTCCGGCATGGCCGCCATTTCCACAGCCGTACTCTCTATCGTTAAATCAGGCGACCACATTCTATCAGATCAAACCCTCTATGGAGAAACTATCGATATCTTCAGCAAAATTCTATCCGACTTCGGCGTCTCCGTTACTTATGTTGATTTTACCAAATTGGATGATGTTAAAGCTGCACTACAAAAAAACACCAAGGTACTCTACACGGAAACCGTTGCTAACCCCATGATTACCGTCGTAGATATTGATGCCATAGCGGCTGTCGCTCATTCTTGCGGTGCCACACTGATTGTTGACAATACCTTCATGACTTCTATCGGTATTCGCCCCTTAGAACACGGCGCTGATATGGTCGTCAACAGTCTTACCAAATTTGCCAACGGGCACAGCGATGCAGTTTGCGGTTCCATTACCGGCAAACGTGAACTCATCGATAAAGCCTATAACCTTCAGGTTTTGATTGGTTCTTCCGCCGATGCCTTTACCGCTTGGCTAGTACAACGCGGCATGCGTACCATGTCCCTTCGCCTGGAAAAACAAATGGCCAATGCCGCCAAACTTGCCCAAGCTCTGGAAAAAAGCCCATATGTACTGAAAGTCAACTACCCAGGACTTCCAAATCATCCGCAGCACAAGCTGGCTAATCGCCTGTTTAATAACGGCTTCGGCGGTATGCTTAGTATTGTCCTTCCTGATGACAAGGACAAAATTAACGCCTTTATGCGCCGCCTAAATCTAGCCCACTATGCCATGACACTCGGTGGTTACCGTACCACCTTATCCCACCCTATCATGTCCTCGCATTATGACGTTCCTGAAGAACAGCGGAAAAAGATGGGTATTACCTTGGGCCTACTCCGCATTTCTGTGGGGATAGAAAATGCCGACGATTTAGTCCAGGACTTTCTTCAAGCCTTGGAAGTATACGCCTAAAAAACCAACTATCCAAAGAAGGGCTGCGCTGAAACTTGTGTTTCAGCGCAGCCCTTTTGCCATAATACGATATAACGCTTTTGCCATTGACAAATCACTAGACCTTAAATTTATTAATCACTTCTTGTAATTGATCAGCAAGTGTAGCCAAGTGCTGGCTTGAAGATGCTATTTCTTCCATTGAGGCTGACTGTTCTTCAGTAGCTGCTGAAATGTGTTGCGCCTGACCAGCAGATTTTTTACTTAGGTCATCTATCGTTTTAACTGTACTGGCAATGTGCTGACTACTATCAGCCATTTGTTGGGCAGACGTTGTAATTTCTCTAATCCGACTTGAAACCTGAGTGACTAACTCGGAGATTTCATTAAAAGCTATTCCTGCGGCATTGACTACCTCAGCACCAATCTTAACTTCCCTCGTTCCATCGTTCATCGCCAGTACGGCCTTATTCGTTTCTTCTTGAACCGCCTCAATTAAACTAGCAATTTGTTTTGTTGACTCCTGTGATTGCTCAGCAAGCTTTCTAACTTCTTCTGCTACAACGGAAAATCCCCGTCCTTGCTCTCCTGCTCGCGCAGCCTCAATAGCTGCATTAAGGGCCAAAAGATTGGTTTGGGACGCAATTGCCGATATAGTATCAATAATCTGACCAATTGCCTGGGATCGTTCGCCCAGCTTAACGACTACTGCAGCCGAAGCATTTACCGTGTTTTCAATATGGGTCATCTGATTAATTACTTTATCCACGACTTTTCCGCCGTTCCTTGCTTTATCAGCTGCCTGAGCGGACTGAACTGCCACTTGATTAGTATTGGCAGCGATTTGTTGGCTACTTGTTGCTATTTGTTCCATCACCGCAGATGTTTCCGTAACTGCATTCATTTGTTCCGTAGAACCTACAGCAATATCTGAAATTGCCCCCGCTACTTGATTAGTCGCTTGAGCTGTTTGTTCAGCATTGCTGGTTAACTCTTCTGCTGCGGAAGCTACTTGCTCAGAAGATTGCGCTACTTGCTTAACTATTTGACGTAAATTCTTCGTCATCTCATTAAAAGTGCTGGCTAACCGACCAATTTCATCATTACTATGCACATCAATTGTTTTCGTTAAATCGCCACCACTATCAGCCATTTCACGCAATTTGCCAATTATAAGTTCTAGCGGTTGGGTGATGGTTCTTCGCGAAAACCAATATGTAAATACTAGCGCAGCAATAATCAGGAAGAGATCCGCTAGCATAATAACCACGGTTACCCTCGAAACGGTTCTTTCTACATCATCTACATTAATACCTGTGCAAACTACCCAGCCCCAAGGCTCATAGAGTTTCGCATACACCCGACGATGCAACGGATCAGATATATTAGGTTTAGCATACCAAAGATTTTCGTAGAAACCGCTTTCCTTATTTTGTACTGCTCCATCGATATAGTCTTTTACCGTATACTTACCTTTTATATCCTTTTTATCGCTCCTATCCTCCCCAACCGTTTCTGGCTGATCACCATGCATAATATTGATGTAATTGGTATTGTCAATCCAGAAATACTCTGTTTGCGCATAACGAATTTTGCTTGTAACTTCAATTGCTCTAGCCTGCGCCTCTTCTTTTGTTATTAATCCGGTTTTAGCCATATCAGCATAATAATTAATAATCGAATATACACTTTCCACATTGCTCTTGAGCTGCAGATCTTTTTCCTGATAAATGGCCTCTTTCACTTGTGGAATAACATAAAAATAACTCAACAAGGTGAATAATACAATCGGCACAATTATTATCAAAATTAATTTATTAATGAGTTTCATAAAATCCTCCCCAATTACAAATACATTTACTTCAAGTGCCGGTAAAGCTCATTTTCGGCCTTTTTGTCCGTATATTTCTTTTCTTGCTTGACCACGTAATAGACCTTACTGTTATTTCCGTGATTTTATTTCCTGTTCAGTCAAAACGTCGATAAACGCGGTCAAGAGTTGATCTTCGGCCTGGCAGCTCTGTTTGTAATACCAATCACGAACCAACTTGTCAATTTCTGCGTCACTACCTTCAACCTTATAAGGATAGACACAAATTAGTTTTTTGGTCACCTTGTCTCTCAACCCAATTTTTTCTGCATGTTCAAGTTTACCCATACCGGCATCCCCTTTCAAACTATTGTTTAATAACAACATCTAAAATATTATGGTTTAATAAATTTATTTTCAGCACTTCCGCCAAAGCTCTTAGGTAAAGCGTCACTGCTTCTTCTTATTAAATATCTAGCGGCATAGCAAATGAATCGCCTACATTTGCTATGCCAACTAATTAATTGCATAGTTTATTCAAAAAAACTTCTTATACTATTAGGAACGATAGTTTATAGTTTCTTATGCGTTCCATCACAGAAGGGGGGCTTATTGGTTTGCTTGCACGCACACAAATAAGCGGTTTCTTCTTTTTCCGCCGTAAATGCCAGCGGTGTAAATGCCGTTCCTTGGTGTGATCCATCACAAAATGGCTGTTTAGCACTTTTTCCACAGGCACACCAATAATAGGTCTCGCCTTTCTTAAGTTCAACCGCAATCGGACTTTTTTGGCTGATTACCGGTTCTTCCATATCCATTTCTCCTTCAGGTTAATTTTCTATTAATCAAGTACATTAATAGACTAGTTTAACATTCGGCTGTAACGCTTGCTTTAAAAGCGGAACAAGCGTATAAATCCCCCACAATGTCATAGTCGGCATTAGCACGACTGGGGAACTTGGTCCTAACGGTTCTTTGGTTTTAAATTTACACGATGAATGATAGAACCTAATGAATCATCTTATGAATAAATATTCGCGATTCATTATAATAATTGTTTTATAATAATTATTATAATCCTTAATGTTATTTCTGTCAAAAATTTCTATATAGTAATAGTTTTCGTTACATTTTAAATGTATATGCTTATTATTTGTGGCAAAGTCTTTAAAGGCTTTCATACACAAAATCATTGATAAAATTCATATCATTACCGCTAATTGGCCTGGCTTTTTACAAATATAAAAGCTACTACCAAAATTACAATAATAAGACATTGATAAAAGTTGCTCGGAAGAAACTGTTAATGATATTATTAATGCGGGAAAGCTATTGCTATAAAATGCGCTCTAACGAAATTATCCAGCACAGTGGCCCTGATTCACAATTGTTTCCAAATAAATGCATTTTACTCTTATGTATAACTATGAGGGAGGCTATGAAATGGAGTATAAAACACAGATAGCTGTAATCGGAGGAGGAGCTTCGGGCATGTCTGCAGCAGCGGCTGCTGCAGAAGCGGGAGCGTCGGTTGTCGTAATAGAAGCTAATGCAGTGGTCGGTGGCAACGGACTGTTTCCAAGGGGAATTTTCGGCGTGGACAGTTATGTGCAAAGACGAAAGCTAATTTTTGCGGATACTGATGCAGTTTTTATAAATTGTATGGAGTATTCCCATTGGAAGCTCGACGGAAGGCTGGTTCGAACCCTTATTGACAAAAGCGGCGATACCATAGGCTGGCTGGAAAATAAAGGCGTTAAATTTACTGACGTAGTGCACCACATCCCTAATCAAACACCCGAGGTATTTCATATCACCGCTACTGAATTGAACGCCGGAAAAGCTATTATAGATGCCTTGAATACTTATTGTGAAAAATCCGGCGTAAGAATTTTAACAGCAACAAGGGCAAAAAATCTGCTGTTCAACGGAAGCGGTCTTATAAACGGAGTTCTGTGTGAAAGTAAAGACGGTGAAACCGTCAAGGTTGAAGCTGAAAAAGTAATTATCTGTACAGGTGGGTTTGCCGGAAATCCTGAACTCATATCGGAGTATTATCCAAAATTTGATCCTTCTCAAGTTGCTCAAGGCGCGGGAATGCGGCATAATGGTGACGGAATAAAGCTGGCGCTTGAGGCCGGTGCCAGTATAGAAGGCAATTTCGCCATGGAAATAGCTGCGCCAAAGATAAAAGGATACATACCTCTAAACCTTCTTATCGGGAAACCACACAATATCTGGGTAAACTCTTTGGGCAAAAGATTTACCAATGAGGAAATAGTCTATGATTTTACTATGGCGACAAATGCCTGCCTCCGTCAACCCGGAGCTGCGGTCTGGGTTTTATTTGACAGCGCTATGCTTGAAAAAGACTTGATTGAAGGACGCGATATCATTGAACTTATCCATATACCCCTCGATGCCGAGAATCATCTTGAAGAAACCATTGCCGCGGCAAAAAAAGGGGGAATTCTGAAGGTTTCGGATAATCTTTCTGGTATTGCCGAATTTATCGGCTGCTGCTTTGATTCTTTAAAAAATACAGTGGAAGAGTATAATTTATTCTGCGATAAAAACCGCGACTCAATTTTCGCCAAAAAAAGGCGTTATTTGTATCCCCTTACAACCCCGCCCTATTATGCGGTAAAAGCCGGTCCCGATATGATCATAACCCATGGTGGCATCAGAGTTAACGAACGGTTTGAAGGTTTAAACGACCGGTTTGAATCTATACCAAACCTCTACGTCGCTGGGGTCGATTTCGGCGGGGCTGATGCCGATGTCTATAACGTGTCAATGAGCGGCCACGGCTTTGGCTTTGCGGTTAACTCAGGGCGTATGGCCGGTGAAAACTCCGCCAAGTCAGTTTTGGACACTCATTAACATAATTTCATACTATCTTTAAACAATGTTTCTTCATTAGGTTTTATCAAGATCGCATGTTATTGCAATTAAAAATTAAAATACAATGCCGCAAGCACTACGACGATTAAACCGTAATACTTGCGGCATACTGATGATACTATTTTAGACTATCGTTTTGCCCTCTCCATGTATTGATTATAAGTTTTTTGATCTACTCCCATATTAGTAGCTATATCCTGCCAACTGTTATTATTAGTCTTCTTTAACAGGATTTCGTTTATATTGCTAATGTGCACATTGGTACTATTGTTTTGACCAGCTAATAATCCAGCCATTACAATATCACTCGGTGAATATCCTTTTTCCATAAAATATGCAACCACATCTTGGGAAGTAGCAATAGTATTCGCTACATCTACCTGAATTTTTTCTCGTTGATAGTTCCATTGAATAATGTCGTATTCATTATAATAGGCGTTACAGATATTTGAATTTACTGCTCCGCCATAAATACATAACCCCATGAATATTGCTACAAATATCTTTTTTATAATGTTTCCCTCCTCTATCATGTTATATTTTTATAATATGGAGATTTACAATATATGTGCAACATTGATGAGAAAAATAGAAGATCATTGCATGTTACTTCTAAATGCTAGTTATCACCAAGGAATACACGATTAATATTTTGAAAATAAAATTTATTCAAACAAAATAATACCGGGAACAGAAGAAGCATTTCTAGCTTCACCTGAACCCGGCTCTTACTTTTTACACTATCGTTTCCTAACTTACATTTCAACAAATCTCATCAAGCATTGACAATTACCTGACTTTTCATTTTTATGGAAAGAGTATCTCATTGTTTCGTTTTTTGCACCAGAATCGTGAACGTTAAGTAAGGGAAAGCTTTTTCAACTCATTTTCCACGTCGCTTATGATCATATTGATAATTGGATTGACGTTGGATTCTTTCCAAAGGAGTCCTTTTCTAATGGTGTCACCGTCTTCAATTTTAATTAACCGTACATTCGGATCAATGCTAAGGATATTATCTTGGTTTACTATTGTAATGCCAAGTCCGGCCGATACATATAGAGGAAGATAGCTAACGGCTTGTACCAGCCGCATGGGGAGTTTTTTCACAAATTTAGATGAATCAATATAGTTGCTTAAGGTTTGCCGCATGGGCGGAGCGAAGCTCTCAAGTGCGACCATCATTAGCGGAAGGGTTTCTGTAATTCGGGCAATTCCGTGATAGTTTATTTTTTTTTGCCCGGCTGCCGAATGATTTTTTGAAACAGCCAGATAAAAGTGTTGCACGGAAAGTTGCTTACTTTTCATTCCGCTTGGCGGTTCTTCATCATAGAGCAGCGTCACTGCAATATCAATGGAACCGTCAATAAGTCCGTTGTATAAGGAAAGAAAGTCGCGGCGGCTAATGTTGATATCGATGTTAGGATATTTTTTTAACAGTGTTCCCATTGCCAAAACGAGCACATTATCCAGTACTTGATCTTCAAGCAAGGCAATAGTAAGCCGTCCAATTATCCCGGAGCTCACATCTTTTACTTCTTCTACCATATTTAAATAGGTGGGATAGAGCTCAATCAGACCCTTGTATAGGGCTGTTCCTGCCGGGGTGAGGCGGACGGTATTATTGCTGCGGATAAACAACTGGACTTCTAATTCCTTTTCAATCGCTGCAATCTGGCGGCTGAGGGAGGGTTGGGTGATATAGAGCCGTTCCGCCGCTGCCGTGAAGCTCAACTGCTCCGCCGCGCACAAGAAATATTTCATTTGATCTGTTGTCATAATTTAAAGGCCCTTTCCCGGTGTATAAAGCTATTATACATATTTGCCAATAGCTAAGACAATGAAAATCGCATTACGCCTATGCGATTAGGCTATGAGGAGATGCAAATATTCGTCTGTAAGCAATGAATCGTTAGCGCTATAATGGTAACAAAATATGGAAAGGGTGTTATGTTATGAGCAAATATAATCATCTTTTATCACCAATACGTATTGGAAATGTCGTTTTAAAAAACAGGATGATTGCGTCTAATGCACTGCCTCATTTTTTACAAGGGCCAGAACCCTTCCCGGCCGAGCCTATTATCCATCATCTTGCGAACCTAGCTAAAAATGGAGCGGCAATCGTCACTTTTGCCGACTGGACACACCCACATCAGCGCGAATCATTTAATGAAGATGGCAAACGCTTTCCTATGTTTAATATTAAGGACCCAAGCGTCCAGAATTACTTTTCCCAGATAGCAGATGCCGTACATTTTTACGGCTCGAAAATATCTATTGCCATGATGAACTTCGGGCCCAAAGGGTATGGGGTATGCGACGAACCCCCGATGCCGGAAATTGAGGGCATGGATATGGGAAGCGCCCTGAAAAATGAAAAACACATTGAGCGACTCATGATAGGCAATACAGCCGGTATCAAAGCTATTACCGAAGAAATGCTTGGAAATGTAGTGGAAGAGCATGCCGAACGGGCTAAATTTTATCAAAATTTGGGATTTGATATGGCGACAATCCATATGGCCTATCGTTGGCCACTGGCGGCTCAGTTTTTGTCTCCGCTTAGAAACAAAAGAACAGACCAGTATGGAGGAAGTCTTGAAAATCGAGTCCGCTTTCCGTTGGCAATTTGTCAACGAATCAAAGAAGTATGCGGCAAAGATTTTTTAGTAGAGGTTTTAATCAGCGGCAATGAAGACGGCGGAGCCACTTTGGAAGATACCATTGACTTTGCCAAGCTGGCGGAAGGCAGCATTGATATTATTCAACTTAGGGCCGGTACCGCCACTGCTTCTCACCCTACTGGCTATAATTCTGTTGAAGGGGAACACCTGACCCTGCAATATGCGGAGGCCGTAAAGAAAAGCGGAGCAAAAGTTTTTGTTGCACCCATTGGCGGTTTCCAAAATCCAGATGAAAATGACGAATATATTGCCACTGGAAAGGCCGATTTTATCGGCATGGCGCGTGCCTTTATCTGTGACTCCGAGTATTATAAAAAAATTTACTCAGGGAAGGCCAACGATATAGTACCATGCATTCGCTGCAACAAATGTCATGTGCCGTCAATGACAGGACCTTGGTCCAGCGTGTGCTCGGTTAACCCAGTGATAGGGCTGGCGCACCGAGTAAAACAGTTGGTTGCTCCAACCGGAGAAAAGTTGAAGGTAGCAGTAATCGGCGGCGGCCCTGCTGGTATGGAAGCTGCTATTATCGCAGCGAGACGCGGACATAAGGTTACTCTGTACGAAAAGAACAGCTATTTAGGAGGACAGCTTCGGCATGCAGATTTTTCGTCTTTCAAATGGCCATTGAAAAATTTTAAAGATTTTTTGGTTAGGCAATTAAAAAAAGAAAATGTCCAAGTAATGTTGAATACGGTGGCAAAACCTGCGCTTATACGAGAAGAAAAATATGATGCAGTTATTGCAGCGGTTGGAGCTGAGCCTAATATCCCGAATATACCAGGCGTGGAAAATAATTTTGTGCGGACAGCGCTCAGCGTTTATGGCGACCACGCCACTCTTGGTAAGCGGATAGTAATCGTTGGCGGGTCAGAGACCGGTACTGAAACTGGCATATTTTTGGCTCAGAACGGGCACGAGGTTACAGTTCTTACTAGGCAGAACCGACTTGCGTCCGATGCTACCCCTATTCACTATATAGAAACTGTCCGCGACGTGTGGGAAGAGCTGGACAATTTCAGTTATATTACAAATACTAAAATAACTCGGATTGAAAAAGGCAAGATAATATACCTGGATGTTAATGGTCATGAGCAAACTGTTGAAGCCGATGATATTGTCATTTCAGGAGGTATGAATGCCTTGCGCGACGAGGCCATTTCTTTCTTTGGCACGGCAGAACGTTTCTTTATGGTCGGTGACTGTGAGAAGGTCGGTTGTGTCCAGACTTCTATGCGCACCGCATTTGGTGCTGCTTCGCAGTTATAAGGAGCAATTTAGCTATACTGACTAATTTGCTCCCCAGGCTTAGAACTACTAATGCTACGTGAACAGCCTCTCGAAAACATAAACTTGCCTTATAATAGATAAGCAGACAGCCCCCCCGATTGGATTGCTGTCTGCTTATCTATTATAAGGATACTAATCATTCAAAAACGACTTCTACCATTGCATCGCCAGATAATTCCCCTATAAATATGCACTTTATTCTTTGGTTTTTAAATTCACCTCAGCCTCTAAGTTTATGGAATTATATCATGGCTTTATTTCTTGCACCAAGACCTCGGTAATTAGTTATGCTTTCAGCATCTATATTTGATAGCTATCCCACACTTTTTACCTTGCCGCGCACTAATGATGGAAGTACCCCTATCCCGCAAATAATGGTAAAAATAATAAAGGCTAAGTGGAAATCTTGCACCAATTGTTCGGTAAATCCCATTCCTGCATTGCTGCCGGAATTACCAGATAACAGCAGGGTCACAATAGCCATACTTAGCGCTTGCCCAATCAATCGCATCGTACCAAGTGCGGATGCAGCAGCACCAAGATATTTCTTCTCTACACTTCCCATAATAGCATTATTGTTAGGAGAACTAAAAAGTGCAAAGCCTAAACCAATTAGCGCCAAATCAGCAATAATCATCCATATAGAAGTCTTAGGCGTAATAAAGATAAAGTATGCCAAGCCTACAGTACTTACTGCCATACCACAAGAAGAAACAATAGCTGGTTCGATACGATCCGAAAGTGATCCGGCAAAAGGAGAAATAAATGCCATAACGAGCGGCTGCACTAATAAAATAACACCGGATATTTGCGAATCATACCCCATAATTACTTGCAAATATAGTGAAAGCAAAAAGCTAATAGCGAAGGTTGCACTATAATTAATCATGGCTGCCAAATTAGAAAATGCAAAAACTTGATTGCTCCAAAATAACCGTACCGGAAAAATCGGACAATCTTGTTTCCATTGATAATATAGAAACACCAGCAATAGGCATACGCCGACTACCATAACATATTTCGCCCATGTGGCTCGCGTTATTTCTGATAAGCCATATAATATAGAAACCAGAGCAATCATATAACCTAAACTGCCAAGTTTATCAAATTTTTCCCCTTTGTTAGATATCCATTCTCCCTTTAACCGCCAAATAGTTAGTAGAGAGACAAAACCACTGAGTAACGCCGTAAAATAAAAGATACTGCGCCAACCCACGTAATAATTCAAAATTCCTCCAAGTACAGGCCCCAACGACAAACCAATATAAACAGCCGCAGCAATAAACCCCATCGCTTTTCCACGGGTTTCAGCCGGATAGACAAGGGAAACAATGGCCATGCCCGTACTAAAAATCATAGCACTGGCAATCCCTTGCCCGACACGGAACAAAATTAGTGTCATCATCGACCAGGAAAATCCGGACATAAGGGAAGAAATTGTAAATAGCACTACCCCTAAAGCAAATACTTTTTTGCGGCCAACAATATCAGCCAACCGACCTAATGGCAATAAACAAGCTGCCGTTACTAATAAAAAAACCCCAATTACCCAACTTAACAATACGGGTCCAGCTTTAAATTCTGCACCGATTGTTGGCAAAGCAATTGTAATGGCGCTAGCGCTAAATGGCGTTAAAAACGAAGTAACCATCACAATGATTAAAACAATTTTTTCCATTGAAAAATTATAATTCATATATACATCATCGTCCATTTCTGCTTTATTTTGTTCTCCCCAATATAGAGCCGTCATCTCGTTTTATCAGATAGAACAATACGTAATATTCTCCCTAACAATAAAAATTCTGCCCTTAATTAGCCTAGCTAATTATTAGTATAAAAAAAAATAACGTTTTCGTCTATATCCTTTTAACAAAAATGATGTAGACGACCGGATCCTGCTTAATGTTTCTCATCATTTGTACATGTAAAATTTTATGGATGTTTCTGGCTAATTTAATTATTACTTTCAGACCTACCGCTATACTCAACATTGATAAACAACTTGATTTATTTTATACTAATAATTAGCCAGGTTAACTATTCAAGCAGGAGAGTTTTGAGCATGAAAGATAACTCAATCATTATTCCCCCACAGCCCCGAGCAGAATTAGGCCAACTATTATTATACTTGGCCGACGATGTATTAGATTGCGTAAACGACGCATTAGAACAATGCAATATTTCTGAAAGCAAATTAAATCTATTATTAATATTAGCCAGTACTAGCACTAGTTCCACTCCTTTTAAACCTTCCGTAATTGCCAAAAGACTTGGCATTCGTCGTTCCTCTGTCACCAAACAGCTTATTGAACTGGAAAAACATCATTTTATTATCAGAACAATAAACGAAGAGGATCAACGAATGGTTAATGTAAGTATTACTTCTGAAGGTTGTCAATTACTAAATCAAGCAATGCCCCTTTACTGGCAAACTTGCACGGATTTTTCAAACAACCTGACTTATGAAGAAGCACTGCAATTATTAGTCCTGTTGAAAAAGATAAAGCGCGTCAACGACTAGAAGTCTTTTTTTACTAGGATTGGTATCTAACTGATTACCAACGGCTAACTTTGGGCCCATGCTATTTTTTGTAAAGTTACGAACTATGCAGTTCTGATACAAAATATAGCATGGTTTCTTTTTTTTCACCAGAGCCGCATTTTCTACACGTTTTGCCCGCACCTAGCGTTTACCGGACAATCATTTTGATTGAAAAATTCACTATTAAGGCCAAGCGAAAAATTACCGATTTAATAATAAGAGGATAATACTGGGGCTAATAACGTATAATGGCCCGGATAAAACCAATTAAAGGTGGCGATAACATGGCAAATATTCTCATTGTAGATGACTCTATGTTGGAAAGAAATATCCTGAGCGATATTGTGACAGACCTTGGTCATAATGTTATCGGTCAAGCCAAAGATGGCGAACAAGCTGTCGAAGAATATATAAAGTTAAAACCCGATCTTGTTACTATGGACTTGACTATGGGGGGGCTTGGCGGCGCGGCTGCTAGCTCCCAAATTATAGCGGCAGATCCTGAGGCCCGTATTGTGGTGGTAAGCTCGCATCAAGAGAAGAACGTTATTTTAGATGCCTTGGAACGCGGTTGCAGACACTATATTATCAAGCCTTTGTCGTTAGAAGCAGTGTCTACGGTCATAAACAACGTGTTACAGCAATCCTTTGATAAAGCCAAACATCATGAGGTGATCAGTTGTCTTAAACACGCCTATGGCGAGCGAGAAAAAGCCGCCAAACGCCACTCAGCCCGCATTCTGATTACCGATGATTCAGCCTTTGCCAGACAATCACTGCGAGATGTTGTTACAGCCTTAGGACATGTGGTCGTAGGCGAGGCTACCAACGCTACGCAGGCTTTTGTAGAATATGCTCGGTTAAAGCCGGATTTAATAACGATGGACTTAACCATGCAAGGGGCAGGCGGAGCTGAAGCCATCTCGAGAATTATGGCTATCCACCCTGACGCTCGCATTATCGTGGTTAGCGCTACAGAATCCCGTGCAAGCATTGTTGATGCTTTGGAAAGAGGGGCTCGCCATTATATTGTAAAACCAATTCGGCAAGAAAAAGTAGCTGAAGTCATAGAGAATGTACTCCAGCAAAATTCCGATCAAAAAAAACATTGGGACAGCCTACAATCACAGGATACCGTAAAGGGGTTAGTCGATGTCACCCCTGAGTGTATCCCCCCTTATGTCATCAGCCCTAAGGACAATAATTTTATTCACCTATATATTAACCAAAGTATTACGTTTACCAGTTTTCAGTCCCTGCTGATAGAATTGGGAGAATACTTGGAAGATAGCCCCAATCTCCTGCTTAATTTTGGGATGACTTCAAGACTCGATCCGCTATTAGTTGATATGTTCAATAAGTTGATCCAAACTGTAAAAGACAACACCGGCTTAGTACAAGTTATATCAAATAGCCAAGAGTTTATGGACTGTATTATTAATACACAACCCGAAAATGCTTCTTCTCCGCTTGCTGAAATACTCAAGTATTCGGAATGTTGAGATGTATAGCGCCACTGGAGCCTGTATTAAACAAGACCACTCCAATTCTTAGCTTTTATCTCTTTGCAACAATAAAATGTACTTTGGGATATACTCATTTTTTGTTGCGCGGTATTGAAAAAGTGAAAAGTTAGGCCGTTATGCATTGCTTAATGTATACCCTAAAACGTGCGTTCAAGATTATGGGAGCATAGCAATTGATAGAGGCAATCAAGTAGGATACAAACTACTTGATTGCCTCTATTTTAGTTAAAACAATATTTCTGAAATATTAGAGCTGAAAAATCAGGCGTTTTCGCACAGTCTGCCGCCCCCCTGATTCGCTGCTGCATCGTTTTTCGCCTGTTTAGCTAGAAAAAGTGAGATCGTATCTGTACCACAATAGGCATCAATTACCGTCTCGCTCCATATTAAGTTCGCATAACGCAAACCCCTTTCATAAAGCTATACAGTCTGATTCAGTATTTACTTGAAAGAAGGAAGGAAATATCTGAAATACTCTCTAAAAAATCAGTTCGCCTGGTTTATAGCCGTCAGGCAATTTTTCTTCACTTAAAAATTTGAAATTGTCATCACGAAGTATTGGTAAAAATGCTTCGTATGGAATCCGGGAAAACTCACCTGCATAATTACTGGCGCCGAACCACTTACCCTCTTTGCTGCTCAAATTTAAATCTCTAGCAAATTTCGTATAGTTTGAGCAATCATGTACTACTAAATCCCACTTATCTTCATCGGCTATTTCCATGAGTTTTAGCGTTAATTCCCTACTCCAAATTGGAGATATATAGCCGTGCCTGGAAATATACATATTTTCCCCATAATAATTGTCTATGTTATTCTCATTTAAATGTAATTCTGCACAATTGATAAAATTGAGTTTTGTCTCCAAGATCGCTTGCTTTTTCTTAAAAAAAGCTTCAAAAAACTCAGGCGTCATGGGAGTTTCAATACCTACATTTTTAATATATTTTTTCGCTATTCCAATATTTTCTATGACTTTGTCTGAACACTTAGAAGCACCAAGGTTGAAACGTAGCTCGTTAAGACCGGCTTCCCCTAATGCTTTCAATGTCTCTTCCGTAGCTAAAGTGCCATTTGTATATAAATGTTGATGAATCTGAGCATCACTAAATTTCTTTATTACCGAATAGTATTTTTCAATTTCCATGAATGGCTCTAAATAAACGTAGGAAATGCCAGTGGGTTTTTGGTGGATGGAAAGAAGTAAATCAATATCCTTCTCATAAAATTTTGTGTCTCCAATTACCCACATACCTTCGCCAACCGGAGGAATATCTTCTAGCTCTCCATAGTTATAACAGAACTTACACTCTAAGTTACATTTATTTGTTTTCCTAATAGCACTCAAACCAGTACCCAACAGACAAGAACGACAGCCTTGGGGAAATTGGTTTTCGTTTCCCACAAAAAAAGTTCTATTCTCTAAAGTTTTTAAGCCTCTAATTTTCGACATTAACATATCATTTCTATGATCGATCGCTGCCTCAATTTGCGCAAAGGTAGCATAAACAATTTCTTGCTGTTTTATCATAAGTTCCTCTTCCTCAGGCAATAGCGCAAAAAATTCAAACCAGCTCAAGGCATCTTTCTTGGAAATTTTCATAATGGATCCTCCTCTATTAAATCCGTAAGTGTAAACTTTTTTTATACTGTTTTTTTAGATTTTTTTTATATATCAAAGGGTGCAGAGTTTCTTATACAAAAAAAATGATCCCCTTTTTTAGTATAATTGAGTTCACTTACAACACAAAACTATCAAAAAGGAGAGTGTCATTGTTGACGTTCAATTATATCATTTTTATTCTTCTATAAGCAATATTCTGACCAGACTATAATCAATTACTTATAGTCTGGTCATACTTTAAAATTTTTCATATTTATCCTGTGTTAATATAAAGTCGAAAAATAGGAAAAAGCCCTACCTAAGTTCGTTATACTTACGCAAGGCTTTTAACATTCGGTAATTTCATTTTTAGCTGGCCCAGGCCGACTGTCGGCCTTCCTAAAATTCCTCCCATAATCGATCCTCATCGTTTTGAGATTCGTCTACACAATATACACTCGTGCTTCCACACTTCGGGCAACATTCTAAATATCCACCATCACCTATCGGTTTTAATATTGCGCCATCTGTATTAAACATTGTCCCACATTTCGTGCATTTTACAACCGCCATTTTCTCGCTCCTTTCAGTAATACTATTAAGCATATCACGAAAACCAAGTTATCAACAATAAGCTTTCCTTAACTAATCCTAAACGCCAAAAAGACTATTTGTTCATCACTAGTATTAGCGGTTACTACAATTTGCGCTTAACTTAGTGTCTAGCTTATCATACCACTTCTAATTAAACAGCGTGCTGTAATTTTGTACTACCAACGATCCCAGGTTGAGTCATATTTTCCGGTGATAGAATAATCATTAATTCTTCGGCTTTTAATAGTCCCTTATCAAGGACAATCTGCTGTACAAGTTTGCCTGTTTCTATCGCTTCTTTAGCCACTTTAGCTGATTGCTCATATCCGATATAAGGTGCAAGTGCAGTAACAATGCCCACACTTCCATCAACCAACGCATTACATCTTTCCGCATTCGCTGTAATTGACGTAATGCATTTGGCACGAAATACGGTAAGCGCTTTGGTTAACATTGACAAAGAATTAAACAGATTAAACGCTATTACCGGCTCCATTACATTTAACTCCAACTGTCCCGCTTCTACAGCCAAGGCAATTGTCACATCGTTGCCTATCACCTGGAAGCAAACTTGGTTGACGACTTCCGGAATAACAGGATTTACTTTTCCTGGCATAATCGAAGATCCAGGTTGGCGCGGTTCTAAGTAGATTTCATTTAAGCCACATTTCGGTCCAGACGCCATTAGACGGAGATCATTACAAATTTTTGAAAGTGCTAAGCAACATACTTTTAAGCTACCTGAGAATTCTGCCAGAACATCGGTATTCTGTGTCCCATCAATAAGATTTGCGCAGGTTATAAATTTTTCACCAGTTAAACAAGCTATTTCTTGTACTACTTTTTTAATATATTCTGGCTCTGCATTTAACCCCGTACCAACGGCCGTTGCGCCCATATTAATAGTCAGTAGATCCTGCATTGCCTTTTCGATTCGTCCTGCTGAACGTCCCAAGACCGCCGCATATGCTTCAAATTCTTGTCCCAGCCGAATCGGAACAGCATCTTGTAAATGAGTCCGCCCCACTTTCAAAACCCCTGAAAACTCATCGGCTTTCTTATGAAAAGCCTCAACTGCCGCCCGTAAAACTTCTACTAGCTTTTTTGCTTTTGAGATAGTAGCAATACGAATGGCAGTTGGCATTACATCATTAGTCGATTGCGCCATATTTACATGATTATTTGGCGATACGATACTATATTCTCCTTTTTGATGGCCTAGCAACTCAAGTACACGATTTGCAATAACTTCATTCGTATTCATGTTAATTGATGTTCCTGCGCCGCCCTGAATGGGATCAACTACAAACTGTTCATGCCAAGTACCGTTAATAATTTCTGTGGCTGCCTCTACAATTCCATTACCAATTTGTAAATCAAGTCTACCAGTCTTCATATTTGCTAGGGCAGCTGCTTTTTTTACAATCGCCAGCGCGATAATAAATTCTGAATCCAAGCTCTGTCCTGTTATTGAAAAATTATCTAATGCCCGTAATGTTTGAATTCCATAATACACAGTTTCTGATACTTCCATATCACCAATAAAATCTCGTTCGTTCCGCATCACAATACCTGCTTTCAATAGTTTAATAACAACTATCTGTTTTTCATAGTAAACATACAACCTTTGTATATTGTATACAGTATACAATATACAGCAAAACACTACAACACTTCTTTTCCATTAATCATTCCTTTTTACTGTTACTTGTAATAACCCATTTATTTCTTATTCTGCTAGATAAGCACTATAATTGTTATTAGATGCTATTAAACGACGCACAAACCGAAGCTGCTTCTACCAAAATAACCGCCTAGGTCAACAAATCGTTAACCTAGGCGGTTATTTTCCTATGGTGCGTCCGGCAGAAGCATCATTTAGCCAGTTCCAAAAAAGCCGCTTTATTTTCAATAATAATATCATCCAGCATTGCTTCTAATTCCTTTTGCTGCTTATCACACAGCGATAACCGCAAGGAGCATTCTGTGGTGAAGCTGTGCCGGACCATTCTTTTAGTAGTCCAATCTAACCTTATCACTAACTCTATCCGGTTCAATTTTACCACACCATTTCAGATTAGCTTCCATAAGAATAAATCTTTTTGACCACGAATTCGGTAATGGTTCAGATAAGTCCTATATTGTGTTGGATAATTAGAGAGACAACAGCAACAGCAACCCAACATACTAGGCCAAGGACTATGGGACGCCGACCATTCTCGATCAACGTTTTTATATTTGTATTAAGTCCGATGGCGCTCATTGCTAAGATGATTGCAAATTTCCCTGTATTACCTAAAAGATGCGAAATAGTACCTGGTAAAAAGCCCGTTGTATTGATGATGGAAGCTACGACAAACCACAGAATAAACCAAGGAAAGATTTTTGTCATTTGTATAGAGTTGTTTTTTCTTTCTCGATACGCCATGAGAGAAGCAAAGAATAGACAGACTGGTACAATCATCAGCGCCCTCGTAAGCTTTACAATCGTGGCATAGCTGCCTGCTTCGCTACTATATGAGTAGCCAGCGGCTACCACTGAGGACGTATCATTAATTGCCGTCCCTGCCCACATACCAAAACCGGTATCGGAAAGTCCCCAAAGATGGCCAAGCAAAGGGAAAATAAATACTGCGATCACATTAAATAGAAAAATGGTTGAAATAGAAAAAGCGACATCCTTATCTTGGGCATTGATGACGGGTGCAACGGCGGCAATAGCCGAACCACCGCAAATTGCTGTACCGGCACCAATAAGAATGGTCGTTTTATCGTCAATCTTTAGCATTTTTCCAACAAAATAGGCAACGAAAAATGCTGCAACCAAAGTAAATATCATGACTGAAAATGATTTCGCACCAATATCCAGTACATGAAAAAGATTCATTTCAAATCCCAGCAGAATAATCGAATACTGTAAAATTTTTTTACCGGTGAAGCGAATGCCGCCGTCAAAAGAAGCAGGTCGTTTGAAACTGGCAGCAATAATACCCAGTAAAATACCAAAAACCGGCCCACCGATAATAGGGTACGCTTGTCCAAGAAAATAAGCTGGAATAGCGAAAATTAATGAAAATGCAATACCTTTAATATACTGTATGTTCATATATAAATCACTCCTTTTACTTTTGTAGTCTAACAGTTGCTCTTTTATATGTAAAATAATATAATTTTATAAAAACAATAGGTATTTGTATATAAGGAGAAAAATGACTTTACGACATATGCGAATTTTTATCTGCGTTTGTGATGAAAACAATATGACTAGGGCGGCCGCTAAACTACATATGACACAGCCTTCTGTAAGCCTAGCAATTCATGAGCTCGAGTCGCATTATAAGATACTTTTATTTGAGAGGCTGGGACACCGCCTATTTATCACGGACGCTGGGCGACGCCTGCTTACCTATGCCCGGCATATCGTAAATTTGAATCAACAAGTCGAGTCGGCTATGCGCACCTTGGGAGAAGTCTTTACACTACGCATCGGAGCGAGCGTTACAATTGGTGAATGCGTACTGGTGGATTTATTAACGTACATGAACAAACTAAATCCTCAACAGGAAATTTTTTCAGAAATCCATAATACGGCTGAACTAGAAGCAATGCTATTAAAAGACGAATTGGATATGGCTTTGTTGGAAGGCAAAACACACTCGGAGTATTTAATTGCTGACCCCTTTATGTTGGACGAGTTGGTTTTTATTGTTTCGCCGCACAATAACATTCTGAGAAAAAATGAGATAACAGCAATGGATTTGGTAGAATTAAATTTTTTTATCCGGGAGGCTGGTAGCGGGACACGGAAATTATTTGAAAATATTATAAACCAAAATGATATAAAAATTAAAATAGCCGGAGTATACAATAATGCAGAAACAATAAAAAAAGCAGTCATGGCTGGACTAGGTGCCAGTGTTATTTCGCGCCGAGCTGTGATCCGAGAATTGGCCCGTGGTAGCTTAGCAAGTTTTGAGGTCAAGAATATCGTTTTTAAAAGAGACTTTAGTATTGTTTATCATAAAAACAAATACATTTCTCCGCCATTACAGTCGCTGATGGATATTTGTCATAAATTTGATGGCAATATATAAAATAATAAACTGCATCAAATATTAGACATTTCTAACATTTTTGGTGCAGTTTATTATTAACAACCTATTATAGTCAATCATAAATAACGTTAATGACCACAGCAGATATAGTTCAACCAGGTTTTCTGGAGTCTCGGACGGCGCACCCCCCAGCACTTTGATACCACGCTGCTCAAAAATCGCCTGAGCCGCTTCACCCATGTCTCCAACAATAATATCTGTACAAACTTTGTCGGCTACCCAGTTAGGAATAACACCAGGGGCGTGCGGCGGTGAGGTTAGTTGTTCCTGCGCCGAGATTTTACCATCATTTACAGTAACAATCGCAAATTGTTCACAATGGCCAAAATGGAGCAGAGTTTTCCACCTGCTAAAGGAATCGCAATTTTCATGGTTGAGCCAACACCCCTGAACTTGAATAAACATCTTCATATTATCGCTGCAGCCTAAGTCTCCGGCCATTCTCTGACCATCAGGTTCCAGCATAAAACCAATGTTTCGAGGCATCATAAAATGTTACATAACCTTTTCAGAGTACATTTTATTCTCCCCTTTTTAATCTTTATACGGTTCCTCTTTATGAAATATATTTCATAAAGAGGATATCCTTCCACGAACTAAAACAATAACTTAATGAGCTTTTACTGTTGTCGAATAATTTCACCGGATTTACATTTTGGGCACTGCATCTCCCGACTCCTTTGGCCATTACCATGCGGA
>Ga0316613_10000145_pt1 | contig 87145 bp, 98 predicted proteins | sample OWC_soil_day10_C_2_FD_207647 | JGI IMG/M metagenome (GOLD analysis project Ga0316613, IMG submission 207647) | Wetland soil microbial communities from Old Woman Creek delta, Ohio, United States - OWC_soil_day10_CT_b | ecosystem: Environmental > Terrestrial > Soil > Wetlands | place: USA: Ohio...
CTCTATGCTTGAAACTATCTTTCTCTCCAAATACGCTTAGTTTTAAATTATCGCTATCCTACTACGTGACATTTTCTCGCGATAATTAGCTATCTTTTCATGTGACATTTTCTCAAGTTATTGACAGTACTATTTAAAATTACTGTGATTATTCTGTTACCTTATGTTCATCGAAACATAAATAAACGCCTAAACAACCTTCGTCGATGGTTACTGATAAACTATCTTTTTCGGGAAGGGGGCGGTTACTGATCGCATAAGGTAGCTCCATGGTCAAGTCTACGCCGGATAAAGGCCAACGGACGCCATCAATCGAAACACCGGTGCATGGCGATAAGGGTAGCAGGGAGACTATCGTAGGCCGCAACTTAGGGTGAATGTTTAGCGATTTTGGCCCGCGGAGCAGTACCAGTACCTCTTTGTCATCGGCGGCACAGCAGGTGGTTAGACCAAATGCTTCCCCACCCAGTAATGAATAAATATTGCTAAATAGATGATCAAATCGTCCGCCCCATACACCGGTAACGATAACAGTCGCCTGGTTATATTGTTGACCTGCCCGCTTCAAGGATAATTGCAGGTCGGTTAAATCCTTCTCAGGGGGATGGATCTCTACTGGAATGCCTAATGTTTTAACCCAGCGCCAACCGTCAGTTGACGCGCTGTCCCCATCGCCGATTACTTGCACGGGTTTAACACTAGCAGACCGACAACTATCAACCCCACGGTCGATGCCCCATACCGGAAAAAGCTTGGCGGCTTGAGCCAGCCATTCTTCAGCCGGCGGCCGTCCCCCGGCCACAAATAAAAGTTGATCAGTCGGAATTTTTTCGCTAAAAAAGAATTCTACTTGGGGCAACGCTAAACGGTTACTCATTCTATCAAACTCCTATTAGAAAATAGCAAATAAACAGGGCGTGAGTTTTCGCCCTGTTACCTAACGCCTATTTATTTTATCATGAAGGTTAGATTCTGTCTTGATTTTGTGGCCTTTTGTTATGAAAAACATAGACCTTTACCGGCTTAATGCCAAACCGGTGTGCTTCATCAACAGTCCATTTGGCCACATCTATCCGGTGGCCTTTAATAGCGCCGCCGGTATCTTCTGCCACGGCATATTCCTTGTGGCCATCAGCATACTTAATAATAACCCGTGACCCTAAGGGGATAATCCTTGGATCTACAGCAATAACTCCAGGACGAACATTGGTGCCGATATAAGTTTTATTACCCCACTGTTCATTATCATGTGGTCCAGGGGCGTAGGCTGTAGCCGTAATATCCAGGACCTTGGCGGCTGTTTTTTCTTCCGGTGTGGTTTCGGTTTCGGTCGGATTTTGGTCAGCCTGAGCCACTGGGGGTTGATCAGGTGGTGACTCTGGGGCCGGAGGCGCAGCCGTTGTCTCGGAATGGAGCGGCGCGGGGGCCGGGGCAGGAAGACCGGGGAGTAAAGCCGCAGTAGTAAGCGCGAGCGCACCAGCTACAGCCGCCACGAATTTTTTATAATGTCTTTTGATATGATGCTGGTTGTTGTTATGCACGAAAAATTCCTCCTTGAGATTAGTATTTCACGGTATAATCAAAAAATGCTTGTCTTCTGGTTGCCATAGGAATAAAGATAAAAGCGCAGCTCACATGGCTAAGAGAGCCGGTTGAGCTGTGCTTTATCATCCATAGCGTAGTGCTATATAATTAAAGGAATAAAGTTACATAATTTTATAATGGCCAAGCAGTAGTAATAATGCTAAAATATTGCTATATTCATAAACCACAGAAGGGAGGGCTACGCATAAATTTAGTGTATACTTTGCATAAAAATAAACAAGTTATTGGGTAATGAGGTGCTTAATGGTAAAGAAAGTTGCAGTGCTTTTAATTAGCTTAATGCTGTATTCGGTCACTGCTTTTGCGGCATTGCCACTTAATAAAGAAATCATTAATGACTTAAAAGGATTTCAGGGGCGGGTTGGTGTCTTTGCTAAAAATTTAAACACTGGTAAAAAAATAGAATTTAACCAGGATGTTGTTTTTCCTACTGCTTCGACCAGCAAGGTGGTGGTTGCGCTAGCTACCTATAAGTATTTATATCCTCAGGCAGGGCCGGATAAAACAAAAGAATATGACCAGGATATAAAACTAATGATAACGGTGAGTGATAATGCTTCTTTCTATGAATTATTGAATGAACTTGATACCAAGAATAAAAATGCATTAGCTAATGTAATTAAGGATTTTAGATTACGTGATACCCGCATACATAACGAAGAAGCCTTTCAAAAATATAGATATCACAGTGTAACTACGCCTTACGAAATGGCGAGAGTGTTTGAAAAAGTTTATTCCGAAAAATATCCGGATAAAGAAAAAAGTAAGCAACTGAAATATCAATTGGCTAATACTATTTTTCATGATGAAATACCACGGTATATGGAAACTCCGGTTTTTCATAAGGTTGGGGAATTGGACGAGGTACTTTGTGATGTTGGCGTAATCCAGGATGGTCATGATCCGATTTTAATCAGTTTTTATACAATAACCGCCGATCATGAATATGCCAGTGACTTTATCGCTGCCGAGTCTGCCAAGCTTTATAATGCGTTGAGGCGCAAATAAGCCAAACGATACTCAATACATCAAAAATTTTCGGCTTTTGGTTGTTTGAAGGCATAACTGGATAAACGTTTTTGCAGTAAATAAACGAGCAGGGATTGTCCGGGCAGCATTATAGCGCATTTCAGTAACCGGCTATAGACAATAACTGTAACCGCCTTATTATACAAAATGGACAACCAGATGGTATTCATAGCCAAACTTACGAATAAAAGTATGACGATATTAGCTAAAAAACTGCGGACTAGGGATATAGAACGATTGTGAAAAAATAATCCATAGATAATGCCGATGGCAAAGGCGCTAAGTGAGAAACCTGGGAAATAAAGATTGGGAGTAAAAATCATACAGCCGATAATATCGGCGATGGCGGCTACGGTACCGCCAATAAGCGGGCCAAACATCATAGAGCATATCGCAATAGCCAAAAAGCCAAAATCGATACGGATAAAGGTAGTCTGAATAGCGAAAACGTGGGTAAAAATAATGCTGAGGGCGATAAATAACGCCGCAAAAACAAGAGACTTTGTACTAATTATTTGCATATTAAGATACCTCCAGGTGAGATTCTATCTTGATATATTAAATGAATTACTATTTTTATACAAGTGGTTTATAAATATTATTGATGATTCCGACAAGAAACGGAAACAATTATAAGCTATTATTAAACCAAGAAGTAAGAAGGAGCTGTTAATAATGAAAAATGTTACTAGAAAGATTGTGGTCTTTACCGTAGTGGGTATTATGCAACTTGGCTTAGGTACCGGTTTACTGCAAGCTGCGCCTCAAGGTGGTCCTGGCGGTGATTCAAGGTATGAGCAGCAAGAACAGCAATGGCAAGACAGACAGCAACAGGAGAACGAACGTCATGACCGCGAACGTATGCGTCGCGATAATGAAAACGAACGTCAATGGCAGGACCGTCAAAAACAAGAAAATCGGCGCCATGAGCAGTCGTTGCGGCAGGTAGAAAATGACCGCCATAACTGGGCAATGCAAAGAAGAGATGGCGAAGATGAGCGTGAATGGCACGAACGTCAAATGCGGGAAAAAGACCGTCATGACAAAATGCTGCACGACATTGCTCATGTGGTTATGGATTTAATCTTTGATAAGTAAAATCAAATAGTAGTTATTCAGAGGAAAAGCTGGCGAGTTTTTAATTCGTCAGCTTTTAAATATGCTGCAGCCAAAACCCATTAGTACATACATATAAAAAAGCAGGGATTAGCCGGCTAGAAAATTATAAAGATTAACATAAACGGAAATGTTTTTTTGTTGATGTTTGCGTTTCCTTGGGCAAACTATTATTGGGAGGTGTGTTGATGCAAAAAAAAACAACAATGGATTCCTTTGGCTCTGAATACGCGATGAGTGCTGGCGATAACGCGGTGACGCGTCAGCGCATTAATGAATCCATTGTATCCAAGGCAACCTCGAATGAACATTCCTTCCGGGAAGCGGCAGAACAAGAATTGGCACGAATATCCGATAAAAGGGATAAGGAGGGCCTAGAATGACCAAACGAATAGTTAATGGTTATTTTTCGAGTGTACCGCTAGCTCAACTGTTGACCTTGGGGGCTGAGGTCGAATCTGAAGATTCTATGTCGGAAGAAGAACAAAGCGCTGAAAGTCAGGTTGACGAGAAAATCGAACAATAGAATGAACTAACGGAAAAAAGTTCACTTATTTCCGTTGACGGAGCTGCCATAGACTGATAAAATAATAGTGAAAAAAGTTTATACTGCTCGTATAATTTTGAGGATATGGCTCAAAAGTATCTACCAGGTACCCGTAAAGTATCTAACTACGAGTGAAAGTGTGCCTAGGGTTCCACATAGCCAATGGGTTTATTTTTGGTTATGGTCGAGACCAAGTGGCACAGGTGTTACCCAGTAACATTACACCGATGGGATAAAAGCCCGGGCGGGGAGGTTTCGCTCATTTACGAGAAAGAAATTTCCCTGCCCGGGCTAATTTTTTGTTGTTAGGGGGGCAGAAAAAGAATGGTGTGTGGCAACTGGGGATAATATTATCAGACTAGATTCTGGAAGAGGGGACAAAATGCTAGATAAATATTTTGCGCTTACTGCGCGGAAAACTGATGTCAAAACGGAGGTTTTTGCCGGTATTACGACCTTCATGACAATGGCCTACATATTGTTTGTCAATCCAAGTGTTCTTGGTGCGGCAGGCATGGACAAGAATGCTGTGCTAATAGCGACAGCACTTGGCGCCGGATTTGTCACTATGGCGATGGGCGCTTTTGTTAATTATCCGATCTCGCTTGCTCCAGGCATGGGTCTGAACGCTTTTTACGCTTTCACTGTAGTCCTTGGTATGGGAGTATCCTGGCAGATTGCGTTGGGTGCGGTATTTATTTCCGGCCTGATTTTTATTTTATTGACCTTAACAAAAGTACGGCAGCTTTTAGTTGAAGCCATTCCGGCATCGCTTAAAAGTGCAATTAGTGTCGGTATTGGGTTGTTCATTACTATTGTTGGGTTGAAACTATCAGGAATCATGAGCATAAAACTGTCTTTGCTTGCTCCGACACTGGAAAAACTTGTCGCGACAAACGGACATGCTACGCCGCTGAGTGTTGAGACGATTATTGCTATGGGCGATTTTGCCAACAAAGATGTGTTGTTATCAGTATTCGGACTTATCGTAATTTCCGTATTGATGGCGTGGAGAGTAAAAGGTGCGATGTTGTGGGGCATTCTAGCTACCACAGTGTTGGGAATAATAATGGGTGTGGTTCATGTTCCGGCTGGCTTTAGTCCGGTAGCAATGCCTGACTTCAGCAATAATGCATTTTTGCAGCTGGACATTCCCGGGGCCATTAATATGGGTTTGATGACCATTATCTTCACATTTACTTTTGTTGAACTTTTCGATACGATGGGAACCCTGGTTGGTACGGCAACCAAAGCTGGACTGATGGATAAAGACGGTAAGTTTCCTGGAATCGGTAAAGCGATGCTGGTAGACGCTACCGGGGTAAGCTTTGGCGCACTTATTGGTACAAGCACTATTACTTGCTTCGTGGAAAGTACCGCCGGTATCGGCGAAGGCGGCCGCACTGGATTGACGGCGGTAGTCTGTGGGATATTATTTGTTTTGGCCTTGTTCTTCTCCCCGCTGGCAGGACTTATTCCTGATGCGGCTACCGCTCCGGCGCTGATCATAGTTGGGGCGTTGATGATGGAATCGATAAAAGCTATTGACTTCAGTGATATCACCGAAGGCTTGCCAGCTTTCTTGACCTTGGCGCTTATGCCGTTCACCTATAGCATTGCTAACGGGGTATCAGCTGGCCTGGTATTCTATCCGTTGCTGAAACTTGTGAGTGGTCGTGGCCGTGACGTACACTGGATTGTCTATGTTTTGGCAGTTTTAGTAATAGCGAGATATATATTCTTGGCAGAAGGCTAGAAGTTGGGTAATTGGGTTTAACTAAGCTGATGAAGACCCAGATGCCGTGGTCTATAATCCCGGCATCTGGGTTTCTTATCCGCTCAATGGCGAATTGATACAAAGGAGTTGGAGTAATGAAAGTTGCGATTATTATGGGAAGTGACTCTGATTTACCGGTAATGGAACCGGCAATTAAGACATTAGCTGAATTTGGCATTGGCTATGAGGTTGTGGTAGCTTCGGCACACCGCACCCCGGATAAAGTTCATAACTTTGTTGCTAACGCTGCTGAGCAGGGCTTTAGCGCGATAATCGCTGCTGCCGGAGCTGCAGCTCATTTGCCGGGAGTAGTTGCCAGTTTTACCTTGCTGCCGGTTATTGGAGTACCGGTAAACAGCACTTCGCTGGGGGGGCTTGATGCACTGCTCAGCATTGTACAAATGCCATCAGGCATACCAGTAGCCACTATGGCTATCAATGGAGCAAAAAATGCCGCTATTTTTGCGGTGCAGATTATTGCGGCAAGTAACCCTGAACTGGCGAAAAAACTTAGTAGTTATCGTCAGAAAATGGCTGCTGAAGTTGAAGCCAAGGCTGCCAAAGTAGAAGCCAAACTAAAAGGATAAAGTTTAAAGGCAAAACTTAGGAGGAGTGATTAATAATGAACGAAGCATTATATGAAGGTAAAGCGAAAAAGGTTTATGCGACATCAAATCCGGATGAGTATTTGGTATATTACAAAGATGACGCCACCGCGTTTAATGGTATCAAAAAAGGCACAATTGACAGCAAAGGTGTGCTGAATAACAAAATATCCACCTTCTTTTTTGAACTCTTGACCCAAAACGGTGTACCTAACCACTTTGTTCGCATGGTTAGTGACCGTGAAATGTTAGTTAAAAAACTGACAATTGTACAAATTGAGGTAGTCGTACGAAACATTGCCGCCGGAAGTTTGGCTAAACGTATTGGCTGGGAAGAAGGCCGGAAATTGCCTTCGCCAGTAGTAGAATTTTATTATAAAGATGATGACCTGGGCGATCCGTTAATAAATGAAGATCATGCCCGAGCCCTTAATTTGGCCACTGATGAACAAATGAAAGCTTTGAAACAATGGGGCCTTAAAATTAATCAAATTCTTAGTACCTTCTTGAAAGAAAAGAAAGTCGAACTTATCGATTTTAAACTTGAATTCGGTCTCCATAATGGCCAACTTCTGTTAGGTGATGAAATATCACCGGATACCTGTCGGTTCTGGGACAGCGAAACCGGCCAAAAATTGGATAAAGATAGATTTCGTCGTGATCTGGGCGACGTTGAGGCTGCTTATAAAGAAATTCTAAAACGTCTCACAGGGGAAACTTGCTAATATAAATAAAAATCCGGGGAGGGGTGGACTGGGTGTATCAAGAACTAGACATGGATAAACCGCATGAGGAATGTGGTATATTTGGAATATTTTCCCGACAAGATGATGTAGCCCTTAATACCTATTGGGGGCTGTATGCACTTCAGCACCGTGGTCAGGAAAGTGCCGGGATTGCATTAAGTGATGGAGCTCGAATGGAAGTTGAACGAGGCATGGGCTTGGTCAATGAAGTGTTTCGCAAGGGTTTGCCCGTTCTTGATGGATCCTATATTAGCATCGGACATGTAAGGTACTCAACCACTGGGTCAAGTCTGTTAGCAAATACCCAGCCGCTCATGGTAAATTACTCTGGCGGTCGGATTAGCCTGGCCCACAATGGCAATCTTACCAATGCCCGGGAAGTAAGAGCAGAGTTAGAAGCAAAAGGTAGTGTTTTTCAGACTTCAATTGACAGTGAAGTGATTGTGAATCTTATTGCTAGAGAACCTCATCCGGAAATTGAAGATAAGATAGGTGAAAGCTTAGCTAAGATCGAGGGCGCTTATTGCCTGGTAATTATGACGGAAACCAAGCTCATTGGAGTGCGTGATCCTAATGGTTTCCGGCCGCTGTGTATTGGAAAACTCAATGATGGTTGGGTAATGGCTTCGGAATCCTGTGCCTTAGATACGGTCGGCGCAGAATTCGTAAGAGATGTTGAACCAGGCGAAATGGTAATCGTTGATGAAAATGGTCTTACGTCGCGGAAGTTTACGAAGGCGGGTCAACGGGCGCTATGTGTATTTGAATACATTTATTTTGCCCGACCAGATAGTGCCATTGACGGGCAAAGTGTATACTCAGCCAGATTTGCCATGGGCCGGCAATTAGCGCGGGAAAGCGGGGCGAAGGCGGATATTGTTATTTCCGTACCTGATTCAGGGACAACTGCGGCCTTAGGTTATAGCTACGAAAGTGGAATACCCTTCGCGGAAGGTCTAATAAAGAACCGCTATATTGGGCGGACGTTTATTCAGCCGGAACAGAAAAAACGCGATTCCAGTGTGCGGATAAAGCTTAATGCCAATAAAGCGGTAGTAGCCGGAAAATCGGTAGTAATGGTAGATGACTCGATTGTTCGCGGCACGACCAGCGGTAAGATCGTTCGTATGCTGAAAGAAGCTGGAGCTACCGCCGTTCACATGTGTGTAAGCTCGCCGCCAATTGCGTATCCGTGCTATTATGGCATAGACACCGCGGTTCGCAAGGAACTTGTTGCGGCAACGAAAACAGTAGAAGAAATACGCCAATATATTGGGGCGGAGTCTTTGACCTATCTTTCGTTAGACGGCCTGTATAAAGCCGTTCCTCATATTCCCTGTGACCAGATGTGCTATGCTTGTTTCAATGGCGGATATATGGCGGGAGTGCCGCGGCAAGACGTGGATGACAGCAATAAATATATGTTTGAGGCAGCTTGCGGAAAAACAGGAGGCGGTAAAAGATAATGAGTGAGGGTTTAACCTATCGCCAGGCTGGTGTGGATGTTGATGCTGGCAATAAAGCAGTAGAACTCATGAAAGGACATGTTAAGTCTACCTATCGGCCGGAAGTACTGGGCGATCTTGGTGGGTTTGGCGGTCTGTTCGCGCTTGGTGCGGCTAAATATAAAGAACCGGTATTAGTTAGCGGTACCGACGGTGTCGGTACTAAACTTAGAATTGCTTTTATGATGGATAAACATGATACCATCGGCCAGGACGCGGTAGCGATGTGTGTTAATGATATTTTGGTGCAGGGTGCGGAACCGCTGTTCTTTCTGGACTATTTGGCTGTAGGCAAACTTGAACCGGAGAAAGTCGCCGCTATTGTTAGCGGCGTAGCTTCGGCCTGTAAAGAGTCAGGCTGTGCCCTAATCGGGGGAGAAACGGCAGAAATGGCTGGTTTCTATGCAGATGGTGAATACGATATTGCCGGATTTGCGGTAGGCATTGCCGATAAAGCGAAACTTATCACCGGACAAAAAATTACCGCTGGTGATGTTTTAATTGGCTTGCCGTCCTCGGGATTACATTCCAATGGTTTTTCTTTGGTGCGTAAAATCTGTTTTGAGGCAGCTAAGCTTACCCCGGATGCCTATATCGATGAGTTAAAGTCTACCTTGGGTGAAGAACTTATGGTTCCAACCAGACTATATCCCAAAGTTTGCCTGCCGCTGATTGAACAGTTTGATATTCGCGGTATGGTTCATATTACCGGCGGCGGCTTCTACGAAAATATCCCCCGGGTATTGCCGGAGGGTTGCGGCGTAGAAGTAGACAGCACCGCGTGGCCTAAACCAGCTATCTTTGAACTTTTGCAAAAATGGGGTAATGTAGCTTGGCCGGAAATGTACCGGACCTTTAATATGGGGATTGGGATGATTCTAGTCGTGTCCCCGGACGAAGCAGTTAACCTCAAAAAATATCTTGCTGACCAAGGTGAAGCTTGCTATACAATCGGAAAAGTAACCGCAGGCGCTGGTAAAGTGACGCTGCGGGGAGGCGTCTTTGGTGAATAGTACTGTACTAGGGGTGCTTGTGTCCGGACGCGGCAGTAACCTTCAGGCTATTTTAGATGCTATCAACGCCGGAAAAATTAACGCTAAAATTAGTGTAGTTATCAGTGACAAGGCGGATACTTTTGCCCTCAAACGGGTAGCTGGGCTGGGTATTGCCACTGCTGTAATCGAGCGTAAAGCCTTTGCAAGTAAAGATCAATTTGAAGCCGCTTTGGTGGCAGAGCTTAAGGATCATAAGGTTGAATTGGTCGTATTAGCCGGGTTTATGCGGTTATTAGGAAACAAATTTATCAGTGCGTATCCGGGGCGGGTTATGAATATTCATCCGGCTCTATTGCCGGCCTTTCCAGGGTTGAATGCTCAGCAACAGGCGCTTGATTATGGGGTTAAGCTGTCGGGCTGTACGGTACATTTCGTGGATGAAGGTATGGATTCTGGGCCAATAATACTACAGCAGGCAGTGCCTGTTGAGAGCTCAGACACTGAAGAGACCTTAGCGGCGCGTATATTAGAAGTTGAACATATCCTTTATCCCCGGGCTATTAGTCTCTTTTGTCAGAGGCGGCTTAGTCTAAAGAACCGGCAGGTAGTAATAACTGACGAAAAATCTGAATAGGGGGATGTTAAATGAAAATTCAGCGGGCACTTATAAGTGTATCTGATAAAACGGGCGTGGTTGACTTCGCGAAGACGTTAAATAGTTACGGGGTAGAAATAATTTCTACCGGCGGCACGATGAAGGCGCTTCGTGAAGCGGGTATACCAGTTACTTATGTTAGTGAAATAACTGGTTTCCCCGAAATAATGGACGGACGGGTTAAAACTCTTAACCCATATATTCACGGGGGAATTTTGGCGGTTCGCGATAATCAAGAACATATAAAGGCGATGCAAGAGCATAATATTCGGGGCATTGACCTAGTCGTAGTGAATCTGTATCCGTTTCGCCAGACCATCGCTAAACCAGGCGTTGCTCTGGAGGAAGCGGTAGAAAACATCGATATTGGCGGTCCGGCCATGATTCGGGCAGCGGCTAAGAATTTTGCCTATGTCACGGTAGTTGTCAATCCGGCGCGCTATGACGCTGTCTTAGCGGAAATGGCCCAAGATGGCCAAATTACTGACGCCACGAGAATGGCGCTAGCTCGGGAAGCATTTGATCATACTGCGGAGTATGATGCTTGTATTACAAACTACTTAGCTGGTCAGACTGGTGAAGGGCATTTTAAAAATTCCCTGCACATGGTTTACGAAAAAGTACAAGACTTGCGCTATGGCGAAAATCCGCATCAGCAAGCAGCGTTCTACCGGGAAAAACACTATAATGGTCCCGGTGTGGCCAATGCACATCAGCTTCATGGCAAAGAATTATCCTTCAATAACTTGGTTGATGTAGAAGCGGCCTATTCATTAGTCAACGATTTTTCTGAACCGGCAGCTGCCATAATAAAACATACCAATCCTTGTGGCACCGGGATTGGTGAAACTATTGCCGATGCTTATGAAAAAGCTTATACTGCTGACCCTGTTTCGGCCTATGGGGGCATTATTGCTCTAAACCGGGCGGTAGATGGGGCGGTAGCAGAAAAAATGAGCAGCTTATTTGTTGAAGCCGTAATTGCTCCGGCGTACAGTGAAGAAGCATTAGCTATTTTGACTAAGAAAAAAAATGTCCGGCTATTGGCAGCGGATTTTGTTGTTGATCAAAATGCTTTGGATTTTAAGAAAATCTCGGGCGGCTTGTTGGTGCAACAGGCTGACATCAATGATGCAACTCGCGCCGATATGAAAGTAGTAACCACCAAGACCCCTACTCCGGCTGAATGGCAGCAGCTGCTATTGGCCTGGAAAGTGGTCAAACATGTAAAATCCAATGCTATTGTAGTTGTAGCTGACAATATGACGGTTGGGGTAGGGGCCGGCCAGATGAATCGGGTTGGCTCAGCCCAAATAGCCTTTGAACAGGCCGGCTGTAAATCGGTGGGGGCAGTACTGGCATCGGATGCATTTTTCCCGTTCAGGGACACCGTTGATGCTGCCGCTAAGGCTGGCATAACGGCAATTATTCATCCCGGTGGATCGATTCGGGATGAAGAGTCAATTACGGCAGCTAACGAACATGGTATAGCCATGGTCTTTACAGGCATACGGCATTTCAAACACTAGTTTTATGTGAGAACGGGGTGGTATATTGCGTATTTTGGTGATCGGCGGAGGCGGACGTGAACACGCCTTGGTTTGGAAACTTGCGGCAAGCCCGCGAGTTTCTAAGATTTATTGTGCCCCCGGTAATCCGGGAATCAGTAAACTCGCGGAATGTGTTAACATTGCTGTAACTGACAACGAGGCGTTGTGTCAGCTGGCTAAAGATAAAAATATTGACTTAACCGTAGTTGGACCGGAAGGTCCGCTAACCGAAGGCATTGTAGATCTTTTTACGGCAAACGGCCTGAAAATTTTTGGGCCTAATAAAGCAGCGGCCCAGCTTGAAGGCTCAAAAACATTTTCCAAAGATTTAATGAGAAAATACGGTATACCTACAGCTAAATACGCAGTATTTACCGATGCTGTCAGCGCTAAAAAATATGTTAAAGAACAAGGCGCGCCGATTGTAATTAAAGCGGACGGTTTGGCTGCTGGCAAAGGTGTAGTTGTTGCAATGTCGTTAGATGAAGCCCTTGCGGCGGTAGACATGATTATGTGCGACCAGGCGTTTGGCAATGCCGGAGCCCAAGTGGTAATCGAAGAATTTATGCAAGGGGAAGAAGCTTCACTCTTAGCCTTTACCGACGGCGTAACCGTTGTGCCAATGGTGGCGGCTCAAGATCACAAACGGGTTTTTGACGGCGACCAGGGGCCGAATACCGGGGGGATGGGAGCATATGCGCCAGCACCAGTGGTAACGCCAGACTTATTGGAACAAGTTGTCCGGAAAATATTGCAGCCAACGGTCAATGCTATGCGGCAGGAAGGGTGCTTATACCGGGGGTGCTTATATGCCGGACTGATGATTGGGGCCGAAGGACCTAAAGTTGTCGAGTTTAATGCCCGGTTTGGCGACCCTGAAACTCAGGTAGTATTGCCGTTGCTCGTCAGCGACCTTACCGAGATAATGGAAGCTTGCATTGACGGTAAACTTAATCAAGTATCAGTTGAGTGGAAACAAGAAGCAGCAGTATGTGTAGTAATGGCTGCTGGCGGTTATCCGGGCAGCTATCAAAAAGGTAAAATTATAACCGGTCTTGACGCGGCAGAAGAAAAAGGGGCCGTAGTATTCCATGCTGGAACCTCGCTGGATAGTGGGGCAGTAGTTACCAGCGGCGGCAGAGTCCTGGGGGTTACCGCGATTGGGTCAAATCTGCAGCCAGCCCTTCAAAATGCCTATACGGGAGTGGAACAGATTGATTTTGAGGGAGTTCACTACCGTAAAGATATTGCTCATCGGGCTGTAGCCAGAATTGATAAGTAGGTAAATTTTATTATAGATAAAACCCGGCTTCTCTCGCTAAAAAGCGGATAGGCCGGGTTTATTGCTGGGGAAAGCCATAGGCAGGTCAAATCAAAAGGTAGCTTTATTGACAGTAAGTGATGCTGTTAATTATAATGGTCTCATAAGCGGTTTTGGAGGGTGCTATGAATCAAACGCAGGCAGGTCATGGGACAGATGAGGCGAAAAGTAAGCGGCAGCAAATTTTAAAAGCTGCCTATGACGTTTTTTCACGTAAAGGGTACTATCGGGCGACTGTTGATGAGATAATTGCGTTGGCTGATACTGGCAAAGGCACCGTATATAACTATTTTACTAACAAGGAGCAATTGTTTTGTACTTTGGTCCAGGAACGCGGGGAACCGTTTGCAATAGCCTTGGCTGATACTATTTCCTCAGAATTGCTCCCAATGGAAAAATTTAAAAAAATTATTAAATTAATTTTGGTTTTATATATAGAAGATGCTGATTTATGGCGGGTTCTTATTCATGAAGTGCGCGGCTTAGGCGAAGATAACCATTCTAATCTTTCGCAGGAAACGGTTATGAAGTATCAAGATGGATTTCAACATATCATTGACAATGTTGAAGCTGTGCTGAAAGAGGGCGTAGATAAAGCCGTTTTTCGCCCAATGAATACAACCCATGTGGCCTATTGTTTATTTAGCATCATTCTGACGATGGTTTATCAAAAATTTATTGAGGATGACATCGAAATTACGGTTCATAATATTGCTGAATTTGTTTTGCGGGGAATTACTACGTGATAAATATTGACTGATTAGTCGTTGATAAATAAGGACAATAAATAAAACTGGCTGGCACCAACGGCGCCAACCAGTTTTATTGTTTAAGAACAAGATGATTTTTTAAAACAATATATCAAATTGAGGATCCCAGGTAAGGTCCATTGTTTCTTCTAACGGATCAAAAGAAGCGGGAGACGGTGACGGTGACGTAGTGTCCAATGGAATCACCTCTTTTCCCCCTAAGAAGGGCTAGTTAAATTACTCCGCTATCTATCTAAACTAAGTATACGTTATATCAATGGTAATAGCAATAGAATGTAGGCGAGCGGGATATTCTACCAGGCGGGTAGCACTGTTCCGTGGTAGGTTGTAGTAATAAATGACTTAACCCCGGGTGATTGGTAGGCGGTAATAAATGTGTTTATCAGGGGATTGGCGGTATCACTTGCGCGTACAGCGAGAATATTAGTAGCCTGACTGGCAGCATCTTCGAGTAACAGTGCATTCTCAGTTGGAATAAAACCGGCCTTAAAGGCATAACTGGAATTTATTGCCACTAAATCACAAGTAGCAAGAGCTGTAGCGGTAGCTTTCGCGTCGAGTTCTCTAAACTTGAGCCGTTTTGGGTTATTAGCAATATCTACAAGAATAGCTTGAGAGTCGGCATTATGGTTGAGGGTAATTAAGCCAGCCTTGGCGAGTAGCCGTAAAGCTCGGTCTTGGTTTACTGGATCAGCCGGGATAGTGATGGTTGTTCCGGGAGGAATTTGGGAAATACTTCTATAAACCTTACTATAAAAGCCCAGTGGTTTAACAATGGTTTTAGCGACAGACTTAAGTGTTAAACTTTGCGAGGCGTTCACCGTATCAAGATAGGACTGAGACTGAAAACTGTTAATATCAATTATCCCTTGGCCTAGAGCATCATTTAGTTTTAGGTAGTCAGTAAATTCGATAATTTCTAAATTAAGGCCCTGTTTGGCCGCTACTTCCTTAACCACGGCGATAATTTCAGCATGTTGCCCGGCAATTACGCCAACTTTGAGGGTATTAGCCGGAGCTGGGGGTTGAGCACAGCCAACCAAGCTAACATTGAGTAAAAGTATTAAAAATAAAGAACAAATTTTCATGGATGACCTCCTGAGAAGAATAAATAATTTAACAAGTTAAAGAATAAAAGGCAGGAAAGCCTTAGCGAAGAGCGAATATCTAAAAAGCGAAAGTTTATCGTAGCGGAAATTAAAGGAGCGAGTGCCATGACTGTTAATCCCAAGATAAAGGATGCGCTTACCGACCAATTGTTTAAAGCCGTGCAACTTTTAAATTCGCAAGAAGAGTGTTATCAATTTTTTGAAGATATCACGACAGTCAGCGAATTGAAGGCTTTGGCCCAACGTTTGGAGGTTGCCCGGATGCTGAAACATGGTCATACTTATGAAGACATCGTTGAGCAGACTGGCGCAAGTACGGCAACTATTAGCAGAGTTAAGCGCTGCTTATATTATGGTGCTGACGGATATAAAATAATATTAGCGCGGTTGGATGGTGAAGAAGCTGATGAATAAACAATTTTTGCCGAGAATACCTTATGGAACCCGTGACTTTCTGCCGAAAGAAGCAAAACAAAAACGGGTTATTGAAAATTCTTTGGCGGTGCTGTTTTCGCGGTGGGGTTATGATGAAGTAGTCACCCCTACTTTTGAGTATTTAGAAACAATAGACGTAAGTTCTGGAGCTGATTTTGGCGAAAATTTATTTAAATTCTTTGATAATACTAATAGTATATTAGCCCTGAGACCGGATATGACTACGCCGATGGCTCGGGTTGCAGCGACACGGCTGAAAGAAACCAATCCTCCGCTTAGACTTTTCTATTTGACCAACGTATTTCGGCACGAACAGGCCCAGGCTGGACGGCAATGCGAATTTTACCAGGCTGGGGTGGAACTATTGGGGGCTCCTGGTGCCTCGGCTGATGCCGAAATTATTGCCCTGGCGATTGAATCCATGCGACAAGCTGGGTTGAAAGATTTTCAAATTGGTCTTGGTCAAGTCGGATTTATCAATGGTTTTACGGAAGAAGTTGCTGTTAGTACGCTGGAGAGACAGCGGATTAAACAATGTATCGTAAACCGAAATTTAGTAGGACTTGGGGAAATCTTAACTGCTAGCGGTCTTGATCGGGAAACGCAAAACATTATTAGTGAAATTCCCCTGTTACATGGCGGAGAAGAGGTCATCAGTAAAGTTTATAAGGTTGTGAAAAATGCGGTAAGTCGGGAGGCTCTCGATAATCTTGCCGATATTCATCGACTGCTTACCAGCTATGGTGTTGGTCAGTATGTAAAATTCGATTTAGGGCTGATTAGAGACTTTGACTATTACACTGGCATGGTCTTTGAAGGTTACACGCCTGGATTAGGATTTCCACTGTTAGGCGGTGGGCGCTATGACAATATGCTAGCGACCTTTGGGGTAGATTCTCCGGCAACAGGCTTTGCCTTAGGGATTGAACGGATTATGTTGGCGCTTGAACGTCAGGGAATAACGCCGTCCAATGTTAGTAAAGACCTGTATATTGCTTGGGTTGAAGGTGCCCAAGCTGAAGCAATAAGTCTTGCCGCTAAATATCGTCAGGATGGCCGGACGGTAGAACTGGCCCTTGCCGCGCAACAACCGGCGGAAGTAGAAACAATCAAGTTAGCGGGACAATATCGTGACGTAGTATATGTAAAGGACAATCATGCTAAGTAGGGTTAAACAAGTTATTGCGGCACTTACTGCCAAGGTGAATTTCTCTGACCAAGTATTTGTCAGCAAAAGACTTAATGATAAAGAAAGAAAACTTTTCTACGGTATGAATTTGCCGGATCAGCGTCATGCTCTAAATGTGGCATATACTTCATTAAACCTGTCCCGTAACAATCCCGAGTCAGATTTGAACTTACTGGTTCGTGCGGCCTTGCTACATGATGTAGGAAAACAACTTGGTGATGTCAGCACCTTGGATAAAATCATAACCGTCATTGCTCACCAACTGGTGCCGGAGCTTGCGTCAAAGTGGGGGCGAGAAGGGCGGGGCGGCAAAATAGCTAATTTCCGTCATGCGGTATATGTACATTTCCATCATCCTGAACGGAGTGCCCAATTACTCCGGGCCATTGGGGCCGAGCCTAAACTGGTAGACATCATTAGCCGGCATCATGCTGAGTCACAGCTAAGCGATGCTATTGAATTAAAACTGTTGCGTCAAGCTGATGACCTCAATTAACAAACGAATTTAGCATATTTTTTCAAGTGATTTTTCAGCAGGGTTGGCCAGATTTTGAGGCTAGCCCTGTTTTGTTAGCCCTGATTTGAAAATAACCGATTGACACAGCTAAAACCATAATGCTATTATATTAACATACTAACGCTTTAAATAACTAAAGTGAGGGAGAGCTTATGACTTCCAATGATATGGAGTATCTTACAATTGCTTTGCCTAAAGGAAAATTATTTGCCCCGGCAGCTAAAATGCTGGCGGAGGTGGGATATACTGCGGAGGGGCTTAGTGAAGATTCACGAAAACTCGTTATTGCCAATGATGAGCTAAAAGTACGGTTCATTATTGTTAAAACTGCAGACTTACCGACCTACGTTGAATACGGTGCGGCTGATATCGGAATTATTGGTAAAGATGTGTTATTAGAAGAAGATAAAGATGTATATGAATTATTAGATTTGAAATTTGGGTTGTGCCGGATGATGCTGGCCGTACCTGAGGCTTTAGCCCAAGACCGGCTGGCTGACTATGCTCATATGCGGGTAGCGACAAAATACCCTAAAATAGCGGAGCGGTTTTTCCGGGATGCGGGAATTCAGGTAGAAATAATCAAACTTAACGGATCAATTGAACTTGCCCCAATTGTAGGGTTAGCGGAAATGATTGTTGACTTGGTAGAAACCGGCCGGACATTGAAAGAAAATAAGCTTATTGAAGTAGCCCGGATTCATCCGGCTACCGCCAGAATGGTTGCCAATCGGGTCAGCTTCAAAATGAAATTTGACCGGATTAATAAACTAAAAGAAGATCTTAAGCGGTTAGTCGAAGGAGTGGCGGAAAAATGAAAGTAATTGATACCCGCAAATTGACACAATTAGAAATTGAAGCGTTGCTGAAAAAACCGCCCTTTGATGCGGTTACGCTAGGGCCGGGGGCCAGAGCCCGGACCAAGCAGGTTTTTGGTCAAGACCTAACCGCCGCGGAAGTAGTTGATAAAGTTGTAGCTGAAGTAAGACAGTTTGGTGATGAGGCTGTAGCTAAATATACCAAGCTTTTTGATGGGGTTAGTTTACAACCGGATAATCAGCTTGTCAGCTCCGCTGAATTTGAAGCCGCGTTGGCGGCAGTAGATAAAGCCACATATGCCGCGCTTGAGCGGGCGGTAGAAAATGTACGGCGGTTTCATGCCGAACAACTGCCGAAATCCTGGCTGACTTATCGTGAACATGGGGCTATGCTGGGGCAGAACTGTATCCCGCTTGAACGGGTTGGGTTGTATGTACCTGGCGGTACTGCCAGCTATCCGTCATCAGTAATTATGAATGCTGTTCCCGCGTCTGTCGCGGGGGTAAAAGACATTGTCATGACTGTTCCGCCAACCGCTGAAGGCGGGGTAAATCCCTATGTTCTCGTCGCGGCTCGTTTAGCTGGCGTTACTAAAGTGTATAAGGCTGGCGGGGCGCAAGCGATTGCGGCGCTGGCCTTTGGGACGGCTACCGTGCCCAAAGTAGATAAAATAACTGGACCGGGCAATATCTTTGTAACTCTGGCCAAAAAAGCAGTTTATGGTCATTGTGATATTGACATGCTGGCTGGGCCAAGCGAAATACTTATTGTTGCCGATAAAACTGCCGATCCGGCCTATGTTGCCGCCGATATGCTCAGTCAGGCTGAACATGATGTGCTGGCATCAAGTATTTTTATTACCGATGACCAGAGTCTGGCCGAAAAAGTGGCCCAAGAAGTTGGAATTCAGTTGGGACGCTTGCCCCGCAAGGAAATTGCGGCTGCAGCCATTGAGCGCAATGCCTTGATTTTACTTACCGGCGATTTAGTGGCCGCGATGGAACTAGCAAACTTATCGGCTCCGGAACATCTGGAAATACTTACAGCTGCGCCCTTTAACTTGTTGCCGTACGTCCGGAATGCGGGGGCAGTATTTTTAGGGGCTTATTCTCCTGAGCCTTTGGGCGACTACTTTGCCGGGCCTAACCATGTATTGCCAACTGGGGGTACTGCTAGATTTTACTCGGTACTTAATGTTGAAACCTTTATGAAACGTACCAGTATTATTGCTTATACTCAAGCGGCGTTAACTGAAGTAAGTGAAGACATAATTAGGTTGGCCGAGGCCGAAGGCTTACAAGCTCATGCCAACGCAGTTAGAATAAGAAAAATTGACATGAAAGATTAGAAGCGATAAAAGGGGAGGTGGTCAATCATGAACCGCAGCGCAAGGGTAGAGCGCAAAACCAGTGAAACCGACATAAATTTGGAGCTTAACTTAGATGGTCACGGCCAGAGTTTAGTGTCCACAGGAATAGGCTTTTTTGACCATATGATGACACTATGGGCCAAACATGGCCTATTTGACTTAACCCTCAAGGCGGTTGGCGATATTAATATTGATGCCCATCATACGGTAGAAGATACCGGAATTGTATTAGGCCAAGCGTTTAACCGGGCCTTGGGCGATAAGAGTGGTATCAAGCGCTACGGTACGGCTTTTGTCCCCATGGATGAGGCGTTAGCCATGGTGGTCGTAGACATCAGCGGCCGTCCCTTTCTGGCCTTTGAGGCTGAAATACCCGCCGGGCAAATTGGCGAATACGCCGGAGAACTAACTGAAGAATTCTTACGGGCGTTAGTTTTTAATGCTGGGATTACGGTTCATGTAAAACTGCTGGCCGGTAAAAACGCTCATCATATTGCCGAAGCTATTTATAAGGCGACCGCAAGAGCAATGGCTGATGCCCTGCAGCAAGATGAACGCATTGTTGGTGTCATGTCCACTAAGGGCAGCCTATAGGAGGATTAAGGATGATTGCAATTATTGATTATGGCATGGGTAACCTCCACAGCGTCCAAAAGGCGTTTATCCGGCTGGGCGGGGATGCGGTAGTTACCAGCAATGCCACGGCTATTGAGCGGGCGGATAAAGTGGTATTGCCGGGTGTCGGAGCCTTTGGGGACTGTATGCAAAACCTTATCAACTATAAATTGGTAGAAGTTATCCGGCGCGTAATAAACCGGGGCACACCCTTTATGGGAATCTGCTTAGGCGAGCAGCTGCTGTTTGAAGGAAGTGAAGAAGATCCTGGCGTAACCGGTCTGGGAATTTTTCCTGGATATGTACGGAAAATTAATGCGCCTGGATTCAAAATTCCGCATATGGGCTGGAACAGCTTAAGCTTTCCGCAAGAAAATCCGTTGTTTGCCGACTTGCCGGAAAAACCGTATGTATACTTTGTGCATAGCTACCATGCAGTACCTGTTGAAAGTTCGATAATTGCGGCAGTTACAGAATACGGTGAGACCCTAACCGCGGCGGTGGCGAGTGCTAATATATATGCAGTGCAGTTTCATCCGGAAAAATCAGGTGAAGTTGGACTTAAAATACTACAGAACTTTAAGGAGCTGGCATAATGATATTATTTCCCGCAATTGATATCCGGGGTGGTAAATGTGTCCGGCTGACCGAAGGCCGGTTTGATGCCGAGACAGTTTTTGCCGATAATCCGGCAGATATGGCTAAGCGTTGGGTAAAAGAAGGGGCCGCCTACCTTCATGTTGTAGATTTAGATGGGGCGTTGGCCGGTAAAACTGTTAATTTTGATATTATAAAAACTATTGCCCGGACGGTGGATATTCCGATCCAGCTGGGGGGCGGCATTAGAACGCTGGAAAACATCAAGATGCTGCTGGAGGCCGGTGTCAGCCGGGTAATCTTAGGCTCGGTTGCGGTAAAACAGCCCGAATTGGTAAAAGCGGCCTGTGCTAAATATCAGGATCAAGTGGTAGTCGGCATTGATGCTCGTGATGGCCAGGCGGCTGTTGAAGGCTGGGGCGTAGCCGGGGGAATTGGGGCGGAAGACCTAGCGGTTCGCATGGCTCAAGCTGGAGTTGCCCGCATTATATACACTGACATTTCCCGAGACGGTACCCTGTCTGGCGTAAACGTAGCGGCAACTAAGGCGATGGCTAAAGCCGCCGGTATTCCGGTTATCGCTTCAGGGGGAGTAAGCAGTCTGAATGATATTCTTGCAGTGCAGGCCGTTGAAGCGGATGGTGTAGAAGGGGTTATTGTTGGTAAAGCGCTTTATACGGGCGCAGTTAGTCTGCCGGAGGCCTTAAAAGCCGTACAGGGGGAGGGATCTAGTGTACACTAAGCGGATTATCCCTTGCTTGGATGTAAAAGATGGGCGAGTGGTCAAAGGCACTAACTTTGTTGGGTTGCGTGATGCCGGCGATCCAATTGAATTGGCTTCAGTTTATGACCGGGAGCTTGCGGACGAACTTGTCTTTTTAGATATTACGGCTTCGGCCGAAGAACGCGATACTATGGTAGAAGTGGTCAAAGGAACTGCTGGCAGCGTATTTATACCGCTTACGGTAGGTGGCGGTATTCGGACGGTAGAAGACATTCGTAAAATGCTCAAAGCCGGCGCGGATAAAGTATCGCTTAACACGGCCGCAATAAAAAAACCCCAGCTTTTAGCTGAAGGCGCAAAACGCTTCGGGCGGCAGTGTATAGTGTTGGCGGTCGACGCCAGGCGAACTGGTGAAAATAAATGGGAAGTATATATTAATGGTGGCCGTACGCCGACCGGCATCGATGTACTTGAATGGGTGCGGCGGGCTACCGGCCTTGGCGCTGGGGAAATCCTCCTGACCAGTATGGATAAAGACGGGACCAAAGATGGCTATGATATCCCGCTTACCGCCGCGGTATCTGAAGCCGTTTCTGTACCGGTGATTGCTTCTGGCGGGGCGGGGGAAATGGAACATTTTTATGAAGTACTTACTCAGGGGAAGGCCGATGCCGTACTGGCAGCTTCGGTTTTTCATTATGGGCAGTTTACTGTTCGCCAAGTTAAAGAATATTTGCGAGCCCGAGGAGTGGAGGTAAGACTATGAATATTGATAATATTAAATTCGACAATAACGGTTTGGTACCGGCGGTTGTTCAAGATGCATTAAGCGGTGAAGTGCTTATGCTGGCTTACATGAACCAAGAATCACTGCAAAAAACTCTGGCCAGCGGCGAGACCTGGTTCTTTAGTCGCAGCCGTCAGTCATTATGGCATAAAGGCGAAACGTCAGGCCATATCCAAAAAGTGCGGGAGATGTACTATGATTGTGATGGTGATACCCTGCTGGTTAAAGTCGACCAAACCGGAGCAGCCTGTCATGAAGGAACATACTCCTGCTTTAGCCGCCGCTTATACGATACTGGCGCTACGCTGGCAAGTCTGCCGACAACTATTCTTTACGACCTATACCGGGTAATTGAAGATCGTAAAATAAATCCAGTGGAAGGTTCATATACCAAATACCTTTTTGAAAAAGGCCAGGACAAAATTCTTAAAAAAGTTGGCGAAGAAGCAGCGGAGACAATCATCGCCTCAAAAAATAACAGTGAAACAGAAATTCTCTATGAAATGGCCGACCTGTGGTATCATTGTCTGGTGCTGCTGGCCTATCATAACATAACGCCAGCTCAGCTATTAAGTGAACTGGCCGGGAGACGTAAATAAATAATTATTGGTTTCAATACAAAAAATTGCCGTTAAAATCGTATAAAATTAAATTACACGCGAAAAAGCGCAAGCTGGCATTTAAGTGCCAGAGCTTGCGCTTTTTTGTTGGATTGGAAGTTAATATCAGAACATGTAACATAGAAAAATTAGTCGTGTCATAATCTAGTCTAGTTGAATAAGATACAGAGAAAGACAAAAATAGAAAGGAGTGACGCTGATGGATTATGCGATAATTGGTTTTTTAGCAGGACTTGTGATTGGAATTATTCCGATGATTTTTGGGGCGATGCGAGGAAAAATCGGTTTAGCCTTCGGCGGCTTTATCGCTTGTGTAATATCAGGAGCGTTATTAGGACTATTGCTGGCGGTTCCGGTAGCCGGAATATTTGTTTATCTTATTGCCAAGCAGACAAATAATAAAACTGTAGTTTAAATAATTTGTCTGCTTTTTTGTAACACATAAAACTGATGCTGAAGATATTGCTTTATTTCACCGGTTTTTCTAAACCCCAGCTTCTCCCAAAACCGTAAGCCGTCGTTGTTCCACAGGAGTACGCCCAGACGGATTGTAGTCATATTTCGAACTAAGGTCCAGGCGTCAAGCAGATGATAGGCCATTTGTCCAAAGCCTTGACCACGAAAAGCCGGATCAATAACCATTAACCCTAAATTCAGTGTATCCGTTGAGGGGTAATGGACAAATAGTTCAAAGACACCGATTAATAATTCTTTATAATAAATGCCAAGGACAATTTTGTTTTCCGGGGGACAATCGCCGGGACGATACTTGAAAAATTCGGCGGCAAAAGCAGCGTCAACCGGTTTGCCTTCTTGCTGGGACAAATATTCATGACAACTCGCTGATAATGTTTGTAATGACGTAAGGTCTGGCTCGGTTGGCAATAGCTGGATAAGCTTAATCATGGCGGGCAGTTACCTTTGGGGTATAGTTGTCAGTACGTGCATAATACTCATCGCGGAGAATGGCCATATAGATGTGATCAGTATATTGACCGTTAATATAAAAATTTTGTCTAAAGCGTCCTTCTTCAACAAACCCGCACTTTAAATAACAGTGATACGCTCGTTGATTATATTCATGGAGCGATAATTGCAGCCGATTCAAATTTAATCGGTCAAAGACAAAGTATTGTAGCAGCTTAATAGCCTCGGTGCCAATCCCTTTACCCAGAAACGCTTTTTTACCAATAACAATCCCCATTTCCGTACTGCGGTTTTTCCAGTCAACAGAAATAAGATCAATTTGGCCAATATATGTTTGCGTATCTTTATTGGCAATAACAAAATGATATTTCGTCTCTAATTTACCTTCAATGGCAAGCTGAAGAAATCTTTCCGTGTCATGCCAGGTTTGGGGAGGAAGAAATATATCGGATAAATTATCAATGATTTCCGGGTCATTGACCCACTCGCGCATATGCATTAAATCTTCATCGGAATATTCTCGGAGCATAATTTTCTCGCCGAATATTCTTGGCACAATAATCACCGCCTTTACGTAGTAAAAATAAATAATTGGAAATAGTATACAACTTGAGGTATATTGTGTCAATTTGTTTATTATTGCGTGGTTTCTTCTGAACCGGCGTTTTTTTTATTGCACTAGGATCATTTTATGCAGTTGCTGGTAGAAAAAAAGTTGATCATCAAACAAGGTACGGTTGAGTCCGCTTGGTGATGGCAACACAAAGTCAGTGATGCCGGGAACCGCTGCGGCTTGTTGGAGGCCACAGGCAACCTTATTCAGACCACAGAACTCTTTATATACACCGATTCCGGCATAGCAAGCGATGTTTGGCTGATAGCGGCTTAGTTTTGCTGACAGAATAAGGCGGCCTTGGCGGTATTCGTCCTTGGTAATTTCGGCTGCTGCTTTACTGGGACGGGCTACGATATTGGTTATTCCGTAGCCAAAATCTAAAAGTAGTCGATCCTCTTCTGGCTTTAACTGGCGGGGCGTAAGTCCGGACGTAAATAATAGTTTCCAGAAGCGATTAGAGTGACCGGCAAAATGATGCCCGGTTTGGGCCGAACGTTCGCCGGGGTTAAAGCCGATAAACAAAATTTTAAGATCTGGAGCGATGATATCGCCGACTTCTTGCATGACATCTTCTCCTTGTTATAATTAAGGCTATTATTACATAAATTGGAATCATATGAGAGCGGTTGCCTGTCCTGCTGGGGGAAAGTATAATAGTTAAGTAAACCAACACCACTAGAAGGAGAAAACAATGGCAAAAACAAGCTCAAAACGCGGTTGGGTGCTAATAATACTAATTATAGTGGCCGCGGTTATGTACTATCAAGTTACGCATAAATCGAATCGGGAAAACACTGTTCCAGATCAACTCTATCAGGTGGAGAAAACCGGAGCTGGAGTGGTTATTGATTATGTTGATACAGCTAAGCGTATTCATAGCAAAGTGGATGCGGCGTTAGACAAGGCTAAACTTAAAGCCGAGAATAGTGAAGAAACTGACCGGAAAGTACCCAGGAGTAATGTCGAAGGGGAAATTCATTGGCAGACCAGATCGATGCTGGTCAAGCTGCCAGCTAATATAAAAATTGAAACCTGGACCCAGGCTTTGGCCGATGAGCTAAAAGCCGTAAAAGGGGAGATTCTGGCTAGCGAGCCGGATACCTACCAAGAGATGGCAGTTACCCGCATTGATGCGGGGGTAAAAGACAAGCTGGCTGGTGAAGAATTAACGCTTATTACCGACCGTATCTACATTGCCCAGGAAAAAGGTGAAGGTGCGGCGGAGGAGAATGCCCCAGCTGTCCCTAGTCAGCCCAGCGGAACTACTAAGGGCGTAATGGCAATAATCGTAGATGACTTTGGCTATAGCAGTGAACCAATCGAAGCCTTTGCCGCAATAAACCGTCCGCTAACCTTCGCCGTACTTCCATATAAGCAGTTTACTAATGCGGCTGCAGCACGAGGCGTTAGCTCAGGTCACCAGGTAATGTTGCATTTGCCGATGGAACCAATGTCGAGCGGTGAACAGTCGGAAGCTTCAACAATAACCGTTAATATGTCTGATGCGGAAATTCGTGAGACAACGGTTAATGCCATTCAGACCATACCGGGTCTTATTGGGGTAAACAATCACCAGGGGTCGAGGGCGACTGCCGATGCCCGGGTAATGAAGAATGTAATGCAAGTTATAAAAGCCAACAATCTATTTTTTGTTGACAGCCGTACCAATGGGGCGTCGATAGCATATCAAAGCGCGCACCAAATGGGAGTGCGCGCTGGATCAAACGAGCTATTTATTGATAATCAATCGGATGTAGGGGCTATAAAAGACCAAATCAGAAAGGCGATGCATGTGGCGTTGAACAATGGCAGCGTAACGATAATTGGTCATGCCAGGATGAATACCGCCCGCGCCCTTCGGGCGATGCTGCCGGAATTAGACGCGGCTGGGGTGAAACTAGTATTTGAATCACAACTAGTTCGCTAAGTTAGCGGAACTGTTGGATAAACCGGCCGATTCTAGTTAGAGCTTCGGTCAAATTAGCGGTGGAGGAAGCATAGGAACAACGGACAAAGCCTTCACCGCTTTCCCCAAAGGCATCCCCGGGAACAATGGCTACTTTTTCCTGCTTAAGCAGTTCTTCGGCAAAAGCCAGCGAAGTCATACCGGTTTCCTTTATTGATGGGAAAATATAAAATGCTCCTTTGGGCTCAAAGCAGTTGAGCCCTATTTTTCTAAAACCTTCCACCATTAACCGGCGGCGGCCGTTATATTCACGCACCATTTTTTCCATTGAATGCTGACCGTTTATAAGGGCTTCAATTGCGGCAATTTGTCCGGTTACCGGTGCACACAGCATAGTATATTGATGGATTTTGTTCATTGCGGCGATGAAGTCTGGGTTGGACAAGGCGTAGCCAATGCGCCAGCCAGTCATGGCGTAGGCCTTGGAAAATCCGTTAAGCAGTATCGTGCGTTCCCGCATACCCGGCAGGCTGGAAAAACAAGTATGGGTGCCGCTGTAGGTAAGATCGCCGTAAATTTCATCGGAAATAACAATAAGGTCATGCTTTTCGGCAAAAGCGGCAATCGCTTCTAACTCTTCCCGGGGCATTATTGCTCCGGTGGGATTGTTAGGATAGCCGATAAGAAGGGCTTTAGTGCGTGGGGTTACCAGCGCTTCGAGCTGGGAAACCGTAACACGAAACTCATTTTCCATTAAAGTGGGCACAGTTACCGGGATGCCGCCGGCAAGTGATACGCAGGCAGTATATGATACATAGCTGGGAATCGGAATCAGCACCTCATCACCAGGACTTAAAATAGCTCGCATTGCCAAGTCGAGGGCTTCACTGACCCCTACGGTTATCAGCGCTTCCCGGCGTGGGTCATAAGATACCCCGAATTTGTGGGTAAAGAGATTGGTAATTTCTTGCCGCAATTCCAGCAGGCCGAAGTTAGAAGTATATGCCGTATAGCCGCGCTGCAGTCCATAGACGCAGCTTTCCCGGATGTGCCAAGGAGTGACAAAGTCAGGTTCACCGACCCCGAGCGACACAACCCCTTTCATCTCAGCGACAATATCAAAAAACCGCCGAATGCCGGAAGGGGGGAGGGTTTGTACTTGGGGAGAAATTCGTTCAGCCCAACTCATGGTGACACCGCCAATCGGTGGTCTTCCTCTTTATCATCCAAAATAACTCCGGCTTCTTTATACATTTTGAGCATGAAATGGGTAGTAGTGCTGAGTACACCGTCAATGGTCGATAACTTGGTTGAAACAAACCGGGAAACTTCCTTGAGATTTTTCCCTTCAACCATAACCATCAAATCAAAGGCACCTGACATTAGATACAGGTTGCGTACCTCGGGAAAGCGGTAGATACGTTCAGCGATAGCGTCAAAGCCAACTTCACGCTGTGGGGTGATTTTTACCTCAATGATTGCGCTTACGCGGTCAATGCCGACTTTTTCCCAGTCGACAACGGTTTGAAACTTAACAATGATTTTTTCGGACTCCAATCGTTTTAGTTCAGCGGCGATTTCAGCCTTAGGTTTATCCAACATGGTAGCCATTTGTTCAACAGTCAGGCTGGGGTCGCTCTCGAGTAATTCCAGTAATTCATGCATTATTATACACCTCTCTATATTATTAAAATAATAAATAAAAAAATCCCGTCCTAAGAAGGACGAGATTATTGTTCCCGCGGTACCACCTAAATTAGCCTGAAGGCTCATCTTTTTTCCTGTTAACGCCGGGATTACGGAAAGGCTTACTAATTTCGGCCCACTGCTCCAGGGTGGCTTTCCATGGCATTTATCCTGCCGGCTTTCACCTTATCCGGCTCTCTAAGAGGATAATCGGCATGTACTGTCCCTGTCATTGCTGTGTAAATATTAAGATTTTAATCCATATTAGCACGAAAATATTGCTCACGCAAGGGGGCAGTGAAATTTTTAGCGCAATTTATTTTTTTGCGGCGCTGGCTAACAGCCGCCCTTCCTCCAGCCAGTCCCAATATTTTTTAGGGATGACCCGCTGTGCTAGCGAGATATTTTTGCGTGAGGCAATATATTGTGATTGGTAGTACTTTTCCCAAGTCGGGGTAAATTGGTCATTTTCGATATAGGGGAGAAATTTTTCCGGTGGAGCGGAAGTAAAATTGCCATTGGATAAGACCAGGGCATGGTCAGCGAGAACCAGAGCCAGCGATGTATCAGGATAACGGGGGGCAAATTGCCGGAGAATAAGGTCGGCGGTGCGGTGGAAAAGCTGGGGCTTGGCCGCCAGTCCGCCCTCAGGGGTAGGATGAAAACGGATAAAACCGGTCATGCGGTGAACTTCGTGATATACCGCCCGGTAGCGGCGGAGAAAAATCTGACTAATATCGTCCAGGCCATTAAAAGAATAGCTATAGCCCAAGTGGAGGGCTTGTTCGATAGCCGCAAAAATTATGGCGGCTTGGTCAGGGGAACAATACCGCAAATTTGCCCTGATATAACTGGTCAGCGTTTTTCCGGGGGCACCGAGTAGCCAGCTAGCCTGAATATTTTTGTGTGACGCTGTTTTCACCAGTTCGGGCAGAGTAAAGGTGTCTGCTTCATAAGCGGCAGTATAACTGAATAACCCCAGAAATTCTTCTTCGCCCTTAAGACAGGGTAAGTCGTTATAAATTTTAGCCAATAGTACGCCTTTGATCATTGACCACGGCGTTGGCGAGCATAATATCATAATTATCACCCCGTAATAAGCTTGGCGCTAAAGTCGCGCTCATCGCCCCATAGCGTTAGCTGCTGATAAGCTTGGCGGCGAGGTTTTTCTAGAAGCTTGCGGTCACCGAAAAATTGCCCGTTAATGGTCAGAAACGACAACGCTCGTTTTAACACTGCGCCGGTATTCTTAAGCTCGCGGGGATCGTTAAAGCGGTGGCTGCGGCGCGCCGCAACAATACGGCTGGCGGAACGGGGGCCGATACCAGGCACCTTTAAAAGCTGGTGATAGGATGCGGTATTAACATTCAGCGGAAACAGATCGGGATGATTCAAGGCATAAGCCAGTTTTGGATCAAGCTCAGAATCAAGATTTCCGCGCGAATCAAATACAAAATCTCCGAGATGAAATCCATATAGGCGCAAGAGAAAATCAGACTGATACAGCCGGTTTTCCCGAATTAGCGGCGTGGCGGTTTCTTGGGCTAGCGGGGTCTTATCCACGGGCTGAAATGCGCTGAAATATGCCCGTTTCAAACTATAACGATTATATAGCGAATTGGCCGAGGTCAAAATATCTTGATCACTTTCCTCAGCGGCACCGACAATATATTGGGTGGTGTGGCTGACATTATTGAATTGGCCGACATGCGCTCCAATTTTCGCCATCGTGCCCAGAATTTCCGAATTAAATTCTTTGGTGCGGCTAAGCCTGGCCAAATGCAGGGCGGACGGCGCTTCCATATTCAGTGATATCCGGTCAGCTACAGCGGCGGCGGCTTGAATTTCGGCGGCACCGGCCCCGGGTAGGACTTTGAGGTGAATATAGCCGCCAAACTTGTGCTGGTAGCGTAGTATTTCGGCAACTTTAATGATTTCATCCATGGTAGCAGCGGTGGAGTGGAAAATTCCTGAACTTAAAAACAATCCCTCAACATAATTACGTCGATAAAATTCCATAAACACCTTTACCAGTTCATCAGCCGTAAACCGGCTGCGTGGTACATCCCGATCAGTGCGGTTGGGACAATAAGCACAGTCCTTTTCGCAATAATTAGTCAGTAGCACTTTAAATAACGAAACGCACCGTCCGTCGGGGGTGAAAGAATGGCAAATACCGCTGGGACTGGTGCTGCCAATCGCGGGGTTAATTATTTTGTTGCTTTTTGCAGCAGTAGAAGCGCAGACATCATATTTCGCGCCCTCACCTAAAATTTGCAGCTTATCCAGTACATCCACCACTTGCACATCCTTTAGTTTTTTAATATTATTATAAAACAAGAACGCTTGTTTGTAAAACGTATGTTCTAAAAATATTTTTTATTTAGCTGTCAGACAGGAAATACTCGTTTGGTGGAGAAAATGTTTATGTTTTATACATCTTTTTGGAGGGAATAATGCTGAATATACTTAATCGACTCAACCCAGCGCAACGTGAAGCCGCAACTCATGTCGACGGTCCACTCCTAGTTATCGCTGGGGCCGGTTCCGGGAAGACCAGTGTGCTTACTAGCCGGATTGCATATTTACTACAACAAGGCGTACGGCCTTACAATATATTGGCGATTACCTTTACGAACAAGGCGGCCGCAGAAATGAAGGAACGGGTAGCGGCTATTGTTGGTGATACTGCCAAAGATATTTGGCTTAGTACCTTCCATGCTTTTTGCGCCAAATTCCTGAGAATGGAAATTGAGGATAATTACCCCGGCTACAACCGCAACTTTGTTATTTATGACACCGGTGACAGCCAGGCGCTTATCAAACAATGCATAAAAGAATGCAATCTTGACGATAAGCACTTTCCTCCTAATGGCGTCTTGGCGGCCATCTCCAATGCCAAAAACGCCCTAATTGATTTTCATACTTTTGAACGCGAAGCCGATAATTTTCATCAGCAAAAAGTGGCTGAATTGTACAAGATGTATCAGCTGCGGCTCAGAAATCATAATGCCCTGGATTTTGACGATCTGTTAATGATTACGGTCCGACTGTTAGAAGATAATCCGGAAGTGCTGACAAAATATCAGGAGAAATTCAAGTATATTCTTATTGACGAATACCAGGATACCAACCGGGCGCAGTATCTCTTGGCCAGCATGTTAGCCGCAAAATATCGTAATCTTTTTGTGGTGGGCGATATTGACCAAAGTATTTATGCCTGGCGCGGGGCCGATATCAAGAACATCCTTGACTTTGAAGCTGATTATCCTAATGCCAGAGTTATTAAGCTTGAACAAAACTACCGTTCAACTCAGAATATCCTTGATGCCGCCAATACAGTTATTGAAAACAATAGCGACCGTAAACCGAAATCATTATGGACGGAAAATGTGTCCGGCGAACCGATAACCCATTACATGGCTAACGATGAACGGGACGAGGCTAATTTTGTCGCCGAAATGCTGGTTAAACATAATACTGTTTATCGGACTGCCTACAATGATATGGCGGTGCTGTACCGGACCAACGCTCAGTCGCGGGCCATTGAAGAAGCCTTTATGCGGGCCGGAATCCCGTATACCATGGTCGGGGGCTTGAAATTCTATGACCGCAAAGAAGTGAAAGACATTTTGGCCTACATCCGGGTAATTTTTAATCCGGCTGATGCAATTGGTTTGCTGAGAATTGTAAATGTACCCCGCCGCGGCATTGGCGATACCAGCATTGCCCGGCTGACCGAATATGCAAGCGCTAACAATATAACGCTATTTGATGCCATCTCCAACCCGAGTGTGGTTACCGGACTTACCACTAGGGCGAAACATCAGCTTGAAGGACTGGGCGAACTGATGATCAAGCTGATTACCAAAGCGGAAACATTGCCAGTGGAAAAATTAATCGAGGCAGTTCTTAATGATACCGGATACTTGGCCGAGCTGGAAAATGAGCAAACCCCACAGGCTGAAGCACGGATCGAGAACTTGCGCGAGTTATTGACGGTAGCCAAGAATTTTGCTAAAGAAGATGGAATCGAACCAACCTTAGAAAATTTCCTTAGCCAGGTGGCACTGGTGTCGGATATCGATACCGCCGACCTCTCTGACGACAAAGTAACCTTAATGACGCTGCACTCGGCCAAAGGTCTCGAGTTTCCGATAGTATTCTTAGCCGGTTTGGAAGAGGGGATTTTCCCCCATGCCCGCACCTTGATGAGCGAAACTGAAATCGAAGAAGAACGGCGATTGTGCTATGTAGGCATTACCCGCGCCAGAACTAAGCTCTACCTTACTAATGCCCGGATGCGAACAATTTACGGCAATACTGTTATGTATCCGCCGTCACGGTTTATCGGCGAACTGCCGGAAAAACTGGTGGAGCGACATTTACGGCAAGCGGTTGCGAATAAGGCACAAAACCCTAGCTACCAGACTGCCCGGAGACCAGTTAGTGCCGCACCAGCACCACGTTCAACTGCGCCGGCTTCCGCTGCACCGGCTTCGGCCACGGCGCGGCCAGCTGCGACTCCTAGAACTGGCGGGGACTGGAAAGCCGGAGACAAAGCCCAGCATGCTAAATGGGGGCTTGGCACGGTAGTCGAAGTGAGGGGTACCGGTGATAACCAGGAGGTCAAGGTAGCCTTTCCGGGCATGGGTATCCGCCAATTAATGATTAAATTTGCCCCATTGACGCGGGTGTAGTTACTTTAGCAATGCCGGATTATACTTTCGATATTGCTAAAAATGGAGATTGTCCAAATAAAAGATACTGCTAGATGCTGGTACTACGTTTTTTGCCATAGCTTAGCCATAATAAAATAGACAGTAGGGCAGTGGAGGGACTATCGGATGGATATACAGGACCGACTGCGGGACTTGAGAAATCAAATAGAATATCATAACAAGAAATATTTTGAACAAAATGCGCCGGAAATCAGTGATTATGAATATGATACCCTCCTGCGTGAACTTGAAGACCTTGAACGGGAGTATCCTGAATTGCGTACGCCGGCTTCACCAACTCAGCATGTCGGCGAAGCCACCCAAGGGGCGGCTGGTAAAGCCGTTAAGCATGACGTTCCGATGCTTTCGCTTGAGGATAAGTTTTCCCGGGATGAAGTTGCCGAGTGGATTTATAAAATGCAAAAAGACCTGGATGATCCTAGCTTTGTTGTTGAGCATAAGATTGATGGTGTTTCCGTGGCGCTGCGTTATCGCGAGGGAAAGTTTGTCCAGGGAATGACCCGCGGCGATGGCATAAACTATGGCGACGATATAACCGAGAACTTAAAAATGATTGACACCGTTCCCTTAAAAATCTCGGTAAAACTGCCTTACCTTGAGGTGCGCGGTGAGGTTTACATGAGTAATGAAGTTTTCGAAGCTGTTAACGAGCGTCAAGAAGAATTAGGCGAAAAAACCTTTGCCAACCCGAGAAATTGCACCGCTGGCACGATACGCATGTTAGACCCGAACGTGGTCGCTGAGCGCAACCTTTCTATTCTGATATTTAATTTACAGGCAGTCCAGGGAAAAGACTTTACTTCTCACGTGGAAACGCTGGAATGGTTAGTAAAACAAGGTTTTCAAGTTCCTAAGTTTTATAAATGTACTACTGAACAGCAGATATGGGAAGCAATCACTCAAATTGGGGAAAGCCGCGGGGATATACCGTACAATATTGATGGTGCGGTTATAAAAGTTGATGATTTAAATGACCGGGAGCGAATCGGCGCAACGTCAAAGGTTCCCAAGTGGGCCATTGCCTACAAATATCCTCCTGAAGAAAAGCACACTAAAGTTTTAAATATTGAGGTTAATGTCGGCCGAACCGGAAGGCTTACCCCATTAGCAATACTCCAACCGGTAAAGTTGGCCGGAACCACGGTAGCCCGGGCCTCGCTGCATAACCAGGATCAGATTGATCGTCTAGACGTCCGTATAGGTGATACTGTTGTTGTTCGAAAAGCCGCTGAAATTATTCCCGAAATCGTATCAGTAGTACCAGCCGCGCGGCCGGAAAATAGCGAGCCGTTTATCATTCCTGATAAATGCCCGGTTTGCGGCGCGCCAGCAGCCAGAGAAACGCTTACTAATAGGACCGGTTCTAGTATTCGATGTACCAATTCTACCTGTCCAGCCCAGCTTGCCCGGCTAATAGAACATTTTGCATCGCGAAACGCAATGGATATTGAAGGCTTAGGGCCGGCAGTTATTTCAAAACTTATGACCAACGGTTATATAAAAGATTTAGCGGATATTTACTATTTAAAAAACTATCGGGATGAGCTTATCGATAAAGCCATCATGGGTAAGCCTCATTCTAAAAAGTCTGATACTAAAAAGAGTACCGATAAACTACTCAATGCGATAGAAGATTCCAAGAAACGAAGTATGGAACGACTAATCAATGGCTTTGGTATCCCTAATGTTGGTAAGTTTTCCGGTAGAGTACTTGAAGACTATTTTCCTGATATTTGGGCTATGACTAAATTAAGTTTTACGGAATTTAAAGAAGTTAAAAAAGCAGAAGAGGAAAAAGGGACAGAGAATCTGAAGGGCCTTGGTGATATAATCTTTAAGTCACTGGTGGATTTCTTTCAAAGACCGGAAACTAATGAGGTTTTACAGCGGTTAGAGGCGGCTGGCGTAAATATGAAGTCAACAAAAACAACTAGTGAGGTGCTTGATACTAGTTTGCAAGGGGCTACTTTTGTTCTAACAGGGACGTTGCCAATGCTGACTAGGGAAGAAGCCTCGCAACTAATCCAAGCTCATGGCGGGCGAGTTACGGATAGTGTCTCGAAGAATACTACCTACTTAGTTGCTGGTGATAAAGCTGGCAGCAAACTCCAGAAGGCCCAAAATCTTGGCGTTACTATCTTAACTGAAGCTGATCTACAGGCGATGCTTCAGAGTGAATGAAACGAAAATAGTTTTTACTTGATATATTGACAAAATAGCATCAATAGTGTTACTGTAAAAATGTAATTACTGGAAATTGAATATATACGAGGTAGGTGCCCTTAGGGGCTTAATAGGGAATACCGGTTAAAAACCGGAGCGGTCCCGCCACTGTAATGATGAGCAAACCCAAGGACATGCCACTGAGACGAAAGTCTTGGGAAGGTTTGGGCAAGCAATGATTCAGAGCCAGGAGAACTGCCTATCTGTCAATCACCGCTTATTTTACCCACGAGCGATGGGGAGGAGATTTAAGTACCTGAGTTGTATGATATTTCTTCCCGGCGAATTTTGCGCCGGGATGTTTATTTCGTTGCAACTATTTTACTTATGCCGATCTCTCCCGCCAATGGCTGGAGATTTTTTATTTACCAAAATATGAAACCAGTAAAACTGCCTTGATTAGTAAGAATATCTACAATTCAATATACGCGAGGTAGGTGCCCTTAGGGGCTTAATAGGGAATACCGGTTAAAAACCGGAGCGGTCCCGCCACTGTAATGATGAGCAAACCCAAGGATATGCCACTGAGACGAAAGTCTTGGGAAGGTTTGGGCAAGCAATGATTCAAAGCCAGGAGAACTGCCTATCTGTCAATCACCGTTTATTTACCCACGAGCGATGGGGAGGAGATTATTAGAGTCGTTGGTTAGACTGACGTGTTTTGTCATGTTTTAAATCACCGATACTGCTAAAAAAGTCCTCCCTTGAAATTGAAAGGGAGGACTTTTCATTAACCTAAAACATAGTAGCTTCATTTTTATTGGTTTAGTATTGGCAGTACTATTGCTTACAATAACAACCCCGTTAGATACTGCAAACAATGCCTTAGAGCCACCGGTGAGCTCGGTACTAGATAAAAGACCACAGCGGATTGTATCCTTATCGCCGGCCAATACGGAAATTTTATTTGCCCTTGGGGCTGGTGAACGGGTGGTCGGTGTGTCCAGCTATTCGGATTATCCCGAACAAGCTAAAACAAAACCAAGCATCGGCCCCTACAATGCGCCGGACCTTGAGAAGATCATCGCCCTGGAACCAGACTTGGTTGTTGCTATCGGCGGCTTACAAGCCCAATATATTAAAAGCCTGGAAAAGGCCGGGATAATGGTGGTGTCTGTCGATCCCCAAAACATGGAGGAAATATTAACGGCAATAGACATTATTAGTGAAGCAATCGGTGAACAACAGCGTGGGGCTATTCTTCATGCTGAACTTGTGAAAAAACTAAACCAAGTACGGCAGCTCAACGTAAATGACACTCCGAAAAAAGTGTTTTTAGAAGTATGGGATGCGCCCCTGCTGACGGTGGGGAATAAGTCGTTTATAAACGACATCATTACCCGGGCCGGGGGGGCTAATGTCGCAAGCGATAAAAACGTCGATTATACTCCTTGTGACCTGGAAGCTTTATATGCTTATGATCCTGAGGTCTATATAGTCATCAGCCATAGCCACAGTGCCGATAAGGCCTTTATCAAAAAAACATACTTTAGTGATATGGCGGTTATAAAGAATCAGCAAATTTTTGCGATAAATGATGACTTATTAACCAGACCCGGACCACGCAGTTTTGATGGCCTCGTACGTCTTGCGCAAATTCTGCATCCTAAAGCTGTAAAAAATGGAGCGATGAAATGAAACTACTGACAACTAAACCGGTACTATTGATGGGCTCGTCGGCAATCTTGCTTGTCATTACGGCAATCTACCTGCTCACCATCGGCACCGCTGATATTTCAGCACCTACAGTCTTTTCAATCATAACACATAAAATTTTCGGTATGCCTAATCCCGATATACCAATGCCTGAACAAATAATTGTTTGGAACTTCCGGTGGCAGCGAGTGGCCTTGGCCATGCTGGTAGGCAGTTGTCTGGCAGTATCCGGAACGTGCTTTCAAACTATGTTTAAAAACCCTTTGGCGGACCCTTTTATCTTAGGTGTTTCCTCTGGTGCGGCATTAGGCGCGGCCATAGCAATCGTTTCCGGTCACACTGAATTGATGATTATTTTGGCGTTTATCGGAGCAATACTTAGTCTGTCGATCGTATATTTCTTGGGACAAAGTTTCTTGTACCCCTCAGACCAACAACTGCTTCTAGCCGGAGTTGCCTGTGGCGCGATGCTCAATGCGATGCTCAGCGCGCTTATGGCCATACACTCTCAACAAATGCAAATGATTGTCTTTTGGCTGATGGGCAGCCTTACCAACTATGTCGATAGCCTTAAACCACTGGTTGCGATTGTTGGCATTTGTATAATAATTGTCATGGTGTATGCTAGTGACCTTGATATCATCGCCTTGGGGGATGAAGATGCCAAGTTTTTAGGGGTGGATGTCAATAAAGTTAAACCGCTGCTGCTTATTGTTACTTCGTTAATGACCGGAGCGTGTGTATCTGTTAGTGGCATAATTGGCTTTATTGGTTTGATTATCCCGCATATCGTTCGCAAAATAGCTGGATCAAGCCATATTGTGCTACTGCCCCTCAGTGCGATATTCGGAGCGATTTTTCTCCTGGCGGCTGACGGCTTAACCCGTACCGTTCCCCAGCTAGCCAGCCTTCCGGTCGGAGTGGTAACTGCTTTGTTTGGTGGACCCTTTTTCTTCTATATTCTGCGGGTCGCGGGAAGGAGAGTGTCATGATCAGTCTATTAGAAGCGCAAGCTCTTTCCGTTGGCTATGAGAAAAAGACCATTTTGGAAAATATCAATTTTACAATCAACACTGGAGATTTTATTAGCGTGATTGCTCCTAATGGGGCCGGAAAGTCGACCTTGCTAAAAACTATCGCCGGAGTATTAGCGCCCATAGACGGAAATGTCAATATTAACAAAAAACCGTTAACCAGTTATAGCCGGCGTGAACTAGCCCAACAAATTGCCATGGTCGGGGCGGACACTATGGCTCTAGGCTATACCGTTCAACAGATGGTCTTAATGGGGCGGTTTCCTCATATTCGCCGGTTTCATGGACCAAGTAACAAAGATCACGTCCTAGTTAAAGCCGCGATCGAAGCTGTTGACATTTCGAACAAAAGTATGTGCTTTTATAGTGAATTAAGCCAAGGTGAACGTCAAAAAGTTATCATTGCCCGAGCGCTGGTTCAGCAGCCCCAGCTTTTACTCTTGGACGAACCAACAGCTCACCTGGATATCGCCAATCAATTTAATATCTTGCGACTTATAAAAAAAGCCGTCGTGCCAAAAAAAGTGGCGGTAATTGCGGTTCTGCATGACATCAATCTGGCCCTGGAGTTTAGTACCAAGCTGTTACTGATAAAAAATAGCCGGGTGTTAGCCTTTGGCGAACCGCAAGCTGTTGTGACGATAGATAATTTAAAACAGCTATATGGTCTGGACTTTACGCTATATCATGATGCTGCAGCGACCTATGTCCGACCCAAATTTGGCGAATAAACTTGAGTAATTATTGATAAAAGAGGGATTTATATTGAAAAATAACTTATTACGAAAAAAAATCGCGGTGGCAATAACTGTCAGCACTGTGCTTTACGCCAGTAATGCCTGGGCCGCGGATGACCCGGTCTTTGAATTTGATCAAGTTGTTGTAACCGCTGACCGAATTACTGAAACCGTCGGCGCTACTCCCGCAAATGTTACAGTAATTAATGAAGCGGAATTAAAAAACAAAGGGGCACGAACTTTAGCCGATGCCTTGACCGGGGTAAGCGGCGTTATGGTAAAATCCTACGGTGACACCGGGCAAGCTGCTTATCCCCAGATATTTGGCTCAGACCGAGTAGTCGTATTAGTGGATGGTATCCGCATGAATTTACCGCAAGGCGTTTCTTCGGGAGCTGGTGGTATTGATATCAACACTATTCTGCTCGGAGATAACATTGACCGGATTGAGGTTGTGCGCGGCGGGGCCTCCACCTTATATGGCGCTGATGCAGTTGGCGGTGTTATCAACATTATTACTAAAAAAGGCAGTAACACTGATAAAACCACGGCAACTGTCGCAGGTGGCAATTATGGGGCGCGTTACTACGAACTCAGTACTGGCGGGGCGGAAAAAAACACCCATTGGCAATTGACTGGGGTTAAAGATTCTAGTGACGGTCAACGGCAAAACAGTGCGTACGAAGGGAAAAATGTCGCGTTTCGTTTGGATCAGGACTTGTCTATCGGTGAAAGCTTGAACTTTACCTACGATTATTATGGAAGCCACGCTGGTTTACCAGGAAGTCTAAGTAGTTCTTCGGCTACTGATTTTCAGGATATGCTTCGCCATTATTGGAGTTTTGGATATACCAAGCAGCATATAGATGGCAGTCGCGTCCTTCGATACTATAATAACGATCAGGTGTATTCCGGATATTCATGGGGAGATTTCCGCTACAAAAGTACGGTTAGAGCCTTTGAGTATCAGGACAGCGCAAAAATAAATAATGCAAATTTACTGACCTGGGGTACAGAATGGCGGCAAGACAAAGTGGAGAGCAGCACTGAAGGTAATGGTTCCCACGATCGCATTACTAATGCTGTCTACCTCCAAAATCGGTATACATTTAATAAAGCCGCAAGCCTTACACTTGGAGTACGGCGTGACGATAACAATGTGTATGGCACGCACTGGCTACCACAGGCTGCTTACCTGTATCAAATTGATGCTAAAACCAGTTACTTTGCTAATTGGGCAAAAACGTTCCAAGCTCCTAATTTTGATCAATTATATTATTACTCTTCCTCTAGCTGGGGTACTTATACAGGTAATCTAAATCTAAAACCTGAATCCGGTTGGACGGCGGAAACTGGCATAAAATCGCGGCTAAGTTCAGTAAGTGAACTAACGGTTTCAGTGTTCAAACGTAATCTTACCGATGCGATAAAGTGGGATTCGACTGCTAATACTTATGAAAATATTAATCAATACAAGGCAACCGGGGTAAATACAAGTATCATCAATAAATTGTCAAAGAAAGTAACTACGGATTTTGGCTATACCTACCTGGACAGTTGTGATCAGACCGGCGCGGATGTCGGCGATCCGAGACACAGCATTCATCTGGGGATAAATGTTCACGATTCAAATTGGACGCAAGCAATATATGGTGTATATCAGGATAAGACGGGAACAGGAACTAGTCGGGTCGGCGGTAACTTCATCATTAACGCCAATACCAACTATTCCTTGAACAAAGACACTACTCTGTTTTTGACTATTAAAAACTTGTTGGATAAACAGTACCAACAAGTATGTGATTATCCGGCTAGTCGCCGCACGGTGCTTTTGGGGATTAAGGAAAGCCTGTAATTTATTAGAGAAGTAGCTTTTTGACAAATTTCTCGCGCTACTGCTGGAGGAAAGAAGGGGGAACTATGGACAAGCAAACTCTAAAAAGCGGAGGCTCGCTGACCGCCAATCAATGGGCCATTATCTGCCGGTTTCCTGCACCGCGGCTAGTCTTAAGTACATCGGCGTTTAATGGCGGGTATATGTTAGCCGATGCCGTGTTCAACCAGCGGTTAGATATCTTTGTTGATTGTGAGAAAGAACTTCCGGGTGGTAGCATGGAAGCGTACTTAGCGCTAAAGGCCGGAGAAAATAGACTTGATTTTCAAAAATCTACCGGGTTACTAACCTGTGCCCATATGAATTGCCGGGGCTTTAGTGCTATGGAATATAACAATATCTTAGTAGAAGTCGTGGCTACTGCGGGGGTCGATAGCAATGCGGCCCGGGCGGGTGATCCGGCTGGTTACTATGAAGATGGCGAGGGTTACCAGCCGGTCGGTGGAACCATCAACATAATTGCCTTGACCAATAGCTGCTTGCCCCAGGGAACCCTGGCTAAAGCCTTAATAACGATTACCGAAGCAAAAACCGCGGCCTTGCAAGAATTGGCGGTAATAAGCCCGGCTACTTTAAATTGGGCTACCGGAACCGGCACTGATGGGATAATTATTGGCTGCGATCCGGCGGCAGCACTTGTGTTGACTGATGCCGGAACTCAATCAAAACTTGGCGAGCTGTTATGTACGGCGGTAAAAACTGCGGTAAAGCAAGCTTTGGCTAATGAAGCGGCCATTGAACCGGCGCGTGAAGGACGGCCGGGGAAACGATTGCGGAAGCTTGGCATAGCAAAAAGCAGCGAACTTAACCTACAACTGACTTCACCTAAAGCGGCAATTCTACTAGCGATGTGTCAGTCAATTTTACAAGAATACTCGTGGGGGTTGCTCAGTAAAGATGACTTGGCGAATTTTATTGTATTGCTGGAAGAACCTTCGATGCAGCCAATGGGAGCAAGCCTCTCCCGGGTTTTACGCAAAAGAGTCGCGGAGACATGTTTAACTGAAATCCTAAACCAATACTCTGGGGGCGTACAATGATTGAATTTTTTAGTCACACAATTGCACTATTTAATAAAGGCGGTTTAGTAATGTATCCGCTATTGATTTGTTCAGTAATAGTAATAGCTATCGCTGTAGAACGCTGGATATATTTTTCGCAAACAAAAACCAGTTCCCGTGATTTATTGGAACTGCAACAACAGCTCCAAGCCGGTGAATTGGGCAAGACTGCCGAACTTTGCCAACTCACCCCGGGGAGTGTCGCGGAACTGGTTCAAAAAGCCTTGGCGCTAAATACGATGGAGCAGTCTAGATTGGAACAAGCTATGGCTAGAACCGCTATGGCGGTGGTGGCAAAGTTGCGCGGCCCTTTAAACTACTTGGACACCATAATAACCCTTGCCCCATTATTAGGTCTATTAGGCACTGTTACCGGTATGATTCAATCGTTTAGCGTCCTCAACATTAAGACCGGTCAGCCGCAGGCTATAACCGGAGGCGTTGGTGAGGCTTTGATAGCCACAGCCTATGGCTTATGTGTAGCTATCCTGGCCCTAGTTATTCATAGCTATTTTACCCAGCGGCTTGAGAAACAGATAAATGATATGGAACAAACCGCCAATTGTCTGTTGGATTCAGTAATGAGGTTAAACCATGAACTTAAATAAACTTCGGGCCAAACGGTCACCGCGGTTGATGATAATTCCGATGATTGATATTATCTTTTTTTTATTGGTGTTTTTTATGATGAGTACCTTGTCCATGGTCGAACAGCAGACTATCCCGGTTAATTTGCCGCAGGCCGCTTCGGCTCAAAGCGATAAACCGTCCAGCATAGCTGTTACCATCACCCAAGCAGGCCGGATATTATTTGACCAAGAAGATATCCCCTTAGAAATGGTACGAAAACGGGCGCAAATCGCGCTGGCTAATCAAAACGATATTTTATTTGTCATTAAGTCCGACCGCCAGACGGAGTATGGCAAAGTTGTTGCTGTACTTGATGAAATGAAATTGGCGGGAGCTGCCAGGATAGCAATTGCCACTGAACGAAAGGATAGATCATGGAATTGACCACGTTGAACCGTTGGCGAACGTCCTTGATTATTTCGTTGCTGTTCAATAGCATGGTCATAATCGGAGCTGCTGGTATTATCTCTCAGAGCGCGGATACTATTGATGCTCAGGAGACCATGATTGAACTGGCCATGGAAAATGAAGCAGACAATCCGTTGGGAGTAGCGATACCGGGTACGAATCCAGCTAGGGTACAACTAGCCAATCAGGTTGTGGAACAACCTCAACCGCTAGCAGCGGACGAACTTGCAATGGCGCCAACAACTGCTAGCGTCGGAGAAATGGCGGTTATTTCTAGTGGTGGTGAAGACCTTGGTGAGGACAACTTGCCAACCATGAACGGCGGTAGTGCGGCGACAGCCGGTGCGGGAAACCCTGGTAGTGGTAGTAGTTCAGGCGGGGGTATAACCAGTGGTTCTAGTGGTGTTAAGTCTCAGAAAATCATCCCGCCCCAAATCCTGCGGTGTCATGAACCTGCATACCCGGAAACTGTCCGGCAAGCTGGAATAGAAGGCACGGTAGTTCTTAAAATTCAAATTTTGGAGAATGGCCGTGCCGGCGGTGTCAGTATTTATAAATCCAGCGGCTCAGAACTTTTAGACGAAGCCGCCGCCGCCGATATGCCTCACTGGCGGTTTGTTCCGGCAAAAGTACGAGAAACCGGACAGCCGATAGGTTGTTATATTACGTTGCCAGTGGTTTTTAGTTTGAGATCGTGAGTATAGTTATGATACTATAAATGGGGGATGAAAATGAAAAGAAGGGTTTTTTTGATTATTGTATGTTTGGTTGTCGTATGTATCGGTGTAACTTGGATTAACACGAAAATCTATGCGGCTGAGCCTGAAACAGGGAAAAAAGCAATTGTTGTCGTCAGTTTCGGGACAACTTATGCGGATACCCGTAAGGTAACGACTGAGGTGGTAGAAGCAAAAATCAGGGCGGAGTTTCCCGAGTATGAAGTCCGGCGGGCTTTTACCTCACGAATCATTATAAAAAAATTGGCTGAGCGTGATGGAATCAAGGTGGATACGGAACAACAAGCGTTAGAAAAACTGAAAGCGGAAGGATATACTGAAGTCGTCATTCAACCGCTTCATATGGAACCCGGCGATGAATATGAGAAATTAATGCGGGTAGTTGATAGTTATGATAAAAGCAAGGCTTTTACGAAAATATCGGTTGGCCGGCCGATGTTTTATTATACCGGACAAGAAGGCAAGCCTGATGATTATCTGACAGCCATTAAAGCCTTGCAAACCCAAATCCCTAAACTTGACAAGCATGAGGCGGTTGCCTTCATGGGGCATGGCGGTGTTAATCCGGCCAATACGGCTTATGCTGCCTTGCAGCTGAAAATGGTGGATGCCGGGTTAAAAAATGTATTTGTTTTTACGGTTGAAGGTTATCCGACGATTGAAAGCTTAAAAGAAACCCTGAAACAAAACAAGATCAAAAAGGTAATACTGATGCCATTAATGTTAGTTGCCGGTGACCATGCCAATGAAGATATGGCCGGGGATAATAAGGAATCATTTAAATCTCAGCTAATCCAAGCCGGTTTTAGCGTAGAAACTTATATTCATGGGTTGGGCGAAAATTCAGCGATACAAGATATTTATGTTCAGCACGTTAAAGATGCTATTGAAGGAAAATACTTAAAAACTGAGCGGGGAAAAAATCGCCCGGCGATTCCGACGATTGAATAATGCCGCGGCCTTGAGAAGGTAATTAGTACTATAAGATAGGCTCAACTTTAGTTGTGATAACTAGAGTTGAGCCTATACTATTATTGATATTATCAACGAAACTAGTGAATTTGTTTATGATAAAATCAAATTTGGATATAAAAACGCAAATAATAATTAAAAAAATTAATTTTTATATTGAATATATTAATTCCCTGCGCTATAATCATAGGTAGTTACTAGAGATTGGAAGAGGTGCGTTTTATTAGTAATCCACTTTTAGATTATTGCCCCGTTTGTAAACATGAGATGACCATAACGCAATTAGTATGCAACCATTGTCATACGAAAGTGGAAGGCGATTTTGTATCCTGTAAGTTTTGTCGCTTGCCGAAAGACCAACTTGAATTTGTTGAGGTTTTTCTCAAATGCCGAGGCAATATTAAAGATGTAGAAAAAGAACTCGGTGTTTCCTATCCTACCGTGCGTAATCGTCTAGAAGGTGTTTTGCAATCATTGGGATACCGTGAGGAAAAAACAGTAAATGTACAAGAAGGGACGCAGCGGTATGAAATCCTAAGCGCGTTAGAAAATGGCGAAATAACTTCAGAAGAAGCTGCTCAACAATTACGCAAAATAAAAAAATGAGTTAGGACTGTGAAATTATGAATGATGAAAAAATAAAAATCCTAGAAATGATCCAAAACGGCAATATTACGGCAGCAGAAGGGCTAGAACTGTTGAAAGCATTAGATGATTCATTTGATAAACAGGATAAGACCATTCATACTGGTAGCCGGTTTCTGCGTATTCGCGTTACAAGCGACCAAAACAAAAAGGTAGATGTCAATATCCCCTTAAGTTTGTTAAAAGTCGCTAGCAAATTTGCCAATATTGGCATGAAGTTAATTCCGGAAGAAGCGCGCCTGGAAATGGAGAAAAAAGGAGTTGATCTTTCTCAAATTGACTTTGGTGAACTTGTACAATTGATTGATCAAGGACTGGCAAGCGGCAAACTGGTCGATATCGATACTGCCGATCAACGCCATGGAAATACCAAGGTTGAAATTTATGTGGAATAACCGTCCGAGTTACTTCTTGTTAATACAAATTCGGCATCAGAAAGGTAAAATAATTTTGCCAATTCCGCTTTTTGTTGTGGAAGATGTCTTAACAGGCTTGAAGGATTTGGCTGTAGTGTGGGGGAGGTTGTTCCCGTATATAAAGCTGCCGGGACTATTTAGTACTATTTGCTTGGAGTTATTTCGTGAATTGCGCCGGTTTAAAAATTGGCAGTTAGTAGATATATCAGACGGAAAAAATCAGGTATCGATAAAATTATATTGAAAGTACGCAGAGGACAGCAATGAAAAAAGTAATTATCAGATGTTTTGCTAATATCCTGGGGTTCTATATAGCTGGGGTACTGTTCCCGACAATTATAACTTCTTCTCTTGAAACTATTTTTTTGGCTGGGATTGTTCTTGGGGTGTTAAACATCGTTATTCGGCCATTATTACTGCTAATTTGTTTACCGCTTAATTTTATAACTTTAGGGTTATTTACATTTATAATCAACACGCTGCTGGTGATAATGACAGAACATCTAATTAGCGGTCTTTATATTCCTTCATTTCTGCTTTCATTTGCAACGGCGTTCATTATATCTGTGGCAAATATTATTACTAGTCGGGCGTTGCGGTTTTAACGATGACCATGGTGTTGTATATAGAGACATTTTGCCACGAGATATAAGGTGAGTTGATAGATTGAATAATTCCGCGGCATTGAAAGTGTAATCAGTACTATGGGATAGGCTCAACTTTAGTTGTGATAACTAGAGTTGAGCCTATCCCATATACAAAAGTTAACTGATGAGGGGGATTTTGTGAAAATCATACCGGTAATTTATAGCCAGCACATAAAAATTATGGGCAATTAGGAAAGAATGTCTAATTGTGATATAATATATTCCAGCCATAAAGGCCTGTAAATACAAGGGTATTTTTGTTAGGGACAAGCGTGGTATAATATAGCCTATATGGCATTAATTATCATTTTATTATGGTGGTGAAAGTATGAAAGTTACCAGAAAAGATGTCGAGACAGTGGCAGTGTTATCACGGCTGGAAATGGATGAAGCCGCAATGGACAAATTCACCGGTCAGTTTAACGCCATTTTGGACTATGTCGATATGCTAAGCAAAGTCGATACTGAAGGGGTGGAACCAACCGCCCATGTACTCAACCTTAAAAACGTCATGCGCACAGATGAAGTTAAACCGTCGCTGTCGCGCGACCAAGCGCTTAGTAATGCGCCTGAACAGGAAGACGGCTACTTTAAAGTGCCAAAGATAATTGATAATTAAAGGATAGGGAGGAACCGGCGTGGAGCTATATAAACTGACAGCGCATGAGCTGCAGCAAAAGCTACAAACCAAGGAAGTTACGGCAGTCGAAGTAGCAGAAGCGGTATATAATCGCATTGACGCCGTAGAAAATAAGGTCCAGGCGTTTATCAGCCTGACCAAAGACCGCGCGCTTGAACAAGCCCGTCGTGTCGATGAAAAGATTAAAACCAATACGGCGCTTTCGCCGTTAGCGGGTATTCCCGGTGCCTTAAAAGATAATATTTGTGTTCAGGGAACTAAAACTACCTGTGCTTCCCAAATACTGGAAAACTTTGTTCCGCCCTATGATGCCACCGTTACTGAGAAACTGGTTGACGCGGATACTGTTGTTGTCGGTAAGGCTAATATGGATGAATTTGCGATGGGTTCATCAACGGAAAACTCAGCGTTTAAAGTATCCCGCAACCCATGGGATACTGACACTGTTCCCGGCGGTTCGAGCGGTGGCTCGGCAGCTGCGGTAGCTTCAGGCGAAGCCATCTGGGCCTTGGGGTCAGATACTGGCGGTTCGATCCGTCTTCCGGCCGCTTACTGTGGGGTAGTCGGGTTAAAGCCTACATATGGTCGGGTATCCCGGTATGGATTAGTGGCTTATGCGTCGTCGCTTGACCAAATCGGGCCGATAACCCGTGACGTTACCGACTGTGCGTTGGTTATGAATGCTATTGCCGGTTACGATCATCGTGATTCTACCTCGATAAATACTCCGGTGCCAGACTACACCAAGTCACTGGTTAAGGATATCGGGGGTCTAAAAATAGGTTTGCCTAAAGAATATTTTGTCGCTGGTATGGATCCTGAAGTAGAAAAAGCTGTCTATGCCGCTATTGAGCAATTAAAGGCCCTGGGTGCTGATTATAAAGAAGTGTCCATGCCCCATACCGAATATGCCCTGGCTACCTACTACATGGTAGCCACCGCCGAAGCCAGTTCCAACTTATCACGGTATGTCGGGGTTGGGTTTGGTCACCGCGGTCAGGGGGATGACCTGATCAGCATGGCAACAAAAACCAGGACCGAAGGGTTTGGCGACGAAGTACGCCGCCGGATCATGCTGGGCAACTATGCTTTAAGCTCAGGCTATTATGATGCCTATTACCTCAAAGCTCTTAAAGTACGGACGCTGATCAAGCGTGATTTTGATAAAGCGTTTGAAGATGTTGATGTATTGGTTGCGCCGATTGCGCCTACTACCGCCTTTAAAATCGGCGAGAAAGTAAATGATCCGCTGGCCATGTACCTGCAGGACGTTTGCACCGTGCCGGTTAACCTGGCCGGAGTACCTGCTATTTCCCTGCCATGCGGCTTTAAAGGCCACCTGCCAATCGGTTTGCAAATTATTGGCAAGCCGCTGGGTGAGACCACTGTACTTCAGGCTGCCTATGCCTTCGAACAAAGTAACGATTATCATAAGCGCCTTGCGCCGCTGGGGGGGGAATAAGCTATGGCCTACGAAGTTGTCATCGGGTTGGAAGTCCATACCGAACTAAAAACTAAGTCCAAAATATTTTGCGGCTGTTCGACAACCTTTGGTGCCAGTCAAAATACCAATGTTTGCCCAGTCTGCCTGGGACTGCCCGGCGTACTGCCGGTCTTCAATGCCAAAGTGTTGGAATTTGCTGTCCGTACCGGGCTGGCGCTGAATTGCGAGATATTGCCATTTAGCAAATTTGACCGTAAAAACTATTACTACCCTGACTTGCCGAAGAACTTCCAGACCTCGCAGTATGACCTGCCAATTGCCGTAAACGGTCATCTGGACATTGAAGTAAACGGTGAGACCAGACGTATCGGGATTACCCGCGTACATATGGAAGAAGATGCTGGTAAACTGGTTCATGCTGGCAGTGTCACTAAATCCGACTATGCATTGGTTGATTATAACCGTACCGGAGTACCGCTGTTGGAAATCGTATCCGAACCGGATATCCGCTCGGAGGAAGAAGCGAAAGCCTATCTGGAAAAAATAAAAGCCATTCTGCAATATGTCGATGTGTCGGACTGCAAAATGGAAGAAGGCAGTTTGCGCTGTGATGCCAATATCTCGCTCCGACCGGAAGGAGCAACGAAGTTTGGTACTAAATCCGAACTTAAAAACCTTAATTCCTTTAAAGCGGTCCAGAAGGGTTTGGAATATGAAACCCTGCGCCAGACCGATATATTGGAAGACGGGGGCAAGGTAATTCAGGAAACCCGTTCTTGGGATGATGCCAAAGGTGTTACCCTGACGATGCGTAATAAAGAACAAGCCGAAGATTATCGCTATTTTCCTGAACCTGATCTTGTGCCGATCGTCGTTGATCCGGTCTGGGTCGAAGAAGTACGGAAAAATTTACCAGAATTGCCTGAAGCCCGCAAAGCCAGACTAATGAACGACTATGGTTTGTCAAGTTATGACGCGGAGATGATTACCACTAGTCGGGCGATGGCTGATTATTATGATGCGGCGGTAGCCGCCGGTGCGGATGCCAAACTCGCGGCCAACTGGTTGATGGGCGAAGTTTCCCGCAGCCTTAACAATGCGGCGCAGTCAATCGAAAGCTGTCCGGTAACTCCCGAAAAACTGGCCGGACTGATCGCGCTGATTGCTAAAGGCACTATTTCAGGAAAAATTGCTAAAACCGTATTAGAAGGAATGTGGTCAAGCGGTAAAGACGCCGCCGCCATTGTCCAAGAAGAAGGTCTGGTCCAAATTTCCAACGAAGGCGAAATTATTGCGATTGTTGAACGTATCTTGGCAGCTAATCCGCAATCAGTAGCTGACTTTAAAGCTGGCAAAGAAAAGGCTATCGGTTTCTTAGTCGGACAAGTTATGAAAGAAACTAAAGGCCGTGCGAACCCTGAAGTAGTAAATAAACTGCTCAGAGAACGGATGTAGTTTGGTCATTAAAAATATAAAATCCTGTAATTACCTGCAGGGGGCGCTTTTTGCACCCCTGCTTTTTTGTATGAAAGAAGTTGGTCACGCACATAATGTCAAAGTAAGTAATAAAAAAGAAGGGGATGGCAATGCGGTTAGGCCCAGTTTCCTGGGGAATGAAGGAGTTACTGGCGGTGCATAGTTTGCGACTGGTGCTGGGTCTCATCCTGGTAAGGTTTGTATATCCTTCGCTGTTTACCGCCAATAATACAGTAATAGAACTGACTGATAGGCTGGTAGTAGTGCTGTTAGTTTATCTGGCAGTACATCAACATCACGGTTTCTCCTGGCAAAATTGGAAGTGGCGAGACTTAGGGCGAAACATTGGCTATGGACTCAGTGCCGGGGTGGTGCTGTTAGGTGTCAGCGTATTTAGCGAGCGGTTGTATTCTACCACCTTAGCTCTCACCCCGGTGCAGCACCCGCTGATCATGCAAGTAGAGGCTGCGGCCAGCCTTGAACAATTGGCAGTACCGTTATTCCTGGCGGGAGTGGCGGCACCGGTCGCCGAAGAAATGTTGTATCGCATGTTTACCTTTCCGGTGCTAAAACAACGGTTTGGCGTATTTTTGGGGGCAATCGGCAGCGCGGCAATCTTCGCGTTGTTTCACTTCAATGCATACTGGCTGGCGGAGTTATTAATTGTAGGTACCGGACTGGCGCTTTTATACTACTGGTCCGGTTCGATTATCAGCTCGATAGTTGCACACTCGGTAATCAATACCACCAAAATATTGCTCGTCTTTTTCGGCTTGACAACTATTTGACTAAGGAGGCAAATTATGCCCTACTGCAAACAATGTGCGAATAGTCGTTTATTTGGTTCAAGCAAAGTTCCGCCGGTGGCGCCAACGGCCAATGGCAGTATATCAGGAATGATGGGTAACTTTGATGTCAATGGTCAAATTGAAAGTATCATTAGCATGGGGGCTGATAAAAAAACCCTTATCGCCGCCCGCGTCACCCCCAAGGAATACTTTGATCTATGCCTGGCCTGCTACAGTCAGAACGTGGGTTGGCAAGAAGACGATGAATGAAAAAGGGCTTTTATTTAAAACCATAGAATAATTATCCATATAAGGCATAGCGAACCGTTTGGACAAATGACAAAAGGGGATGGAAGAGTGAATAAATGCCAGGAATTACCGGCAGAGAAGCTCAGGTTTACCTGTGATGATGAACTTTTTCCTTATGAATCCACTGAATTTGTTGCTCCGTTAGATGTAATGGTTGGTCAGGAGCGGGCGGTCAAGGCCATGAAGTTTGGTCTGGGCACAAAAAGCTTTGGTTATAATATCTACCTGTCCGGGCTTGTAGGCACTGGTAAAATGACTTATGCCAAAGCCTCCGTCACCGATATTGCTGCTAACGAAGACACGCCGGATGATTGGTGCTATGTTAATAACTTTGAAAATCCAAGCCAGCCCATTGCGCTGTCCCTGCCGGCCGGGCTAGGCTGTCAATTTAGGCAAGACATGAAAGAACTGGTCGAAGATCTAAAAAGTGAGATTCCTAAAGTATTTACTGGCGATGACTACGATCAGGCCAAGAATGCTGTTATGAAAAAATTTCAGGAAAACCGCGGCCAGGTAATGGATGTTTTTAACCACCAAGCTGAATCCTTGGGCATACTGCCGCAATGGACTAATACCGGCTTTGTCGGCTTACCGATCCAGGAAGGTAAACCGATGAGTGCCGATGAGTTCCAGCAACTGGACAAGAATGATAAAGACAAATATGAAAAACAGTTGCTCGCTGTTCAGGAACGAGCGATGGAAGCTATTCGCCAAGTCCAACACCTCGAACGCGAAACCCGCGAAGAACTTAAAAAATTGGACGAAAAAGTCGGTTTGTTTGCGGTTGGTCACCTTATCGATGAAATCCAGGACAAATACCAGTCGTATAAGAAAGTAGTTACCTACCTCGATGCGGTAAAGCGTGATCTCGTCAAAAACATCGGGGACTTCAAACCGTCTTCCGGCGAAGAAGATGCTAACCCCTTCCTGATGTTCCGGCGCAGCATGCAGGACTCCGGCAAAAATAAATATGAAATCAACCTCTTGATTAACAACCGGGATATGGATGGCAGTCCGGTTGTTGTCGAAACAAACCCCACCTATTATAATTTGATCGGCCGTCTGGAATACGAAAACCGGATGGGAGTTGTCAGCACCGATTTTACCATGGTTAAGGCCGGGGCACTCCACCGGGCTAACGGCGGCTATATCATTCTTCAGGTCAGGGATCTATTGGTTAATATCGGCGTTTGGGAAGCTCTCAAGCGGGTACTAAAAACCGGCAAGCTATATATTGAAAACCTGGGCGAACAATACGGTATGTTAGCGATGGCATCGGTAAAACCCCAGTATATTCCGATAAATATAAAGGTAATATTAATCGGCAACCCGCAGCTATATCAGCTCTTGTTTAACTACGACGAAGACTTTCGTAAACTCTTTCGAGTATTTGCCGACTTTGATACCCAAATGGATAACAATGCCGAAAATATTGGCAAATTGACCGGCTTTGTTGGCTCAATCGTTCGCCGGGAAAAATTAAGACACTTTGACAAGAGTGCCATTAAAAAAGTAATCGAATACGCCACCCGTGTTTCTGGGGATCAGAATAAGCTGACAACCAAATTTAATGAAGTAGTTGAACTTCTCTGCGAAGCGGATGCCTGGGCTGGATACGAAGGCAGTACCTTGGTCAAGGCCGAGCATATCAAAGTGGCTAATTTGGAAAAACAACGCCGCTATAATAAATACGAAGAACGCCTCCAAGAAATGTTTGCTGAAGGCAAACTGCTTATCGATACCGGCGGCGAACAAGTCGGGCAAGTCAATGGCTTGGCAGTGTTATCTGTTGGTGAGTATATGTTTGGCAAACCGTCCAGGATAACCGCCAACACTTACCTGGGTAAAGGCGGCGTTATCAATATTGAACGCGAAACAAAAATGAGCGGCACCAGTCATAGTAAAGGGGTACTCATTCTCAGCGGCTATCTGGGACAAAAATATGCGCAGAGCCAGCCTTTGACCCTGAGTGCCAGCTTAACCTTTGAACAAATGTATGATGGGGTTGACGGCGATAGTGCTTCCAGCACCGAACTTTATGCCATACTATCCAGCCTAGCTGAAGTACCTATTCGTCAGTATTTGGCTGTCACCGGCTCGGTCAACCAAAAAGGCGAAATTCAGCCGATTGGCGGGGCTACGGAAAAAATAGAAGGCTTCTTTGAAGTCTGCAAACTAAAAGGATTGACCGGCAAGCAGGGAGTTGTTATACCTTACCAGAATATAAATAACTTAACCCTGTCCGACGAAGTCGTCGACGCGGTCCGCGAAGGGAAATTCCACATCTATCCAGTACAATCAATCGATCAGGGGCTGGAAATCCTGACCGGAATCCCGGCTGGTGAACCGAGAGCGGACGGTGAATATCCTGACGGTACCATTCATGCCCTGGTCAAAACCAAACTCAAAGAATACACCGAAAAACTAATTGAATTAGCCAAATCGGCTGATGGGGAGAAAAAGGACGACTAAACTATAAAAAATAGCAACCCAAGAACCATTTGCGTTTTTAGGAGAAGGACGGATATTAGTGACAAACACCTTACCGGTAACAAAAGGACAAAACTACAAAATAGATATTGCGGGCTTAGGCCATAGCGGTGAAGGAGTAGGGCGATACCAAAACTTCACCGTATTCGTGCCCGGCGCATTGCCTGGCGAACAAGTAACAGTCCAAATCAGTGAAGTCAAAAAAAATTACGCTAAAGCTAGACTGGTTAAAGTAGACACGGCCTCACCCGACCGGGTCGTTCCGGATTGTGAACTTTTTGCTAGCTGTGGCGGTTGTCAACTGCAGCATCTTGACTACCAGGCTCAATTAGCGGCTAAACGCCAGACGGTTGTCGACGCCGTCAACCGTATCGGTGGTTTGGCTGATGTAATCGTCCATCCTACACTTGGTGCGGCTCAGCCGTGGTATTATCGTAACAAAATGCAATTCCCGGTCGGGGGAAAATCAGGCCGGATTACCATTGGCTGCTACACTCAAGGCACTCATAACATCATTAATGTCGAAGACTGCCTGATCCAGCATCAAGCTAATAACCTTATTGCGGCGAAAGTGCGGGCAATTGCCAATGAACTGGAAATTACTCCGTATAACGAACGTACTGGACAAGGGGTTCTTCGCCATGTCCTGGGGCGGGTTGGCTGTGCCAGCGGCGAAGCAATGGTCGTCCTGGTTACGGCCACCCCCGAACTGCCCCAACGCGCCGAATTAATTGCCGCGCTCCGGGATAATATTCCGGGCCTAGTTAGCATCGCTCATAACATTAATACCCGCAACACTAATGTCATCCTGGGCAACCGTACTAAAACGCTGTGGGGTCAGAACACTATTACCGATAAACTTGGTGAGTTCACCTTTCATATCTCGGCCCAGTCTTTCTTCCAGGTCAACACGGCTCAAGCCGCGATACTTTATACTAAAGCCGTAGAATACGCCGGATTAACCGGCAGCCAAACCGTCATCGATGCCTATTGCGGTACTGGCACAATAACCCTGTTCCTAGCCCGGCAAGCGGTTAAAGTCTATGGCATTGAAATAGTCGAATCAGCTATTCATGACGCCAAACTAAACGCTAAAATCAATAACATCAGCAACACCGAATTCATCATTGGTGACGCCGTAGAAATAATGCCGCAACTGTACCAAGACGGCATCCGTCCCCATGCCATAGTAGTCGATCCCCCCCGCGCCGGCTGTGCCCCCGCCGTACTAGAAGCCTTTGCCAATATGCAGCCCGAGCGCATTGTCTACGTATCCTGCAATCCCGCCTCATTAGCCCGAGACCTGGCCGTCCTCGACAGCCATGGTTATAAGGCCAAACAAATACAACCTGTGGACATGTTTCCCCAGACGTATCACGTCGAGACAGTCACACTCCTGCAAAGGAAAGAAACCACAAAATAATGTATGAATTTAGTAATTTAGCCACAACATACTGTGTTGTGGCTAAAAATTTGATATGTTTTTGCAGACATCTATAGTCGTGTAAAAGTAATTTAAAATTGGTAATATAACCTTACAAAATTTGACGAGATAAAAATTACAGATTATAATATACAGCATAAGGGTCTGTTGAAAAATCCAATAATCAGCAAGAGACACGAAAATAAGCTAGAACCGTCGAAAATAAGACTATTGGAAAGTACTGTTTTTTAAGGCTACTTATAATTATTATTCAATTATAAATGAGGAAACATATCATATGGGATTTTTCAAGAAACAGAATACTAGTCAGGCAATTGTTGATTATGTTTTGGATAAGATTAACTGTGGCGAGTTGAAGATTGGCGACAAATTGCCTACGGAACGTGAATTGTCTGAAAAACTCGAAGTTAGCCGTGTTCCTATTCGGGAAGCACTTTGTGCTCTCTCCGTCATGGGGATACTAGAATCACGTCAGGGAAACGGTACTTATGTCAATCACTTTGATTCTGGGATTATGGGGCGAGTATTTTACGCGTTTGCGGTTCTAGAAAATACACAAATGAGCGAGATACTTTCAGTACGCAAAACAATGGAGGCGGAAGGAGCTAGGTTGGCGGCAGATAATGCAACCAATGAACAAATAATTAGAATGGAGCAGATTTTGGCTGAGTACGATGAGACACTTAATCTTTCGCCGGATTCCAGGTTGTTCCGGGAACAGATTAAAAGCTTAGACTATTCTTTCCATTATGCAGTGGCAGAAGCTTCACACAACCGCTACTTGGTGCAGTTACTTTCCACGGTCACGGCCTCATTCCGCGTTCTACATGAAAAGAGTTTTAGTGAAGACAAAGATCTTGGGCTTGATGCTGCAAAGAGGTTCCAAGAAGTTCATAAAAAAGTTCTAATGGCAATCAAAGCCCGAGATCAACATAGAGCATGGGAAGCCATGTATGAACACATGACTACAATTGAAAATATAATTAGGTAGTGATTTGAGGGCTGCTTAGGCGGCCTTTGAAAATATAAAAATTGGTATGATAACATTACCAATAATAAAGGAGTAATTACGATGGTTACAAAAACAGATGGAAGAGGCTTGCTATCTGGCACCTATTCCAACACGAATCATTCGATGGATCAGGATGTTTGGCTGCATGATACTTTTCCGCAGTGGGGAAGGTATCTGAATCTTCAGATTGAACATGCCGTAATACCTAAGGGCCAGATTGGACTCTGGTGGTGCGGTGGCTCTTCATGGGTACTTAAAACGGATGAAGGAGGAACATTTTGGATTGATATGTTTACCGGTGGCTCCGGTTATACAGAACAGTCATCCTGTGGAGTTTGTCGTCAGTCTGGAGCAGAAAGTATGAATTGGCTGACTCTGACGCCTGGTGTCATTAATCCTTGGGAGTTTGGGAAGCTGGATGGATGCATGATTACGCATGTTCATCAGGATCATTGTGATGTTAACTCGATCAAGGCAATTAATCAGACCAAAGATACTAATTTCTATGGACCTAAAGTTGTTGCCAAGCGACTCAATGAATTTGAAACACCAGTTGACCGTATTCATCAGGTAACGGTTGGAGATGTTGTTGAAATTCCAGGCGGTAGAGTGCGCGTACTTCCTTGTTATGATGATACGGCAATCCGCACTGGAGGCGCGGCGGGTCTGCTGGATTATGAAGATGCATGTGTTTGCTTCCTTTTTGAAACTTCAGGGGGAAATGTCTTGTTTATGGGCGATACATGGTATAACGATGCCTATGCGTATTTCCCCAGATTTTTCGATATTGACTTGGCTATTTTTGACATGGGATTTAATTGGCCTGGTGCAACTGACAAAATGACACCTTATGACTGTGTTCGTATGGGGATGGCACTGCAATGCAAGACTATGATACCAGATCACTATGACAACCTTGCGCATACCGCATACGATCCGATGTTCATCGTTAACCAGTTTGAACGATTGGCACAGGAAATGACTCCAGATATTAAAACTATAATTATGCAGATAGGAGGTATGATTCTGTATCCTAAAGACAAAAACGTAGGTCATTACCGTTATCCGAATGGTAGCATTGGTGTTGATGTGACACGGATTTCTGGCTATCAAAAACTAGCGGCCAAGTTCCATCCAAAGGAGACCAAATAAATGGACTACTTTATTTCTAATAGACTTGGCCGTACCATAATATTAAAATTACACGAGGGTGACCTTGTGTTAGAATCTATAAAAACACTGTGCGAAAAAGAAAAAATAAAAACTGCAGTTGTTACCTCGGGCATCGGGACCTTAGATCAAGGCAGAGTACATCGTATAAGTACCATAGGAAATCCTCCGGTACAGGTAACAGATACCATGGATCAAACACCGTTGGAGGTTGCATCAATTAGCGGTATTATTGCAAATGGCGATTTACATATTCATACAGTCTTTGGTGCACCTGGACAGACTTGGGCCGGACATCTTATGGAGCAGTGCCGAACCTTGTTTTTTGGTGAAATTGTCATTCAAGAGTTGCTAGGTGTTGATTTAGAGCGTCGAAAAAATGAGAAGGGTGCGCCTGAATTGTTCACAAAGGGATTGTAATAAGACTAAAAGATGAATAATTGAGTTGATGCGCAGGTAATTATTGATGAAATTATATCAAAAAAGATTGAGCTTATAGATTCAAAGCCGTTGATATGGTGAAAGGTTATCGTGATAGCTGAGATAACTTTTAAATGATTGTACGACACAATCCAATTTGCGATGGCTTGGTGGGACTCTCTGTTCTCATAGACGTATCACGTCGAGTGCGTTGCGTTGATACAACGGAAATAGCCAGATTCCGTAAGGTTTCGCGGGTTTTTAGATATTTAACAAGTGTGTTTTTATGTTTTCCTAGACGTACAAAATGGGGGAGAACGTTTGTTGGGGGTCGGTACAAATCCGCAAAATTCGGCATGGCTAAGGGGAAAAACCTTGAGAAATAAGGGCCTTGAGAGTAATTATAGAAAATGAAGCGAATGTGTGTTGGGGGCCGAAAAAGGTGGCCTCCTAAGTCTGTGAGAACATAGGTTAGACGGGGCAGTTTTGAAGTGTACGATAAGCAGAGCAGCAGAGCCAAGCTTGAGTATTTTGGAATACGTCAAGTTTGGCTCTGTTTTGTTAACGGTTAAAAAATTTAAAGTATTTTATCTACCTTGCATTGGTATCGGCTGAGTACGATTAACTTTAGATATACAAACCTTTTTGAGGAATAATAGGTTTCTCGAAAAGGGCTGATTTCACTTATGACGAAGATACAATGCTCACAATTAATAGAAAAGATTGATTGATTATTTAAATTAATGATTAGACTAATTTATTAAGATTATCTATAATTTACTCGTAGATGAAATATAAAACATAGTGATTTTTATGAGGAGGAAATGTTATGCAATATACAAAATTTGGTAACACAGGTATGGATGTATCGAGGATATGCCTTGGTATGATGAGCTTTGGCAAACCAGGAAAAGAAAATGGTGTTTTTCCGTGGGCTAAGACCTTTGAGGAAGGAAAGGAAATATTTAAGAAGGCTATCGATCTTGGTATCAATTATTTTGATACCGCCAATGTTTATCAGATGGGTACAAGTGAGGAGATTACGGGTAAGTTAGTTCGAGAATATGGTCTCAATCGCGATGAAATCGTAGTTGCATCCAAAGTGAATTTTCCGATGCGTCCGGATCGTCCAAATGGAGGCGGATTATCACGTAAGGAAATCATGGCTGAAATCGACCACACACTTCGGCGTTTGCAGATGGACTATGTAGATGTATATCAAATTCATCGCCTAGACCCCGAGACACCAATGGAAGAAATCATGGAAGCGCTTCATGATGTTGTTAAGAGTGGAAAAGCACGTTATATTGGTGCTTCAACTATTTTTGCATGGCAGCTTGAACGCATGCAAAATATTGCTGAACAGCATGGTTGGACAAAGTTTGTATCCTTGCAGCCGCAGTACAACCTGATTTATCGTGAAGAAGAACGTGAGATCATACCTCTCTGCCAGGACCGCAAAATAGCAGTAGTTCCATGGAGCCCACTGGCCGGTGGCCGTTGTGCACATTCATGGGGAACCGTTACCGCTCGCAATAAGATTGATGAAGTTTCTCCGTTAGTATGGGGTGCTACCGAAAAAGAGGACAAAGCCGTCATCGATAATCTTGAAAAGATAGCTAAAGAACATGGCCGTTCTATGGCGCAGGAATCCTTGGCCTGGATGTTAAGTAAGCCTTATATCACGGCACCTATCGTAGGCACAACAAATGTAAAGCATATTGAAGAAGCGGTAGGAGCGCTTGATATCAGACTTGACGAGGATGAGATTAAGTGCCTTGAAGAACCGTATGTTCCACATATTAAGACGGGAGCGTTCTGAGGCTAATCGTATATAGATAGAGAAGAAGCTGGTATGCCGTAAAGGTAATACCAGCTTCTTCTCTATCGAAGATTTGCTTATGGTCGGCATAATCATGTTTGACTCCCTTCCTATAACGATCATAGAATTCTCTATGAGACTGTTCGGCATAAAAAGTTTTAGGTTGAAGTGTTACAAGAATGATTGACCACAACGAGTGAATTTATTTGTTTGGTTTGTCTGTGTATAAATTTTAGTATTTATGTATAGATTTTGTTTTGAAAAACTTGACTTAGAGTTAGGTCTAAGTAATACAATGGAAGCAACAAAAATTGGGGGTGTAATTCAATGAAAAAAATCAACCGTCGTGACTTTGTAAAAATGACAAGTGCAGCGGCTGCTGGACTTGTTTTGGCACAGGTTCCCAGATTGGGTCAGGCTTTTTCGCAGGCTCCAGTTATTGGAAGCACGTATGTGCCCAAGATGAATGGAAATGGAACTTGTGCCAAAGTCTACTTTACGGAGCATATCGATGCGGAACATTTGATGAAGTTGTATGATGTCATTAATGAAGGAATTTACGGCAAAGTGGCAATAAAGCTTCATACCGGAGAACCGCATGGGCCCAATATTTTGCCGAGAGATATGGTGAAGGCTTTTCAGAATCATGTACCAGACAGTACCATCGTTGAAACGAATACGCTGTATCATGGTGCCCGTTATACAACAGAAGACCATAGAAAGACACTGGAAACAAACGGCTGGACGTTTTGCCCGGTCGATATCATGGACGAGGAAGGCGATGTATCCCTGCCGGTGCGTGGCGGCAAGCACTTAAAAGAAGTCGCAATGGGAGCGCATATTACCAATTATGATTCTATGATTGTGCTCACACATTTCAAAGGTCATGCCATGGGAGGATTCGGCGGTTCGTTAAAGAATATCGCGATTGGCTGCGCTTCAGGGCAGGTTGGAAAACGTCAGGTACATGGTGTAGTAGAGAATATGCCAACGGATTTTGGGCAGTGGCCGATGCAGGATTATTTGATGGAATTACTGGCTGATTCCGGCAAAGCCACGGTAGATTATTTTGGCAAACATATCGTGTTTTTGAATGTTATGCGTCGCATGTCCGTTGATTGTGATTGTGCAGGAATAAGTGCAGCGGAGCCGACGATTGGTGATATCGGCATTGTTGCCTCGACTGATATTTTGGCCGTTGATCAGGCCTCTATTGATATGGTTTATCAGAGGCTAGACAATCATGATCTTGTCGAGCGCATTGAATCGCGGCATGGCCTTCATCAACTTGCAGCAATGCGAGACCTGAAGATGGGGAATGAACAGTATGAAATCGTCACAATTGATTGATTTTGGGGCTAAAAGTATAAAAAAATACCGGCATCTTCATTGAGCAAAAGATGCCAATATTTTTTATATGACAGGAAAATTTAGTGAAAATAGGTTTATTTGTGATTTGTGATTGAAATACTTGACATGAAGTGCACTCCAACAGGTAAGATACGTTAAGCAAATAAAAGGAAGTGTGGAGTGTATTTTGGAGAAAAAAAGATTTTTTAATAACCGAGATTTGTTTAATTTGTTTTTGTCGATTGTTATTGAGCAATTTTTGGAATATCTGGTCGGATTAGCAGATTCTATTATGGCAGCGTATGTGGGAGAATATGCAGTATAGGGTGTTTCCTTGGTTGATTTTGTAATGACATTATTGATTGGTTTATTTGCGGCATTATCCACGGGTGGTGATGTTGTCGCCGGTCAGTATTTAGGCCGCAGAGAGCACTTTCATACTGCTGTAAAAAATGAAAGAGGTAATTTTAATGAATTTGATGGACGAAAAAAAGTTTGGTTTTGGATGCATGCGATTACCGGTGTTAGATGCAAATGATCCATCATCTTTTGACTATAAAAAGATTGAAGAGTTATTTGATGCTTACTTAGAGCAAGGATTTACTTATTTCGATACAGCATATACTTATCATGGATACCATGCGGAAGAAGCTTTGAAAAAAGTGTTAGTAGATCGATACCCACGGAATGCTTTTCAGCTTGCAACAAAAATGCCTCTTAGGGATTTTAAGGATACAGAAGATCTGACACGGATTTTTGAAGAACAACTTAAAAACTGTGGTGTTGAATATTTTGATTTTTATCTTCTTCATAATATGGGAACGAATGTCTATCAAAAGTGCTGTGATTATGGGGCATTTAAGTTTATTGAACAGATGAAAGAGACTGGAAAAATCAAGATTGGTGGAATGTCTTTTCATGATATGCCAGAACTTTTAGATGAGATATTGACGGCTTATGGTGAGTATATAGATTTTGTTCAATTGCAGATTAATTACGCGGATTGGGAACAACCAAATGTACAATCACGTCATTGTTTGGAAATTGCCAATAGACATCATAAACCTGTTACTGTTATGGAGCCTTGCAAAGGAGGAACGTTAGTAAATTTACCAAAAGAAGCAGAAATGATATTGAAAGAATATAATGCTGATGCTTCAACGGCTAGTTGGGCCATGCGATTTGCGGCCAGTCAACCAGGAGTGTTCCGTGTTCTTAGTGGAATGAATAGTTTACAGCAGGTCATGGATAATACTGAAACATTTAAGCGTTTTGAGCCATTAAATAATAGTGAGGAGAAACTAATCGAAAAGGTTAGCAAAATTATCAATGATAATACAGCAGTCGCATGTACAGCTTGTTCGTATTGTACACATGATTGTCCGAAAAGGATTGCAATTCCCCAATATTTTGCACTTTATAATAGTTTTATGAGTACAACGGGAAGCTTTTCTAGTCAGATGGTATATTACAATAACATAGCACTGAATAATGGAAAAGCTGGCGATTGTATTACTTGCAAACAATGTGAACATGTCTGTCCACAGCGTTTGCCAATTGTGGAAACACTAAAAACTATTGCAGAAAAATTTGAAAAACATAGCTTTCCGAGCCGAAGATAAATAATGAAAAGATATCTTAAAAAGAAGGGGGGTACATTTAAATTGGATTATAAAAATAAAAAATGTTTGGTAGCTTATTATTCACGAAAAGGAAAGAACTATGTAAATGGAGGCATTCTTGATTTAGCAATTGGAAATACGCAAATTGCTGCAGAGATGGTAAAAAAATTAACGAATGCGGATTTATTTGAAATAGATACAATTAAAAAATATCCGCTTGATTATCAGGAAACTACCCGGATTGCAGAGGATGAGCTTAGATGTAGTGCCAGACCTGAACTAACCGATAGAATTTCTTATATAGGTCAATATGAGATTATTTTTTTAGGGTATCCGAATTGGTGGGGAACCATGCCAATGGGTGTATGGACATTTTTAGAATCATATGATTTAGATGGTAAAATTATCCTACCATTTTGTACACATGAAGGAAGTGGTATGGGACAAAGTGAAAGAGATATTCGAAAGCTTTGCCCCAATGCAGATGTAAAAACAGGAATAGCAATCCGCGGAAGCCAAGTAAAAAGTGCGGAAACAGATATTGCATATTGGCTGAATAAATGAAAAAATGCTGCCAAAGAACTCTAGATAGCGCATTTTTTAAAAATTATTATAAAAGAAAATTCTTTTTTTCTTTATAAATTTCTTGCAAAAGCTGTACGAAATTCAAAACCATTTTTGAGGTATTGGTTGTATGCGTACAAAGTACACAGGGAACTGTTTCCTCACAATCAAAAGGAGTCCATGCAAATTCATTGTTATGATCATTAAGAAATCCGGGGGCTAAACAAATCCCTTTGTGAGAAGCTACATTTGTAAGTGTTGTTTCATGGTTATGGCTATTAAAATAGGCAATATTTAATTCTTGAATAACCCGTTGTTGGACTATACGAAGTTCAGGAGGAGAACCGCCACCAACCATTAGCATGCGTCCTGCAAGCTCGGCGGTCTTTATCCGTTCTTTTTGCGCAAGGGGATCACTTAATTCTGTGATTAAATAAATATGGCTATTGAATAATGGATATAGTTTAATATCTGGTATATGTTTTACATCGTTTTCCATAGAAAATAATATGTCTTCTTCACCCTTTAGAAAAGAGGCTGTTTCGGAGAGGGCTAGAAAATGTGGAGTAACCGATACAGAAGCATTTGTTTTTTCAAATACTTTAATGGCTTCAGGTAAGAAATAAATGCTCGAACGCATGGGTAGACCAATCTTGATATCGGTTTGGTAGCGAGCATTGAAATTTTGTCCTTGCTCAATTGCAAGCTTTAATTCATCACGTATGTTACGCAGTGTGGTACAGAATTGAATGCCAGCAGGTGTCAGAGTGGCTCCTTTTCCTGAGCGTTCAAAAAGAGGAAAGCCGATTTCTTCTTCAACAGTTTTAATCTGGTAAGTTAGTGTTGGTTGTGATATAAAGAGATTTTCTGCTGCCCGGTTAAAATTTTTAACCTGAGCCAGTTCGATAATATAGTTGATTTGCTTTGTATTCATATAATATATTCCTCTATTAATGATAGAAAATTCAAATTGATAATTATATATTTCGATTTGATAATAGAATTATACTGAGCTATGATAAGTTTGTAAATAACACATTAAAAATAAAGGCATAATATGTAAGAAGATATTATTATTATTATTTACATTTAATAGTTACAAAGTACTTGACTTTGAGTGAACTCCAAGTGATAAAGTTATTTCGTAAGATAAAAGATATTTTCAAGGAAGACCAGATATGATTTATCAATGTTAAAACATAAAGTGGCTGGTGTGGTTAACAGCTGTACGTCGTGACGGAACTATATACGCATTTGATACGATGAATCATTTTCTTCATTACGCTCAGACCTATTTAGTAGGAGATACCTAGTGTAATATGTTTGACTGCTAAAAGAATTAACAAATAAGCATTGGCTACTTGTTTATATTTGATTTTACGTTAAGAAAGAGTAGGAAGGATAATTCTATGAAAAAGAAAGTATTAATATTGTCGGGAAGTCCAAGAAAAAATGGGAACTCGGATATGCTTTGTGATGAATTTTCAAAAGGCGCAGAGAAAACAGGAAATATTGCTGAAAAGATTTATTTAAATGACTATAAACTTGGTTTTTGTCAGGCATGTTATGTTTGCCAAAAGGTAGGTAAATGTGTTCAAAATGATGACATGGAAGCAATTCTTGATAAAATTGTAAATGCTGATGTCATTGTTTTGGCAACACCGGTTTATTTTTATACAATGGACGCTCAGCTAAAGGTAATGATCGACAGAACACTTCCAAGGTATACCGAAATTCGTGATAAGGATTTTTATCTGATTGCAACCGCGGCTGCTGGTAAATCGGCAATGGAACGTACCGTTGACAGTATGCGCGGATTCTTGGACTGTTTACCCGGTGCAAGCGAAAAAGGGGTTATTTATGGAGCCGGGGTATGGCATATTGGTGATATCAGGGCAAATATAGCTATGCAGGAAGCTTATGAAGCTGGCTTAAATATTTAACGGTAAGTTAAATAACACACATTAGTTTTTAATATTGGAGTGAAAAAAGTGAAAGTCTTATTGGTTAACGGGAGTCCGCATGAAAGGGGCTGTACATATACGGCTCTTAAAGAAATAGCAGAGACCTTGGAACAAGATGGGACAGGATCGGATTTATTTTGGATTGGCAATAAGCCTCTGTCTGGTTGTATTGCTTGTAAAGCATGTATTGAAAAGAAGAAGTGTATATTTGACGACCGCGTAAATCAATTCCTTGATATTGCAGCGGAATATCAAGGATACATTTTTGGAACCCCGGTACACTGGGCTGGTGCTAGCGGAGCAATAACATCGTTTTTGGATCGGGCATTTTATGCTGATTTCTGTAGCGGCAGAAAATCGTTTTATTTGAAACCTGCCGCAGCAATTATGTCAGCAAGACGTGCTGGAACGACAGCGACTTATGATCAAATGAACAAGTATTTTGGTTTGATGCAGATGCCGATTATATCTTCTCAGTATTGGAATATGGTTCATGGGGCAAAGCCGGAAGAGGTCAGACAGGACTTGGAAGGGTTACAGACCATGCGTACACTCGCGCGAAATATGACATTCTTTTTGCAGTGTAAGGAAGCTGGGTTAAAAGCCGGCGTGATGCTGCCCAAACAGGAAGAATCGTTGTTTACAAATTTTATTCGTTAAATTATGAGAAGTATTTTATTAATGCGATAAATGAAACATGAATCATTAGAATGGAGTATAACAATGGAAAAAAGGAAATTGGGCGATTTGGAAGTTTCAGCGGTGGGACTTGGTTGCATGGGGCTTAGCCACGCCTATGGTGCAGCCATGGGAAAAATGGCTGCGCTTGATGTTTTGCGGCAGGCCTATGAAATGGGATATACTTTTTTTGATACAGCAGAAGGTTATACAGGGATAAGTTCTGACGGGAATGTATCTTGCAACGAAGAACTTGTTGGTGAAGCGCTGCGTGATGTGCGGGATAAAGTAATTATTGCTACAAAGTTTGGTATTAAGCTTAAACCAGATAAGGGACTTATTATGGACAGCCGGCCAGAAACTATTCGTAAATCGGTGGAAGGAAGCTTGAAAAAGCTGGGAACAGATTATATTGATCTTTATTATCAGCATCGCATAGATTCCAAAGTAGCACCGGAGGAAGTTGCTGCAACAATGGGGGAGTTAATAAAAGAAGGAAAGATATTGCATTGGGGTATTTCGGAAACTACTGAGGATTATTTGCGGCGGGCGCATGCCGTTTGCCCAGTTACCGCAGTGCAAAACCGCTACTCAATGATGGCGCGGTGGCATGAAAGCCTATTTCCGGTACTGGAAGAATTAAATGTTGGTTTGGTAGCTTTTTCGCCAATGGCCAATGGCTTTCTGACCGGTAAATATAATCAAAATTCACAGTTTGCCGGTGATTCGGATTATCGGACAATAATGCCGCAGTATACAAAAGAAGGCATGGAAAAAGGCAAGGAACTTCTTGAAATGCTGAAAACTATGGCGAAAGAGAAAAACGCAACCCCGGCCCAGCTATCTTTGGCCTGGATGCTCTGCCAAAAATCTTGGATTGTGCCAATACCAGGCAGTCGCAAGGTATCACGGTTAGAAGAAAATATGGTTTCTGCTGAGATAAAAATTTCAGCAGAGGAAATCAGGAAAATCAATGAAGCCCTCGATCAAATGGATTTATTAGTGTTTGGCGGGCATTAATTTTGAAGGGATATATATTATGAATGATAAGAAAAATGATGTTGTTGTATTAGTTGGTGCTGGTTCAATAGGCCAGGCTATTGCCCGCAGAGTGGGGGCTGGAAGGCATATTGTTTTGGCGGATGCGCATCAGAAAAATGCCGATGCGGCAGCAAAGATTCTTACAGATGCAGGATTTGATGTCAGTACAATAGTTGTGGATATTTCATCGCGAAAATCAATTCTTAAATTAATTGAACATGCTCAGGAAGTTGGGCCAATCATTAACCTTATTAATGCTGCCGGTGTATCACCATCACAGGCATCGGTATCGGTTATATTGAAAGTTGATCTCTATGGAACTGCAGTGCTGATGGAGGAGTTTGGCAAGGTTATTGCTGATGGCGGCTCGGGAATCATCATTTCCTCGCAGTCGGGTCATCGGCTCGGAGCGCTTTCTGAGGAAGCAAATATGGAGTTGGCAACTACGCCGACAGAAAAGCTTTTAAAGCTTTCATATATCAAGGACATCACTGATACACTCAAGGCATATCAGTATTCAAAGCGTTGCAATGTCCTTCGGGTTATGTATGAAGCAATTCGCTGGGGTAAGAGGGGGGCAACTATCAATTCTATCAGTCCAGGGGTCATTATTACGCCGCTGGCCAATGATGAACTGAATGGTCCCCGCGGTGAGGGCTATCGTAAAATGCTTTCCCTTTGCCCAGCAGGTCGTGCAGGTACGCCGGATGAGGTTGGCGAGCTTGCTGAGTTTCTTATGAGTAAACGCGGCCGCTTTATTTCAGGAGCTGATTATCTTATAGATGGCGGGACGACAGCTTCATATTGGTTTGGTGATCTTCAGTACTTGAAGCAAACTCACTAAGTTGGCTTGGTTTGAAAGGTAAGCATATGAAAAAATTATTTACAATCATATTATTGTTGACTATTGCCATGCTACTTGCAGCCTGCGGCAGTATGGCAGAAAGCAGAAATGATTCCTCAAGCCAGAGATCTGTAGAAGTATCACCGACTTCCGCGGCGGGCAGTACTGGCATGGAAAAGTTTCAGGGCAAGAAAATCCTTGTCGTATATTTTTCGCGCACTGGAGATAACTATTCTGTAGGCAATATTTCAAAGGGCAATACGCATATTGTCGCCGACATGATTGCAGAGGCAACTGGAGCAGAAACTTTTGAGATTAAGACAGTAAAATCATATCCGGAAAACTATAAGGAGTGTACTGTTGTAGCAAAAAAGGAACTTGCGGATGATGCACGGCCGGAGCTTGTAACAAAGGTGGAAAACATGAAAGACTACGATGTAATATTTATGGGCTATCCGATTTGGTGGAGTGATATGCCTATGGCAGTGTATTCCTTTATGGAAAGTTACGACTTTAGTGGTAAGACGATTATTCCATTCTGCACATCAGCTGGCGATGGCCTGACTGGTAAGGAAAGCAGTATTCCTAAATATGCTAATGGTGCTACAGTATTGCAAGGCATTGGTATAGAAGGTAAACGTGCTCAGGAAAATCCTGACAGTGTACGGACAGAGGTACGACAATGGCTAACGAAGCTAGGATTTGTTAAATGATGATAGTGTATAAAAAGCCATGGTTTAGTGTTTTACTAAATCATGGCTTTCTTTTGTAAAGAATCACCAGCTATGCTGGTGAGAGGGGGAGATCTTTAGCGGTCAGTGAAGAAAAAACGACCTCGAATTGTGCTACTATAAAATTGGTTTCGCCAGCCAATTTATAGAGACAAAGGAGGTCGTGTCCGAATGGACAACAACAGTCTAGCACCCACGAAATGGAACTGCAAATATCACATTGTTTTTGCACCAAAATACCGAAGAAGGGAAATTTACGGGAAATTAAAAGTTGAAATCGGAAAGATATTACGGGAATTATGCAAGTGGAAAGGGATAGAAATCCTGGAGGCTAATGCATGTTTAGACCATATACATATGTTGGTATCGATACCAACATAGCTATCAGTGTCTAGCTTTGTTGGTTTTCTAAAAGGAAAAAGTAGCCTAATTTTATTCGAGAGACATTCAAATCTGAAGTACAAATATGGGAGCAGACATTTTTGGTGTCGCGGATATTATGTGGATACGGTAGGACGAAATAAAAAAGTGATACAAGAATATATAAAAAATCAGGTACAAGAAGACATGGGAGCAGATTCAATCAGTATAAAGGGATATAAAGACCATTTTAAGGGTGACAACAGCTTATGCACCTGGCGAAACCGGCGTGTACCTTGAGGTACGTGCCATTAATCACCCCTTATAGGGGTAGAACAAGCCGCCCCCGCTTAGCGGGCGGTCTTGACTAGGAGAATCAATATATGCGAAATTTAGGTAATATTGTTTTAGTGATTATACTGTTGCTGATGATGAATCATCAATTGCTGGGAAGCCGACCCCATGAATATCTAGGTGTGATCTTTATTTTGTTTATACTACTACATTTGAGAGCCGGCTGGGGTTGTTTTAAGACCTCGTTTAGGAAAAAGCAATCTATAGAGCATAGTATAGGAATATATATTAATCTTTTGCTCATAGCTGTAGTGATGGCGACTATTATTACCGGGTTATTGATCTCAACAACTATGGTTTCTATCATACAACTTCGGGGATACACGACTATTTTAGCCCATGAACTGCATCAGGGAAGTGCCTATGCCAGCTTTATTTTAATAGCCATTCATCTAGGATGGCATTGGAATTCAATATGGACTCATTTAGAAAGGCGGCTTCGGTTTGTGACTGGTAAAAGATATTATCAGCGGGCAAAATATTTCATAACAAGTACTATTATAGGTTATGCAGTATATGCTTCTTTTGTAAATCATATTGGAGATTGGCTTGTAATGGAACATATGATAAGCCTAGAAAACGGCAGTATACCCTTAAAGCACAGTATAGATTTAGCTCTAATTTTTGCTGGGTATATAGCAGGAGCATGCGTGTGCAAAAGAATTATCGCAAGAGGTATATAGAATAAAATCTTTGAAAAATTGCTATTAATTTTCTGCAAGTGATAAGTTGTTTTTTATAGTTTATGTTTTTATATGGAAGTGTTACGAAAAAATAGCTTATCAAAAAGGCTTATTTGAAAACAAAATGTAATTTGAATTACTTTTTGTTGTTCTAAATCGTTAAGTTCTTTTTAGTGCTTAGATATTTAGGAAGGCTCAAAATACCGTGGCAGAGTAAATGAGTTGCAAGATTGATGAGATCTTCTAATGGAATTCGTTTTTTATCATTAACCCATTTGCGATAAATTTCCAAGACAGTAGTATTTAAATAGGTTATAATAATGTCTTTTGTATAACTATTCATTGAGCCAATGTGATCAATATGAGATTCATTATGTTCTATGATTTTTTGATTAATTCTGTCACTAATATAACGAAAATTTTTTGAACAAATGATTTTTTCATGAAGCGAATCTTGTTGTGCAAAAAAAAGCAAAAATTGACGAGTAATTTCTGGTAGATCATATAATCCATTCATATTATGTGTGCGATTAACATAATTTGAAACAAGTTCGTCCATAAACTCTTCTAACAATTCATCTAAGAAAGAATAGTGAAGGTAAAATGTACGACGATTAATGCAAGCGCGTTTAGTTAGTTCCTTGATGCTGATTTTTTCATAATCCATTTCGCTAAGCATTTCATAAAAAGTTTGGCGAATGGCTTTTTTGGTGCGTATGATTCGAAGATCGCTTTTTATTGGCTCGGCCATAATCATTCACCTCTTAAATATTAAAGCATTTTTTATTTTAATACATTGCGTTGACAAGAGATTTTTGGTTAGAGGTTTTTGAATAAATGCAAATGCAAATTATCTATATGCTTGTAAGCATATTTGTTGCTGTAAATAAGGTTGCTTTTAGATAATGCACGGTAAAACATAATATGGGGTATATTTCACATTGAATAATGCTGTGTAGTCGTAATATCATTCGAGCTTTTTTATAATATCAATATAATTATTAAGGATCTACAAGGAGAAAAAATAATGAAACAAAATAAAGTTGTTTTAAAAATAGCAATTTTGTCTGGATCTATATTGGTTGCAAGTGCGGCAGCAATTACGGCAAATATTCCACACATGGCAAATGCTATGCCATCTCAGCCATTAGCAATGGTTGAAATGCTAACTACAATATCATCGCTTTTTCTTATGGCTGCGGTACTTACAAGTGATTTTATTGCCAGAAAAATAGGTTATAAATTAACTATTATGACAGGTCTTTGTATTGTAGCAGTTTCTGGTGTTTTACCAGCTGTTATAGGAAATTTTTATATTGTGCTAGTATCGCGAGCATTTCTAGGTTTTGGAATAGGGTTATTTAATTCTCTGTTGGTTGTTATCGTGAATTATTTTTATGATGGCAATGAACGTTCTAGTGTATTTGGTATGCAAAGTGCTTGTGAAGGATTAGGGGGGGTAGCGGTTACATATATTGCTGGACAACTTATGGGTATTAACTGGCAGGCACCTTTTTATGCCTATTTGATTGCTGTTCCTAGCGTTTTGTTGTTTGGCTATTTTGTTCCGAATATACCAACAAAAATTATTTTAGATAAAACTAGGGGGGCGATAAAAAAAGAAAATATTCAACAGACTTCATCTAATAACAGTTTTAAAATTGCTGGGTATATGGGACTGATTTTTATTATCGCAATTTTATATATGACAATGGGGATAAAGACAGCGACACTTATGTTAAATAGTGGTTATGCAAATCTAAAGGACGCTAGTTTGGTGTTTTCTTTTGTTGGAATAGGTGCTATTTTTTCAGGATTTTTGTTTGGTCGGTTGATTGAGTGGTTGAAGCAATATACTCTAATTGTAGCATTTTTTTGTATGGCATTATCAATGTTTTTAATTGGTGTATCAAATAATACTTTTTTAACTGTTGTGGGAGGATTTCTTTTAGGATTTGGTTTTCGGGTAGCTATGCCATATTTAATCAATAAAATTAATACCGGGGATATTCCCAATAAAGGATTGGCAACTTCACTTTTATTGGTGGGGTACAACCTCGGTGTGTTTGTTACACCGTATGCTAGTTTGGTTTTACAGAACCTAATTGGGACGAACAATCTGCGTACACTGTTTTATGCGGATGGAGCAGGGTTTATCATTTTAGCAGTAGGTGCTTTGTTATCAGTAATGCTGCAACAGAAGGATACAGAAAATACTTTGACTGAAAATAGATTAATCAGCTAAAAATACAAATTTTATTTATTAGTGTGGTATATATCACATTTTCCGATCGTAGTCGCATAAAAATAATGATATCAATATAATACAGTTAAAATATAAAACAAAACAGAAAAGAGGACAAGTAATGGAAAAACGTATATTGGGAAAAAATTTAGAAGTATCGAAGCTTGGCTTAGGCTGTATGGGTATGACTGCTGGCTATGGTGCAGCAGCAGATCATGATGAATCCGTAAAATTGATTCGTAGGGCTGTAGAACTTGGGGTGACCTTTTTTGATACCGCAGAATGCTATGGTCCATATGAAAATGAAAAGCTTGTAGCAGAAGCATTGGCTCCATATAAAGGCAATGTTCAAATAGCAACTAAATGCGGTATCCAGGTTGTAGATGGCAAGCAACTTTTAGATGCACGTCCGGAAGTTATCGAAAATTCGGCAGAAATGTCTTTGAAACGGCTTGGGGTGGAGGTCATTGATCTTTATTATCTGCACCGTGTAGATCCTAAAACACCAATTGAAGCAGTGGCTGAGACAATGAAGGAGCTTATCAAGAAAGGAAAAATTCTCCGCTGGGGATTGTCGGAGGTTGGGGCAGATACCATCCGCAAAGCCCATGCAATTTGTCCGTTGACGGCTGTACAGAGTGAATATTCTATGATGTGGCGTCAACCAGAAGTGACAATTTTCCCTACTTTGGAAGAGCTAAATATTGGCTTTGTTCCATTCAGTCCTTTAGGTAAAGGATTCCTTACAGCGAAAATTAAGAAGGATGCTAATTTTGAGAAATCAGATTTTCGCAGTATTGTACCACGTTTTACTGCTGAAAATATTGAAGCAAACCAAGTGTTGGTTGAACTCATCGAGAAGACTGCGGCAGACAAAGAAGTAACACCAGCCCAAATTGCACTAGCCTGGGTATCCGCACAAAAGCCATGGATTGTTCCAATTCCGGGGACACGCAAGCTGAGCCGGTTGGAAGAAAATCTTGGTGCGGCGGAAGTAAGACTTACTATAGATGAAATTAATCAATTGAATGGGGCTTTAGATAAAATAAAGATCGCTGGCGAGCGTTATCCTGCTGGATCTGATTTTGCAAAGCGTGCAGGTAATTAAATGTTATAGGCTAAAAGCGTGGGATGCTAAAAAAATTGTTTGTTATGACAACAGTTACGGCAATGAGAATTTAATTTATAACAAATTTTAATATTTAAGGAGTTACATAATGGAAAATTTAGTACTGCATAATGGTGTAAAGATGCCGATTTTAGGATTTGGCGTGTATCAGATTACGGATTTCGCAGAGTGTGAACGTTCGGTATTGGATGCGTTAGCGATTGGTTATCGTTTGATTGATACAGCCCAGGCCTATCAGAATGAAGAAGCCGTGGGCAGTGCTATAGCTAAGAGTGGTATTTCCAGAGATAAAATTTTTGTTACGAGCAAAGTCTGGATTTCTAATGGTGGTTATGAAAGAGCGAAAGCTTCAATTGACGAATCCTTAAATAAAATGAGTTTGGATTATTTGGATCTAATGCTTATCCATCAACCGTTTAATGATTATTACGGCACTTATCATGCGATGGAAGATGCCTATAAAGCAGGGAAACTTCGTGCTATCGGGGTAGCAAATTTTTATCCGGACCGGCTGATTGACCTTTGTCAGTTTGTCGAGGTGGCACCAATGGTGAATCAGGTAGAAACTCATGTATTTGATCAGCAGGTAAAGGCAAGGGAAATCATGGATAAATATCATGTAGTTCATCAGTCGTGGGGGCCGTTTGCTGAAGGACGCAATAATTTCTTTACTAATCAGATTTTAAAAAAAATCGGTGAAAAATATGGGAAATCAGTTCCGCAAACAGCTTTGCGTTACTTAATCCAACGCGGTATAGGGGGTATTCCGAAATCTGTTCATAAAGAACGTATGGAGCAAAATTTTGATGTATTTGATTTTTCTTTGGCAGAAGCTGATATGCGGGAAATTTTGCAAATGGATACAGGTGAAAGTTTGTTTTTTTCACACTATGATCCGGAAACTGTTGAATATATAACACGTTTGAAAAGATAGAAAAATCTTGACGGATGAAAGCGAATTGGTAATAAACTTTATGAGAAAAGAGGACGATTATGAATCTTAAGCCTTTAAAAGATCTTGCTCTGGTAGTGCTTTTCTTATGCGTTTTTTCTGGCAGTGCATTCGCAGTAGAAAAAACAAGCGTACAATCACAAAAACCAATCGTCATTCAGGAGCAAGGAGCTTTTTCAGCTGGTGGTAGTGTGATAACAACACCAGGAACGTTTGATCCTAAAAAACTTGCAGATCCAACGGGGCAGACACTTCATGGGGATCATGTTTCTGTTTTTTATCAAATTCCGGCAAAAGCTCGTAAATATCCGCTAGTATTTTTACATGGTGCCGGACAATCGGCGAGAACTTGGCAGACAACACCCGACGGTAGGGAAGGCTACCAAAATATTTTTCTGCGTCGAAATTATAGTATATATCTTATTGATCAGCCTCGCCGTGGGCAGGCTGGCCGGAGTACAATAGCAGGTACAATTCCGGTAATAACTGATGAACAAATGTGGTTTGACATGTTCCGGCTAGGCGAATGGCCAAATTTTTTCCCGGGAGTGCAGTTCCCGAAAGACGAGGAAGCTTTGAATCAATATTTTCGTCAGATGACACCAAATACAGCAGCATATGATCCGGATCTTATTTCAAACGCTTCAACTGCAGCTTTAGCTAAAATTGGGCCAAGCATTTTGGTAACACATTCACAGGGCGGGGGCCCAGGCTGGCTTACAGCGATGAAAAGTGAAAATGTTAAGGCCGTTGTTGCCTATGAGCCAGGCAGCCAGTTCGTTTTTCCGGAAGGAGAAGTTCCAGAAGACATGCCGAGTGGCACAGGTACTTTAAAAGGCTATCCGGTACCATTAAAAGATTTTATGCAGCTTACTAAAATACCGATTATTGTTTACTATGGCGATAATATACCTACAGAGACTTCAGATAATCCGGGGCAAGATAATTGGCGTGTACGGTTGAAAATGGCAAAAATTTGGGTAGATACGATTAATCGTCATGGTGGTGATGCAACCGTAGTCCACTTGCCTGATATTGGAATTTGTGGAAATACACATTTTATGTTCTCCGATTTGAATAATGTGCAGATTGCGGATTTACTATCGAAATGGCTGAAGAATAAAGAGTTGGATTGAGCGACGTTATAAGAAAAAGTAACTCAGTCGATAGCTGGGTGCTTTTGATGTAGTAGCATCATTTATAGTTAAGGAGGTTTTTTTTATGAAAGTATTATTGGTTAATGGCAGCCTGAACCGTTCAACGGCTAGGTGACCGTAGCCAGACTTGCTGGACACTTAGAACAGCTGATAGAATAACCACAATAAGAAAGGCTGTGTTAAGAAATGAAAGGCAAGCGATTTGATGCTGCATTTAAACAAGAAGCAATAAAAAAAGTGTTGGAGCAAGGTGAAGCCGTTTCGGCTGTAGCGGAGAAGTTAGGGATACATATAAAAACAATGTATCGCTGGCTTGAAGAATATAAACAGGACGGGGTAAATGCTTTCCCTGGTAAAGGAAAATTAAAGCCTGATGATGAAGAATTTCGCCGATTAAAGCGAGAAAACAATGATTTACGAGAAGAAAATGCAATTTTTAAAAAAACGGCGGTCATCTTTGCAAGACACTCAAAATGAAGTATATATTTATGTACGAACACCGCTTTGATTTTAGGGTGAAAAAGATGGCCGAAATTCTTGAAGTAAAAAGAAGCGGATATTATGCATGGGTAAAAGCAGGAAATAAAACGAAATCAGATATTCAGGATGAATATTTTTTAGAGGTAATACGAATAGAATTTAAAATCACGAGGGAAACCTATGGCCCACGGCGGCTGTCGAAGCATTTGAAGCAAAAAGGCGTGAATATAGGCCGTGACCGTGTTGCACGCTTAATGAGAGAAAATAATATTCTTCCTAAAACGGTTAAAAAATTTAAGGCAACTACCAACTCTAACCATAATTACCCGGTTGCGGAAAATATCCTAAATCGAAATTTTACAGTGTCAGCGCCTTGTAAAGCTTGGGTGTGCGATGTAACTTATGTTGCAACCGGCGAAGGCTGGTTGTATCTTGTGGCTGTTATGGATCTTTATAGCGGAAAAATCGTAGGCTGGGCAATGGATAGCACCATGACTGCAAGTCTTGTTTGTGATGCCTTAAAGCAAGCAATTGGACGAACTAGGCCGCCAAGTGGAGTGATCTGCCATTCTGACCGCGGCGTTCAATATGCAAGTAAAAAATTCCGCTCATTATTAAAAAAACATGGGTTTATACAAAGTATGAGCAGGAAAGGTAATTGCTGGGATAATGCTTGTATGGAATCCTTTTTCGGCACGCTAAAAACCCAACTGGTTTATCATGAAAAGTACAGAACGCGAAATCAGGCAAAAGCCTCTATTTTTGATTATGTAGAATCTTTTTACAATAGAGTAAGGCTTCAAGAGCGGCTTGGATATAATTCTCCAGAAAACTATGAAAAACTTAAGCTTTCAGCGTAATTATGTGTCTGGCGGAGCTGGCCTGGGTCAGTGATTAAGTTGGCAAAACAAGAGGGTCCTATCCATATGGACGTTGTTGCCAAACGGTTGGCTGATGCCTGGGATTTGGCACGCGTAGGAGCTAAAATCAGGCGCACTGTGGAGTCGGTTTGTGAGAAAGCGCAAGAGCAGGGTATGATTCAGGAACGAAATGGATTTTTATGGCCTCTTCCTATTCCACAAGACATTGTTGTTAGAGTACCGGTGGAAGGACGTCCTGAGAGTCTGCGGAAGATTGAACATATTCCTCCTGAAGAAATTTACCGAGCTATGCAGTTGGTTGCCGAAGAAGCTATTGGTATTTCTAGAGAAAGCTTGATTCAGGAAACCGCAAGGCTGTTTGGCTTTCAACGCAGTGGTGAAAATGTGCATTCACGGTTGGAAGAATGCCTTGAATTGTGCTTAGAACAGCAAATCATGGTTATGACAGGGGAAAATATTACATTGGGATAAAGTTCGGTAATTCAATGCAGAGACTATGTTTCGAAGTACTGCAGCCCTCCAGGTGGGTAATTGGTAGAAATGCCGATGGTTTTCTTTTTGTGATTGCGCAAGCGACGAATCAGCGGCAAAAACTCATAGTCTACAGAGGCAATGATATAAATCTCAGGATATTGATGAAGAGAATGCCAAAGCCAATTTACGCACTTCAAAACCGTCTATGTATCAAGTTGAACTAAATTACCTCATCACTGGGGTATGGATTGCTATGATTTACTCTTTCGTTCGTATTCTTATCTCTAATTCTTTTCTTCGTTTCTCCAAGTAGCAGTATTCTATAAAATCAGCGTTTGCTGGATCAAGTACAAATTCCCGCAGATGGGGCGGCAAATGATCTAATATATCTATAGATTCTTTCTTAACTTCTTCCATGGTTATGTCCAAATATGGAAGAAGTTTTTCTATAATATCTACCGGTAGCCTTTTATATTCATCCTTTTCTATCCGGGCAATGGTAGGCCTCGAAACCCCGGACAATTCCGCTAAGTGATCTAGACTGATTTTTTTCATATTCCGTGCTTGCCGGATTTTCCCTCCCGGTGTTTTAGGTTGGTATGTATCAAAAGACACAGTTTTCTTCCTCGCTCCCATGAAATACATATATAGGTGTATATATACCTATATATTGATACAATTAGGCTAGTTTCATGCACATAGATTCTCGCTGTTTATCTTATTGGTAACAATTTTCTCAAAAAATAAGAAATTTGGTATTGAAATTAATCTTTCCCTGGTCTATAATTTAAATCCTCCCCGGATAGGAATACTAAAAGACTAAAGGGGAGGCGTCACACACGATGTTCAAAATTAAAAAGTTTTATCCAAGAGCATTTCGAAAATATCTGGAAACCCACGTTATTGTTCATGATGAGGATGACTATGAATTTCCTAAAAGCTATGTAGTACGCAACAAAAAAGAATTGGAATGTTTAAAACGATCCTTAGATGCTGATGAGGCTAAAAATGTCCGTCAGCATAGGCTGTTTTCGGGTATATTGAAATGGTCCTTTTATATACTCATATTTTATCTTTTAAGTGATGTAATACTGGAGATTCTTTATAAATTTCACCTATTGGTGCATAGTCATGCGCCTTGGGATCTGCCAATGCTTGTTAACAAATACTTTTTCCATGATAAACAGGGGTTTCCTCATCCATAACTTTTTTACATATCAACGCTGGTTATGTATATAACCTTTGGCGTTGATAACTAAATGAGAGAGAGGACGAGCTATTGAAAACAGAGTACACATTAAATGATTTTTCCGGAGCTTTTTGCTGGGTAAGGCTTCGTAATGATACGTTTCTTGTTGATCCCCGATTTGAGCAAGAATTTATCGAGAATGTTGTTGAATGGAGAGCGCGTTACCAAAAGCCACTAGAAGATTTTCAGCCGCCTCAGGTGTGATGCCCATATTTTTAATTTTAACCGCCAACTGTAAGTAATGGATGTTATTCGTGTCAAAAATAAAGTTACGTACTTCAACCGGGATTTCTTTAGGAAACAAATCCATGAGATTATCGCCATCGTAATAAAAATAAATCGGATCTTGATTTAATGCCGCGCATAGCGCCTCTACGGTCGCCGGGCGCGGATTTCTATTTTTACCGGTTTCTATATCCGACTGGCTAGCTTGCTTAACGCCGGTCATTTCTTCGACGTCGGCCATAGTCAGATTCATAGATTCCCGGAGTGACCGCAGTTTCTCGCCGTGAAATAGCAAACTTTTCAATATAACCAGCTCCTCTAAGTGCCATTATATTAAGTTTAACCGTATAAATCAAATAGTATGTTCAGAAATAAATACGGTTTTACAGAAATAACCGGTTGAATTAATACGGTTTAAATTATAAAATTCGAGATGTAACGAGAAACAATATCGGTTTAAATTAATAAAAGAAAAGGAGTGTGAAAAGTGCCGTTAGTTGATGAGGTGTTGAAGAATCGAGAAGTGCTAGATCTATTGTTACAAAAGATTTCTACAGCGGACTTGGCCAATGCCCTGTCGATCCGTACGGGTGTTATCGCGTTACGTCAGATGGGAGTCCACGTTTTAATGGTCCATGGAACTAGTGAATCACTGAGAGCGGGGTGACATGTGGAGAAAGAAAACAAGATTATGCTATATCCTCATCAACAAGAAAGTTTACTAGTGACAAAAACCAAAAATCGGGTGGCCTACTATCTGGATATGGGCCTTGGCAAAACCTTTGTTGCCAGCGAAAAGGCGAAAGAATTAACCAAACCGGTTCTTGTGGTGTGCCAAAAGTCAAAGATGAAAGATTGGAAGAACCATTTTCAAAAGCACTATGATCTCCCGGTCACCGTCATAAATTACGATTTAGTTTGGCGGCGAAAAGAATATCTTGGATGGACGGAGTTTACTTTGATACTAGATGAATCGAGCCTTATTAAAAACCCAACTGCTAAGCGTACGAAATGTATTTTTCAATTAAAACCAGCCAATGTCATACTGCTGTCGGGAACTCCGACCGGCGGTAAATATGAAGAACTGTGGACCCAGTGTCGTCTTCTCGGCTGGAATATTTCCAAGAAGTTATTTTATGACCAATATATTATCACTAGAAAAATTGATGTAGGCGGGTTTCCCATAACTAAAGTCATCGGCTATAAACATGTGGACAGGCTGAAACGAAAACTACGCGAATACGGGGCCGTGTTTATGAAGACGAAAGAAGTATTTGACTTACCGGAGCAAATCGAAATCATCGTTTCGGTAAAGTCATCGAAAGAATACCGGGAATTCAAACGGGATCGATATGTAAACTTAAGTGGCAACGAAATAGTAGGCGATACGTCCCTGAAACAACTGCTCTATTTACGTCAGCTTTGCGGGCAGTTTAGCAAAGATAAAATCAGCGCATTAAAGGACCTAATGGATTCTACCAGTGATCGTCTCATTATTTTCTATAACTTTACCGCTGAGTTTGAGTTAATCCAATCCCTTACCGATCGGCCTATCAGTTTTATTAATGGAGCCGGAACAGAACTTGCCAATTATGAAGCCTATCCAGACAGCGTTACCTGTGTTCAATACCAAGCCGGAGCCATGGGGCACAACCTTGAAAAGAGTAACCAAGTCGTGTACTTCACCTTACCTTTAAGTTCCGACTTCTTCGAACAATCAAAAAAGCGAATTCACCGGATTGGGCAGACGAAGACCTGTTTCTATTACTATCTACTGACTAAACAGTCAGTAGAAGAAAAGATATTGGAAACATTGCAGCAGCGAAAAGACTTTACCGACGCGCTGTTTAAGGAGGCGGGCGGTTGACGGAGAAGCAGTTTCAAAATCAGGTGGCGGTGTTTTTAAAAACCCGGAATATCTACTACGTTAAAATCTGGGGCGGCGGTTTTCAAAAAGCGGGCATTCCTGATCTCTTGTGTTGTGTAAATGGCCGGTTTGTGGCGTTGGAATTAAAAACAGAAAAAGGCACGGCCACCGTTTTGCAAAAGTACAACATCTTTCAAATACAAGAAGCGGGAGGCTATGCGCGAGTGCTTCGGCCATCAGAGTTTGAACGTTTTAAGATGGAGGTGCTCACAAGTGCGCTATAGCTACAGCCGGGTTAGCACCTTTGTGCAGTGCCCTTACAAATTTAAGCTCCGGTATGTGGACGGTATTCAAACGCTCCAAGACCCGTTGCCGGATGATGCTTTGGTCATGGGAAAGGCCATGCATAAAGGAATAGAAGAAGGAGTAACTGCTGCTGTCGAGTGGTATGGTGAACAGTTTTCCGTTCTTACAGATCTTCATGTGAATGAAATTATCAAGTTGGAAATCTTAGTGCCAAAAGTACGGGCGCTCTTCGGTCAGGACAAATCCACATTCGAACTTGAAATAAACACACCGGATTTTGTTGGTTTTATTGATTTGATTATAGAGAGCAACCAAGCCGCTCAAATCTACGATTTTAAATACTCGAATAACGTAGACCGATACCTGGAATCGGAACAACTGCATCTGTACAAGCATTACTTTGAAAGCATTCAACATCGGAACGTCGACTTACTGGGTTACATTTTCATTCCGAAGATTAGCATTCGGCAAAAGAAAACCGAGGATTTATATCAGTTTCGAAAGCGGCTTATCAGTACGCTTCAGGAATCCAAGGTAACGGTAGTAGAGGTTCATTATGATCAACAGAAGGTGGACCAGTTTTTAACAACCGTTAATCGGATAAAACAAGCAACGGAGTATCCCAAGCATCCAACCAAACTATGCGATTGGTGTGAATACCAAGAATACTGCGAGAAAGGGCTGAACTATATGCTAGTGTTGCCGAAAAACGAACGGGTGCAAATCGATAAAGAAACGGCTCCGGTCCTGTGGTTATATGGTGTCCCGTTTAGCGGAAAAACCACATTTGCTAATCAAGCTTCAGATGTATTGCATCTCAATACAGACGGCAATGTAAAGTATGTCGATGGACCCCGGATGATTATCCGGGATGAAATTAAGTTAAATGGCCGTATTAAAGAAACGGTGTTTGCTTGGCAGATGTTTAAAGAAGCGGTAGAAACCTTGTGCATTGGCGAGCACGATTTTAAAACTATTGTCATTGACTTGGTAGAAGATTTATTAGAGCATTGCCGGATTTATATGTATGACAAGCTCGGCATTACTCATGAAGCCGATGCTGGGTACGGCAAGGGCTACGATATGGTGCGAACGGAGTTTTTGCCGCAAATCCGGCGGCTGACGAATGCAGGGTATGGTGTAATTCTTATCAGTCATGAAGTCGTAGCGGAAATGACGAAACGCAACGGCGATAAGCTGACCACTATTAAGCCAAATTTACAGGAAAAGTACGCTAACAAAATCGCCGGTATGGTAGATATTGTGGGCCGGGTTATTATTGAAGACGATGACCGGCGCTGGATTAAGTTTAAAACCGATAATATTCAATTCGGTGGAGGTCGATTAAATTTTGGCACGGAAAAAGTAGAACTCGATTACCATAAATTTATGGATTTATACCGTACGGCTAAGCCTAAGGCTGGAACAAAGCCAGCAGTTCCTTCTGGTGTAGTGGAAACAAGCAATGCTGTTGCTTCGCCTACAGAGACCCTACCGGAACAGCCGGATGAAGAATCAGGTAGTATCTTGGTGACTCCTGTAGTAGAAGAAGAAAGGCCGAAACGACGCTCCCGCCGATCTGAGTAATTTTAAATTTATTTAAAGGAGAAAACCCTTATGAGCAATATCTGGGAGAAGTGGGATAAAAAAATAGACATCGCCGGGTTAAAATGTGACGTTCAAAAGGCCTCAGAAAATAAGCAGGACTATAAGGATGTTCCGAAAGGTAAATACGAAGTAAAGGTCACAAAGCTAGAACTTAAAGCAAGTAAAAAATCAGACGACCCGATGCTGGCCTGCTGGATGAGAGTTATTTCCGGAGAATATAAAGGACAATATATTTTCTACTATCAAATGCTGACCACGGGTTTTGGGCTTCATGCGGCCAATGAATTCTTGCGCAGCTTGGAAAGCGGGGTAACGATACAGTTCGATCAGTTTAAGCAATACAATGATATGCTCATGGATATTATGGAAGCCTTGGAAGCTGAAAAACTGGAATACGTTCTTCACTACGGCGAAAATGATAAGGGCTTTAAAACGTTTGCAATTGAGGATGTATTTACCGGAACATGATATTCTTGGACTTTGAGGTTTTCTCCGAAGATTGGTTGGTGGTGTTGGCTGATGCCAACACCCAAACCTTTCAAACTATCGTTAACGATGTTGATCTGCTTCGCCGGTATTATGAGAAGAACAAAAATGAAATCTGGATTGGCTATAACGCCAGAAATTATGATCAGTATATTTTAAAAGGATTGATGATAGGTTTTGATCCGTACGAACTATCCAAGTTCATTATTGCCGACGGACGAAAAGGCTGGGAATATTCAGATGCGTTTCGCGAGATTTCCTTGTACGTATTCGATATTATGACCACTTATCACGGTTTAAAGCAACTCGAAGGTTTCATGGGAAATGACATCCGGGAAACAAACGTAAGCTTTAAAACAGCGAGAAAACTTACCGCTACTGAATTAAAAGAAGTGGAAGCCTACTGTCGGCATGACGTTGAACAAACCATGGAAGTATTCATAAATCGGATTGATGAGTTTGAAAGTCAGTTGGCTCTATTGAATGCTTTTTCCTTGCCGCTTAGCCATATTAGTAAGACAAAAGCACAGCTTGCGGCGATTATCCTTGGGGCTAAGCGAGAAAAGTATCATGACGAGTTTACGATTACCTTGCCGGACACACTGCGGCTAGAGAAATACAAGCACATAGCTGATTGGTACAACGATCTGGCGAATCGCGACTATATCAAATCCCTAACAACAAAAGTAGCTGGTGTTCCGCACATTTTTGCTTGGGGCGGCCTGCATGGTGCCATTGATAATTATCAAGGAGAAGGAACTTTTCTTAACATTGATGTCGCCTCATATTATCCAGCAATAATGATTGAATATAACTTTCTTAGCCGTAATGTCGTTGAGCCCAGTAAGTATCGCCAAATCCGAGACGAGCGTATCCGGCTAAAAAAAGATAAAAATCCGATGCAGCAGCCTTACAAAATAGTTTTAAATAGCACCTATGGAGCCATGAAAGATAAATATAACGCTCTCTACGATCCTCGCCAGGCCAATAATGTTTGTGTAGGTGGACAACTCTTATTATTGGATCTGATTGAAAAACTAGAACCGCATTGCCAGCTTATTCAGTCCAATACCGATGGTGTTATTGTTAAACTCAATCATGACAATGTGGACGTTATAAAATCCATTTGCACCGAATGGGAGAGACGAACCAGGATGGTGCTTGAATTTGAAACCTTCCACCGTATCTACCAAAAAGATGTGAATAACTACCTCGTAGTTCATAAAGACAAGACGTATAAGTCGAAGGGTGCCTATGTTAAAAAACTCGATGCCCTGGATAATGATCTACCCATCGTAAATCGAGCGCTTGTGAATTACTTTATTTACGGTATTCCATTGGATGAAACAATTAAAAGCAGTAAAAACCTAATGGAGTTTCAAAAAATCGTCAAGGTATCCAATAAATATCTCTATGCTTTGCATGGCGATAAGCGATTAGCCGAGCGGGTGTTACGAGTGTTTGCCTCTCGCAGTAAGTACGATGCAGGAGTTTTTAAGCAGAAAATATTAGACCGCGTTGAAAAGATAGCGAATACGCCTGAACGGTGTTTTATTGAAAACGGCAATGTAAATCAACTGCCCTTGCCTTCGAAGTTAGATGTTTCCTGGTATATTGATGTCGCAAACAAACGTCTGCATGATTTCTTAGAAAGCGGTGATCAAAATGTATAAAGGATACCTGAAAACTCGAGGTAAAGTACCTTTAGAAAAGATGGAAAGTATGCGGCAGTCACCGCCGACAAGGGGAGACTATGCTGGTGTATTGGCCGATGAAATGATTCAAATTGATGTGGACAATCGAGAACACGCTGAAATCGTGCATAGCATCGTAAAGCATCTTGAGATAAACTGTAGTGTTCTAAAAACAACACGAGGCATGCATTTCTATTTCAAAAACGCCGATGTGAGAAACCGGTCGGTTAAAACCTTTACTCCGATAGGCATCTGTGTGGATGTTGGTGTAGGGTTAAAAAATGGACTAGTTCCGCTGGTGGTTGATGGCGTCAAACGTGAATGGCTAAATGAAACTGATGATTTAGATGTCCTACCAGACTGGCTAAGACCAGTAAAAATAAGCTCGGTTGATTGGTTTCATCTTGGCGAGGGAGAGGGCAGGAACCAAGAATTCTTTAATTATATTATAAAGCTTCAATCGGCAGGACTGGATAAAGAGGCCATTGTTGAAACCATTAATCTTATCAATAGGTTCATTCTTAAAGCACCTCTCCCTCAAAGAGAGATTGATACTATTACTCGGGATGAAGCCTTTCCAACCGAAATATTTTTTAATGATCGTGGTAAGTTTTTGCATGACCGATTTGCCCACTGGTTTATGAACAATGAGCATGTGGCGAGGATCAATGGCATACTTCACATTTATAACGATGCGCTATATACCGATAAGTGGGAAATCTTCGAGTCTAAAATGCTGGATAAAATACCAAATTTAAAAAATAGCCAGCGAAATGAAATTTCAAGGTATATCCAAATTAAATGCAGGAATGAAACTAAATTAGCTGAGCCTCGTTATATTGGTCTAAAAAATAAAATATACGATTGTGAAACCGATAGTTTACTTGAGTATACCCCTAAGATCGTGTTAAAAAATAGAATACCCTACGATTATGATCCAACCGCATATGATGAAACCACTGATGTGGCAATTGACAAAATAACCTGCAAAGACGCGAACTTGCGGCTGCTATTGGAAGAAATGATAGGCTACTGTTTGTATCGTAAAAAAACTTTTGGAAAGGCCTTCTTTCTGACTGCCGGAGGTGAAAACGGTAAATCTACCTTTTTGGATATGATCAAAACCATGTTAGGTCGGGAAAACATTGCAACTTTGGAGCCTGCTGATTTTGAAAAGCGATTTGTAAATGCGCAACTATTTGGAAAACTGGCTAATATTGGAGATGATATTAGCAGTAATTATAGGGAGAACTCCAGCGTATTTAAAAAATTAGCCACAGGTGACAGTATCATGGTCGAGAACAAGGGTGAAACGCCGTTTATGTTGGATAACTATGCAACCATAATCTTTTGTACCAATGAAATGCCTAGAATTAATGATCAGAGCCATGGATTTATGCGACGCTTAATTATCATTCCCTTTAACGCAAAGTTCAGCCCATTAGACCCAGATTATGATCCTCTTATCACAGACAAGCTACTCACGGAAAACGGCATGAAGTATTTATTGAAATTAGCCATGGGTGGACTAAAGAGGCTGCTTGCTAATAAACGATTTACTGATAGCACCAAAGTTTCTGAGCAATTAAAGGAGTACGAAGAAATCAATAATCCTGTATTGCTGTTCGTTAATTCTCACGAGGTTGAAAACAAAATCGCCAGGGACGTTTATTTACAATATGCTACTTGGTGTAGGGAAAACGGTTTATCTCCGGTAAGTAACATTAACTTTGGCCGGATATTAAGTAGTAAAAAATTATTCAAAAGTGAGGTTAGAGCTATTGACGGTAAATCTATTAGAATTTATGTTAAGCAGGACGGATAAAACACGGAGTGGTTACAAAATCAACACGGATGAAACCCTTATGATTACTGATGTTTACAGATGATCTTATATATTATATATAATAAAGATTTATCAATAAAATAATATATATATATTATATAAGAGCTCTATAGGAATCTGTAAGCGAAATCTTTGACAATTCAGTAATGATAAGGGATTGTCGTACTTTCAGATAAAGGGATATCAGTAAGAAAATCTGTTTTGGGTATACTAATCGCTTATATAAAATAATGCAGCGGATATTTTTTAGAGGAGCTGAGATATTATTAAGACGCTTGACCAATTAAAACAGGAATACGGGCGACTAACCAAGACGACAAGGCAGGATTTACACTGGTGGATTCGTGAGTTTGTTCACTCGGCTAAGAAAATTAATCATAGGCAGTCGAGTTATCAGTTAAAGCATTTGTTTGAGGAAATAACGAAGTCATATGTTACGCATGACCAGTTTAAGGCAGGCATGTTACGGGCGGGGTATAAACCGATTGAGTGGGCAGAAGAGAATTGGAGTTTTAAGATACGCCTGGTAAATAGTAGTTTACATGGAAAACAATTTTATGCTTGGTATAACTACTCGTTAGATATGAGTAATGTTGCAAGTGAGTTAGCACGCGAAATACGGACGGATATTCTTCTTGCTAAAACCGCAGTCGAGAAAAGCGCCATCTTGGACTATTTTTCCGAGCGAGGTGTAACGGAAGAAACGGTTGATACGTTTTATCAAAGGTGGGATCGGCATGATAAAGAAAAAGGGAGAAAACTACATGAACATGTTGCCGGTTAATGCTGAATGGAACAGACGAAATAAGTGGACTGATAAACAACGCTTGGTGCAGCAAGCACGTGAAAAATCACTGCTGCTCTTACGAGTACGAAAAAGTCTAGTGATTAACAGGACCCCAAAGGAGGTTTAGCTGTGGATTGCATTCGGGAAGCGGAGAATTTCTTGAAATATTATCGCGATCTATCCAAGAGCATTGAATACTCTGATCGAATGATTAAAGGATTGATGAAACAAACCGCGCCGAAGAATCCGACTGCGGTGGTAATGGATATTACGGGAATTCGCGCATCGCGGGCACATGATACGTTAAACCAATTGTATGCGATTCAAAAGTGGCAGGAAATGCGTGAACTGACTCTTGTCGAAATGGAAAAGGTGGAGGATGTTCTGGACTATATTGCGGATGAACCTGGCTGCGAACAATATAAGGAAGTACTCTTGTCTTGGTATGTGGAACGGATGGACAAGGAAACCATAGCCAGGCAGTTGGGATATAGCTCGAAGCAATCGGTATATGATATTAAAAATAAGGCAATACGAAAATTTGCTGTGACAGCATTTGGTGTGACTGCGCTAAAGGCTGTGTAAGTAGTAAAAGTTTGGTTGGGTAGTACATC
>Ga0316613_10000147_pt1 | contig 86194 bp, 82 predicted proteins | sample OWC_soil_day10_C_2_FD_207647 | JGI IMG/M metagenome (GOLD analysis project Ga0316613, IMG submission 207647) | Wetland soil microbial communities from Old Woman Creek delta, Ohio, United States - OWC_soil_day10_CT_b | ecosystem: Environmental > Terrestrial > Soil > Wetlands | place: USA: Ohio...
CCCGCAGTTTCGATCCACGCTGCCTCCCCACGCTTGGTCGCCCGTACGCAGTTGCGCTTCACTTCGCTCGCCGTGATCAGCTCACCGTGGGACTTCCACCCACAAGAGTGCGCCCATGCTGGGCGCACAAACAAAACGCCGCCGGAGTGATCCGGCGGCGTCCGACAAGAAACAGGATCTCGCCCACCGTGGTGGCCGAAAAACCGGTTACTTCAGCATCTTGTAGGTGATCTTGCCGTCGTCGGCCTTGTACCACTGGTAGATGGTGTAGTCGGCGTCCTTGCGGTCACCCTTGGCGTCATAGGCGATGTCGCCAATGACGGTGGAGATCTTCTCGCCCTTGTGGATGTTGTCGGCCACGGCCTGCGGATCAACCGAATTGGCGCCCTTGGCTCCGGCGGCAATGATCTGCACGGCGGAATAGCTATAGAGTGTATAAGCCTCGGGCTCGAAGCCGGCGGCACGGAACTTCTTCACCGCTTCCGTAGCAGCCGGGTTCTGACGCGGATCGGGACCGAAGGTCATCAGCGTGCCCTCGACGGCCGGACCGCCGATGGCGGCGAACTCGTCAGAGGCGATGCCGTCACCCGACATCATCGTCGCCTTGAGGCCGGCTTCCGCCGACTGGCGAGCGATCAGGCCGCCTTCGGTATGCAGGCCGCCCCAGTAGATGACCTCGACACCGGCTTCCTTCATCTTGGAGATGAGGGCCGAGAAGTCCTTGTCGCCGACGTTGACGCCTTCATAGAGGGCTTCGGTGACGCCGGCGGCGTTGAGCGCCTTCTTGGTCTCATCCGCGAGGCCCTGGCCGTAGGTGGTCTTGTCGTGGAGGACGGCCACCTTCTTGCCGGCGAGCTTCTCGGCAATGTACTTGCCGGCGACGGCGCCCTGCTGGTCGTCACGACCGCAGACGCGGAAGGTGTTCCAGAGGCCGCGTTCGGTGAAGGTCGGGTTGGTGGAAGCCGGCGTCACCTGGAGGATGCCGTTCTCGGCGTAGACTTCCGAGGCCGGGATCGACACCGACGAATTGAAGTGGCCAACCACGAACTTGACGCCGTCACCGACGAACTTGTTGGCGACCGAGACGCCCTGCTTGGGGTCCGACACGTCATCGCCGAGCTCGATCACAACCTTCTCGCCGTTGATGCCACCCGCGGCATTGATATCGGCAGCCGCTTGCTCGGCGCCCTTCTGGAGCTGGGCGCCGAAGGCGGCGTTCGGGCCGGTCAGCGGACCGGCAACGCCGATGATGACATCGGCCGAGGCGGCGCCGGCGAAGGCGAGGCCAGCGGCGAACACGACGCCGGACAGGAGGAACTTCTTCATATGTGGTCTCCCATTTTTTCTGTCACTGGAAGTCTGGTGGGTTCAATCCCGAACCCTGGGTCTCAAAGCGGCAACCGGCGGAGAAAACCCCTGCTCCCTTGCCGGCCGCCACCCGGAACACTTCCCGGCCGCGGCCGAAACCGGCCGCCGTCCTGTCGTTTCCGTTCAGCCGCGCCCCTTCCACGAGAAGGGGCCGGTGATCTCATACAGCCAGTAGTATTGCGTAGCCATTTGCCGGGCGCGCGTAAACTGGAATCCGGCGAAGGCGATGGCTTCCAGCACGATCGCGTCGACAATGTAATAATGCGGCGACAGCAGCGTGCCGCTGAAGATCGAGAAGTGAATGAAGCGGATTCCGATGCCGAGGATCGCGACGTAGACCGCCAGGACGATCCGGGGCTTCCAGGTTCTGGCGCAGGCGCGGCCGGTCATCCAGGCGCCGAGGCCGCCCAGAAGCAGCGTCACGAACAAGAACGTGAGGATCGAGCTTTCTTCGTAGAGGATGCCCTGCATGATCGATCTCCTTAGTGGGCACCACCCTCGAGATACGCGGCGCGCACCTCGGGGTTCTCGAGTAATTCGCGGCCGGAACCGCTCAGGGTGACGACGCCGTTGACCATCACATAGCCGCGATGGGCGAGCTTCAGCGCGTGGAAGGCGTTTTGCTCGACCAGAAACACCGTGAGACCGTCGCGCCGATTGAGTTCGCGGATGGCATCGAAAATCTGCTTGACGATCAGCGGCGCCAGGCCGAGCGACGGCTCGTCCAGCATCAAGAGCTTCGGCCGGGCCATCAACGCGCGGGCGATGGCCAGCATCTGCTGTTCGCCGCCCGATAACGTGCCGCCGCGCTGGTTGAGACGTTCCTTGAGGCGCGGAAACAGGTCGAACATGTACTGGATGTCGGTATCGAAGAACTCCCCGTTGTCGATGGAGGCGCCCATTTGCAGGTTCTCCATCACCGTCATGCGCGCGAAGATGCGCCGTCCTTCGGGCGACTGGGCGATCCTGAGACGGGCGATCTCGTGGGTCGGCAGGCGGGTGATGTCCTGCCCGTCGTAAACGATCGAGCCCTCCCGTGCCCTCGGATTGCCGCAGATGGTCATCATCAGCGTTGACTTGCCGGCACCGTTGGCGCCGATCAGCGTGACGATCTCGCCTTGATGGACGTCGATGTCGACGCCTTTCAGCGCAATGATATTGCCATAATAGGTCTTGACGCCCCTGACAGTCAGAAGGGGCTTGGTTTCGACGCCGCTCATGCCCTGCCCTCTTCGCTTCCGGTCACCTCGTCGAGCTGTTGCTCGATCTCTTCCACTTCCTCGTCGTCGACGCCGAGATAGGCGGCGATGACGCGCGGATCGTTCCGCGTTTCCGCGGGCGTACCGTCGGCGATCTTGGTGCCGTATTCGAGCACGACGACATGGTCGGAGATGCCCATCACCACCGACATGTCATGCTCGATGAGCAGGATCGAGGTGCCGTCGTCCTTGCGGATCGACAGCAGCAGCGCATTCAGTTCTGCCGACTCGCGCGGGTTGAGGCCGGCGGCCGGCTCGTCGAGGCAGAGAAGGTCGGGGCCGGTGCACATGGCGCGGGCGATCTCCAGACGGCGTTGGGCGCCATAGGGCAGATCGCCGGCCGGATCATCGGCGCGGGCGGTCAGGCCGATCTTGTCGAGCCAGTAGCGGGCCCGCTCGATCGCCGCCTGTTCCTTGGCCTTGTAGCCGCCGATGCCGAGCACGCCGAGGAAAGTCATGCCGGAGGCGATCATCAGCGGGTTATGCTGGGCGACTAACAGGTTTTCCAGAAGCGTCATGCCCGAGAACAGGCGGATGTTCTGGAAGGTGCGCGCCACCTTGGCCTTGCGGGCGACGATGAAGTCGGGCATCCGCTCGAGCAGGTGCAACGAGCCGTCCCTCGGACGCATCGACATCATGCCGGTGGTCGGCTTGTAGAAGCCGGTGATGCAGTTGAACACCGTGGTCTTGCCGGCGCCGTTGGGGCCGATCAATGCCGTGATGTCGCCCCGGCCGACCGAAAAGCTGAGGTCGTTCACCGCCACGAGACCGCCGAACCGCATGGTCAGATGCTCGACGGAGAGAACAGCGTCACTGTCCCATTTCCTATGAGAGGTCGTCATGTCAGCCGTGGCCTTCCTTCACGAGATCGCCGGATACCATCTTCCGCTTGAACAGGAAGGCGGTTGGCTGGCGGGCTGAGACGAAGCCCCTCGGCTTCCACACCATGATCCCCACCATGGCGAGGCCGAATATCAGCATGCGGTACTGGTCTGGATTGAAGTTGTTGCCGAACACCACCTTGAGGAAGCTGAGTTCGCGCAAGAGTTCGGTGCCGCCGATCATCGCCACCGCCGCCAGGGCCACGCCGATCATCGACCCCATGCCGCCCAACACCACGATGGCGACGATGACCGCCGATTCCATGAAGACGAAGGACTCGGGGGAGACGAAGCCTTGACGGGCGGCGAAGAACGAGCCGGCAAAACCGCCGAACATGGCGCCGATGGCAAAAGCCGTCAGCTTGGTGTTGGTGGTGTTGATGCCGAGCGAGCGACAGGCCACCTCATCCTCACGCAAGGCTTCCCAGGCGCGACCGATCGGCAGCCGGCGAAGCCGCAGGGTGATGAAGGCGGTGAGCAGGGCCAGCAACAGGATGAGGTAATAGAGGAACACCTTATAGTAGGCCGAGGACGCCGCGAGGTGGAACGCCTTGGCGAAGTTGTTGGGGGCGCTGACATCGAAGGAATAGAGGCCGAACATCGTCACCTTGGGGATCGACGAGATACCCGCCGAACCGCCCGAAAAGTCCTTCCAGTTGATCAGCACCAGGCGGATGATCTCGCCGAAGGCCAGTGTGACGATGGCGAGGTAGTCACCGCGCAGCCGCAGCACCGGAAAGCCGAGAATGATGCCCCAGAAGGCGGCGAGCATGCCGGCGATCGGCAACAGCGCCCAGAAGCTCAGGTGAAAGTTGATGGCGAGCAGCGAATAGGAGTAGGCGCCGACCGCGTAGAAGGCGACATAGCCGAGGTCGAGCAGACCGGCGAGACCGATGACGATGTTGAGGCCCCAGCCCAACATCACGTAGATCAGAATCTGGACGCCGTAGTTGTCGACCCACTTGATCGACCCCTGCACGCCGAACAGCGAAATGATCAGCACCGGATAGACGAACAGGAAGATGAGGCCGGTGACGGAGAGCCTCCGCGTAACCTTCGCCCGTGCCTCAAGCTCGGCGAGCGTCGCCGCCGCCTTGGAACGGTTGCCGCGTGCGGCAATCCGCGGATAGATGAAGGCCGACAGCAGGAACCGTCCGACGCCGACGATGACCGACAATATGGCGGCAAGGCCGAGCCGGTTCTGCAGGATCAGCTCGTTGGCCATGTTCTGGTCGGTCTTGAGGCCGACCAGCGGGCCGAGCAGCGCGAAGGCGACAATGCCGACGATCACGCCATCCTTGAGGGCGCGGCCAAAATCGATGCCCGCCCTTTTGGTGGTCTTCACAGCTGAATTCATGGTCAGACCTTCTCGACTTCCGGACGCCCGAGCAGGCCCTGTGGCATGAAGATCAGCACGATGACCAGAATGGAGAAGGCCGCGACGTTCTGATAGTCGGCCGATACATACTGCCCCCACAGCGTCTCGATGAGGCCGATCAGCAGCCCGCCGAGAACCGCGCCCGGCAGCGAACCGATGCCGCCGAGAACCGCCGCCGTGAACGCCTTGACGCCCGGCGTGAAGCCGTCGGAGAACACCACGACGCCGTAATACATCAGGAACAACGTCCCCGCGACGGCGGCCAGCGCCGCGCCGATGACGAAGGTGAGCGAGATGGTGCGATCGACGTTGATGCCCAGCAGCGAGGCCATCTTGCGATCCTGCTCACAGGCCCGCTGCGCCCGGCCGAGCGCCGTCTTCTGCACGACATACCAGAAGGCGACGAGCAGCAGCGCCGTTACCGCCCAGATGAGGATTTGCTTCAGCGAGATGTTGACCGGGTAGCCGTTGGCGCCCTGCCAAAGCGTATAGACGTCGCGGGTGACCGGCGGGATCGGCTTGTTACGCGGCCCTTGGGCAACCTGGACGAAGTTGGACAGCACGATCGACATGCCAATAGCCGAAATCAGCGGCGCAAGGCGGAACGACCCTCTGAGCGGGGCATAGGCTATTCGCTCGATCGCCCAGACAAGCAGCCCCGTGAGCACCATCGAGACGACCATCACCAGGATCAGCGCCAAGGTCATCGAGGCGATGCCAAACCACGAGGTCAGCACCAGGAGAAAGATGAGTGCGAAGAAGGCAGACACCATGAATACATCGCCATGGGCGAAATTCACCATGCCGATGATGCCAAACACCATGGTGTAACCAATGGCGATCAGACCATACAGCGATCCAATCGTGATCCCATTGATCACCTGCTGGACAAAAACTTCCATGAAACTGAGACCCCCTGCAGTCGCCCTGTGGCAGCATTTTTAGCTGCTTCATTTGTGGGCGTTATGGATTCCATTAACAGGATCGATTGATCAAGACAACTGAGCCTACTTGTTAATCCGTACGGAATTCTCCGGGAGAGGAATAAGCACCGAGTGCGCCCAAACCTGGAGAATATGCCTAGCTTTGACCAATCCTGCCGTGACTTACGCGTAATCTCCGAAAAGGAACGACCAGAGTTCCAGCCCTGCTCAGCACTGCTCATGCAAGAAGTTTGCCGTTTTCAAACTGGCTGCAATATGGGGGTCCGCCGGCCGTCAGGTTCGTGATAAGCCTAGCGGGAACAATGGATTCGCTTTGCGAGAGGCAAGGATGGCAACCGACAGAACAGCCGACGGCAACATCGCAGGGCAGGAAAGCGGCACCGCCACTCTGCCGCCGGCTACCGGCGAGGCATTTCGCGACGCCATTGCCCGCCTTCCCTCCGGCGTCAACATTGTGGCGACTGACGGACCAGCGGGAAAGGCGGGCTTCACGGCCACTGCCGTCGCCTCGGTATCCGACGATCCGCCCACCGTGCTGGTCTGCCTGAACCGTAAAAGCCCTCAAAACAAGCTTCTGCAGGAAAATGCCCAGTTCTCGATCAGCCTGCTACCCAAAGATGCAGTGACGTTGGCTAACATTTTTGCTGGCCGAACCGGCCTGCACTTGGAGGATCGGTTCCGCTACGGCGACTGGACCACGCTTTCCACCGGTTCGCCCATATTGGCCGAGGCCGTCATGGCGCTCGACTGCCGTCTCCACTCCTTCCAGGATGTCGGTTCGCACGTCGTCTACTTCGGGATGGTGGTCGCCACCTTGACCAAGCCGCGCGATCCCGAAGGCACCAAGGAAATCCTGATCTACCACGACCGGCACTACGGCGAGGCGTAAACTCACCAGGACATCAACGACTTGGCCGCCGCTTCGGAATCAAAGCGCGAAACCTCGGCCGGGCGACCGAATGGCGTCGCTCTGACCGAGGTTGAGCCTTCCTTTCCTTCCTGCTAAACCGCGCGCCATCCCCTCAAGAGAAGGCCGAGCCATGATCCCGCGCTACGCCCGCCCCGAGATGACCGCCATCTGGAGCCAGGAAACCAAGTTCCGTATCTGGTTCGAGATCGAAGCGCATGCGACCGACGCGCTCGCCGCCCTTGGCGTCGTGCCAAAGGAAGCGGCGAAGACCATCTGGGAGAAGGGCGGCGCAGCCAAGTTCGATGTCGACCGCATCGACGAGATCGAGCGCGTCACCAAGCATGACGTCATCGCCTTCCTGACCCATCTCGCCGAGTTCGTCGGCCCCGACAGCCGCTTCGTTCATCAAGGCCTCACCTCCTCGGACGTACTCGACACCTGCTTCAACATTCAATTGAAGCGCGCAGCCGACCTACTGATCGCCGATGTCGATGCCCTGCTCGCGGCGCTGAAGCGGCGAGCCATGGAGCACAAGCGCACCGTTTGCATCGGTCGCAGCCACGGCATCCACGCCGAGCCGGTCACCTTCGGCCTGAAGATGGCCGAGGCCTATGCCGAGTTCGATCGCTGCCGCGCCCGTCTCATTGCCGCCCGCGAGGAGATTTCCACCTGCGCCATCTCCGGCGCCGTCGGTACCTTCGCCAACATCGATCCGCGCGTCGAAATCCATGTCGCCGAGGCGCTCGGCCTCAGGCCGGAGCCGGTGTCGACGCAGGTCATCCCGCGCGACCGCCACGCCATGTTCTTTGCGACGCTTGGCGTCGTCGCCTCGTCGGTCGAGCGCTTGGCCATCGAGATCCGCCACCTGCAGCGCACCGAGGTGCTGGAAGCCGAGGAGTATTTCTCGCCCGGCCAGAAGGGCTCGTCGGCCATGCCGCACAAGCGCAACCCGGTGCTGACCGAGAACCTTACCGGCCTTGCCCGCGTGGTCCGCGCCGCGGTGACACCGGCGCTGGAGAATGTCGCCCTCTGGCACGAGCGCGACATCTCGCACTCCTCGGTGGAGCGCTACATCGGCCCGGATGCCACCATCACCCTCGACTTCGCCCTCGCTCGCCTGACGAACGTCGTCGACAAGCTGCTGGTCTATCCCGAACGCATGGTCGCCAACATGGACCGGCTGGGCGGCCTCGTGCATTCGCAGCGCATTCTCCTGGCGCTGACGCAAGCCGGCGTTTCGCGCGAGGACGCCTATCGCCTCGTCCAGCGCAACGCCATGAAGGTTTGGGAAAGCTACCATCACGGCGGCAGCTCGACCGTCGATTTCCTCACCGAACTTCTGAACGACACGGAAGTCCGCGCCGCCCTCTCCGAACAGGAGATCCGCGACCGGTTCGACCTCGACTATCACTTGAAGCACGTCGAGACGATCTTTGGCCGCGTGTTCGGCGCGTAGGGAACAGCGCGCGGCGCTCCTCCTGAATCAGAACTTGAAGACGGCCGGGCGGCACATCTGCCCGGCCATTTTGGTTGGGCGACAAGTGGCATGACAAGGAGATGAATCTGCGCCTCAACGCGCCGAATCGCCTTCGCAAGATCCATGGATAAACCGTTGATTCGACTCGCGATCGAAACCCGACTCTCTACATGAACGAAAACGCGGCACGATCGGGCAAGCGCCGTCCACCTCCCCCGGGATCGAGAAACGGCTTGCCTTGCATTCCGCCGGAAAGGCATTCAAGGTTGCGGCATGAAGACCTCGGAATGCGACATCCTTATTGTTCCCGGCTGGAATAATTCCGGCCCCGACCACTGGCAGACCCGCTGGGAAAAGCGTCTGCCGACGGCGCGCCGCGTCACCCAGCGCGACTGGGATCACCCCGAACGCGATGCCTGGGTATCGGCGCTCGGCATAGCCGTCGGCAAGGCGAGCCGGCCGGTGGTGCTGGTCGCCCACTCGCTCGGCGTCGCCACGGTGATCCATGCCGCGCCCTATGTGGGACGGAAGGTGGCCGCCGCTTTCCTGGTCGGCCTGCCCGACGTCGACCGGCTGGAAGAGCCGGAGATCAAGAGCTTCGCCGGCCTCTCCACCGATCCCCTGCCCTTCCCATCGATGCTGATCGCCAGTCGCGACGATCCCTATTGCACCTTCGAGCGCGCGGACGAATTTGCCGCCGCCTGGGGCTCGGATTTCGTCGACGCAGGATTTGCTGGCCACATCAACGCCGACACCGGCTACGGTCCATGGCCGGAGGGGCTGACGCGCTTTGCGACGCTGCTGAAGCGGGCCAGCGCGCCGGCGGCGTCGTGACCGGCGCCGCCCGGATCACTCAGGCTTCCTGTTCGACCTCGGCGATCGCCGCCTTCGTGGCACCGGCGATGAGATCCATGTCGGTCGACAGCGTCGCGAAAGTAAATCCAAGATCGAGATAGTGCCGCGCCAGCGCCGCGTTTGCCCCGAAGGCGCCGCAGACCTTGCCTGCAGCCTTGGTCTGCCGCGCCACCCGCTCCATGGCAGCAATGGTGTCGGATCGGTCGAGCCCCGGCTCGCCGTCCGGCGACAGCGCAATCGACAGATCGTAGGGACCGACGAACACGCCATCGATGCCCGGCACCGCCAGGATGGCGTCGAGATTGGCAAGCGCCGAGCGCGTCTCGATCATGACGATGGCAAGCGTCGAGGCGTTGGCCGAGGTGCGGTAGGCTTCAGCGGACAGGCCGGACAGCTGGACGGCGCGAGCCGGTCCATAGGACCTGAGGCCGTTCGGCGGATATTTCATGAAAGAAACAAAGACGCGCGCGTCATCCGCCGTCTCGATCATCGGCGCCACCACCATTTCGGCGCCCCAGTCGAGCAGACGGGAGGCCGACTGGTATTCGCCAACCGGGATACGAGCGAGCGCATAGCCGCCAGCGGCGCGAATGGCGCTGAGCATCACCGGCGCGATACTCATGTCGATCACGCCATGCTGGAGGTCGATCAGCACCGCCTCGAAGCCGGCGCGAACCATGGTCTCGGTCGCCAGCGGATCGGGCAGGCACGACCAGCCAACGCGAAGTGGCCGGGCGCCGGCAAGCGCGGCGCGCAAAGACGGATATTCCATCGTCTCCCTTTCGGACGGATCAGGGCTCGGCCCTGACCTCGAGTTCGGCCCGCGCCATCAGATCGCGTAGCGTCGCCTGTATCTCGTCATCCGTGACGGGGACGCCGGCGCTGGCGAGATCGGCCGCCAGCTTGGCGGAGACATCGCGACCGCCGACCCGATTGAGATCCGCTAGGACGACGGTGCGAGCATAGTCGGCCGCCTCCTGATCGCCCATACCCAATTTACGCGCTGCCCACAGGCCGACAAGCTTGTTGCGGCGCGCCGTGGCGCGGAACTTCAATTCCTCGTCGCGGACGAACTTGATCTCGAAGGCTTTTTCGCGGTGGTCAAAGACTGCGATGGTGCCGTTATGGCCGCTTTCGCCCGACAAAGGTAGGCTTCGGCTCCATGTCGTGGACATCCGAACCTCCTTTCTCTAAAAGACAAAAGCTCCAACACTCTCTTCGCGTTTAATATATGCTTTCACGACCTCGTGATCAACTTGGACAGAAGTCGGTAAAGAACTTTTAGAGTTAGGGAATGACCACTACGCGAAATTGCAGCACAACGGGATTGTTATCCGGGGCCCGATCGGCTAGTGTGTTCTAAGGCGCGGGAGCGGGCGGACGTCAGTTCGCCCGCTTTCTGTGCTTAGAATGCATCCACGTTGACCAGAGGTTCGCACCACGGTCATCGTGTCGACGCATCCTGAACTCCCGCCGAGGCGACAAGCGGGCAAATTTAGTGATTCGGACGCGGAGCCCCGGCCTCATGGATTTCATCAACAGACCACGGTATATCCCCATGAACCGCCGCCGGCGTATCTACGAAGGTAAGGCCAAGATCCTGTACGAAGGTCCTGAGCCGGGTACATTGATTCAGCACTTCAAGGATGACGCCACGGCGTTCAATGCCAAGAAGCATGAAATCATCGACGGCAAGGGTGTTCTGAACAACCGGATTTCGGAATTTCTCTTCACCCATCTCAACAACATGGGCATCCCTACCCATTTCATCCGTCGGCTCAACATGCGCGAGCAGTTGATCCGCGAGGTGGAGATCATTCCGCTCGAGGTGGTGGTGCGCAACGTGGCCGCCGGCTCGATCGCCACGCGACTCGGCATCGAAGAGGGCACGCAGCTGCCGCGCTCGATCATCGAGTTCTATTTCAAGAGCGACGAGCTCAAGGACCCGATGGTCTCCGAGGAGCACATCACCGCCTTCGGCTGGGCCTCGCCGCAGGAAATCGATGACATCATGGCCTTGGCCATCCGCGTCAACGACTTCCTGGCCGGCCTGTTCCTCGGCGTCGGCATTCGCCTTGTCGACTTCAAGATGGAATGCGGCCGCCTCTGGGAAGGCGACATGATGCGCATCGTCGTCGCCGACGAGATCAGCCCCGACAGCTGCCGCCTGTGGGACATCGCCACCGGCGACCGCCTCGACAAGGACCGTTTCCGCAAGGATATGGGTGGCCTCGTCGAAAGCTATACGGAAGTCGCCCGTCGCCTTGGCATCCTCAATGAATCCGAGCAGACGCGCCCTTCGGGCCCGACATTGGTGAAATAACGGCTGGCGCGGTGCGAAGCAGAGCCTTCATTGGCCAAGACGCCGCGAAAACCGACTTGTGAATCTGAGAACGTCGGGTTATTCCCCCGGCGTTCTTCATTTTCGGGATACGGCCATGAAAGTGCGCGTCACCATCACCCTCAAGGCGGGCGTTCTCGATCCGCAAGGCAAGGCGATTGAGGGCGCGCTGCGCGGCCTCGGCTTTGCCGGCATCGACGGCGCGCGTCAGGGCAAGATCATCGATCTCGCGTTGGCCGAGACCAACCCCGACAAGGCGCGCGCGACAGTCGCCGACATGTGCGAGAAGCTGCTCGCCAACACCGTCATCGAGAATTACGATATCGCCATTCTCGGCTGAGGCGAGCAGGACCGACGGTTCCGACGATGCGCGCCGGATCATTCGCTTCATGCTGATCAAGGCAGCGATCCTCATCGGGATCCCGGTTATCGCCGCCGCCCTTGCCGTTCTGTTCCTGATGTCCTGATCCTTCGAGGAGAAAACGATATGCGCTCGGCCGTCGTCCTCTTTCCCGGCTCCAATCGCGACCACGACATGGTCAAGGCGCTCCATTCGGTCACCGGCGTCCTGCCGACCGTTGTCTGGCACCAGGACACGACCCTGCCCGACGTCGACCTGATCGTTCTGCCCGGCGGCTTCTCCTACGGCGACTATCTGCGCTGTGGCGCCATCGCCGCCCGCTCGCCGGCCATGCTCGACGTGGCGAAGAAGGCGAAAGCCGGCGTCCGCGTCCTGGGCGTCTGCAACGGCTTCCAGATCCTGACCGAGGCCGGGCTACTGCCCGGCGCGCTTATGCGCAACGCCAACCTTCGCTTCGTCTGCAAGGAAGTGAAGCTCGAGGTGACCAACAACGACACCGATTTCACTCGTGCCTACGCCAAGGGCCAGATCGTCCGCTGCCCGGTGGCCCATCATGACGGCAACTACTTCGCCGATCCCGAAACGCTGGCACGCCTCGAGGGCGAGAACCGCGTCGCCTTCCGCTACGCCGAAGGCACCAATCCCAACGGCTCGATCAACGATATCGCCGGCATCCTCAACGAGGCCGGCAACGTGCTGGGCATGATGCCGCACCCCGAAAACCTGATCGAAGCCCTGCACGGCGGCCTCGACGGCCGAGGTATTTTCGAGAGCGTCGTCACCGCGCTCGCCGCCTGATCCCCTATATCGTCGTGCGCCCTTACGGACACAAGGCGACGATCTAGGTCTTTGTTGTCGCATCGGATTGGTCGAAAACCGGATTCCACTTTTCGGTCCGATGCTCCGGTAGACCGCGAACGCGCCCGCCGCTCTCGCCAATGACTTGAGCCTCGCTGTCCCCAGCGGGGCCGATTGCGTTTGTCCCCCTTTCCCATCCATCCCGACCGGTCGCCGCCCAAGTCGGAGCCGGCCATCAGCGATTCCAGGAGGCCTGACATGGCCGAAAATCACATCACCATCGGAATTCTGATCTTTCCCGAGGTTGAAGAGCTCGACTTCGTCGGCCCGTTCGAAGTGTTCACCCAAACCGCCAGGATCATCGAGCGCGGCGTCATCGCTGGCCCCATACCGCGGACCCGCCTTATCGGCCGCACGCTCGAGCCGGTGACCTGCGCCGGCGGGATGCGCGTGCTGCCGGACACCAGTTTCGCCGATTGCCCACCGCTCGACATCATCGTCGTGCCTGGTGGCCAGGGCACTCGCGCGCTGGCCGGCGACGCCGAAACGCTGGCCTTCATCGCTGACAAGGCGAAAGCCGCCCGCTGGGTGACATCGGTCTGCACCGGCTCGGCACTGCTCGGCGCCGCCGGTCTGCTGGAGGGCCGGCCGGCCACCACCCACTGGGCAGCGATGGATTTCCTGGCCAGGTGCGCGCCGACCGCCACCATCGTCCGCGATCGCCGCGTCGTCGAAGACGGCAATCTCATCACGTCGGCCGGAGTGTCGGCCGGCATCGACATGGCCCTGCAACTGATCGGTCGGATTCACAGCGTCAAGGCGGCGCGGGCCACCCAGAAAGCGATGGAATATTACCCCGAGCCGCCGTTCGCCGACGTCGTAATTGGCTAGTCATCGCCAGCCCGCAGGACGTGCCGCCCCGTCAACGGGCGGCACGTCGAATCTGGGAATATCGATCTCCCGATAGCCCTCAATGGGTATCTCTCAAACACCTTGATGAACACGGCCTGTTCGAGAGTGTCGCCACCGCCCCAGGCGCTTTCATACCCCTTGCCACGGCGCGCTATTGTCAGTTGTGGCGAGCTGATTAACTCTCGTTTACCTTCAAAAGCAGATAGCCTGCCATTTTTGAGGCATCGCCGGCTTCGGTAACCATTTATCTGTCACGTGAAGGCATAGCCTGAACGCTCGTTGGATCAACAGTGGCCGGAGCGTTGTGGCATGTTGTCTCGCCTGGTGTTCTACGGTCGCACCAATATGAAGATTGGTGAGTCCGCGGGAATGATCAAAAGCATTCTGGCGGCCGCGAGCGAATACAGTCCTGCCCAGGGGCTGACCGGCGGTTTGGTCTTCAACGAGAAATTCGTCATGGAGGTCATCGAGGGCGCGCGCGAGCAGGTCTCGAAGCGGCTGCGGGCACTGTTCGAGGATCCACGGATCGAGGACCTGACCGTGCTCGCCATCAACACCATCGACAAGCGCGTCTTCGAAGGCTGGGCAGTGGGTTACGCCGGGCGGACCATCGATGCCGAGCGTCTCTATCTGAAATACAGCGCGACGGTCGACATCAATCCGACCATCATGTCGGCGGGCGCGGTTCTCGACTTCATCCGTGAGTTCTGCGCCCTCGACACGCTCTATGTGCAGCGTACCGGCCTCGCCGAGCAGCGCATCCCCGCCCACCCAACTCAGCCCTCCGCCTCGCCACGCCCACCGCAACTCAGGCCAGATCCTCCCGTCGAGACAATCAAGGTGGTTACCACCAAGCCTTTGACCAATGCCTGACCGCGCCGACATTCTTCGACGGAAAGTCCCATAAGCCTCACTTTTTTGCGGCCGCTTTCTTGCGGTTTTGCGCCAGTCGTTCTATCCCCTGCCCAACCGTCGGCCAGGTCTCCAAGGGGATTGCCCGTGTTTCAGAACGACATCGACATCACGCCCGACCTCATCGCTCGCCACGGGCTCAAGCCCGACGAATATGAGCGCATCCTCCGTCTGATCGGTCGCAAGCCGACGCTGACCGAACTTGGCATCTTCTCGGCGATGTGGAACGAGCACTGCTCGTACAAATCGTCCAAGAAGTGGCTGAAGACGCTGCCGACCAAGGGCGACAAAGTCGTCATCGGCCCAGGCGAAAATGCCGGCGTCATCGACATCGGCGACGGCGACGTCGCCATCTTCAAGATGGAGAGCCACAACCACCCGTCCTACATCGAGCCCTATCAGGGCGCCACGACCGGCGTCGGCGGCATTCTGCGCGACGTCTTCACCATGGGTGCCCGGCCGATCGCCGCCATGAACTCGCTGTCCTTCGGCGAGCCGGACCATCCGAAGACCCGCCATCTCGTCGCCGGTGTGGTCGCCGGCGTCGGTGGCTATGGTAACTCCTTCGGCGTGCCGACCGTCGGCGGCGAAGTGCGCTTCCACGCGCGCTACAACGGCAACTGCCTCGTCAACGCCTTTGCTCTGGGCATCGCCAAGCGCGACGGCATCTTCCTCTCGGAAGCCAAGGGCGTCGGCCTGCCCGTCGTCTATCTCGGCGCCAAGACCGGCCGCGACGGCGTCGGCGGCGCCACCATGGCCTCGGCCGAGTTCGACGACACCATCGAGGAAAAGCGCCCGACCGTGCAGGTCGGCGATCCTTTCACCGAGAAGCGCCTCCTGGAGGCCTGCCTCGAGCTGATGAAGACCGGCGCCGTCGTCGCCATCCAGGACATGGGCGCCGCCGGCCTCACCTGCTCGGCCGTCGAGATGGGCGCCAAGGGCAACCTCGGCATCCGCCTCGACCTCGACCGCGTGCCGCAGCGCGAAGAGGACATGACGCCTTACGAGATGATGCTCTCCGAAAGCCAGGAGCGCATGCTGATGGTGCTGGAGCCTTCCAAGGAGAAGGAGGCCGAGGCCGTCTTCCGCAAGTGGGAGCTCGACTTCGCCGTCTGCGGCGAGACCACCGACGACTTGCGCTTCCGCATTCTCTGGCAGGGCAAGGAAGTGGCCGATCTGCCGATCAAGGAACTGGGCGACGAAGCGCCGGAATACGACCGCCCGTGGATCGAGCCGAAGAAGGCCGCGCCGTTGGCCACCGATGCCATCCCGGCGGTGAACGACGTCGGTGCGGCCCTCGTCAGGCTGATGGGCGCGCCGGACCAGTCGTCGCGCGCCTGGGTCTACGAACAGTATGACTGCCTCGTACAGGGCAATTCGGCGCAGATCCCCGGCGGCGATGCCGGCGTCGTCCGTGTCGAGGGCACCAACAAGGCGCTGGCCATGTCGGCCGACGTAACGCCGCGCTACTGCGAGGCCGATCCTTTCGAGGGCGGCAAGCAGGCCGTCGCCGAAAGCTGGCGCAACGTCACCGCCGTCGGCGGCGATCCGATCGCCCTCACCGACAACCTCAACTTCGGCAATCCCGAAAAGCCCGAGGCCATGGGCCAGTTCGTGCGCGCGCTGCAAGGCATTGCCGAGGCCTGCCGGGCGCTGAACTTCCCGATCGTCTCGGGCAACGTGTCCCTCTACAACGAGACCAACGGCGAAGGCATCCTGCCCTCGCCCACCATCGTCGGCGTCGGCATGCTGCCGGACGTGACGAAGATGGCCACCATTGCCTTCAAGGCCGATGGCGACGAGGTTCTCCTCATCGGTGGTCACGGCAGCCACCTCGGCCAATCGGTCTATCTGCGCGATCTCTACGGCCGCGAGGAAGGCACACCGCCGCCGGTCGATCTTGCTCTCGAAAAGAAGAACGGCGACTTCGTGCGCAGTCTTGTTGCCTCCGGCCGCGTCACCACCTGCCACGATCTTTCCGATGGTGGCCTCGGCGTAGCGCTTGCCGAAATGGCGATGGCCGGCCGGCGGGGCATCCGCGTCGAGCTTGGCGGTCTTACCCCGCATGTGGCCGTCTTCGCCGAGGATCAGGCGCGTTACCTGATCGCCGTGAAGCCGGGCGAAGCCTCCGCCATTCTGACCGAAGCCGCCAAGGCGGGCGTCAGCGCCGAGCGGATCGGCACGGTTGGCGGCGATGCCGTCGACTTCGGAGCCGCTGGCAAGGCTTTGGTTACCGACCTCCGCGCCGCCTATGATGGCTGGTTCCCGGCCTTCATGAGCGGCAAAGCCTAGGGCATAGTGGGCTTGGACGGAATCGCCGAGCCAGTCGCATATGCTCGAAGGTATGAGCGGGAGCGTTTCCTTTTTGGTCGGATGATGCCATCTGATCAGGAAGATGCTCGGCACTCTTGGCCGGCAACGAAAAGAGGGGTGTTCGACATGGCCATGCAGGCAAGAGACATCGAGGCGATGATCAAGGAAGCGCTGCCGGACGCTAGCGTCGAAATCCGCGACCTCGCCGGCGACGGCGACCACTATTCGGCCATCGTCGTATCGGAAGCCTTTCGCGGCCTGACGCGGGTCAAGCAGCACCAGTTGGTTTACGACGCGCTCAAAGGAAAAATGGGCGGCGAGCTGCATGCCCTTGCACTTCAGACCAGCGCGCCTTAATTTTGAATGCTTCCAATTCGGACCTTGAATCCGACCGACCGAGGTAGACCCATGGCTGACATCAAGTCGTTCATCGACAACGAAGTGAAGACTAACGATATCGTTCTGTTCATGAAGGGCACGCCGGACTTTCCGCAGTGTGGCTTCTCTGGACAGGTCGTGCAGATCCTCAGCTACCTCGGCGTACCCTTCAAGGGCATCAACGTGCTGGATAATCCAGAGTTGCGTGAAGGGATCAAGTCCTACTCCAACTGGCCGACGCTGCCGCAGCTCTACGTAAAGGGCGAGTTCGTCGGTGGATGCGACATCGTCCGCGAGATGTTCCAGAAGCAGGAGCTTCAGGCTCACCTCAAGGAGGTCGGCATCGCCGTCAATGAGGCCGCCGCCGAATAATCGACCGGCCTCGCTGTGTCTTTTCAAGGCCCCTGCCGACCCCGGCGGGGGCCTTTTCGTTTGCTGACACATCAGCAACCTGCGAAAGGCGCATCTCAAATACCGGTCTTCAAGGACTGCGTCGGTGTCTTTTCCGGCTTTCGTCGAGATTTCTTAGACGAAAGTCGAATTGGTTTCGTGATCGGCAGACGAGTTTGGCGCGGTCTGCTCGTGAGCAGCGAGGCCTTGGTTTGCCGCCGCACACCGCGATTTTCCTGAGCCCGATCGCAACAGTTCAACTCCCCGCACACGCTTTCGCGATCCAGTTTTCAACTTCCCGGCGCGCAGTCGTTAGCGACGGCCCGTTTTGCTGTGATCGGTCAAGGGGCAAATGACGGTCATCGGCAGCGAACAAAACCTCCCCGCTGCCCCTCAAACAGAAAATGACCGGAGTTTCAAAATGAACAAGTTCCTCACCGCCGCCGCTTTCGCCCTCGCTCTCGTTCCCGCCGTCGCCAACGCCGGCCAGGTCTTTTACGATCCTTCGGTCGAAAGTGGCTCCTCGCCCTTCATTGCCCAGCCGACCAACGTCAATCCCGCTAACGCCGCTGCGGCTGCCGCCGATGCCCAGCGCTATGCCAGCGTCTCCGGCGGTGCACTGATCGGTACCCATGGTGTCTCGGCCCAGGCCGTCACCGAATACGATCCGGGTGCAGCCCAAGGTGACTCGGCCTTCGTGACCAAGCTGGTCATTCCGGGCGCCGTCGCTCCGATCGCTCATCAGTCGACTGTTGCCTACGCCGACAACCCCGACCTGATCGGCAACCGCGCCGGCTCCAAGTAACAGCCATCGGTAGCGGACATCCCCCGCTGCCCCTCCCCAAACAAAGCTTCTGAACACCTTACGACTGGAATTATGATCATGAACAAGTTCCTCACCGCCGCCGCTTTTGCCCTCGCTCTCGTTCCCGCCGTCGCCAACGCCGGCCAGACCTACTTCGACCCCTCCATTGACAGCGGCTCCTCGCCCTTCGTCGCCCTGCCGACCAACGTCAATCCGGCCAACGCCGCCGCGGCCAAGGCCGACGCTCAGCGTTACGCCACCGTCGCCGACAGCGCCGTAATCGGCACCCACGGCGTCGCACCGCAGGGCGTCGTCGAATATGATCCGGGCGCGGCCGATGGCCAGTCGGCCTTTGTCGCCAAGTCGATCCTGCCGGGCGCCACGACCCAGGCCGCTCAGCAGCACTACATCCCCTATGCCGACAACAGCGAAGTGATCGGCAATTGATCGTCGGTTTGAACTCGACCGCTCGGCGCAAGCTGACGTTCGTCGGGAAGGCCGCCCCCGCCCAGGGGCGGCCTTCTCGCGTTTGACGGCCTGCCCAGGTTCCCGCTTGGGCCGGACACTCTTTTTGCCGGGCCAACCACCGTTCGATCCGCTTGGATCCGATCGGCAGATACGATCGCGGCGTGGTGAAACGGCCCGCCTCAGAACCTCCAAAGGCGGCTAACCCGAATTCTCGTGCTTTTGCGGCAAAATCTACGACTAAAGTCGAAAGCGCTTCGTGAACGAAAGCCTCGTCCGTTCACGCTGGAATTGCGTCCCCACGGTGGATTGAACAACGGTTTTCCCCACCATACCGGGTTTTTCCCAAGCCCTGCCGCGACCGATCACATCACCGCGCACGTTTTCGCGATCCACTGTTCAACTCTCATACCCACATTCGTCAGAAACAGCCCGTTTCGCTGTGATCGGTTGAGGTCCAGATATCGGTCATCGGCAGCGAACAAGACTTTCCCGACAAGATGTCCCCGCTGCCTCCCGACAAACCAAAGATTCTTGAAGACCGGAGTTACCGTCATGAACAAGTTCCTCACCGCCGCCGCTTTCGCCGTTGCCCTGGTTCCCGCCATCGCCAACGCCGCCTCCTTCTATGACCCGTCGGTCGACAGCGGTTCCTCGCCGTTCATCGCCCAGCCGACCAACATCAATTCGGCCAATGCCGCCGCGGCCAAGGCCGACGCCCAGCGTTACACCACCGTCGCCGACAGCGCGGTGATCGGCACCCACGGCGTCGCGCCGCAGGGCGTCGTCGAATATGATCCGGGTGCGGCCGATGGCCAGTCGGCCTTCGTCGCCAAGTCGGTCCTGCCGGGCGCCTCGGCCCAGGTGGCCCAGCAGCGCTTCGTTCCCTACGCCGACAACAGCGAAGTGATCGGCAACTGATCCCAAGCCGATCTCCTTCGCACAGATTGACCAAGGCCGCCCTCACCGGGCGGCCTTTACGCATATTGGCGGAGCCGTTGTTCCCGTGCGTGCACCCCCGACAGAGCGCAAACGGTGAAGCATCGCATGCTTCCTGCCATAAACGAGCTTGCGAAAGACCTAGAGTGGCTCGGCTCCGACATTTGTGCGAGCCTATGTCAGCCGTGACTCAAGTGTTGGACTCGCTCCAATAGGGTAGCGGTCGACAGAGGGGCGGGCTCTGCATACCAACCGCGAGGGAGAGAGCAAAGTGGACAAGGCGATTCAGCTTTCCGGCACCGAGACCGTTGTCGACCGGGCCATCGGCCGGACGATCGTCGGCGCCAACATATTGATCGCGCTGAATGGCCAGCTCGTCTACAGCCGACAGGCCGGCTTCCTGGACCGCGAGGCCAATAGACCGATGGCGCCCCGCACCCTCTTCCGTCTTGCATCGGTCACCAAGCCGATGGTTTCGGTGGCAGCGCTCGCCATGATCGAAGCGGGCAAGATGCGGCTCGATGACCCGGTGACCCATTACCTGCCTGACTTCCGGCCACGCCTTGCCGATGGCACTGCACCGCCGATCACCATCTCGCAGTTGCTGACTCATACGTCAGGCCTCACCTACGACACCGACAATGGCAATGGCAAACCGGCCTGCGGCGGCACCAACCGATCCGATTTCGACCTTGCCGAGAACATCAGGCGCATCGCCGCCCTACCCCTCGCTTTTGCGCCCGGTACGGGCTGGCGCTATTCGCTCGCCATCGACGTGCTGGGCGGGGCCATGGAAGTCGCCGACGGCCGTTCCCTGCCGGAGATCGTCAAAGCGAGAGTCACCGATCCGCTCGGCATGACCGACACTGCCTTCTGGCCAACCGATCCCGGTCGCCTCGCGGTGGCCTATGCCGACGGTACGCCGCCGACCCGAATGGGCGAGATAGAGCACGTGAAGGATGGCGAAGGCTTCGTGGAGTTCTGGACCGGTCGCGCCTTCGATAGAACGGCCTTCCCTTCGGGCGGCGCCGGCATGATCGGTTCGGCGGAAGACTTCCTTGTCCTCCTTGAGGCGATGCGCAAGGGCGGCGCGCCGCTCCTGTCGCCGGCCTCCATGCTGCTTCTCACCGAGGCCCGCACGGTGGATCTCGATCCGGCGCCATCCGGCCAGGGCTATTCGCACGGCTGGTCTGTCTACCGCGACCCATCCGTGCAGAGCTTACCCTGCAAACCCGGCACATGGGCCTGGGGCGGCAGCTACGGCCATCAATGGTACGTTGACCCGGCGTCCGGCCTATCGATCGTCATCTTCACCAACACGGCGCTGGAAGGCTGTATCGGTGCCTTTCCAAAGGACATCTTCCGCGCCGTCTACAGCGATCTCGGCGCCTGATCTCCAAAAGCGAAAAGGCCGCCCATTGCGGGGCGGCCTTTCCATATGTACGAAGCTTCGGAGCCCTATCAGCGCGAGTAATACTCGACGACCAGGTTCGGCTCCATCTTGACGGCGTAGGGAACGTCGGCCAGCGCCGGCACGCGCACCAGCTTGGCGACCTTCTTGGAGGTGTCGACCTCAATGTAATCGGGCGTATCGCGCTCGGCGAGCTCGATCGACTCGAGAACCAGGATCATCTCCTTGGACTTCTGGCGAACTTCGATCACGTCGCCAACCTTGCAGCGGTAGGAACCGACATTGACCTTGCGGCCGTTGACGGTGACGTGGCCATGGTTGACGAACTGACGAGCCGCGAAGGGCGTCGGCACGAACTTGGCGCGGTAGACGACGGCGTCGAGACGGGTCTCGAGCAGGCCGATCAGCGCTTCCGAAGTGTCGCCACGCAGGCGGACGGCCTCTTCATAAATCTTGTAGAACTGCTTCTCGCTGAGGTCACCGTAGTAACCCTTCAGCTTCTGCTTGGCACGCAGCTGCAGACCGTAGTCCGAGGTCTTGCCCTTGCGGCGCTGGCCGTGCTGGCCGGGGCCGTATTCACGCTTGTTGACCGGGCTCTTGGGACGACCCCAAAGGTTCTCGCCCATGCGGCGGTCGATCTTGTACTTTGCACTATGGCGCTTAGACATCGCGTATCCCGCTTTTTGTCAGTGTTCATTCAGGACGCGCGCCCTCCTCTGCTCCGATCTGGCTCGAAAGCCACCCGAAACCGACAGGGAAACACTACGCGCGGCAGGTTCCCCACGGGACACGTGAACGGCCACGCCGGCTCCTCGTTACCAAGGAACCGGCGGGTTGAGGGGTGAATAGTCGAGTGAGGTGTCGCTGTCAAACTGAAAGCGCAGCATTCCCGGCCTTTTCGGTCAGGCCCGCGCGATTTTCAACGCTTCGCCGGCGAAGAGATCGCTGCCCTCAACGAATCCAAATGCGTCGAGCATGGCGCGGGCCGGCCGGCGACCGGTCGAGAAGAAGCGGCGCGGGGCGCCCTCGTCACGCGACAGGCCGGCACCAGCCGTCACCGTCGCCACGCGGCGGGCAATGGCCGGCGCCGGATCGATCCACTCCACCGGCCAAGGCGCCAGCGCCTTCAGCCGATCGAGCACCAGGGGATAGTGGGTGCAGGCCAGCACCACGGTATCGGTCCGCCTGCCCTGCTCTTCCACGAAACAAGGAGCGATTTCAGCGAGCAGCTCGACGTCAGTCACCGGTATGCCTGACATCTCGCGTTCGACCAGCTCGGCCAGGGTCATCGAACCGACCAGCGTAAAACGACAGTCGCCAGCGAATTTAGCGATCAGGTCGCGCGTGTAATCGCGTTTCACCGTGCCCGGCGTCGCCAGCACGGATGCGAGTCGCGACCGGCTGTGCTCGGCCGCCGGCTTCACCGCCGGCACGGTGCCGACGATCGGCAGCTTGAAACGGGCTCTGAGCGGCGGCAGCACCAGCGTCGAAGCGGTATTGCAGGCGATCACCAGCGCCGCCGGGTCGAGAACGGCGAGTGCCTCATCCATCAAGGACACGACGCGGTCGATCAGCACATCCGGTTCCAGCGCGCCATAGGGGAAGACGGCGAGATCGGCGACATAGTCCATCCCGACGCCCGACAGCGCCTTGCCGATTTCGCGAGCGACGGAAAGACCGCCGACACCGCTATCGAACACCAGGATACGCATGGGATTCCCTAGAGCCTGCCTCGTTCACCCAGCAGTGCCAGCCGAATGCGGCGACATCGGGCCGAGCGCCCCTCATCCTCGGCCCGCATGGTTAACGAAATCTTATGCCTCGCCATCGTCGGTCATCGGCTTCTTCGGCCGGTGGTTCTTGCCATCAAGGCAGGTAATGATGCCCCTGAGCGTGCGGATCTCCTGCTGCGTCAGCCGCTGGCGCTGGAAGATGGCGCGGAGGTTGCGGATCATCGTCGGCCGCTTCTCGGGCGGATGGAAGAAATGCCGTTCGTCGAGCACCGATTCCAGATGATCGAACAGCCCGAGCAGTTCGGCCTTGCCAGCCGGCGGCGACCGGTCGGAAGCGGCAAAGGGCAGCGCGCTGTCGGGATCCTCGAAACCGGCTTTGCGCCACTCGTAGGCGACCACCAGCACCGCCTGGGCGATGTTGAGGGAGGCGTATTCGGGCACCACCGGTAGCGTCAGGATCTCGTCGGCAAGGGCCACCTCGTCGTTGTTGAGGCCCCAGCGCTCGCGGCCGAACAACAGGCCGACCGCCGCGCCCTGCCCTTCCAGCGCCCGGATGTGCTTTGCCGCATGCACCGGCCCGCGCACTTCCTTGGTGACGTCGCGGTCGCGTGCCGTCGTCGCATAGACGAAAGAAAGGTCGGCGATCGCATCCTCGAGCCGCTCGTAGACGCGGGCCGCGTGGATGATATGCGTCGCCTTGGCAGCGTTGGCCTCCGCCTTCTCGTTGGGCCAGCCATCGCGGGGGGCAACGATCCGAAGATCCGATAATCCGAAGTTGGCCATGGCGCGGGCCGCCGCGCCAATGTTCTCGCCCATCTGCGGCTCACAGAGGATGATGGCCGGTCCTGGCCCGACCGCTTTATCGTCCGACATGATCTCGCCCATTCCGCGTTTGCGGCGGGTTTGGCACATCACGCCGGCCAAGAAAAGGGAGAAATCCCGAGCGGGATCGCTTCACAAGGCGGGTGGCGCGTCAGCCGCGCCACCCGATTGGTCTTCAGCGCGGCTTGGCAACCGATGCCGACCGCTCGTTGCCCTGCCGCTCCAACATCCAGCCGGGATATTCGGCCGGCAGCGCTGAGACGGCATCGAGACGGGACAGTTCATCAGCCGACAGAACCACCTCGCTGGCGGCAATATTGTCGTCGAGCTGCTCGACCGACTTGGCGCCGATGATCACCGACGAGACGAAGGGCTTGTGCAGTACATAGGCGAGCGCGATGCGCGCCACCGACACGCCCTTTTCCTTGGCGATCTCGGCCATCACGTCAACGGCGTCGAAGGCGCGATCCTTATTGACCGGCGGGAAGTCGAAGCTGACGCGGCGGGCGCCTTCCGGCCCCGAGCCGTCGCGATTGTATTTGCCGGACAGCAGGCCGCCGGCCAGCGGGCTCCACACCATCAGGCCGACCTTTTCGGCCAGCAGCAGCGGCGCAATGTCGCGTTCGAGATCGCGGCCGGCGATGGTGTAGTAGGCCTGCAGGCTGGCGATACGGTCGAGACCGAGACGGTCGGCAATGCCGAGCGCCTTCATGATCCGCCAAGCCGGCCAGTTGGAGACGCCGACGTAGCGGATGAGGCCGTCGCGAACGAGGTCATCGAGCGCCCGCACCGTCTCCTCGATCGGCGTCACCGGATCGGTGCCGTGGATCTGGTAGAGGTCGATATAGTCGGTACCGAGCCGCTTCAGGCTGGCCTTGACGCCGTCCATGATATGACCGCGTGACGCACCGCGATCGTTGACGCCCTTGCCGACGGCACCGAACACCTTGGTTGCCAGCACCACGTCCGAGCGGGCGCGGCCGGAATTGCGGATTGCCGCGCCGGTGATCTGTTCCGACAGGCCTTCAGAGTAGACGTCGGCGGTATCGATGAAGTTGACGCCCTTATCCAAGGCGCCAGCGACGATGCTATCGGCCACCGACTGATCGAGCGAGCCGATGGCTGTCCAAAAACCCTGACCGCCGAAGGTCATGGTGCCCAGGCAAATTTCCGAGACAAGGAGGCCGGTGCCACCGAGCGTGTTGTAGCGCATATCATCACCTTGAAGAATGGATTGAGAAACGAGAAAGCGGCCGGCAGGGAATGCGCGGCGGGCGGATGCGGGCAAACGAAAACGGCCCTGGCGCCTACCAATGACATAAGTCGCCGCCAGTGGTCCGAATAGCCATGCCAAACGTGACAGGCTGATTAGATGAAATATACAATTGTCGGCTATTGAGGCTGCTCATATGCGTCCTCCGTGGCGGATCGCCAAATCATGCTTGGGCGAGCCCCCTCCATCCCGCGTCAGGAACGACCATGGCCCGAACGGACCTTTTCGACGGTATCAGCGAGTTTCTCACGGTGGTCCGGCGCGGCAGCTTCCGCGCCGCCGCCCGCGAACTCGGCGTCACGCCCGGTGCCGTCAGCCAGGCGGTACAGACCCTGGAACGGCGGATCGGCCTGCCGCTTCTCCACCGCACCACCCGGCACGTCGCCCTCACCGAGGCCGGCGAACGTTTTCTCGCCGAGGCCCAGCCGGCCGCCGACGCCATTGCCGGTTCGCTGGACAACCTTGCAAACCTCAGCAGCAGACCGTCCGGCACGCTCCGCCTTCTCACCCACCACATTGCTGCTCGCGAGGTCCTGACGCCGATGCTGCCGGCCTTCCTTCAGGCCTATCCCGATATTGCCGTCGAGGTGATCACCGACACCAAGCGCCACGACCTTGTCGGCAACGGCTTCGACGCCGGCATCCGCATCGGTGAGTTCATCGATCAGGATATGCTGACGGTCCGCGTCACCCCGCCCTTCACCTGGATCGTTGCTGGCTCTCCCGCCTATTTTGCCGCCCACGGCCGGCCGGAGACGCCAGACGACCTCGCCAACCACACCTGCCTACGCTTCCGCCTGCCGCCGAACGGCGATCTCTATCGCTGGGAATTCGAGCGCGACGGCGTCGCCGTGACCATCGACCCGCCGGGGCAGATGACCTCCGACGACTCGACCCTGCTGTGCGCCATGGCCGTGGCCGGTCTCGGGCTGACATATGCCTCATCGCAGACCGCCCACCGTGAGCTGGCCGACGGCCGCCTCGAAACCTGCCTTGACGATTTTGCGCCGGCCCAAGACGCGCTCTACCTCTATTACCCCAAATCCAGCCGGCTGCAGCCCAAGCTGCGCGTCTTCATCGACGCCTGCCTCAGAAGCATGCGCGAGCGATCAAGGGTTTAGCGCAGAAAGCCGGCGATAAAGGATCCAAGCGCCAACAGGCCGAAGGCCAAGATCAGACCGCCCGACAACCGCCCGACCCAGAGCGCAAACCGGTCGCTGACCTTGTGGCGGACCAGCGCCACGCCACCCGTCAGAATGATCCACCAGGCGAGCGAACCGGCGAATACGCCGGCCACCACCACCAGGGCAGACGGAGCGTCCGCCGCCGAGGCGAGGCCCAAGCCGGCAAAGAACACGGCAAAGGACAGAATAGTCGTCGGGTTAGCGATGGTGAGGAGAAAGGTGGCGCCGATAGTGCCGAGCAAATCGCGGGCGCCGATCTCCACGGCCGGCCGCGGCGGCTTCGGCTGCAGGCCCTGCCAGCCGAGCCAGATCATGGCAAGGCCGCCGATCAGTCGCATCGGCCCGTCGATCTGAGCCAGAAAGGCCGAGAAGGCGGCAAAGCCGAGCGCCGCCAGCGCTCCATAGGCGGCATCGGCCAGCGCCGTCCCGAGCCCACCGGAAAGCCCGACCCAAAAGCCGCGCTGCAGCGTCCGGTTGATGCAGAGCGCCCCGATCGGCCCGAGCGGCGCGGCGACGGCAAAGCCGAGAACAAAGCCCTTGGCGGCCAGTTGCAGAAGGCTCACGGGCCTGTCCTCCGGGGCCGGAAAGGCGGCTCGACGACCGTCGATAGCGCAATCATGGTCTCGCTGCGGGCAATCAGCCGCCGCTGCTTGAAGTCATTGAGAAAGGACTCGATGTCGGAAAGCGACGCCACGCGGATCTTGACGAGGTAGTTCCAGTTGCCGGTCACGTGCTGGCATTCGAGGATGGCGGGATGATTGGCGGCCACCGCCCGGAACATCGTCTCGTCGGCGTCAGCGGCAAGCCCGACGAAGACAAAGGCACTGATGCCGAGTCCCAACGCCTCAGCGTTGGCATCGATGGTGAAACGCCGGATCACGCCATTTGTCACGAGACGACGGATGCGTTCGTTCACCGCCGACGTCGAAAGGCCAACCTCGCCACCGAGATCGGCCAGCGAGCGGCGCGCGTCGTCGCCGAGGCACATTACGATTTGGCGGTCAATCTCGTCCATGCCGCAAATATTCCTGTCGTTCGGCGAAGAGTCAAGATTTATTGCCTTAAGAACATGATCTAGCCGCAAATATCAGACATAAAGGGCAAGGATTCGCGGCCCTCACTTTCTTGGACAGCCCTCCGGTAAATCCCCTATAACGACAGGGACGATCCGCCGCGCCAGTTGAGCCGACGGCGTTGAGACGGAGCGTGGCGGACGCCGGCTCCATCGGGGCAAAGGAGATAAGAATGGCCTATGATGTCGCGGTTCTGGTTGGCAGCCTGCGTAAGGGATCTTTCTCCCGCGCGGTGGCCGACAACCTCGCAACGCTTGCCAAAGACAAGCTGACGCTCCGCACCGTAGAGATCGGCGAGCTGCCGCTCTACAACCCGGATCTCGACGAGGCTACGCCACCGGCCGCCTGGGCCAAGTTCCGAAGCGAGGTCGTCGGCGCGGACGCCGTGCTGTTCGTGACGCCCGAATACAACCGCTCCATTCCCGGCCCTCTGAAGAACGCCCTCGACGTCGGCTCGCGTCCCTACGGCAAGAGTGTTTGGCAGGGCAAGCCCAGCGCCATCATCAGTGTCTCGCCCGGTTTGCTCGGTGCCTTCGGTGCCAACCACCACCTGCGCCAGCCGCTGGTCTTCCTCGACATGCCAGTCATGCAGCAGCCTGAAGCCTATGTATCCAAGGTCGGCGACCTCTTAGATAAGGACGGCAAGCTCGCAAACGACGATACCAAGGCCTTCCTCACCGGCTTCCTTGCCGCTTTTGCAACCTGGATCGGCAAACACAAATAACGGCTGTGATGCCGGGAGAGACGACATGACCATTACCAGCGAAGACGAACTCGAAGGGCTCAAGGCGATCGGCCGCGCTGTGGCAGACGCCATCGCTGCCATGGCCACCGCCGTCCGCCCCGGCGTCACCACCGCCGAACTCGACGAGATCGCCGGCCGAGTACTCGACGAAGCCGGCGCTATACCAGCACCGCAGGCAACCTATGGCTTCCCCGGTGTCGCCTGCATCTCGGTCAGCGAGGAGATCGCCCATGGCATCCCCGGCAACCGCGTGCTGAAGGTCGGCGACCTCATCAATCTCGACGTTTCCGCTTCCAAGGACGGCTTCTTCGCCGACAGCGGCGCCTCGTTCGCCGTCTCGCCCGTGCCAGCCAAGCTGGATCGGCTCTGCCGCGACGGTCGCCGCGCCATGTGGGCCGGCATCGGCGCCGTCGCACCGGGACGGCCGCTGGCCGGCGTCGGCCGTGCCGTCGGCGCTTTCGCCCGCAAGAATGGTTACACGCTGGTGCGCAATCTCGGCAGCCACGGTGTCGGCCGTTCGCTGCATGAGGAGCCCTCCGACATCGCCACCTGGCCCGATCCGCGCGAGCGGCGCGTCATCACCGAGGGTCTCGTTTTCACCGTCGAACCCTTCCTGTCGCTAGGCGCTGAATGGGCCGAGGATGGCGATGACGAGTGGACGCTCTACTCCGAGCCGCGCGCGCCGACCGTGCAGTTCGAGCACACCATCGTCGCCACCCGCAACGGGCCGGTGGTGGTGACGCTGCCTTCCTGACACCTTCCGTTTACGTCAGCGTACGCCCAAAAGCCAAGCGGTTGCACTGGCCTCAGCGGCAACGCCATGCTACAGGCGGAGCATCCGTGCGTTTGCGTACCGGCAGGCGCACGAACCGGCCTCAAGGCCCCGGTCCCACGTTCGGAAGGTCACCCCACTATGGCGAAAATCAAGGTTGCGAACCCGGTCGTCGATCTCGACGGCGACGAGATGACCCGCATCATCTGGCAGTTGATCAAAGACAAGCTGATCCTGCCCTATCTCGATATCGACATTGAATATTATGACCTTTCCGTTGAAAACCGCGACGCCACCGCCGACCAGGTGACGGTCGACGCCGCCAACGCCATCAAGAAGCATGGCGTCGGCATCAAGTGCGCCACCATCACGCCCGACGAAGCGCGTGTGAAGGAATTCAACCTCAAGGAAATGTGGAAGTCGCCCAACGGCACCATCCGTAACATCCTTGGCGGCGTCATCTTCCGCGAGCCGATCATCTGCAAGAACGTGCCGCGCCTGGTGCCCGGCTGGACACAGCCGATCGTCGTCGGCCGTCACGCCTTCGGCGACCAGTACAAGGCCACCGACTTCAGGTTCCCGGGCAAGGGCACCCTCACCATCAAGTTCGTCGGCGACGACGGCGCGGTGATCGAGAAGGAAGTCTACAAGGCCCCCGGTGCTGGCGTGGCACTCGCCATGTACAACCTCGACGAATCGATCCGCGAATTCGCCCGCGCCTCGCTCAACTACGGCATCATGCGCAAGTGGCCGGTCTATCTCTCCACCAAGAACACCATCCTCAAGGCCTATGACGGCCGCTTCAAGGACCTCTTCCAGGAAGTGTTCGACGCCGAGTTCAAGGCCGAATTCGACAAGCTCGGCATCACCTACGAGCACCGTCTGATCGACGACATGGTCGCCTCGTCGCTGAAGTGGTCCGGCGGTTATATCTGGGCCTGCAAGAACTACGACGGCGACGTGCAGTCCGACACCGTGGCCCAGGGCTTCGGTTCGCTCGGCCTGATGACTTCCGTGCTGCTGACGCCGGATGGCAAGACGGTGGAAGCCGAGGCCGCCCACGGCACGGTCACCCGCCACTATCGCGAGCACCAGAAGGGCAAGGAGACCTCGACCAACTCCATCGCCTCGATCTTCGCCTGGACGCGCGGCCTCGCCCACCGCGCCAAGCTCGACAACAACGCCGAGCTCGCCAAGTTCTCCGCCACGCTTGAGAAGGTCTGCGTCGATACCGTCGAAAGCGGCTTCATGACCAAGGATCTCGCCCTGCTGATCGGGCCGGACCAGAAGTGGCTCTCCACCACCGGCTTCCTTGAGAAGGTCGCTTCCAACCTCGAAGCCGAAATGGCCAAGTGGTAAGCGACAATCACGCGTGAAATATTGGGCGGCGGATCGGAAACGGTCCGCCGCCTTTTATTCGAGTGGTCTGATAACCAATAGGAAAATGTTCATACTTGTAAGATCTTATCGGTCATAGGCGCGAATTTTCGTGGAGAATGTCGGTTCGGTCCAGCGGCACTAAGCAGGTACTGGCGGCTTTTCTTACCCACTCCCAGCCTTGCTGGACGATATATGATCGATATTCCCACGGTATTCATACTCATATCGGTTCTCAGCCTGACACTGGGCGGAGCGATTAGAGTTACACAGACGACCGAGCTGAAATGGGGGCTTCACGAACTCTCCTACGCCTTGATAGCGCACGGCGTAGCCTATGGACTATTCACGCTTTCTCCTAAACTCGGACCCGGCGCCATCTGGCTCGCGGAACTCTCAATCGCGCTGTTCTTCTCTTTCGTTATACAGGCCCTGGAAGTTTTCTTTGGCAGGAAAAAGCGCTGGATATGGCACCTGTTGCTGATCGGCTCGATCGCACTGGTCGCCGCGTTGCTGCTCGACAATCGGCCGCTCCGGATCATGTGCGACAGCCTGATTCTCATCGTCACCGAGGCCGCCATTCTGCGGCGCCTGTGGGCAAGACGCGCGACCACGCCGGGACGGGGGCAGTATCTGATCGTCGCCGCCATCCTGCTCAGTCTCACCACATTGTTTTACCGCGAACTGACGGCGTTCTATTCGCTCCAGGCGTCCGGCGCCATTTCGATGAGCGACCTGTCACAGGCGCTTCTCTATACGGCGACCCTTGTCGGGCTGACCCTGCTGACCGTGGGCTTCCTTCTCATGGTGAAGGAGCGAACTGAGCACCTCAATCTGCAAATGATCCTGAGCGACAGACTCACGGGCGTCTGGAACCGGCGAAAGCTGGAGGAGGTGGGCGAAGGCGAAATCCAACGCCTCGTTCGCCACGGCACCTTGGTATCCTTGCTGATACTCGACATCGATGACTTCAAATCGATCAACGACACGCTCGGTCATGCGGTTGGCGACGCTGTCCTGCAGGCTGTCACCTCATCTTGGCGCGCCAACCTCCGAGACACGGATATTCTGGGTCGTTGGGGTGGCGAGGAGTTCGCCATCATTTTGCCAGGGACCGGCGTAGGCGAAGCCCTTCTTCTTGCCGAGGCACTCCGCAAAACGACGGCCGCAACGAACGCAGGAAATCTGCCGCAAATAACCGTCAGTATCGGCGTATCGCTTTGCCTCAGCCACGACAGCTGGAAAACGTGGTTCGAGCGCGCCGACACCGCGCTCTATCGCGCCAAGGCGACCGGCAAGAACCAGGTTTCTCACGATATTCCGATCCAGTGGGAAGACGGCACTTCGCTCATCAGTTGGTCGCCCTTGTTCGAGACGGCCGTCCCGGAACTTGACGCCGATCATCGGCAGCTCGTTGACAGGGCCAACCAGTTGCTGCGCACCGTCAAGATCAACAGTGACAAGGAAACAATCAGTCAGCAACTAAACGAAATCGGACTGCATATGCGCCATCATTTCGCCCGGGAAGAGATGGCGATCGCGCAAATCAGCCCGAACGACCTGCAGAAGCATCGCGCCGAACACGCCGCGCTCATCGCCCGGCTTGGCTTCCTCACGGAACGCTTTCAGCGCGACGCGCTGCCACTCGAAGCGCTTGTCCAGTTTCTGGCGTTCGAGATGTGCGCGCACCACATTGCCGGAAGCGACAGGCGCGTATTCTCGAAATATTAGCCTCAGTTGAGACATGGCGCCGTCGCACTTATAGGGCTCTTCTAGCACTTCCGATGCGGACGGGCGCCGCTTTCTTCCACAATTTGCCCACATCACTGATCCCTCCCCTGCGGGCGTCAAGAATGCGCCATCGAACTTCGAGTTCAAACATCTAGACATATTGATGAGGATCGGCAGCTGCTTTTATACTTGAAGACAAATGACAGACTGCTTGGCTACCAATAACCTGCGCAAGGGGCGGATATTGCCCAGATACTTCTGGCGACGCCAGGTGTATCGGACAGCCCCGCTCTGAAATTCAACGCCACCTGCCTTTTTACCGACAGGCGGCCAATCGGAGGGGCAAGCATGGCGCACAAGTTCGAGATCAAGAAGAACAAGGCCGACGAATACGTTGCCTATTTCAAATACAATGGCGAAACCATCTTCTGGACCGAGGGCTACAAAACCAAGGCATCGGCGATCAATGCCATCGAGTCGATCAAGAAAAACGGTCCGGCCGCCCCCACCGATGACAACAGCTGATCTCTCGGCAAACATAAGCCCGCCGGATCGGAACCGGCGGGCATTTGGATCGGTCGTCAAACAGTGACGGCGAAGAGGCGGATTGGATGCCCGTCCGGATCGGTCACCATCAAGCTGCGACCGAAGTCCATGTCCGTTGGCGGCTGAAACACCGGCAGGCCGCGTGCAAGCCAACTCTCGTGGAAGGCATCGACCTCATCAGGCGTCTTCAAAGCAATGCCGATCTCAAGCGCCCCTGGTGCCCCACCGGTCGCCGGCTCGACCGTGGCCTTGGCCCATAGACCCACTTTGATGCCACCATCCAGGACGAACAATGCAAAGGTGGGCGAGGTCTCGACCGGCGGTCGATCAAACAGCTCAGCATAGAATGCTGCGCTTTTGCTGGGGTCGGTGACATGCAGCAGATAATAAGTGGGCGTAACCATCAGTACCTCCTCGCGTCTTTGCGATGAGCATACTTAAGCATAGCTGCTGCCAAAATATGTCAGTATAAAAACCCAAGTCAACACGCGTCGGGTTTATAGAGCGGGGTCATTCAGACGCGTGGGCGGATTGGAAGGAACGGCAGACCGACGTAAACCAGCATGGCCCCGAGGGCGTAAGCGGCTTGGAAGAAAACCGCTGCCTCGGCAATATGCAAGGCAATACGCGGTCCGGATGCACCAATGATCATGGCTTCAAGAAAGGCACAAGCGCAGGCGGCAAATGCCAGCGGCGCCATGGCAGACACCCTGAATTGGGTCCCCACGACGAGACCGCTCACAACCAGTACCAGCACCACCTCGAGCGCAAGCATGCACCGGCCTCCGACACTCGGTATCGCCGTCCCCCGCCGCGGGATCAGAACGAACCGTTCAGGCTGCGATTTCTAGTAGAAACGTATCATCTTTAAATTTCGCTAAGCAGTCTATTTCTACTTAGTCGTATTATCACGTCAAGCTAACATACCTCGTAGAGGTGTCTCCTGAATTTCTACCAACGCGATAAATAGTTCGCTCAATTCAACGCTTTGAACAGAATAGCCCAACAAATAGACTTTAGTCGATAAGATGACATTTCAACCGCCGAGATGAACGGCTTACCGGTTATGCGCCGTCGCCCAGGCCGCCTTCTCGACCCGCTCCTGCTCCGCGCGCTCCGGATCGAGCGTACGATAGAGTGAAACGCTGTTGGTCGGCGAATAGCCAAGTGCCGCGTAGAAGGCGAGCACCGTCTGATTCTCGCTGCGAACCAAAAGATTGACCTTCGGAGCGCCACGCGACCGGCACCAAGCCTCAGCCGCCCGCACCAGCGCCCGACCGATGCCACCCCGACGCTGATCCGGATCGACACCGAGATAATAAAGAGCTCCCCGATGACCGTCATGCCCGGTCATGGCAGCACCAACGATGCGCTCGCCCGCTCGCGCCACAAGAATGGTCGCGTTCTCCGTCGCCTCGGCGAGAGCCACATCAGCCTCGGGATCGTTCCACGGCCGCGTCAAACCGCAGCGCGACCAAAGGGCGATGACCGTCTCCCGCTCTTCGCCGGTCATCTCGCCAATGATGATGCCTGCATCGAACGTCACATCCATTTCCTTTCTCCTGGGCGGGCAGCGATTCCGACAGCCAGCGGTGGCCGTGCAAAGTCGCGTTTCGATATAGCCGAGCCCTATCACCAAGCCAGGCAAGCCCCCCTGCCCATGCCCACCATCACCCGACACGGATTTGTGAGTACGACGAGAAAGCGTTTTTGTACAGCCAGTTACCCGCAAAGCTGCAAGCAACGGGAGGAAAATCCCTCGTGCTCTCAGCCAACATTGTCATTGGTCACTTGAAATCAGACTCATTTTAGATATATCTAATTACATCAAAATCCAACAGGAGTTATCTATGCATCACAAGTTCCACTTCCATCGCGACATGCACGATCATGACGACCACCGCGCCGCCTGCGGCCGCGGTCCGTTCGGCCGCCCACTGTGGGGCGAGCGCGGTGACCGGCCCGACCGCCACGGTCCTGGCCCCGGCCATCGCGGCGGCCCGTTCGGTCGCGGCCGCTTCTTCGACAATGGCGTGCTGCGCCTGGTCGTTCTGGCACTGATCGCCGAACAGCCCCGGCATGGCTATGAGATCATCAAGGAGATCGAAGAGCGCACCGGCGGCGCCTATGCGCCAAGTGCTGGCGTCATCTATCCGACACTGACGCTGCTCGAAGAGACCGGTCAGATCGAGGTCATGAGTTCGGAGGGCAACAAGAAGCTCTACGCCGCCACCGAGGCCGGGCGCGCCACCGTGGAAGAGAACCGCGCCGCCATCGACGCCGTGCTCGCCCGCTTCGCCGAAGCCGGCTCCGACCGCCGGCCGGAACGCGATCCCCGCCTTATCCGCGCCGTCGAGAACATGCGCCTCGCCCTGCGCCTGAAGACGCAGAGTGCCACGCTGACGGCCGAGCAGATCGACTCGCTGGCCGAACTGCTCGACGAAACCGCCCGCAAGATCGAACAGATCTGAAGGCCTCGTCCAAAAGACAAACGCCCGCCCGAGCCAACGCTCGGACGGGCGAATTCGTTTGCTCCACGCGGCGAAATTAGCCGCCCAGCGCCTTGCGGACGGCGGCGAGTGCCTCCGCCGCCTTGGCGCCATCCGGACCACCGGCCTGCGCCATGTCCGGGCGACCACCGCCACCCTTGCCACCGAGCGCCTCGGATGCCACGCGCACAAGATCGACCGCCGAGAAGCGCGCCGTGAGATCCGGCGTCACGCCGACCACCACGCCCGCCTTGCCGTCCTCGGAGACGCCAACCAGCGCTACCACGCCCGAGCCGAGCTTGGCCTTGCCGTCGTCGACGAGGCCCTTCAGATCCTTCGGGCTGACGCCCTCGGCCACCTTGCCGAGGAACTTGACGCCGGCGATTTCCACCACATCGTCAGACGCCGCGCCGCCGCCCATGGCAAGCTTGCGCCTGACGTCGGCGAGCTCGCGTTCCAGCTTGCGCCGCTCTTCGACCAGCGCCGCCACGCGATCGACGATGTCGCCGACCGGCACCTTCAGCTCACGGGCGACGTTGCGGACCGTCTTTTCCTGGTCTTCGAAATAAGCGCGGGCACCATCGCCGGTCAGCGCCTCAATGCGACGCACACCGGCCGCCACCGCGCTTTCCGAGACGACATGCACCAGGCCGATTTCACCTGTCCGCGACACATGCGTGCCGCCGCAGAGCTCAGTCGAGTAGGTCTTGCCAGCCGTCTCGCCTTCCAGCGCCGTGCCCATGGTGACCACGCGCACCTCGTCGCCGTATTTCTCGCCGAACAGCGCCATGGCGCCCTCTGCAATCGCCTCTTCCTGGCCCATCAGGCGGGTCATCACCGAGCCATCCTGCAGCACGATGGCGTTGGCAAGGCGACTGACCTCGGCAAGCTCCTTCTCGTCCATCGGCTTGGGATGGGAGAAGTCGAAGCGCAGCCGGTCGGGCGTCACCAGCGAGCCTTTCTGCGCCGCGTGCTTGCCCAGCACCGTGCGCAACGCCGCGTGCAAGAGATGCGTCGCCGAATGATTGGCGCGGATGCGCGCCCGGCGGGCATGATCGACCGCCAGCTCGACCGGCTCGCCGACCTTCACGGTACCATCTTCGACCGTCACCTGATGGATGAATAGGCCATCGGCCTTCTTGGCGACATCGGTCACGGTGAGGCGGAAACCGGCGCCGGAAATCGTGCCGACATCGCCCACCTGGCCGCCCGATTCGCCATAGAACGGCGTCTGGTTGACGATCAGCGAGCCCGTCTCGCCGACCTTCAGTTCAGAGACTTCCTTGCCATCCTTGACCAGCGCCACGACGACGCCCTCGGCCTTTTCCGTGTCGTAGCCGAGGAACTCGGTGGCACCGACCTTCTCGCGGAGACCGAACCAGACCACTTCCGTGGCCGCCTCGCCCGAGCCGGCCCAGTTGGCACGCGCCTCGGCCTTCTGCCGCTCCATGGCAACGGCGAAGCCATCGGTATCAACGGCAATACCCCGCGCCTTCAGGGCATCCTGCGTCAGGTCGAGGGGGAAACCATAGGTATCGTAGAGCTTGAAGGCGGTCTCGCCATCGAGGCTGGCGCCCTTTTCAAAGCCGCTGGTCGCTTCGTCGAGCAGGCCGAGGCCGCGCGCCAAGGTGCGACGGAAGCGGCTCTCCTCCAGCTTCAGCGTCTCGCTGATCAGCGCTTCGGCACGCACCAGTTCCGGATAGGCCTGGCCCATTTCGCGCACCAGCACCGGAACGAGGCGATGCAGCAGCGGATCCTCGGACCCGAGCAGATGGGCGTGACGCATGGCCCGGCGCATGATGCGGCGCAGCACGTAACCACGCCCCTCGTTCGACGGCAGAACGCCGTCGGCCACCAGGAAGCTCGACGCACGCAGATGGTCGGCGATGACGCGATGCGAGGCAAGACGATCGCCCTCGGCGGCAACGCCGGTGGCCTCGACCGAGGCGCGGATCAACGCCTGGAACAGGTCGATGTCATAGTTGTTGTGAACGCCCTGCAGCACGGCGGCGATGCGCTCCAGCCCCATGCCGGTGTCGATCGATGGCCGCGGCAGGTTGACGCGCTCAGTCTTCGACAGCTGCTCATACTGCATGAACACGAGATTCCAGATCTCGATGAAGCGGTCGCCATCCTCCTCGGGAGAGCCCGGAGGGCCACCCCAGACTTGATCGCCATGATCGAAAAAGATCTCCGAGCAGGGACCACAAGGGCCGGTGTCGCCCATCGCCCAGAAATTATCCGAGGTCGAAATGCGAATGATGCGGTCGTCGGAGAGACCGGCGATCTTTTTCCAATAGGTCGCGGCCTCTTCGTCCTCGGAGTAGACGGTGACCAGCAAGTGGTCCTTCGGCAGCCCGAACTCCTTGGTGATCAGGTTCCAGGCCAGCTCGATCGCACGGTCCTTGAAATAGTCGCCGAAGGAGAAGTTGCCCAGCATCTCGAAGAAGGTGTGATGGCGGGCAGTATAGCCGACGTTGTCGAGGTCGTTGTGCTTGCCGCCGGCGCGAACGCACTTCTGCGAGGTGGTGGCGCGGCTATAAGGGCGCTTTTCGAGGCCGGTGAAGACGTTCTTGAACTGCACCATGCCGGCGTTTGTGAACATCAGCGTTGGATCGTTGCGTGGCACCAGCGGGCTCGACGACACCACCTCGTGACCGTTCTTGCCGAAATAGTCGACGAAGGTCTTTCTGATCTCGTTCACACCACTCATGACGATCCGCCTGCCTGCGCTGGGACGGCACCGCTCGCATCTCGCGGCCGGTCCGCCCGAACCCCATTTCCCGCGAGCCGCTCGCACGCTCCCGCAACCCAGAGCCCTGCATCGAGCGATCATGGAAACAGGCACCAGCCGGCGAGGTTCGTCTCGGCAATCCGATTGGCGCCTCGGAGGGCAGCCCCCCGGAGGGAAGGACGCGCAGGCCAGACCGGTTCCGACGATATCGGTTCCAGGCAAGGCAAAGCGTTATTTAGCCGCCGGCCATGCGCCTGTCCAGCGGCGGCAGGCGACTTGCGGCAGCGCGATTTCAGAGCAGCGCACCGCTTTCGCCCAACTGATCGTATCAGCTCTTCGGCGTCTCACGCGCCGCCCAGGCATCGATCTCGACCTTGAGGGCGGGCAAGCCCAGCGCCGACACATAAAGAAGCGTCGTACAGGGTCGATGATCCCCGAAGAATGCGCCGAATACCCGCCGTCGGCGGTCGGAATCGACATCGCCAACCAGATACGTCGTCAGTTTGACGATATCGCCAATGGCCATGCCGGCAGCATCGAGATTGCGGCGGACATTGTCGAGCGCCACCTCGATCTGCTCCGCCGGATCGGCCGGCAAGGTACCATCGGCCCGCAAGCCAACCTGTCCGGACAACACGAGCCAGCGCGCTCCGGCAGGCACCTCAACCTGATGGCTATAAGCGGCGACCGGCGCATGTACGCTGGTCGGATTGCGAAACTGCACCTACCCCTCCGAAACCCGCAACGAAAAAGTCGCCCTCACCTCTCGGCGGGGGCGACATTCGCTGCAAACCCCGCCTTCACTCAGTCTCTGGCGGTGTGCCTTCAGCATCATCTTCGGGCGCGCCCTTCAGAATGGAGTCGGCAATGACGCCGGCATTCTGGCGAATGGCTGCCTCGATCTCGTTGGCGAGCGCTTCGTTCTCGCGCAGGAACTGCTTGGCGTTCTCTCGGCCCTGCCCGAGGCGCTGGCTGTTGTAGGAGAACCAGGCGCCAGACTTCTCGACGATGCCGGCCTTGACGCCGAGGTCGACCAGCTCGCCAACCTTGGAAACGCCTTCGCCGTAAAGGATGTCGAACTCAACCTCGCGGAACGGCGGCGCCAGCTTGTTCTTGACCACCTTGACGCGGGTCTGGTTGCCGACGATCTCTTCGCGGTTCTTGAGCGCACCGATACGGCGGATATCGAGACGCACCGAAGCATAGAACTTGAGGGCGTTGCCACCCGTCGTCGTTTCGGGGCTGCCGAACATCACACCGATCTTCATGCGAATCTGGTTGATGAAGATCACCATGGTCTTCGACTTGGAGACCGACGCGGTGAGCTTGCGGAGCGCTTGGCTCATCAGACGGGCTTGCAGGCCCGGCAACTGGTCGCCCATCTCGCCCTCGAGTTCGGCACGCGGCGTCAGCGCCGCCACCGAATCGATCACCAGCACGTCGATGGCACCGGAGCGCACCAGCGTGTCGGTGATCTCAAGCGCCTGCTCACCGGCGTCCGGCTGCGAGATCAGGAGTTCGTCGAGGTTGACGCCCAGCTTGCGGGCATAGACCGGGTCGAGCGCATGCTCGGCGTCGATGAAGGCACAGACGCCACCGCGCTTCTGCGCTTCGGCCACCGTATGCAGCGCCAGCGTCGTCTTGCCCGACGATTCAGGCCCGTAGATCTCGACAATGCGCCCCTTCGGCAAACCGCCGATGCCGAGCGCGATGTCGAGCCCGAGCGAGCCGGTCGGTATCGTCTCGATCTCGACCACCTGCCCCTTGCCGAGGCGCATGATGGAGCCCTTGCCAAAGGCCCGTTCGATCTGCGACAGCGCGGCGTCGAGCGCTTTGGTCTTATCCATGGAGGTTCCTTCCACGAGGCGAAGTGAATTCTGCGACACTGGCTTCGTTCCTTATTTCACGACCGTTCCCGGATTTCAAATTCCCGGCCAATGTACATGTTTTGTTCCCGTTGGCAAGCGGCAGATATGTCCTTGACACAAAAATACAAGTCTGGTTTTGTTCCCGTCGTGTTCCGGCGGAGCTGAAACGCAGAGAAATCAGGAGAAAAACGCTGAGCGCGGGGAATCGAAACGGCGGTTTTGGACCGCTTCTGGTGGTCGGCGGCTGTCATCGGGACGTACTCGGCCGGTCGGGCAATACCTATGAGCCGGCGACGTCTTGTCCGGGGATTGTGACGTATCGCCCCGGCGGCGTGGCACGCAATGTCGCCGTGCTGCTCGGACGGGCCGGGGCACCCTGTCGCTTCGTTTCGGTGGTCGGTGACGACACTGCTGGACGCGAACTCCAGGCCGAGCTCGCCTCGGCTGGCATCGACATCTCGGCGATGGTGGTCGACGCCAAAGGCCGAACCGGTACCTATCTCGCCATCCACGACGAGGCCGGCGAACTCGTCTCGGCCATCTCCGACCTCGGCATTTACGATCATTTCGTGCTGCCGGCCGCCGCGCTCGATACCGGCAAGAAGCCGCTGGTGTTTGCCGACGCCAACCTTCCACCCAGCCAACTCGGTCGGCTGGGCGACGTCCATGGCGACAGGCTGGTGCTGGACGCCATTTCGCGCGCCAAGGCGCCGCGTCTCAAGCCGCTCGTCGGCTCTGGTGCGCTTTTCATCTGCAACCTGCCCTCGGCGGAGCTGCTGGTCGGCCATCCGGTCGGCCGACCGATCGAGGCGGCTGAACGGCTGGCAAAGGCCGGCGCTCGACAGGCGGTCATCACCGGCGGTTCAAAACCGCTGGCCATCCTCGAGGACGGGCACATCAGTGAGCTGACGCCGCGACCGGCCGTGGTGGTGGACGTCACCGGCGTTGGCGATGCCCAGACGGCCGGCCTCCTGCTGGCGTTGTCGGCGGGGGCACCGCTCGTTGCCGCCGTTGAAGTCGGCATGGCGGCGGCCCGGGCCGCACTTGCCACTGCCGGCGCCCTCAGCGAGCTGCCGATCGACGTGGTCATCGCGGCCATGGCCGCCGGAGAGAGGGCCGAGGCTTAGGGCGCGATTTCCGTCAGAGGGGTCCGCTACGTTGAAAAGAAAAGGCAATTCTCGTTTTTTTCGCGACAATGCGTCTTCCCTCTTTCGCAAACCCGTCGTCTCGTCGTATAGAACAAGGCTCGGAGATCCATCCCTCGCCGCCGACGCTGCGTGCCCGCTCCGTGGCCTTGTCGCGCGGCCACATTCGGAGGCATGATGGCATCCCTGCCACTCGTCTATTCGCCTGAAGTCGAAGCCGCGATCGTAGCCGGCAAGCCGGTCGTCGCGCTTGAATCCACCATTGTCACCCACGGCATGCCCTACCCGGACAATGTCGAGACGGCGCGCGCCGTCGAGGCGGAGATCCGCAGCCACGGAGCCGTGCCGGCCACTATCGCCGTGCTGGATGGCAAGATCCGCATCGGTCTCGATGCCGACACGCTCGACCGCCTCGGCACCATAACCGGCGTCATGAAGCTGTCGCGCGCCGATCTCGCCTTCGCGCTCGCCACAGGCCGGCCAGGCTCGACCACCGTCGCCGCCACCATGATCTGTGCCCGCCTCGCCGGCGTCGGCGTGTTCGCCACCGGCGGCATCGGCGGCGTGCACCAGGGTGCCGAGGAGAGCTTCGACATCTCCGCCGACCTCGAGGAACTCGGTCGCACGTCGGTCATCGTCGTTGCCGCCGGAGCCAAGGCCATCCTCGACCTGCCGAAAACGCTGGAAGTGCTGGAAACCAAGGGCGTGCCGGTGGTCGGCTATCGCACGGACGAGTTCCCTGCCTTCTGGTCGCGCGGCTCCGGCCTCAAGGCCCCTCTCCGGCTCGATTCGCCCGCTGAGATCGCTGCCTTCCAAAAGGCGCGCGAGACAATCGGCATCGACGGCGGCATGCTGATCGCCAACCCGGTGCCCGAGACCGACGAGATCCCGGCCGTCCGCATGCAGGGCTTCATCGCCGCGTCGCTGGCCTCGGCCAAGGCGGCCGGCATCTCCGCCAAGGAAGTGACGCCCTATCTGCTGGCCGACATGTTCGAGCGTACCGCCGGCTCGTCGCTCAAGACCAACATCGCGCTGGTCATGAACAACGCCCGTCTCGCCGCCGACATCGCCAAGGCGCTGAAGGCCTGATCTCCAATGCGCTTCGGGGCTGGTTCGCCCAGCCCCGAAGAAATCAGCCTCTTGCAGAAACTCAGCCGCGGATCATTCGGCCAGCGTTTCCTTCACCGTCGTCGCCAGCTGCTTCAGCGAGAAGGGCTTGGGCAGGAAGTTGAACTGCTCGTTCTCCGGCAGATTCTTCTTGAAGGCGTCCTCGGCATAGCCCGACACGAAGATGATCTTGAGATCGGGCTGCGTCTTGCGGAGTTCACGAAGCAGCGTCGGCCCGTCCATTTCCGGCATCACCACGTCGGACACCACAAGATCGACCTTGCCGCCGACCTCCGCCATCACCTCCAGCGCCTCGGCACCGGTCGACGCCTCATGGACGGTATAGCCGCGCGAAATCAGCGCACGAGCGGCAAAGGCGCGCACCGCCTCCTCATCCTCGACCAGCAGGATCGAAGCCGTGCCGGTGAGGTCGGCCATCGGCGTCGCCTCGACATTCTTCTTCGGCACCGCCTCGGCCGGCGCCTCGTGGCGCGGCAGGAAGATATGGAAGGTGGTGCCGACCCCCACTTCGGACACCGGATAGATGTAGCCGCCGGTCTGCTTGATGATGCCATAGACGGTGGAAAGACCGAGGCCGGTGCCTTTGCCCACTTCCTTGGTCGAGAAGAAGGGATCGAAGATCTTCTCCATAATCTCCGGCGTCATGCCCGAACCATTGTCCTCTACCTCGATATGGACATAGTCGGCGGCCGGCATGCCCTTGAAAGTAAAGGACCTGGCACAATCCGCCGCCGTGGCGTTGGAGGTGCGGATCTCCAACTTGCCGGCTTTGGTCATGGCGTCGCGGGCATTGACGGCGAGATTGATCACCACCTGCTCGAACTGGTTGAGGTCGGCCATCACCGGCCAGACGTCGCGGCCGTTATTGACCTTGAGCTGGACCTTTTCGCCCAGGAGTCGGCTGAGAAGGTTGGAAAGTTCGGCCAGCACGTCGGAAAGCACCAGCACCTGCGGCCTGAGGGTCTGACGGCGCGAGAAAGCCAGGAGCTGCCGGACGAGGCCGGCGGCGCGGTTGGCGTTCTGCTTGATGTTCATGATGTCCTGGAAGGACGGATCGGTCGGCCGATGGTTGTTGAGCAGGAGATCGGAGAAGCCGATGATGGCGGTGAGCACGTTGTTGAAGTCATGTGCGACGCCGCCGGCCAGCTGACCGACCGCCTGCATCTTCTGCCCTTGGGCAAACTGCGCTTCCAGCGCCCGCTGCTCGGTGGTCTCCAGCGCATAGACGATCGCCACCTCGCCGTCGCCCGCCCCCTCCTCGACGGTCGATACGTAGAAGCGGGCCGAACGATCCCCCTCGCCCGGCAGCGACACGTCGATACCCGAGATATTGCCCTGCCCGTTGACCGCCGACACGATCGCCTCGGAAATCGCCTTGCGGTCACGCTCGGCGACCACGTCGGCGAGGCGGCCGCGCGGCGCCGAAGCGTCCGGCTTGATGGAGGCGCCGAACAGACGCATGAACGGCGCATTGTTGCGGCCGATGCGTCCTTCCTTGTCGATGGAAGCGATGGCGGCCGGCGTGTTGTTGAAGAAGCGGGTGAAGCGCACTTCGGCGGCGCGCAGGGATTCCGACACGTCCTCGCCGGGCGAGCGGTTGAGCACCAGCGTGCGGCTGTCGCCGACCGAGCCATCGCTGCCCACCGGTACGCGGTGGATGATGCGGACCGGCAGGATCTGGCCGTTGCGCTTCATCATGTCGAGATCGACGATGCCGGTCTTCACTTCGCCCGAGGCGCCACGGATGCCGTCGAGCAGCGCCACGCCGTCACCGACCACGATTTCCTTGAGCTGCATGGCGCCGGCTTCGAACTCGGCGAGATCGTAGCCGAGCCAATCGGTCAGCGTGGCGTTCATGTAGACGACGCGGCCGAGCGCGTTGGCCGACAGGAAGCCGGCCGGCGCATGATCGAGGAAGTTCACCGCCCGCTGCAACGCCTGGAAACTGTTCTCCTGCTCGTCCCGGTCGCGGGTGATATCGGCCACCTGCCAGACATTGAGCGGCTGGGAGAGACCGTTGAGCGGCCGCACGCGGATGCGATACCAGCGGGCCGGTCCCTCGATGCGGCCGAGCGGATGGGCAACGCGCACTTCCTCGGTGGCCCGCCGCCCCTCCCGCGAGGCCTGAGCCAGGCGGAAGATGACGTCGGCCGTGTCGGGATCACCGGAAAACACCCGCTCGACGGTGCGGACGTCGACGGCCGTCTCGGCGCGGATCAGCCGGCCGTAGGTGGCGTTGGCATAGACGATGCGCCCGTCGCCGTCGGTGACGCAGACGCCATCGGTCATGGTGTCGAGGAAGCGCTTGGCGAGTTGCACCTGACCGTCATTGCGCGACGAGAGACGCACGAGGCCGATGGCGATGGCAAACAGCGAGAACACGCCGATCACCGCCAGGAGGCCGAGCAGGCCGAGCACATAGGGTTCGGCGGCGGCGCGGTCGAGCACGGCGAACACCGCGGCGGCGGCGACCAGCGCCAATGCCAATGCGATCACCAAGCCGACGTTGCCGCCGCGCTCGGAACGGTCGACGATCGGCGTTTCGACGGAAGGTGCCGACGGCTCGGTATCGTTCATGTTGCTCTTGCCCTGCCCGCCTGCCGGCGCCGCGCCCCAGGGGTCCGCGCGCCGGTTGGGAATCGTCTGTTCATGCCATGATCTTTAGCGATCGCCCATGACGAGGCAAACGCTGACTTGCGCCTTTTCGCCGATCTGAGCGGATGATACCAGCTTTTGCCGTCCGTCCGCGCCCCCCCTCGCCACCTTCAGGTCCGCCAGTTCGGCTTCTTCTTGAGATTCAGAACGTAGCCTACCACCTGCGCCACCGCCTTATAGTGCTGTTCCGGGATGGTCTCGTCCAGATCGACGCTGGCGTAGAGCGCCCGGGCCAGCGGCGGATTTTCGACAACCGGCACGTCGGAGTTCTTCGCCAGCTCACGGATGCGCAGCGCCACCTCGTCGACCCCCTTGGCAACGCAGATCGGTGCCGGCGTCGAATGGTCATACTTCAGCGCCACGGCATAATGGGTCGGGTTGGTGACGACCACCGTCGCGTCCGGCACCTTCTGCATCATGCGCTGCTTGGCCCGCTGCATACGCAGCTGCCGGATGCGCCCTTTGATATGCGGATCACCCTCGGTCTGCTTGTGCTCGTCCTTGACTTCCTGCAGCGACATGCGCTGACGCGTCATATAACGGAAGCGCGCCCAGAAATAGTCGATGGCGGCGATCAGGAACATCAGCGCCAGCATGAAGCCCAGCATGCGCATCGCCAGCGTTTTCGTGACGGTGAGCGTGCGCGCTATGTCGATGGTAACAAGCGCGTCGAGCCGGTCTCGTTCCGGCCACAGCACGGAGACCATCACCGTGCCGAGCATGGCGATCTTCAACAGCCCCTTGATGAAGTTGGCCAAACTCTCCGGCGAGAACATCCGCTTGAGGCCGGCCAGCGGCGACACCTTGTCGAGCCGGGGCTCCAGCGACTTCCACGAAAACACCATTCGATGCTGGGCAAGGCTGCCGGCAATGCCGCCGAGCGCCATCAGCACCAGCGGGAAAGCCAGCGCGAGCAGAAAACCACCCACCAGCGTGAAGTAGAGGCGACGGAGGCCGCCGCCGTCGACGGCGATCTCAGCGGCATGCTCGATCAGGCCGCGCAACGGCGCCAGCAGCACGCCGGTCACTCCCGAACCGGTCAGCCCGACCACGGCGGTCACGGCGACGAGCCCGAAGAAGGTGCTCACCTCCATGCTCTTGATGACGTCGCCCTGCTCGTGCGCTTGTTCGAGCTTTCGTTGGGTAGGTTCTTCTGTTTTGTCGCTGTCGTCGTCCGGACCGGCCATGGCTGCCTCAGCTGGGAATGAGGCGCATCAGACCGGTTTCCAGGAAGGACCGGTAGAGGCCGAGAATGGTGACGATCAGCGACGCCAGGATGGCGAGACCGATCAGGATGGTCAGCGGCATCGCCAGGAAATACACCTGGAACTGCGGCATCAGCTTCTGCAACACGCCGAGGCCTAGATTGTAGACCAGGGCGAATGCCATGAAGGGCGCGGCGATCTGCAGCGCCGTCTTGAAGGACTCGGCAATGGTCAGAATGGCGGCGTCCTTGAAGTCGGCGACCGGGATCATCTCACCGGGCGGGAACATGGTGTAGCTGCCGGCGATGCCGGCCAGCGCCACATGGTGCAGATCGGTCACGAAAATGACGGTCACGCCTGTCACCGACAGGAAGGACGAGATGATGGCCCCTTGCTGGCCCATGGTGGGATCGACGCTCTGGGCAAAGCCAAGGCCGATATCGGAGGCGATGGCCGTGCCGGCGGTCTGGATCACGCTCATCAACAGGCGCGCGGTGAGGCCGATGGCGACGCCGACGATCACCTCGGCGACCAGAGCGAAGATCAACCGGCTCATGTCGTTGGCAAGCCCGGTCGGCAGCTTGTTGGACAGAACGGGGTAGAAGACGGCGGTCAGCAGCAAGGCGAAGGTCAGCCGGACGCGCGCCGAGATCGTCTGCTCGCCGATGCCCGGCATCAGCATGCACAGCGCGCCGATACGGGCGAACAGCAGCAAAAACAACACCGTCACATCGGGGAGGATGCGGATAATCATCCCCGGACGATCATTTCGGAAATCGTCACCATGAAGCTGTTGAGCGAATCCGCCATGAAGGGCAGCGTCAGCAGCAGCACGATGAAGATGGAGAGGATCTTCGGAATGAAGGCCAGCGTCTGTTCCTGAATCTGCGTCAGCGCCTGGAATAGGGACACGACAAAACCAACCGCGAGACCGGTCAGCATCACCGGCGCCGCCACCTTGATGGTCACCCAGATGGCGGTCCGGGCCAGGTCGAGAACCTCAGCGCCACCCATTCCGTCCGCTCCGCACCCGCGCCGGCGTCAGATCGCCATGCGCATGATTTCCTCATAGGCCGAGATCACCTTGTCACGCACCGATACCATGGTATCGAGGGCAACCTCGGCTTCCGACACGGCGGTGACGACGTCGATGATGTCGCCCTTGCCGGACATATAGCTGGCCTGCTTGGCTTCCGAGGCATTGCCCTGATCGACCACCTGCTGCACCTGATCGCGCAGCATGGCGCCGAAGTCCGGCGATTTCGCTCCGGCAGCCAGGCCGGCCGACGCATCGGCAGCCTGCCCCGACTGGCCGCGATTCGCCAGCCTCGACATCGCGCCATACACATTGCTGGCGTTGAGCGCGGTGGTGGTGAGCGCCATGATGGTACGTCTCCTTGCAAGCGCGCTCAGCCGCGCAGGATGTCGATGGTCTTCTGCAGCATGCTGCGCGTCGACGAGACCACATTGAGATTGGCCTCGTAGGTCCGCTGCGCGCTCTGCATGTCGACCATCTCGATGAGCGGCGACACGTTGGGATATTTGACGTTGCCGCTGGCATCGGCCGCCGGGCTGTTCGGCTCGTATTTGGTCTCGAAGTCGGTGCGATCCGGCACCACCTTGCCGAGCCGCACCATTTCCGCCCCCAGTTCCTTGTCGAACTTCGAGGTCACCGTGGGGATTTGGCGGCGATAGGGATCGCCGCCCGATGTCGAGGCAACTGAATCGGCATTGGCGACGTTTTCGGCAATGATCCGCATGCGGCCGGTCTGCACCTTGAGGCCGGCGGAGGAGATCATCAGCGTCTTGAGAAAATCCATGGCCTCACCTCACTTCTTGCCGACGGCGGTTTTCAGAAGACCAAGGCTGCGCTGGTAGAGCGAAGTCACCGTCTGAAAATCCATCTGGTTACTGGTGACCTTCATCATCTGATCTTCGAGCGACACCGCGTTGCCATCGGGCGTCACGTCATAACCGCCGACCTTTTCGGGGCGGAATGGCGTGCCATTGCTGATCGCAGGCCCGGCGATGTGCATCGGATTGGTCAGCACGGTTGAAACACCGGCGTCGGCCTCGCCATCCACCGCCACGCGAAAGAAATCCGGTGCCTTGATGTCGCGCGCGGTGTAGCCAGGCGTCTCCGCATTAGCGACGTTTTCCGCGAGCACTTTTTGCCGCGTCTCGTGAAAACGAAGCTTGCCTTTGAGCGCCTGCAAAACCGGCAGATCGGTCATCGTCATTGAATAACTCACCGGAAATGGCGGCCAACCTGGCTGCCTGACACACCGCCTGGGGAGCGGCGCCCGAAAAGTCGCTGGCCCTCGACAAGGATTCGCAACCTGAAAACCATAGGCAATATTTGCCGACCGCGTAGTTAATGAATGGTTAACAATCCGTTGGTCCGCATGCCGAGAGGCTTGAAAAACGCCCAATTTGGCTGATAGCTGGGGAAAAGTACCAACTAGGTGTAGGGTTGCGCTCTGCAACAGCCGAATGCTGGAGAGTAACCGGGACAAACGAAACGATGAGAGCAACGACGGAAGAAGTTTCCGAATAATTTCCCATTTCGAGATAAACCGGCTATCGACTTGACGAACTGGCCCCTTCAATGAACGGGTCTTGAGTGGAAAATTGAGATGCAGGATTTGCTGGTAACTTGGTTTGGCGCCACAGGCGCCACCGTTGTGCGCTACGTCGTAGCCCTCGCGGTCGTGATCGGGCTGCTGCTGCTGCTCCGCTGGGTTCTTCGGAACTATGCGACCGGCGGTCAGCTGTCGATCGGCCGAAGCCGCCAGAACCACCGGCTGACCATCGTCGAACAGATCGCCCTGGACCAGCGCCGGCGGCTCCTGCTCGTCCGACGCGACGGTGTCGAGCACCTGATTCTGGTGGGCGGCGGCAACGACCTCGTGGTCGAGCCGACCATTATCCGCGGCGTGCCGGTCGGCAGCCTGGGACGGGCATCCCGTCCGGCGGCGCCTTCCTCGCCGGCCACTGCCGAGGAAGCCGACCACCCCGCCGTTGATACGCCGGCCGTGGCTGCGCCAGCCTTCGTCCCGGTTGTCGAGCCTTCCGTTTCGAGTCGACCTGCACCGCAACAGCGGCCGGCATCGAATGTTGAGCCCGTCCGCGCCGCGTTTCCCTCCCATGTCGCCGGCGAGCATCCCAAGGCGACATCAATTCAGGCACGGCTCAACCGCGTCCCTCCCCGGACGCCGGACGCAGCCCGCAGCGCGGCAGCTTCGCCCTATATTCCACCAGAGGCTCACCGCGTCGAGCCGACGGTGTCTGCCATTTCGCCAATCGTCTCTGACAAATCGGTGAACGAGAAGCCGACGCACGAAGCGCCGCAGGCTGAGCGCAGGATTGCCGAGTCGCCGCGCAATATACCGACCAGTGAGCCGGCCCCGGCCACCGACGAAGGCCCCGGGTTCGACGATCTCGCCCGCCAGCTCGACGAAGCGCTGAAGAGCGAAATCGAGGAAATGAAGATCGAGGCCGCAGCTCCCAAGGTCGAGCCGCCCGCCCCCGTCACGCCGGAGCCCGCGCCAAAGCCCGAACCGCCGAAGCCGGCCCAGTCGGCCGCTTCCGCCTGGCTCCGGCCCCGCGCCGCCCAGCCACCCCGGACGATCGTGCCGCGCGAGCCTGTCGTCCCGCGTGAGTCGGTTGTCCCGCGTGAGCCCGTAACGCCGCGTGAGCCGGCTGTGCCGGTTGCCCAGCAGCGGTCGCCGGTACGGCCACCCGTCGTGGTCGAGCCTCGGGCGGTTGAGCCGCCCGCGGAAGCGGTTGCCGCCCCCGAACCGGTGGTGACGCCTCGCCAGTCCGCCAAACCGGCCGAGACGCCGGAGGACGAGGCACAGAACAGCGCCGACTTCTCCTCTTTGGAAAATGAGATGGCTCGCCTGCTCGACGAGCTGGCCGGCGATTCCAAGGGAAAACGCTGACCGCTTCTTCGCTTTAACCCGCTGTCGCCTTGAGCCATCCGCCGGCCGGGGCGACAGTGTCGCGAGAAGCTGGATGATTCGCATCCGGCCACGGCCGGGTGCGGTGAGCGCCGGCCTTCTCGGATGGGCGCGATGGCGGCGGACGACGGCAGAACCGACGAGAACAAAACTCCGGCGCAAAGCCGTCGCAGTGGTTTCGTGCGGACGCTGGTTGCCCTCTTTTGCCCCCTCATACTCGGCCTTCTCTGGCTCGGCCTGTCCGCCGGGCTTGCCCTTGCCCAGGATGTCAGCATCTCGCTCGGCCAGGGATCGACGCTGACCGAGCGGGCTGTCCAGCTTGTCGGCCTTCTCACCGTTCTCAGCCTCGCCCCGTCGATCGTCGTGATGATGACGTCGTTCACGCGCATCGTCGTCGTGCTGTCGCTTTTGAGGTCGGCCATCGGTCTGCAGTCGGCGCCGCCCAATGCGGTGATGATTTCCCTCGCTCTGTTTCTCACCGCCTTCATCATGGCGCCGACCTTTCAGGACGCCTATACCAACGGCATCGAACCGGTGGTCAACAACCAGATCCAGCTGACCGAGGGCTTTGCTCGCACCATGCAGCCGATGCGCGCCTTCATGCTGGCGCATGCGCGCGAAACCGATCTACGCCTGTTCATCGATCTCGCGAACCTGCCGCAGCCCGAGAGCCAGGCCGATCTCGAAACCCGCATCATCATCCCGGCCTTCATGATTTCCGAGCTGCGCCGCGCCTTCGAAATCGGCTTCCTGATCTACCTGCCCTTCCTGATCATCGACATGGTGGTGTCGTCGATCCTGATGGCCATGGGCATGATGATGCTGCCGCCACAGGTGGTGTCGCTGCCATTCAAGCTGATCTTCTTCGTGCTGGTGGACGGCTGGGCGTTGCTCGCCGGCAGCTTGGTGCGAAGCTACGCCAGCTGAGGCAGAGGCCTACCCAATCAGATCAACCGTTGAAGCCAGAGAGTCCCGTAACCGGGGCCTCAGCCGGCGCTGATGGTGCCGCCGGCGTCGGCCGACGCATTGGGCACGCCAGGCTTCGGCGCGACGGCGCCCTCCGCGGGGGCAACCATATCCGGCTTGTTGCCGGTTTCGACATCCAGGTAGCGCTTGCGATAGTCGGCCAGGAAGCTCTTCATGGTGTCGGCATTGGCGATCGATTTGACGATGCTCTGGAAGTCGCTGCCGCTCGCCACGATCGGGCCGGTCACGGCGTCGAAAGCCGAGCCATTGGCGGACGGCGCCATCTTCTCGGTGTATTTGGAACGGAGGCGGTCGACGCTCATGCGATCGCCAGCCAGCGTATAGGCGATGCCCGCCTTGAGCACGGCCAGTTGTTCGCTGTCGCTGAGCGGCAGCGCGTCGGTCCAGCGACCTCCGAGCATCCGCTCATAGGCCGTTCCGGCGTCGGCGTAACGATCGGCCGACCAAAGGATGTCCGCCCTGAGACGGCCGATCTCCACGCCATCGAGCGGCTGCAACACCTCGAGCGCACCGTCGGGATTGCCGGATTCGGCCATCGCCTTGGCTTCCACGGTCCGCCGCTGCCGTTCGATGGCCACCGGCAATGAAGCCTGCCGGGTCGTCGACAGCGTGAACAGCGCCTTGTCCGGCCGGTGATCGAGGAGATAGACCAACGCGAGGTCGGCGGCCACCTGGGCACGCGCCGCGCCGCGCAGCCGGTTCTTTACCTGGTAATCCAGCAGCGACGCTGCCTGAGGCAGGAGGTCGACGTCGACAAGGCGATCGGCGAGCTTGCGCACCATGGCATCGCCACGGCGGCCGCTCGGCGTCAGTTCACGATAGTCGTAGTAGAGTGACAGGGCCTGTACCGGGCTGAGATCGGAACTCTTCTTATCGAGGAAGACTTGCGAAAAGGCCGTCTGCATTTCGTCAGTCATCTGCCGTGACGTGGGGGAATTCGGATTGACCTGTTCGGCAACGCGCATCACCTCGAAAGCGCGCCGATAGTTGCCGTGCTCGACCGAATATTGGCCGAGCAGACGCAGCGTCTTGAGTTCCAGTTCATCGCCGCGCCAAGTCACGGCCAGTTGCTCCAGCCGATCGATTCCTTGGTCGAGGGTGATGAGCCCCTCGCGCCGCTGCAGTTGCACTAGGCGGTAGGTGGCTTCGGCGGCCACCGGGCCCTGATCCTCGCGCACGATATTGGACAGAAGCGCCACGGCGTCCATGGCGTGGCCGGCGGCATCGCGTGCCAAGGCATTGAGAAGATCGAGCCGAGCGCGCTCGTTGGGGCTGAGGCCGCTGGGATCGAGCCTTGCCAGCAGATCGCGCGCGGTCGTGTAATCCTTGAGATCGATGGCCGAAGCGATGTGGCTCAGCGCATAGCGCCGCTGAATGACGGCGGGGAAACTGCCGATCACCGAATCGCCCTTGGCAAACTCGGCCACCGCGTCCTCATGCCGTCCGAGATCGCTGAGGGCCATGGCCTTCCACACCGAGGCATCGGCGCTGTCGTCGAAATCGCGCCGATCCAGGAACTTCAGCGTTTGTTCCGGCCGGTAGGTGAAATACTCGCCGCCCGCCCTCAGAGCGGCCATGCGGCCCGCGGCGGTCTCCTCCGGGGCCAGCTTGCCGACGAGATCTAGGATGCCGGTGGTCTCGGGTCCAAGTCCCTCGGCCAGCGCCAGGGTCGCCGCCTTGTACCAGAGATTGACGCGTTCGGGCATGTCGCGCGCCTGGGTGATTGCGGTCATCAGCTTTTGGCGGGCGTCCCGATAGCCTGCCGTATCGGCATTACGGGCATCCGCGAAATCGATGACCGCCTGCTTGCGCGCCATCGACGAGCCGAGCGCGGCCGGCAGATCGAACAGCGTCGCCTTCTTCTGCTCGGCAAGCGTCGACACGGCGAGCCCCCCGGGCCGGCTGACCGACACAAGGATACCATCGGAGGTTACTTGGAGGTCGTCGACCTTCGGCAACAAGGCAAGACCATGGATCGAAGCAAGCGCGTCGAGCTCGGCAAAGGCATGCGGCTTGACGAGGCCGCGCGCCTGTCCCTTGCCGGTTACCACGATGACGTCGTCTTCGCTGCGCGGATCGGTCAGCTTGTGGATGCGGGAGATCGGTCCGAAGGGAATGTCGAGCGACTTGGATCCGTCCGGATGAACCTGCCGACCGATCGACAGCGGCCGGGTCGGGTCTGTGACCATCTCGCCGATCGTCACCACCCACTTGGGACCATCCGGGCTCATCGTCGAGACATAGCGATCGATCATCTCGATGCGAATGAGTTGCGCGCCATCGATCGTCGTCGGCTCGATGCTCCTGGCGAAGCCGACGAAGGCATCCTGCAGCGTGGCCGCATCGATCGGCGCGGTGTCATCGAAAACCATCCAGAGCGTATTGTCGCGCATGAACAGAGCCGCGCCAACTTCCTTCTTGTAGGGGAAGGTGATGTGGACGGCCTGGCCGACACGCTCGGACTCGACGCGAATGACGCCATCGACCAGCGTCCGCGCCACGGCGTTTTCCGGCAATTCGGCGACATCGGGCCGCGGCGTGACCGCCGTCGAAACGATTTCCGGTCGCGTCGGCGCAGCTTCGCCCACATGCTCCGGTTGGGCGCTCGGCTGTTGGCCAGCGGCGCCGGCGTCGGCCACGGGCACGGGCACGGCCGGATCGACTGCGGCAACCTGTGGGGCAACCGGTGTAGCAGGATGGGGCGCCACCTCGCCGGTCGCCGGCGCGGCAATCTGGGAGGTGCCCGGCGCCGCGTGATCAGCCGTGGCCGTCGCAACCTGCGGCGCATTGCCATCGGCCGGCACGACAGCCGCGCTGGCGGGCGTTGGCATGGCATGGTCGACGGGCGCGGTCTTGTCGGCGGCCGACGGCTGGGCCGCGCTCGGTGCAGGCGCATCGTGACCGCCAGCGCTCACCGCCTGCGTCGCACCGGCGGGAACGGCCGGCAGCGGCGAGACGGCCGCTTGCAGCGCCCGATCCAGTGGCGTCATGGCAGCCGGGTTGTCGCTGCCCCGCACATCGACCACGTAACCATCGCCATCCTTGTAGGCGCGAACGTCCGCCACGCTATCGACCAACACATGGACGACAAGACCTTGGTCGCCCTGCTCCGCCGTGATGTCGTTGACGAAGGGCGGCGGGTTGGTGCGGATCGCCGTCAGCTCCGGAGTTGCCATCCGATTGAAGCGCAGGTCGACGCCGAGATCTGTGCGTCGGAAGTCAACGTCGAAGGGGACGTTCCACTTGAAAGTCAGGCGACTGAAGGTTGGGGCGCGCGCGGCGGAGACATCGATCCGGATCGGCTTTTCGGTTTCGGCGATCATGCGTTGCGCCGCCGCCGCCGCCTTGGCCATTTCATCGGCCTTCTTGGCGAGAGCGGTGACGACCTCGTCGGGCAGTCGCGGCGGCTCGCCTTTCCATGTCCCCGGCAAGAAGTCGATGAAGAGCTGCGGCCCAGCCTCCATCACATTGACCTTGACCGAACGGGCCAGTGCCATGCGGACGCCGAGACCATCCGGATCGGTGCGCACGATCAGCACATAGTTGGCAAGCCGGGTCACCGCCGCCTCGGCATCGAGGCTGACCGGCTGATCGAACTGGATGACCAGCACGCCGCTGTCCGAGGTCACCTTGTGCGGCGGCAAGAGGTTGAGGTTCGGAAAGGTCAGGACCATGCGGCCGAAATCGGGACCGGACCGAAACTCGACGGTCACGGGCTCTGGAGGCTGCTGAGCCTGCACCGGGCTGGACGCGCCAGTCGCTGCAAGACACAGCGTCGCAACGACGGCCAAGAGATGGACCGACGATCGAATACGCAACGCCGCCTTACGCACCAACCGGGTAAAACGCATGAACACACCCCGATGACGCCGGAACGTGCCGGCGCATCAAAAGCCTAGGGGACATGCGCTTAATTTGCGGTTACTTCCGCATGATAAATAACCGGATTTCCAGGGAAATACCGCGCCGTCAAGCGCCGATCACTGCCCGGACGCCGCCGGCATGATCTGCGGTAATTGCGATGCGTCGGCCGGCGCGCCCCCGCCATTGTCCGGCAGAGGTCCAAGCGCAGGGGCCATCTGTTCAACCTGGACAACAACGCGCTTCTGCGCCTGCTGCGCGCCAACCATCAGGCCGGTGATGCGGCTTGCCTTGTCCGGATCCATGGCAGCCATGATGGGTGACAGCTTGCGCGGGTTCATATGGCCGGCAAGTTCGAGCAGCGTACCGGTATCGAGCTTGTCGAACACGGCGGCGGCGGCCTTTGGCTTCATGCCCTCATAGAGCGACACCAGGGAGGCCAACTGCTCGTTCATCGCCGGCGCCGCCCCGGCGGGAGGCGGTGTCGCAGGTGCCGCCGCCGGTGGAGCCGATGCGGGCTTCGAAGCGGGCGCCGATGTTGGCGTCGACGCGGGAGCGGCTGCGGCCGGGGATGGGGCACCGCCGCTTACGCCAAGTTGGGACTCGATGGATTGCAGCTGCCCCACCCGTTCATTGAGGCGTTTCTCGGCCGCTTCGAGCAGCTTGGCACGCAGATCGAGATCCTGCGCCCGCTTGTCGAGTTCGTCCCGCCGCAGGGCAAGACCTTCCAGAATGGCCCGCTCAGACGACCCGATCGGCGGTGAATACTCCTTCGGCCTTTCGGTATAGACCTCGGTCTTCGCCTTGGCGCCATGTCCGCTCTCGGCGGACTTGGCATTGGAGTCGGAGGCAGGAGCGGCGCCCTCTGCAGGCTTGCCATCCGCCGGCGCGGCACCATGGGTGGCATCCGCCGCCGGCGCGGCATCGCCGACCGGCTTGGCATCGGCAGGACCAGCACCATGGGCAGCATCGGCCGCCGGGGGGGCTTCTCCCACCGATTTCGCATCGGTCGGCTTCCCATCGGCAGGTTTCACGTCGGCTGGCGCCGCTTCGTGAGAGGCGCCATTGGCCGGCGCGGCGGCATTCCCACCCTCGGCAGGTGCCCCGTGAGCAGCCTCCGCCTTATCCTGCTTCGCTTTCAGCTTCTTGTACTCGTCGGCGAGGTCGATGGGCGCCGTCAGGCGGTCGATCGTCGACGTGTCGGGCCCAGCGGCCGGCGGGGCCGCCGCCTCGCCGTGACCTGCCGCCTCGCTGCCCGACGCAACCGCCAGCCGCGGCCCCACCGCGAACGGCTCCACTCCCATCACGAAGCCGAGCACCTTCACGGCGAGCAACGCCGAAACGGCGATCAGCACCAGCGGGAGCAGGCGGATCCTTTTCACGCAGCGGCCTCCCGCTTGCCACGCCTGAGCGCCGACAGGCGTTCCGCTGCCGCCTCGGCCGCCGCCTTGAGATTGCGTGCCGAGCTCTCGCGCGCCATTGGCTCCGGTTCGACATCCGTCATCGGCGTAACCGCGCTGCTGCGCGCCGCGCCGACGATGGCGCCGATGCGCTTGACGATCTCATTGCCGGAGGAAAGCCGCAGATCGAGATCACCGAGCAACGTCTCGGCGGCCAGCATGCGGCCACCCAGCGCTCGCTCGCATTCGGAAGCCGTCGCCTTGAGGCCCAGGATCGCCCGCTCGGCGATCTCGGTGGCGGTGATCAGCTCGGAAATGGTCGCGCGCAAGATCTCTTCGTCAGCCCTGAGCCGCGTCAGGCGGCGGTTGAGAATGGCGCAATAGACGATGGTGAGCGCAAGAAGGATGGCAACGACGATCTCGATCGCCACGCCGAGATTGAGGCCGGAGGTCATGTGTTCTGCATCTCCTTCTGAACCGCGCGCTCGAAAGCCGCCAGCGTCATACGCGGCCGCTTCAGGTTCCTGTTGATCTTCACCGATACCTTGTCGCCGAGCCGGCCGATGTTGCCGGAGCTAATGTGAACGTCGCCGCATTTGATGGCCACCGGGTCATTGGGCGATACGCCGAACAGCAAGGTCTGCCCCACTTCGAGGTCCATCACCATGGAAAGCGGCAGTTCTTGCTCGACCAGTACGGCATCGACCTCGATGTCGGCATTATAGATCTCGGTGGCGAGATGACCTTCCCAGATATTGTCGCGGCCAAACTTCTCGCCCATGATCATCTGCAACAGAAGATTGCGGATGGGCTCGATGGTGGCATAGGGCAGCAGCATTTCGACGATGCCGCCGCGATCTTCCATGTCGACGCGGAATTGGATCAGAATACAGGCGTTGGCCGGCCGCGAGATCGGCGCGAAGCGCGGATTGGTCTCGAGGCGCTCCAGCGTGAAATTGATCTGGGTGAGTGGCGCGAAGGCCTTCTCGCAGTCGGCGAGCAGCAGATCGATCATCCGCCGCACCAGGTTCATCTCGATGGTCGTATAGGGCCGACCTTCGACACGGATCGCCGAGGTCCCGCGACCGCCGCCGAGCAGCACGTCGATGATCGAGTAGATCAGCGAACTGTCGACCGTCATCAGGCCGTAGTTGTCCCACTGCTCGGCCTTGACCACCGCCAGAATGGCCGGCAGCGGAATGGAGTTGAGGTAATCGCCGAAGCGCACCGACGAGATGCCGTCGAGCGATACTTCGACGTTGTCGGAGGTGAAGTTTCTGAGCGTCGTCGTCGTCTCGCGCACGAAGCGGTCGAAGACGATTTCTAGCATCGGCAGGCGCTCATAAGAGACCAGTGCCGAGTTGACCAGCGAGCGAATGCCGCTCTGATCGGTGGAGACGTGATCCTCGACGTTGAAGCCGAGGAGATTGTCGATTTCTTCCTGATTGAGCACGCGATCGGCGCCACGGCTCGAGGCGTCGAGTTCGGAGTCGTTGTCATCGATCATCGCCGCCCATTGGGCGGCCACCGCGTCGGCGTTCTCGACGCCCTGCTCTTCGAGCGCGGCGCCCCATTCGGCGGCGAGATCGTCCATATCCTCGCCACTGTCGGCCCGCTGCTCGGCCAATGCAGCGCCCCAGTCCGCCGAGAGATCGTCGTCGTTGCCAGGCATGCTCGACATCCTTATTGCACGATGACGTTCTTGAAGAGCACGTCGTCGACACGGGCTGGATAGACCGCGATGTTGACGCGTCGCTGCAGCTCTTCCTTCAGGCGAAACAAACCGGCCGAGCCCTGCAGATCGGATGCCCTGAGTTCGCGCATGTAGGTTTGGAAGGCATCGAGCACGCGCGGCAGATTGGGCTTGATAACCTCCAGCATCTTCTCGTCGCTGACCTCGAGGGCGATCTCCATCTTGACAAAGGTCGGCCTCTCGTCGGCGGTGGACAGGTTGAGGATCATCATCGGCAGATCGTAATAGTAGGCGTGCGGCTGAGACGCCGCCTCGACGGCCGCGACATCGCTGACGGCCGGCGTCGCCGGTGTACCGCCGGTCAGGAAGAAGGCCGCGCCACCACCGACCAGCACCACCGCCGCGGCCGCGCCGCCGATGATGATCAGTTTCTTCTTCGAGGAGGAACCACCAGCCTCGCCATCTTCCTGTTCGCTATCTGCTTTCGGGGTCTTGGCCATGGCCTCTGGCGCCTGCTCCGGAATCGGGGGAAGCCAAGCGCCTCCACCAGAAAGCTATGGGTCGGCCCCTCATCACCAACAACGATTCTTTGCCGGAGCCCACAGCCCTTTCACTGACGGTCAGGATAGTTAACGATTGGTTGATAATTGGTTAACGCCCCGGCAAATGTTGCCGCTCATAGCTGCCGACCGGCAAGAAGCGCCGAGCTCCATTGGCCGGGAGTATCCGGTAATACATTGATTTTTAATAAAAAATTAGTTGGCACGTTCCCTGCGATAGATGTTTCGGGCAGCGACGCTGGGGAGCGTGACGCCGTCCGATTAGGACTTGGGAACAATTTGCCATGCAGAATGCAACTCTGGTGGCGCTGTCGGGACAGGTTGCGCTGAGGCGCAAGCTGGACGTCATCGCCAACAACGTCGCCAACATGGACACCGCCGGCTTCAAGCGCGTTTCGCTCGACTTCGAGGAAACGACAATGCCGAAGGCGTCGGCGACGCTTTTCCAACGCCGCGACCGCGACAACAACTTCGTCCGTGAACTGGCCACCGTGCACGACTTCTCGGCCGGATCGGTCGAGATGACCGGCAACGATCTCGACGTGGCGATCGAGGGTGAGAACGGCTTCTTCGTGGTCAATACGCCAGCCGGCGAGCGCTACACCCGCGCCGGCGACTTCGCCATCGACAACACCGGTCGTCTCGTGACCTCCGACGGCAAGCCGGTGCTCGGCGATGGCGGCGAAATCGTCTTTGGATCCGAGGAAACCAACATCTCCTTCGCCCACGACGGGACGATTTCCTCCAGCGCCGGCCTGAAGGGCAAGCTTCGCATCGCCGACTTCCCCGACACCAGTGTGCTCGCCAAGCAGGGCGACAACCTCTATTCGGCCAGCGCCGCGCCGCGGGTGCCCACCTACGTCCGCGTCCGCCAGGGTGCCCTCGAGAAATCCAACGTCTCGGGCGTCCAGGAACTCACCGCCATGATGGACGTCCAGCGCGCCTATGAGCGCATCACCAACATGGTCAAGCAGCAGAACGACCTCAGCGCCAAGGCCGTCGACCGCCTCGGCTCCGTCAACGCCTAATCCGGGAGCGACCGAACATGAAAGCTCTAACCATCGCCGCCACCGGCATGAAGGCCCAGGAGACCAACGTCTCCGTCATCTCCAACAACATCGCCAACATGCGCACGACCGGCTACAAGAGCCAGCGCGCCAATTTCCAGGATCTGCTCTACCAGACGCTGCGCCGTCAAGGCTCCACCACGTCGGATGCCGGAACGCAGGTGCCGGCCGGCGTGCAGCTCGGCTCTGGTGTTCGCGTTGTCGCCACCCCGCGCAACATGACGCAAGGCGATCCGGAATCCACCGGCAACGACAAGGATATCGCCATCCGCGGCGAGGGCTTCTTCCAGATCACCCTGCCCGACGGCCGCACCGCCTACACCCGCGACGGCGCCTTCGAGCTGGACTCCACCGGCACGCTGGTGACCGCCGACGGCTACACCGTGCAGCCTGCCATCATCGTGCCGAACAACGCCAGCGACCTCACCATCTCCAATACCGGCCAGGTACAGGCCAAGATCGGCAACGCGACCACTGCGACGGTGCTCGGCCAGATCGAGCTCGCCCGCTTCGTCAACAAGAACGGCCTTGAGCCGATGGGCGACAACCTGTTCCTCGAGACGGCGTCAAGCGGCACCGCCCAGACGGGCAACCCCGGCGATGCCGGCTACGGCACGTTGCTGCAGAACTATCTCGAGTCCTCCAACGTCGAGTCGGTCAACGAGCTGTCGTCGCTGATCTCGGCGCAGCGCGCCTACGAGATGAACTCTCGCATCATCACGGCCGCCGACGAGATGTCCCAGACGACCGCCAGCCTCGGCAAGTGAGCACCGTCATGATGCGCGCCCTCCTCTTCCGGATCGTCCTCGCCGCGGCACTCGCCAGTCTGGCGGCCGGCTTCATCGCCACCCATCAGGCATCCGCGGCCGAACTCAGACAGCGCGTCGAGATCGACGGCACCATCGTCACGCTCGGCGACCTGTTCGAGGGCGCCGGCGCTCTTGCGGATCGCGCCGTCTTCAGAGCCCCGGAACTCGGCGTCACCGGCGCCTTGCCGACCGCCGTCGCGGTCAAGGCCGCAGTCGCCGCCGGCCTCAGCGTTGACCGCCTGCCGACCTTCGCCAGCGTCACCGTCGTTCGTCGCGCCGTCACGGTCGATGCAGCGGCCATCAAGGCCCTTGTTGTCGACGCCGCCGCCACCCGCATGGGCGTTGCGGTCGACAACATCGACATCACCCTCGACGGAACCCCTTCGCCGGTCGCCGCTTCGGCCACCGCCGCCACACCGGCCATCCTGTCCGACTTCGTCCTTCAGCCGGAATCCGGTCGCTTCAACGCCACCATCGCCATCGACCGCGGCGGTGACCAACAGACGCTGGCGATTGCCGGCCGCGCGCTGGAGACCATGACCGTACCGGTGTTGAACCGGCCGATCAACCGCCGCGACGTCATCCATGCTTCCGATGTCACGACTGTCCGCATCGACAAGCGGCGCGTGCCCGGCTCGGCGGTCATCGACACCAACGATCTCGTCGACATGGCGGCCAAACACCCCCTCCGCGCTGGTGAAGTCATCGCAACCGCCGATATTGAACCGCCCCGCGTCATCCTGCGTGGCGATCTCGTCACGCTGCAATACTCACGCCCCGGCCTGACGCTCAGCGCCCGAGGTCGCGCCCTCGGCGACGGCGCCAAGGGCGACCTCGTCTCCGTGCTGAACGAACAGTCCAAGCGGACCATCCAGGGCGTGGTCACCGGTGCCGGTACTGTCGAAGTCACCGCGTCGAGCGGACCATCCGTCCTCAAGACGGCGATGAACTGAGGAACCCGAAATGCGCTTGTCCACCCTCCTCTCCATCGCCTTCCTCGGCATCGGGCTCTCCGCCTGCGGCAGCACCATGGACCGCCTGTCGCAGGTTGGGCAGACACCCAAGCTGTCGGCCATCGAGAACCCTACCGCTCAAGCCGGCTACAAGCCGGTGCAGATGCCGATGCCCAGCGTGCAGCCCATCGCCTATAGTCCCAACTCGCTTTGGCAGTCCGGCTCACGCACCTTCTTCAAGGATCAGCGCGCCCGCAACATCGGCGACATTCTCACCGTCAAGGTGAAAATCTCGGACAAGGCGGCCTTCGACAACTCGTCGGAAAGGACGCGCAAATCGAGTGATTCGACCGGCGTCGGTGGCGCGCTCGGCACGGCCATCGATACCATCGCCCTACCTGGCGGCATGGCGGCCAGCGACCTCGCCTCGACCGATGGCGCTTCCTCCTACAAGGGCACGGGGACGATCGACCGATCGGAAAGTCTGTCGACCAACGTCGCCGCTGTCGTGACGCAGTTGCTGCCCAACGGCAACCTGGTCATCGAGGGACGGCAGGAAGTGCGCGTCAATTACGAGATCCGCGAGTTGGTGGTGGCCGGCGTCGTCCGTCCCGAGGACATCGCCGCCGACAACACCATCGAGAGCACCAAGATCGCCGAAGCCCGAATCTCCTACGGCGGCCGCGGTCAGATTTCCGACGTGCAGCAGCCGCGCACCGGCCAGCAAGTGCTCGATATCCTCCTGCCGTTCTGATCGGCACCGAGATCGGCTCGCGCTCCCCAAGCATCCCAAGCGAGCCGTATCGCCCAAGGGCCGCTCCCCAATTGGCCCCAGGCGATCCGCCGGCCCCTTCCCCAAGTCCAGGCCGGTTTTCCCAGAGCGGCGCGACCTCCCCCTTCCCAAGTCATCCCGGGAGGTCGCGCCCAGACGGGATCCCCCACCAGAATGCACCGACGTCAGTTCCGAGAGATCGGGCAACAAAAAAGGGGCGCCCTAGGAGCGCCCCTTTTTTGTTGGTTGTCCGGCAACGCTGACTCAATCACTCGTCGCGATAGACCTTCTCGCGCCGCTCGTGCCGCTCCTGCGCCTCGATCGACAACGTGGCGATCGGACGAGCGTCGAGGCGCTTCAATGAGATCGGCTCGCCGGTCTCCTCGCAATAGCCGTAGGAGCCATCCTCGATCCGCTTGATGGCCGCCTCGATTTTGGAGATCAGCTTGCGCTGGCGGTCACGCGCCCGAAGCTCGATGGAGCGGTCGGTTTCCGACGACGCCCGGTCGGCGATGTCGGGAAGATTGGTGTTCTCGTTCTGGAGATTTACGAGGGTCTCCTTGCTCTCACGCAGGATATCCTCTTTCCACTGAAGCAGCTTGCGCCGGAAGTATTCGCGCTGGCGATCATTCATGAACGGCTCGTCGTCGGACGGCCGGTAGTCATCCGCTAGCTCAATCGACATCGACGGTCCTCACATACCACGAAGGCGGGCGGAATATAGCTATCCGTCCCTCGCCCCACAACGGCAAATGCAAGAAAATCACCAAACCTTGTAGGGCCGGCGTTTATCAATACATATCAATCGATTAAGCCGTGTTCCGCCGCTCCATCCGCGGATGAAGGCCTCAACCGCGGAAGTAGCCGAGCTTGGCAAGCTCCACTTCGGCCCTCAGCGCGATGTCCTCCATAAGCCCATCGAGCCGCGGATCGCCGGTTGGCTCCGTCTCGTCAAGCAGGCTGAGAATGCGGCCAATTGCCTCGCCCGACATCTGTCCCGACAACAGGCCGATACGGATCTCGTCGAGCCGATCCAACAGGTCGCGCCCCCGCTTGACCGCCTTGCGCTTCTTGCGCGGCGCGTCGGCGTCGACCGCCTGCAGGGCCATCAACGCATCGAGTCCGGTGAGCGCGTGAGTGGCCGAGGCAGTGGTGGTTTTCGGCGCGCTGCCCTCGCCCTCGGACGGCAGCGTGAAGCCTGTTCCGTCGGTTCGCTTGGTCGATGATCCCGAGGAAACGCCCCCGAGGCGGTTCGGACCCTGAATGCGCATCTCTCGTTCCCTGAAGCTGACCCGGCAGTTTCGACTGGGCAAGGTTACCGCTTCCCCGCCCACCCGGCAAGAAATGCCGCCCACAAAGCGCAAGTGTTGATGGCGCCTTTGAAGGCTATCCGAATAACTATCCAGATTCAATAACTTACAAATACGCCTCCTGCACCTCGGCTTGGCATGCCGATTGCGAAACCGTTGGTGGGAAGCCGTGTCGGGAAACACGGGGATGATGACAATGCGGACTAGGATTCTCGGCGCTCTGGGCGCCCTCTTGCTTATCCTGATGGGCGGCGAAGCGGCGATGGCTGCCTCGCGCATCAAGGATATTGTCAACGTCGAGGGCGTTCGCGAGAACCAGCTCATCGGCTACGGACTTGTTGTCGGCCTGCAAGGCACCGGCGACAGCCTCAACAATTCGCCATTCACCAAGCAGAGCCTGCAGGCGATGCTCGAACGGCTCGGCGTCAACGTGCGCGATGCCACCATGCGCACCGCCAACACGGCCGCCGTCATGGTGACCGCCAAGCTGCCGGCTTTTGCCGCTCAGGGCACGGCCATTGACGTGTCGGTCAGCGCGCTAGGCGACGCCAAGAACCTTCAAGGCGGTCAGCTTCTGGTAACGCCGCTGATGGGCGCCGACGGCGAAGTCTACGCTATCGGCCAGGGGGCGATCGCCGTCGGCGGCTTCGACATCCAGGGCGAAGCGGCCAAGATTTCCCGCGGCGTGCCGACGCAGGGCCGGATCAGCAACGGCGCCGTCATCGAACGCGAGTTGCAATTCAAGCTGACCGACCTCAGCTCGGTCCGCCTGTCGCTGCGCAATCCCGATTTCACCACGTCGCGCCGTATCGCCCTCGCCATCAACGATCTCTACGGCTCGCCGGTGGCTGAGCCGACCGACCCCGCGACCGTCCGTCTGTCGATGCCTCCGAAATTCCGCGGCAATATCGTCGACCTCTTGACCGACGTCGAGCAGTTGATCGTCGAACCGGACCTGCCGGCCAAGGTGGTGGTCGACGAGGCCACCGGCATCATCGTCATGGGCCAGGAAGTGCGTGTGTCGACGGTGGCCGTCGCCCAGGGCAACCTGACGGTGATGATCACCGAAAGCCCGCAGGTGTCGCAGCCACAACCATTTGCCAACGGTCAGACCGTGGTGACGCCGCAGACGCAGATCCAGGTGGCCGACGGCAAGGAACACCAGCTCGCCGTCGTCCGCTCGGGCGTGACGCTGCAGGAACTGGTCGACGGCCTCAATGCCCTCGGCCTCGGCCCGCGCGATCTCATCTCCATTCTGCAAGCAATCAAGGCTGCGGGCGCGCTGCAAGCCAATGTCGAGGTGATGTAATGGAGACCAGCAGTCTCTCTTCAGTCACCTCGGCTTTTGCCTCCAAGACCTATTCCGGCATGGACAAGGACGCCGTCGCCAAGAAAGCGCATGCCGTCGCCGCGGATTTCGAGTCGGTCTACGTCGCCGACGCCTTCAAGGCCATGTTCAAGGACGTCGCCGTCGATCCGGTCAGCGGCAAGTCGGACAATTCCAACGAGACCTGGCGCGACATGCTGCTCGATCAGTACGCACAGGATTTCGTCAAGAAGGGTGGCATCGGCATCGCCGACGGCATCGCCTCGGAACTCATCAAGATACAGGAAGGGCACGCACGATGAGCTTAGCGCTGCAGGACAACCGTCCGAAGCTCGTGACGAGCCCGGAAATCGCCGCCAAGCTGGTCGAAAAGCTCGGCCATGCCATGGAAGACCTGCTGGTGCTGCTCCGCGAGGAGACCGCCCTGGTCAAGGCCGGCAAGCTGCGGCTGGCCGGCGAACTCGCCATGGACAAAGAAGAGAAGGCCGCTCTCTATACTCGCCTGATGCTGGCCGCCCGCGACGATATCGAGGCGCTCAAGGGCTACGTACCGGTCGAGACGGCGGCGCTGCTCAAACGCCACGAGTTGTTCCGCTCTGAAGTGCAGATCAACCTCGCCGTGCTCGACACCGCCCGCGACGTCGCCGAGGACATCCTGCGCACGGTGGCGACCGAGGTTGGCCGGGGCGAGGCACCCGCCGTCTATAGCCGCAGCGGCCGTGCGCAGACCGCCTATGCCGTGGGCGCGCGCGGCGTCGCCATCAACCGCAGCCTCTGATCCCCAGAGCAAGTCCGGCGAACGCTGGTTCGCCAACATGCTCTGGCCTCATGCTCTGGCCTTTTGTTTTCACGTAACTCCGGACGCAAAACCGGTTCCCACTTTTGCTGGAGTTGCTCTGGCTCCGCTGCTTCACTCCGCCACGGCGGGACTTGGTCCGCGCATGGAAAAGCGATGCCTGAGCACCTGCATGGGCTGGGCAATGAGGCGGTAGGAAAGCTCGGCGACCCCGAAGGAAAAGACGAGACCGCAGGCGAGGAAGATGAGGCGGTTGGTACCGCTTGCCGGCGGCGTGTCGCCGAACACGTAGCCCGACAGGAAGAGATACTCGAAGTGCCAGAGGTAGGCACCGTAGGACAGCACGCCGAGGCGACGGACCAGCGGCGATTCCAGGACGGACATGGTCCAGTCCCAGGCCGCCGAACGGTAGATCGCCGCGAACACCAAGAGCAGCGCTATACCCTGCAATGAGTAGCGGATCGTCTCGCGGAAGACGTCGCCGCGCACCAGCAGCGTCATCAGAAGAAGCAGGCCGCCGGCAAGGCCCACTGCAAGCCCCCTCCCCCGCGACAGCTCCCAGGCCCGTTGGCAAAGAAAGGCGAAACCAGCGCCATAGGCGATGGAGTCGAACCGCGCCTCCGAAGCAAGGTAGGTGTAAGGAAACTGCGACGCGAGGTCGACATATCCGCCGAACACCAGGGCGAGACGATAGGCGAGCCCGAGCAGGAGCGCGGAGACGAAGAAGATCTTCACCTTTCCAGGGCTGACCAGCAGGAAGGCGAAGATCGCCGGGAAGGTGATGTAATAGTGCTCCTCGACCGACAGCGACCATAGCTGCGGCCAGGCAAGCGATGACGCGACCTGGAAGTGCTCCAGCCAGTACACGAAATAGTTGGTCGTATAGGTCAGCGCGGCGACGATTTCGCCGACGCCGAGCGGGTGGCCGAGCAGCGCGCGATAAAAGCCGGAGATGACGATCAGGCCGACAAGTTCCGGCAAAAGGCGCAGAAACCGCCTTATGTAGAAGTTGCGGATGGAGATCGCGCCGAACCTGTTCCTCTCGGCGAGGAGCAGCGAGGTGATCAGGAAACCGGAGATGAAGAAGAATATGGTCACCCCGAGGCCACCCGGCACGACCCGGTCGTAGCCGAAATGGGCAAAGAGGACGAGCAGAACGGCGATGGCGCGGAAACCGTCAAGGCCGGGTATGTATTTCACGTCCTGAAAATTCACCCTCATGTGCCCAGCTCCGTGATGGACGGGAACGCCATCCCGATGGATGGGCGGCGACGGCCGGCCGCTTCTACCATCGTTTGGGTGAGCGCCCGGTTAACCCGGGCGGGCTCGGCGGGCCAGACGCCCCTTGGCAACCGAGAGAGGGAGCAAGACGGCTCCATGCTTCCGGCCGTCATTGACGGGGTCGGTCGGCCGGACCGAAACAATCAGATCGGTAGCCTCCTACGCGTCGATACGGATTGTCATTATTTCCAGGTCCGAACGCGTCCTTCCTTCGCTCTTTTTTAAGACTCGTGCCCTTATCTGGACCGGCCGGAGGTGCGACAGGCAGTACTCCAGACCCCATTGCGAGCAATCCCAATAAACCTGCGGAAAACGCCGGATCGCTAAAACTTTAGCTATTCCATAAACCTCATCTTCAATTGCCAATGTTATCGTCCTCCTCAGGCGAACCCTTTGGATTCGCGTAAAGAGGATACGGGTCATGGATATCGGCAGCGTGAGACCGGTGATGTCCGGCATCAACGCGCCGGTGCCGAGAGCGCCGGCGGCGGCGGAACAGGCGGCGAGCACCGACCTGCCCATCGGATCGACAATCACGCGGTCCGACTCGACAGCCTATGCTGGCAACGACACGCGCGGCAGCGCCGGCCAGCCGACTCCCTATTCGCAGAATTTGCGTTCCACGGTCACGGTCGACAAGGAAGCCGACATGATCGTCTATCGCCAGATCGACAAGACCACAGGAAGCGTCGTCGACCAGATCCCCGACGAAAGCCGTCTGCGCCTTCGGGCAATGATCAATGCCTGGACAGAGACCATGCACGGCTCGACCAACTCAGCGAGTACCCTCGCCTGACGGCGATGGGTTCGGCGGGCTCAAGGATGCCCCCAGGCGGCGTCCAAGAAGATAGATGCGGGGAGATGCCCCTGAAATAGAAAAGGCGCCCGAAAGGCGCCTTTTGGCTTTTTGTCGCCCGAGCAGGCGGCCTATTCGTCATCGCCCTGCCCGCGCAGCCCCTGGGCCAGCGAACGATTGATGGCGATCAGCGCCGAGAGTTTCTCGGGCGACGGATCATCCATGATCTCCAGCGTCCGCTTCAGCACGAACACGGTGAGATTGCCGATGTTTTCCTTGACCTCTGCCGGCAGCGGATTGCTCTCCTCGGTGGCCGAAGTGCCAAGAATGGTCCAGAGCTTGCGGTTGAGCGTCAAGGCCTCAGCCACGGCTTCGGCTTCATACGACCAGTTGTCTTTCAAGGACTGCAACTGAGCCGCGGCCTTGAGCAAAAGGTGGGCTTCCAGCTCGCGCGGCGGCAATGTTGTTTGGACCCGCTGGTAAGCCGACGCTCCGTAACCGTTCATCGAACAAACACTCCCCGGTGCTTTCGAACCCGTCGCCCGACCTTATAGATACGGGCTCATTATCGTTTCATCCGGTCAACAGAACCTTCAGTCGCTCTGGCGGACGATGTCGTTTGCCGCTCACAACGGCGCCCGAAGCCCTGACTGTCCTGAACCCAACCGTTGATACAACTAAACACCCAGCACGGTTAACAACAGGTTTCCCTGAAGTGTTACGTAATGAAACGAGGTTAACAATAGGCAACCTAACCATCAGCCAGAAACAAAAGCCAAAAGTACAACCACAAGAAAAGGCGGGCCAAATGACCCGCCTCTGAACTTCGCGATGCCGAGCAGTCGCCTTACCGGAGGAGCTGCAGCACGTTCTGGTCGGCCTGGTTGGCCATGGACAGCGAGGAGGTCGCCAGGGACTGGCGAGTCTGCAGCGCCACCATGTTGGCCGCTTCTTCGTTCATGTCGGCGAGCGTCAGGTTGCTGGCACCCGTCTGCAGGGTATTCATCATCTTTTTGGTGAAGTCCTGGCGGTTTTCGACGACCGACAGGTTGGAACCGAAAGTCGAAGCCTGCGAGCGGACCGTGCTTATGGCCGACTTCACGTTATCAAGAAGGGAATCGATGCTATCGTCCGAGTCGAGACTTTTTGCCTGCAGCGTCGTCGGCAGACCAAGGGCGGTCGTGTCGACCGACTTGCCGCCCTCGATCTGAATGTCGATCGACGAGGTCCCGGTTTCGTTGAAGGTGATCTTCAGCTTGTCGCCGCGCAGCAGGTTGATGCCGTTGAACGAGGCGTCGTCGGCCAGCTTATCGAGCTGATCACGCAGTGTATTGAACTGGTCGGCCAGGCCGGAGCGAACCGAGTTGCCATCAATCGTGGTGCTGGACGTATTCGTTCCGATGACCTGATTCGACGAGTTGGTACCACCGACAGTCAGATCCTGCGTCGACAGGTTCTGGATGCGCAGCTTGCCGTTGTCGTTCGAGGCCTTGATCGCCGTATTGAAGTTCGTCGAGTTGTTGATGTTGGCGACGAGTTCGTCGGTCGTGTAGCCCAGCGACAGGTTGTTTTGCAGCGTTGAAGCCCCGAACAGCTCACCATCGATGCCGCCGAGGCTGAGGGCGCCGGCATCGGTCGTGATGGCGCGAACGCCGAGCTTGCCGCCGTTGTTATAAGCCTGGAACTTGGAGCCGGCCGCCTTCAGCGCGATGTTCGTGTTGGCAATCGCGTCGGTCAGGGTCGCGCCGCTCGTGGCATCGAGCGAAACTGCGGTACCGTTGACGGTGAACGACAGTTTGCCATCGGAACCGCGAGCCGAAGTAGCCGTACCGAAGATACTGGTCGCAGCCGTTCCGGAGACGGCGAACGAGGCGTCTTCGTTATTGGCGGCGGTCAGCACGATGCCGTGGGTGGCATTATCGGTAGCGGTCAGCTTGCCACTAAGTGCGGTGCCAGCAAGGGCCGTGTTGATCTTGGTCGCGAGGGCCGCATCGGCGTTGGCACCGGCACCGGTGGCCGTGATGTCAAGCGCGACTGTCGTGCCGCCATACGTGACGTTCAAAGTACCAGCCGTATTGCCGTTGGTATCGATATCGATAGCACCAGCACTGGTATAGGTGGCAGCGCTCGCCGCCGGGGCGGCATAGACACCGCCGTTCATCGTCGCGGTGTAACCTGAGCCCGTCGTTGTCAGCGCGAGGTTAGTGGTACCGGTGAAAGCACCACCGGAAAGAGCCAGCTGATTGGTCGCGCCGGAATTCGGATCGAGGTTCGACAGGGAATAGGACGTCGTCTGGAAGGTCTTGTCCTGACGGGCCTGGCGCAGGGTCGACTGCATCGATTCCAGCGTCTTGGTGATCGAGGTCAGACCGTTGTCGGCCGCATCCAGCGTCTTGACACCGTTGTTCATCGAGTCGAGCAACGAGTCGAGTTCGCTGGCACGCGAATTCAGCGAGGACGCGGTGAAGAAGTTCGAGGGATTGTCGAGGGCTGTGTTGACCTTGTTGCCCGTCGACAGCCGGTTTTGAGTCGTTGCCATCTGCTTGGCAGTGTTCTGCAGAGACAGAAGGTTCTGGCGCACTGCCTTGGTCAGATTGATGTCGCTCATTTCTGCATCCCACTTCCTTGGGCTGACGGGTTTCTTTCACCCCGAAAACGAACCGGACCTGACGGCCAGCCATCGATACATGGCGGACCCGGCGGTGCCTCTCAGCCGCAAGTTAACACCCGACATGGTTAACAAAAAGTTTCCAAGTGGCAGTTTGCAACAGCGCAGAATTAATCTGGATAAACCATTGTTAACTCTGGGAAACGGGATGTGCTGAAAAGAGGCAGTTTGCGCCCTTTGTTTCCCCATGCTTCCCGACGTATTTCAACCCCAAACCGGCAAGCGCGGGAAGGGCGGAACGCTAATGCATTGATTCAAAAAAAGGATAATTTACAGATCGGCGCAAGCCTCGACGGAGCCATCCGCAGAGCGTCTTCGTATCCGCCGAATAAGGCGACTGTTAACAAATGGAAGCGGGGTGGAACGCCCCGCGCAATTTCGGCAAGCGAAGAGAAGAAGGTTGGCGCCAACAAGAGTGCGCAACAGACAAAAGAAGGGGGCGGGCCTTCTGGCCCGCCCCCCTCGTATTTCGTCTGATTCGGCCCGACTGGCGTCAGCGGAGAAGCTGAAGCACGTTCTGGTCTGCCTGGTTGGCCATGGAGAGCGAGGAGGTCGCCAGGGACTGGCGAGTCTGCAGCGCCACCATGTTGGCCGCTTCCTGGTTCATGTCGGCGAGCGTCAGGTTGCCAGCACCCGTCTCCAGAGTGTTGATCATGTTCTTCGAGAAATCCTGGCGGTTTTCGACGACCGACAGGTTGGAACCGAAGGCTGAAGACTGCGAGCGGACCGTGCTGATGGCCGTCTTCACCAGACTCAGGGTGGCATCGATGGAGTCGTCCGAGTCGAGGCTCTTGGCGGTCAGCGTGGTCGGCACACCGAGGGTGGTCGAGTCGACTGACTTGCCATCCTTGGCCAGGATGTCGATCGACGAGGTGCCGGTCTCGTTGAAGGTGATCGCCAGCTTGTCGCCGCGCAGCAGGTTGATACCGTTGAACGAGGCGTCGTCGGCCAGCTTGTCGAGCTGATCGCGCAGCTCATTGAACTGGTCGGCCAAGCCGGAACGAGTCGAGTTGCCCTTGATCGTCGTGCTGGCAGTGGCGGTGCCGATGATCTGGTTCGACGAGTTGGTACCACCGACGGTCAGATCCTGCGTTGACAGGTTCTGGATGCGCAGCTTGCCGTTGTCGTTCGACGCCTTGATCTTGGTGTTGTAGGTCGTCGAGTTGTTGATGTTGGCAACAAGCTCATCAGTTGTATAACCCAGCGACAGGTTGCTTGCCGACGCCGAAGCGCCGAACAGTTCACCATCGACGCCGCCCATGCTGAGAGCGCCGGCATCGGTTGTGATGGCACGAATGCCAAGATTACCACCGTTGTTATAAGCCTGGAACTTGGAGCCGGCCGCCTTCAACGCGATGTTCGTGTTGGCAACTGCGTCGGTCAGGGTCGCGCCGCTCGTGGCATCGAGCGACACAGCCGCGCCGTTGACGGTGAACGAAAGCTTGCCATCGGAACCGCGGGCCGAGGTCGGCGCCGCGCCGAAGATGCTGGTCGCAGCCGTTCCGGAGACGGCGAACGAGGCGTCTTCGTTATTGGCGGCGGTCAGCACGATGCCGTGGGTGGCATTATCGGTAGCGGTCAGCTTGCCACTAAGTGCGGTGCCAGCAAGGGCCGTGTTGATCTTGGTCGCGAGGGCCGCATCGGCGTTGGCACCAATAGCGGTGGCCGTGATGTCGAGCGCGACTGTCGTGCCGCCATAGGTGACATTCAAAGTACCAGCCGTATTGCCGGCGGCATCGATATCGGTAGTACCAGTACTGGTATAGGTGGCAGCGCTCGCCGCCGGGGCGGCATAAGCGGCGGTCATCGTCGAGGTGTAGCCCGTTCCGGTGGTCGTCAGGGCGAGGTTGGTCGTACCGGTGAAAGCACCACCGGAAAGAGCCAGCTGATTGGTTGCGCCGGAGTTCGGATCGAGGTTCGACATGGAATACGAGTTCGTCTCGAACGACTTGTCCTGACGGGCCTGACGCAGCGTCGACTGCATCGATTCCAGCGTCTTGGTGATCGAGGTCAGGCCGTTGTCGGCAGCTTCGATCGTCTTGACGCCGTTCGCCATCGAGTCCATCAGATTGCCGAGATCGCTGGCACGCGAATTCAGCGAGGACGCGGTGAAGAAGTTCGAGGGATTGTCGAGGGCTGTGTTGACCTTGTTACCGGTCGACAGCTTGTTCTGCGTCTTCGCCATCATCGAGGCGGTGCCCTGCAACGAGAGCAGGTTCTGACGGACGGCAGAGGTTAGGTTGATGTCAGACATTTTTTACATCCCATTCCTTGGGTGAACTCATCTTCCCCTTCTGAGGAAGTAGGGCGACCCTAGCGCCGAGGTGTTGCCGAGCCGTTAATACATTGGTTCAAATGCCTTGCTAGTTGGCGAATTCCGGTTGAATGCGACTTTAGGCGTATCTGCCGGCCATCGGCGCCAGACCAATGGTTAACGGTCAAAAATGGAAAAATCGGTGGGTTTTTCGGGCGGTTCGCGGCTTTTCTTCGATCCGCGAACAGCTATTCTTAACGAATTGGGCGTTATGATTCTCAAAATGCAACGGGCCGACCGAACAGGCATTCATCAGAGGCACGCGGATGGTCGACATTTCCCTCACGAAATCGCTGCGCAGCACCGTCTCGACGCTGAATTGGGTGAGCGATGAGTCCGCAGCGGCCAGTCAGCGCCTGACCACAGGCGTCAAGGTCCAAACGGCGCTGGACGACCCCAGCACCTATATGTCTGCCAAGAGCCTGTCGCTGCACGCCGCTGCGCTCGACAAGTATCTCGAGCGCCTCGACCAGGGGCTTGGCGTCATCAATGCCGCCGACAATGGCCTCACTTCCATTACCGACAGCATCAAGACGCTGAAAGGCGTCGTGACGCGAGCTGCCGCCAGCAAGGACGCCTTCGAGCGCGCCGATCTTGCCAAGGAATACAATACCATCCTCGACAAGATCGTCGATACGGCCAAGGATTCCTCCTATAACGGCAAGAACCTGCTGCTCGGTCAGGGCAACGACCTGACGCTCTATCTTTCCGCCGACCAGAACGAATCCGTCACCATCAACGCGGTGGACTTTACCGACCTTCTCAATACGCTCGGCCTCAAGAAGCTCGACGAAGGCAAGCTCGCCACCTACGAAACGAAGCTGACCGATGGCGGCGCACCGGCCACCCCGCTGAAGAGCACAAGCAAGCTGACCGAGTCCGGCGCTTACGCGGTTGGCGATCAGATCGCCGTCAAGGACGCCACAGGCACCATCATCAGTTCGCTGACTGTCTCCGCCGACACCACGGTCGGCAATCTGGTCACCGCCTTCTCTCTGCCCGACAAAGGCCTGCGCGCCACGCTCGGCAGTGACGGCGTGCTGAACATCGAGGCGGCCGACAAGATCTCGATCGACAGCACCCACACATCCAATGTCGCGACGTCTGCCGGATCGCCGCCATCGGCGACATCGACCCTGACCGACAGCGGGCCACCCGTTGGACCGGCCACGCCGGCCAGTCTCTTGACGGCGACCGGCCAGTACAAGGCGGGCGACGTCATCTCCATCCGCCAGGGCAGCACCGTTGTCGGCTCGTTGACGGTAGGGGCTGCCACCACGGTGGGCGATCTCGTGACGGCCCTCAATATTCCCGCCAGCGGTCTCAGCGCCTCGATCGACGCCGCCGGCGTGCTGACCACCAATTCAACGTCGGCCGCCTTTACCATCGACAAGGCGAGCACCTCGACCTACGCCGATCTGACGACGGGCAGCGCATCGTCCTGGGTGAAACGGACCGATGCCGAGACCGCTCAGCAGACGGTCACCGATGCCCGCCACGCCGCCGAGAAACACGCCACCAACATCGGTGTCGGTCTGACGCTGCTGAAGAGCCGGGCCAACTATGTGGGCGGCTTCTCCGACATTCTGAGTTCGACAGCGGAATCGATGCGCGCCTCCGACAAGGACGAGGAGGCAGCCATCATGCTGGCGCTCAGCACGCAGCAACAGCTGTCCATCAGTTCCTTCTCGATCACCCAAACGGCCGATAGCGGCATCCTCCGCCTGCTCGGCGGCGGAAACAGCTGACACCCTGATAGGATTTGGCACGATGACCCTCAAGGTTGAACTGAAGCCCGGTGAGCGCATCATCATCGGCGAGTCGATGATCACCAATGATGATCAGCGCACGCGTCTCTACATCGAGGGTAACGCCCCGATTCTCCGCGAAAAAGATATCCTGACCATTGAGTCAGCCAATACGCCGGCCAAGCGAATCTACCTGGCGGTACAGCTGATGTATCTGTCGCGGGAGATCAACAAGTTCGAAGACAATTACTTCTCGCTCGTCCAGGACATCATGCAGGCGGCGCCGAGTACAATCCCCTTCGTGACGCGGATTAGCAACCACATCCTCGCCGACCAGCTCTACAAGGCGCTGAAGGAAGCTCGGGCGCTCATCGAGCACGAAAAGAAGATCTTTGACAGCCTGAAGCCAACGCCGGTCCCTGCCGAGGGCAAGTAGAGGGCAAGGCTTGTCGCGCCGCGGATTCAAAGAAACCGCCGATCAGATCCATACAATCTGATCGGCGGTTTTCATTTGGCCATCGCTGCCCAAGATTGCCTCGCCCTCCGGAAGCGACGAAGCACGAGCGGCAAGGTCGCCGCGGTCCCGCGGTTACTTCATGTAATTGAGCAGGCTGAGATTGTTGAGCATCATGGACGTTGTGTAGCTCGCGTTCATGCGGGTCTGCAGCGTCAGGATCTGAGCGGTCAGCTCTTCCTTGTTGATGCCCTCGACGCCGTCCAGCATGACCTGAAGCGTCGTCTTGGAATTGGTCTGGCGATCGGCGGCGCTCTTGGCAACGTTGCCCGACACGGCGATTTCCGTGTGAATGTCGGTCGGCTTCTGGCTGCCGTCGGCAAAGGCGAGGACGCCGTCGACGCGTGAGGCCAGCGCCGTATAGCGAGACTTCTCCACCTTAAGGTTTTGCTGCCGCTGGGCGTCGGTCGTGGCGTTGGTGTCGCCCAGCGTGCCGGCCTTGGGGTCGAACTCGGCGATGGTCATGACGGCGAGCGAGCGCACGGTCTGCGCATAGGCGGATTCATTGGCGCGGACGCCGTATCCGACCGTGATGTTGCTGTCGACGCGCGCCGTCACGTCATTGCGCGGCGAGGTGGTGGTATCGGTCGGGTCAATCGCCGCGTTATAGCCGGCATACCAAGCCACCGTATCGGTATCGGTGCCGTCGCGCAGGCCGGTGGCGGTGGCCAGTTGAGTGTCGTTGGTTGGATCGATCACGTCGACCCGCTGCGGCTTGCCACCACCGGCCGTGTCAAAAAACGTATCCGCGGCACGCATCATCGACGCGGCCTGGAAGGTTGTCTTCGTCTCGGTCTTGAGGCTCTCGTTGAGCTGGTTCTGGAAGTTGGTGGCGGTCGCTGCCACGTCGACTGTCGCAGGTGAGCCCGTCTGGGCGATGGTGAACTGGCCCTCGCCCGGCGGACTGGTCAGCGTGCCGGTCAGCTTGACCGTGGATTTCGTTCCATCGGGATTCTGAAGCTCGAGTGAGACGCTGTCACCGGCCTGAAGATTGGCGCCGAACTGAATTCCGTAGGACGTGGTGACCGGTTTGCCGGCGCTGTCGGTGCCGGCGGTCGGCGTCAATTTAATATGCGTCGCGTCGGTGGTCGAGGCCGAAGCGCTGGAAAGCTTGTAGCCGAACTCCGCCGACGGGGTCGCGCCTTGACGGGTGACGGTGACCGTATCGCCGGCAATCGCGCCTGTGGCGGTTGCAAGGTCGAGCCGACCGAGCTTGTTGGTGCCGAGGTCCGCCGTGTAGCGTTCCTTCACCACCTTCTGCAGACCATATTTGCCGCTCGTGCCGTAGAGCATGTCATTGGTGCTGACCACCGGCTTGGTGTCGGTGGTCTTGCCGGACATCAGATAACGGCCGTCGGCCTCGGAATTGAGCAAGCCGATCACCTCATTGAGGGCGATCTTGGCGCCCTTCTGGCCGGTGGTGGTGCCGGTGGAGTCGATGTTGTAGGTGTTGGGGTCGATGGCGGCGGAGGCCTCGCTCGGAATATCTTCGAGCCGGCCCATGCCCTTGTCGAGCAGCGAAATGCGCATGTTCAGAACGTCGGTGTTCTGAAGATAACCGTTGATCTCGGAAATCTTCGACCGGAAGCTGATGGACTGCGTGCGCCCAGAACCGAGCGTTCCGTAGGTGTCCGCCTTCTGCCCGGTGGCAAGCTGGCGCTGCATATCCTCGAGCTGCTGTCGCATGGTCGACAGAAGCGACATGTTCGAACCGACGAGCACGCTGTTGACCGACATGGCATCCTACCCGTGACTTCGGTGGCCTTTGGCGGCACCGCTTTTACTTGAACGTATTCATCAGAGTGTCCATCAGCTCCTGCGCCACGGACAGCACCCGGGCATTGGCCGAATAGGACGTCTGCAGCTGGATGAGCGACCCCAGCTCGGTATCGAGATCGACGGAGCGACTGTTGTCGTAGCGCTCCTTGAGGTTGGAGGTGACCACCGACTGGCCGTCGGCGACGTTTTTAGCGTCCTCGACGATGGCGCCCTGGGTGTTGACCACCTGCGACAGCAAGCCCTCGAAGGTTCCCTTGAAGGGCGTCGTGGACGAGCCCATGCCGATCGAGGACGAATAGGCATAGACGCGACCGTCGAGCGCATCGAGGATCGCCTGCGGCCGCGTGCCATCGCCCGACAGCGTCCCGCTGCTGTATTTGACCGTCAGCGAAGGATCGGCCACCACCTTGGGATTGACCGAGATGCGACTGGCAAGACCCGTGATGTTGTCGGTGCCGTTGGTGAGGCCGGTATAGGCCTTGCCCGTGGAACCATCGATAAACAGGGGATAGGCCTGATAACCGCCCTGCTCGCTCGACGAAATCTCGCCGCTGACGCTGTTGATGGTGCCATGGCTGGCAGGAACCGTCGTCGCCGCGAGCGTCACCGTGGTGGTGGCACCCGACGTTGCCACCGAGCCGGAGAAGTCGGTGCTGCCGGTGGCAGTGTTTAGGGCATTGGCGATCTGGGCGCCGACATCGGTGGCGCTGGTCAGGTCGATGCCGACGACCGTATCGCCGGGTTCGGGCGTGAAGCCGTTGCCGGGGGCGGTGCCGCCCTTGTAGGCAACAAAGGTAATCGCTCCCTTGGTGCCGGAGGCATTGGTATACTCGACCTTGAGGGTATTCCCCTCCGTCAGGCCGGTGATGTCCATCGTATAGCCGGCGGTGGTGGCTGTCGTGGCGGTAGCCCCGGTGGCCTGCCGCGTCGAGGTGGCCTTCGACAGTGTCGCGGCAATGGTGTCGAGCTGGGCCTGGGCGTCGACCAGCGTCTCGTCGCGCAACTCCTTGTAGGCGGCGATCTTGCCCGAGCGAATGGCCCCGCTCTTGAAAAGGTCGATGCCAGAGCCCGAACCGGAACTGATGCGGATGGTGCCGAGCGAGCGCTTGGTGTCGTCCGTGGAATAGACGCGCGAGGCATCGACCACGCCCTGCTGGTCGAAGCTCAGCGTCACCGGCACATCGTCATAGAGCTGGGTGCCGTCGGTCAGCGAGACGGCAATGGCACCGCCGGGCTGGTCGGTGACGCGGATGTCCATATATTCGGACAGTTCGTCGACGGCAGCGTCGCGCTTGTCCTGCAAGCCGGCCGTGCTGTTGGAGCCGCCGGCGCCGACGGCGACCACCTGCTTGTCGAGATCGGCGATGGTCGACAGCAGCGAGTTCACGCGGCTGACGGCATTGGAGATATTGGTCTCGGCCTCCTGGCGCAGCGACTGAACGTCACCCGACAGCTGGTTGAGACGGCTCACCATGGTCTGGGAGGCCGACACGGCGCTGCCCTGCGTCGCCGTATCGCCCGGCGTCGTCGCCAGCTTCTGCAGCGTGGTGGTGAAGGCACTATAGACCGAACTCAGCGAACTGCTGCTGTTGGGAGCGCCCCAGTAGCTGTCGAGCGCCGAGAGCGAAGTGACGCGCGTATCGGCATAGGCCGAGTTGGCCTGCGAGGTGCGCCACTGCTTCTGCACGAGAAGGTTGATCTCGCGCGTGACCTGATTGGCCTCGACACCGTAAACCCGCCCACCGGCGACCTGCGCCGTCGAGGACGTCGTCTGACGGCTGTAGCCGGCGCTCTTGGCGTTGGCGATATTGGCCGACGTAACGCCCAGCTGTTGCTGGGTCGTCCTGATGCCGGACAGGGCCGTGGAAAGGGCACTCGAAACAGGCATATCCGTCTCACGGTGAGAGAACGTCTAGGCTACGGGGAGCGGCCGTCACGCCGAGGGCGCGGCGGCCACCGAGGGCGTCAGCGGATGATCTGCAGGATGTCCGACATCATCTGGTCGGCGGTAGTGATCACCTTGGAATTGGCCGAGAACGCCTGCTGCGTGACGATCAGCTTGGTGAACTCCTCGGAGATATCCACGTTGGATGCCTCCAGCGCCGAGCTCGAAAGAGTGCCGTCGATCTCGATGGGACTACCGCTCTGAATAGTCTCGGTATAGGCGCCCCCGTCCTCGGCCTTCAGATAGCTGGCGCCGTTGAAGGCGGCGATCGGGATCTTCCATTTCTGGACCGTCTGACCGTTGGAATAGTTGTAGCTGATGACGCCGCTGTTATCGTCGATCGACACACCTTCGAAGGCACCGGTCGAATAACCGTCCTGGGTCAACTGGTTGGCTGTGGCGAGACCGTTCTTGTCCGCGAATTCGGTGGCGCCCATATCGAGCGTCAGCGTACCGAAGTTCTTGCCACCGACCGTCAGGTTATCGACGGCGATAGCCGAGGTGGCGTCGAGTTGCTTACCACTCTTGTCGAAGAAGAAGCCGGTCGGATCGGCGTTCGTATAGGTCGGCGTCCACGCCGCGGAGCCTGGAACGTTGCCGCCGCCGTCGTTCACTGCCGTGCGGCCGAGCTTGCCGTTGGTGACGGCCGTATTGGACGAAACCTGCGTCCAGACAGCATCGGTGGTGTTGGAAGCGTCATGGGTTTCCAGATTGCGATAGAACAGACCCCACTCGCTACGACCAGCATCGGCGCTGGGAGGAATAACATTTGTGCCGGCGACCGCGGTATTGGTCGCACCGAAGAAATTGGTAACGTTGGCGCCTGCAACCGCGAGTGTATGGGCACCCGCCGCAGACTCAAGGGAGAGGACGCCGGTGGTCGCGTCGACCTTGGCAGTCACGACGCCAGCGCCGTAGGCAGCGTCGAGCTGCGTTTGGATCGCCGTAGCGACGTCACTCCTGGTGGTGGCGCCAGTGAAGGCGCCGGCGCCGAAGGTGATGGTCTGCGCCGCGCCACCGTCCAGCGAGACGGTGAACGACGTGCTGTTGAGTGACGTCAAGCTGCCATTGGCAGGCAAAGCCGAACTACCGGTGACCGTCGCGCTGGTCGCAGGGGTTGGGCTGCTCGGCACCTCGTCGAATTTTGCCCAACGAAGCTGCACCACGGCCGGCGTGCCCTGCGCGTCGTAAACGGTAACCGTACCACCGGAAATCGAGTTGTTCATGAAGTCGGTAACCTGATTACCGACCACCTTTCCTGTTTTGGAAATCGTGTAGCTGATGGGGGCAGCACCGCCCGCCGGCCAGTTGGGATTGTAGATGTTGGCACCAGCTACCGTCTTGTTGGCGGTAGAATAGGTCGTCACCGGTTCGGTTGGCAGGTTGAGCTTATAGGTGATCTGCGTCGAAGCCTTGGCGCTCTGCGACGTCTTGTCGATGGTGATCGGCCCCTTCGGATCCTCGCCAACGGCCGGCGTCATGTTGATGCCGATCAGGCTGTAGCCGGAGCCGTTGCGCAGATAGGTCTGGCCGTTGCGGGAATCGTAATACTGCTCGAAATCGCCGGCGCGCGTATAGCGGGCACCGATGGTATTATCCAGTGGGTCGGCCGACACCGTGAAGAACCCCGTGCCGTTGATGGCAAGGTGGGTATCCACCTTGGATCCCTGGATGTCACCATCGAGCGTGATGGTCGAGCGCGAGGAGGCCTGGACGCCACCCGAGGCGACGCGAGCCGGATTGGACGTGTTGGAGCGCACCAGATCGGCGAAACTGGTGTCCTTGCGCTTGAAGCCGGTTGTCGAGGAGTTGGCGATGTTGCCCGAGATATTCTCAAGGGCGAAGGACTGCGCTCCGAGGCCACCGACGGCCGAATTCATTGCGGATAGGATACCCATGCTCGTTTCCCTTACGATCTGCAACGCGGTCGGCCGGGGAGTGGCCGCTACAGACCAAAGGGCAATGGGCGTGCCAAGCGGGGCGCCATTTTTTTCCGTTTGTTTTCAGGAAACAAGCGCTTGGCCTTGATGAACGAATAGTTAACATCCCGGCAAGGTTCGGCGCGCCCGGCAGGTTTTGCCGGGCCGAACTGGTCACGCAGTCCTATTTGGCCCGCCGAGCGCGGATACCGGCCATGATTTCGGAGATCTGCGGCCGCCGTCGTTCGAGGAACGGCAGGGGGCGGCAGACGTCGATGGCGGCAATGCCGACACGGGCCGTCAGAAGGCCGTTGATCACCCCTTCGCCGAGGCGCGCCGACAGCTTGGCGGCAAGGCCATGGCCGATCAGCTGTTGCGCGAGGCCATCGCCGACGGCGATGGAGCCGGTGACCGCAAGGTGGGTCAGAACCAATCGGGTCAGCCGCGCCAGCCCGATGAATCCGGGCCGGCCGCCATAGAGCGCGGCGAGGCGGCGGATCAGCCCCAGCGTCGCCACCACCACGAAGATGACGTCGACGGCGGCGCGCGGCGACACCGCCGTGACCACCGACACGCGGGCGGCGGCATCCGACACCAACCGCCGAGCCGCCGCGTCGAGCGGCGCGAGAAGATCGGCCTCGGCCAACACCAGTCGGTCGCGACCGTCGATGACATCATCCACGCGGGCTTCCGTCGCCCGTCGACCGGGCGCAAGGTCGGACCGATCGGCGTAGAGCGTCATCAGTTCGCCGACGATCGCCTCGGCTTCCGGCCGATCGTCGCGGACGGCGGCAAGGTCGGCGCGCCGACGCAGGCGATCGATGCGCCTCAACCAGATGAGGCCGGCGATCTCGCGCGCAGCAATGGCGATGACGGCAACCACGGCAAGGGCGATCAGGGCGATCGCCAGCCAGCCGAGCCAGTCGTCACGGGCGAACAGCTCGCGGACCAACTGGTCGAGCCACAGCCCGATGGCTAGCGACAGAATGCCGGTGACCGCGCCGAAGAACACGCGCGACCAGGAAAACCGCCGACGGGTCGGCGGCAGAGGCACCGGCAGATCCTCGGTCTCCACCGCTTCCTCAACAACGACGGTGGCATCCGCCGTGGGCGTCTCGCCGGGGCGGACATGGCTGACGTCGTCGGCCGTCAGATCGAAGGCGGTGGGACGGCGCGTCATGCCAGGCGGTCTCCGATGAGGAAGTCGAGGGCGCGGTCGAGGCGGATGTGCGGCAGCGACAGGCTGACGCCCTCAGCCGTCACTTCCACCGGCGGCGGCCGGAAGCGCAGGAAACGCAACGCGTCGAGAGCCGGCTCGTCGGCCTCCGGCGCTCGGAACAGCACCTGCGGATTGTCCGGCAGATCGCCGGGGAACAAGGCGATTTCTTCCTTGCCGTCGTAGAGATGGTCGTCGAAGAGCTCGCCCTCCTGCGGCACGCCAAGGATGCAGGGCAGGCTCTCGCCGTTGCGGCGGACCGTTGCCTCGCGCGTCGCCCTGACAGCCGCGAGCGCCTTCACATCCACCTCGGCGCCGGAAAACGACGCGCGGGCGATCGCCCGGTCGGTGAGCCGGCGGAGGATCAGTTCCAGCCGATCGTGACTGACATGGTGGAGATGGTCGGCCTTGGTGGCGGCAAACAGGATGCGGTCGATGCGGCGCGTCAGCACCTGCCCCAGCCAGGAAGAGTGTCCCGGCCGGAAACAGGCAAGGATCTCGCCGAGCGCCACTTCGAGATCGAGAAGCGCCTCGCGGCCGCCGTTCAGCGCCGACAGGACATCGACGAGCACCACCTGCCGGTCGAGGCGGGCGAAATGTGTTCGGAAGAACGGCCTGACGACGACGTCCTTATAGGCCTCGAAGCGGCTCTCCATCAGCGCCCACAGGCTGTCGCGCGGCGCTTCGCCGGTCGCTGGCAGGTCGAGCGGTGCAAAGGTCAGCGCCGGCGAGCCGGCGAGATCGCCCGGCATCAGGAAGCGGCCGGGCGGCACCATGGACAGCGCCAGACTGCCGCCACGCGCCGCACCGAGATAGGCGGAGAACAGTTCGTGCAGACGTCCGGCGGCCTCATCGTCGGAAGGCCCCAACGGATCGATGCCGGAGGTATGATTGAGCCAGTCGGCGGCAATCGCCGTACGCCGCGGCTCGCGCGCCCTCTCCAGCGTCTCGCTGCAAAAGTCGCGATAGCTCTTGGTCAGGAGCGGCAGGTCGAGCAACCATTCGCCGGGATAATCGACGATGTCGAGGTCGAGCTTGCCGCGCCCCAGCGACCGACCGAGGAAGGTGGCGCTCTCATAGGCGATGGTGAGGCGTAGCTCGGAGATCTGCCGCGTCGATTCCGGCCAGACCCGGGTCTCGGTCAACTTGCGCACATGGCCACGATAATCGAAGGTTGGGACCTCGGGATGAAGCTGCGGCCGGATGTCGGCGCCGAGAAGACGGCCGGCCCGCCAAGGCTCGAACATCGGCAACCGGCCGCCATGCATCAGATTATGGATCAGCGCCGTGATGAACACGGTCTTGCCGGCGCGCGACAGCCCGGTGACACCGAGCCGAAGCGATGGCGAACCGAGACTCCAGGCGAAATCGGCCATGTTGTCGAGGGCGATACGCGCCTCGTCGGAAAGCGTGGTGAAGCTCACGACCTCGTCGAACCCCGTTCGGCGCGAAAGGCGCCGCGGCCTCTATGTAGGCACATCCCGCGCCGCCACAATGGCTGATCAATCGCCGGCGGGAGCACCAAGATCGGCTGGCGTCACGAAGGCGACGAGCCGCCCGCTGCCCTGCCGGACTTCGTGCCAACCGACGGAGAAGTCGATCACGGCCAGAGAGGCGGTCGGGAACCTCGCCTCAAGTTGGGCCAACAGCTCGGGGTCGCCGTCCCCCGGCAGCGTCGCTGCCAGCCGATGGATCGACGGATTGTGCCCCACCACCAGAAGCCGCTCGGAACTGTCGGCGTGGCTGGTGATCACCTTGAGCATGGCGCCAAGCGAGGCCTCGTAGAGATCGCGCGCATAATCGACGGTGACGTGGTCCGGCAGGAATGGCCTCAATTCCTCAAACGTCTCGCGTGTCCGCGCCGACGGCGAACAGAGAACCAGATCGGGCACGTAGCCTTCGTTGGCCATATGGCGACCGACAGCCGAGGTCGCCGCCCTCCCCCGTTCGGCGAGCGGCCTGTCAAAATCCTTCTGGCCGGAGAGAGCCGGGGTCGACTTGGCGTGGCGGAGAAGAAAAAGACGTGGCATTGGCGGGCTCCGGGACTCCCATCGCGCCGGACTTGGCGTAATGTCCACCCATTCTAGCCTGATTCCGGGCTGTCGACGCGGCCCCGGCGATCTGCCGCCCCGTCGGGCTCGCAAACTCTGCCGGCCTGGATGGCCAAGGATTATTTCATGCCTACCGCTTCGGACGTAGCGCCGCGCTTTTCCAACCAGGCTGACGCCATTCATTGGCTTCGCGACCGTCGCATCAACGAGGTCGAGTGCATCATTCCGGACATGAACGGCATCATGCGCGGCAAGATCGTGCCGCGCGAGGATTTCATCCGTATCATCGATGCCGGCATCCGGCTGCCGGAATTCGTGTTCTTCCAGGCGGTTACCGGTGACAGCGCCGTCGAGAGCAAGATCGTCAACCCGCTCGACCGCGATATTCGCTGCGTCCCCGACCTTTCAACCCTACGCTTGGTGCCCTGGTACGACGAGCCGACGGCGCAGGTGATTTGCGATTGCCATTTCGCCGACGGTCGCCTCGTCGACTTCGCCCCCCGCTCGGTGTTGCGTCACGTCATCGAGCTTTACACGGCCCGCGGCATCCGTCCGGTGGTGGCGCCGGAGGTGGAATTCTATCTGACCGGCCAGAACGACGACCCCGACCTGCCGCTGGAAGTGCCGATCGGCCTGTCCGGCCGCAAGGAAAGCGGTAGCCAGGCCTATGGCATCGAGCATGCCAACGACTACGATCACGTCGTCAACCAGATGTATGATTACTGCGAGGCCTCGCGCATCGAGATCGCCACCATGGCGCACGAGGCCGGTCCCGCGCAGCTCGAGATGAACTTCCGCCACGGCGATCCGATCGAGCTTGCCGACCAGACCTTCCTGTTCAAGCGCACCGCCCGCCTTGCCGCTCGTAAGTTCGGCATGGTCGCCACCTTCATGGCCATGCCGCATCAGGAAATGCCGGGCTCGGCCACCCACATCCACCAGTCGGTGGTGGGCATCGCCGATGGGCGCAACATCTTCGCCAATCCCGATGGCAGCGATACCGAAGAGTTGCATCACTATATCGGCGGCCTGCAGCGCTACGTGCCGATGTCGATGAGCCTGTTCTGCCCCAACGTGAACAGCTACCGTCGTATCCGTCTGGAAAGCGACGCGCCGATCAACGTCCACTGGGGCCGCGACAATCGCACCTGCGGCCTGCGCGTACCGGATTCCGGACCGGAATCGCGCCGCATCGAGAACCGGGTGATCGGCGCCGACAGCAACCCCTACATCGCCATGGCGACGACGCTGGCCTGCGGTCTGATCGGCCTCGAGGACAAGCTGGAGCCGGACGAGGCGGTGACGGTCGACGCCAAGACGCTCGGGGTGACGCTGCCCATCCATCTGTCGGATGCGCTCATCGAACTCGGCGAATGCGAACGCCTGAAATCTGTGCTGGGCGCTCGCTTCGTCGAGGCCTACATCGACGTCAAGCAGCTCGAACTCAGGCTCTACAACCGCGTGATCTCGAGCTGGGAACGCGAGTACCTGCTGCTCAACGTCTGAGGCCGGCGGATACGGCCGGCGATCGCCGCGGCGAGACGCTGCCCCGGCAGCTCGATGAACCGCCAGGTGGCCAGCGAGAAGGCCATCACCAGGGCGATGTAGATCGCCGCCACAAGGCCTTCGCGCAGCATCACATCACCAGGGACCAACCGGTCGACGGTCTGCGACAGGCGTGGCACGACATAGGCCACAAGGAACAGGTGGGTCAGGTAGATCGAATAGGAAAGCCGGCCCAGCCACTGCAAGGGCCACGTCGCCATGAACCGCGACAGCAGGCCACGGTCGTCGGCGTGGGCGAACACCAGGGCAAGGAACACGGCGGGCGCGATGTAACGAGCCTCGGGCAGTGACACGGTCGCCCAGACCAAGGCGATACCGGCCAGCGCCGTCGGGATTTCCGCCCGGCCATCGGCGAATGCCCGGAACGATCCCCGGCGGTGTAGGTGCTCCGCCAGAACGCCGGAGAAGAAGCCCAGGAGACAGCGGACGATGCCGAACACATCGGTGCTGATCATGCCGCGGCCTGTGAAGTCTACGACGAGGATGAGCCAGGCGACCAGGGCAATGGCGCCGGCCACGGCAGCGCGCCGACCGGGATTGCCCGCCGTCCGCAGGGCGACCAGCGCGAAGACGACATAACTCCAGATCTCGGCCGAAATGCTCCAGCTCGGGAAATTCCAGGTCAGCTCGGGACCGAGGCGGACGGTTTGCAGGAACAGGGCGATCGGCAGGATGTCGGAGGGATTGCGGGCAGCGTCGAAGGGCGCGTGTTCCGAGGAGAAACCCGTCTCGCGCTCCAGCGCCAGCTTTGCCAGTTCAACGACGACGAACAGCGCCAGCATGGAGAGGTGCAGCGGCCACAGGCGGCCGAGACGCCGCACCGCGAAGACGGCAACCCGCTCGCCGTCGGCCAGTTCGTCGGCATAGACACGGGCGATGACGAAGCCGGAAAGAACGAAGAAGAAGTCGACCGCCAGCGTCCAGGAGTCCAGCGACGGCGCTGAGGTCAGGTAGCCGTTGAGTTGAAGATGAATGAAACAGACGGCAAGCGCCCCGATCCCTCTCCAGCCGTCGAGTGCCTTCATGCGCATGGCATCGCTCCAACTCGCCCCCAGCATGCCGGAACCGGTCCGGCCACGCTACGGCGACAAAAACCCCACGACAAAAGTCAGGGGGGAGAACTCAACTTTAATTCCGACTGCCGGCTGGAGGCAATCTAAACTGAGAATTAAGGATAACGGCGCTGCCTGCCTTCTTCAGCACCGTACACGACTCTTCATAATTTGGGTTTGGCTCGAGGTTTGTTTGGTGCGTTTCGGAGCCATGCGTCCGCAGCGCTTTTCGGGTCGTTGACGATCCAATTTCTGAGGGCGTCGAGACCGA
>Ga0316613_10000148_pt1 | contig 84871 bp, 78 predicted proteins | sample OWC_soil_day10_C_2_FD_207647 | JGI IMG/M metagenome (GOLD analysis project Ga0316613, IMG submission 207647) | Wetland soil microbial communities from Old Woman Creek delta, Ohio, United States - OWC_soil_day10_CT_b | ecosystem: Environmental > Terrestrial > Soil > Wetlands | place: USA: Ohio...
AATACACATCCCCGCCCGCGACCGAATTTCCCCCCCCCCCCCGCCGCGCAGCTTGACAGCACAGCTCAGCAACGCAGCGGCGAAAGCAATGGATTTATTCGTTCATTGTAGCGGCAATGTGCACGCTTATTACAGCAATCTGCGCCGCATCCTGTTGTTTTCGAATGAAAATAAGCGATTTTGCGGCTGCGGCCGTTGTTTGTACGCATATAATTTACCGGTCAGTCACCGGGCGAACGCCCGTTCCCGATTATTTTTGCCGCGCAAGCGCCTTTGCAAATGCCTCACCTTGAACCGGACATGCCCAGGCTGAATATCAGCAATGGCACCAGTGTCACCGCCAGCGGCTGCTGGCAGGTGCATGCGCTGGCATTGCCCGATGTGATGCCGGCACTGATGCAGCAGATCGGTTCGTTGCCTGAGCCGGCTGAGGCCAGCTGGGATCTGACCGGTATCGAAGCGCTCGACCATATCGGCGCGCAATGGTTCTGGAACATCTGGAAAAAAAAACGGCCACGGCAGCTTGCACTGGCGCTGATGCAGGAAGGCCATTTCCGCCGGATTGAACAGGCAGGCGAACTGGTACTGCCGGCAGAACGCAGGCGTGCGCTGTCGCTGGCGCAGGTATGGCATTGGGCCGCTCGGCTTGTCCACCACCTGTTTGGCCTGACGATGCTGATCGGCCAATTGATGCTGGACATCGCGCAATTCGCGCGCCAGCCGCAGCGCGGGCCGTGGAAGGAAATCTCGGCTAACGTATTCCACGCCGGCTATCGCGCGCTCGGCATCACCGCGCTGGTCGGCTTCCTGATCGGCATCGTGCTGTCCTACCTGTCCTCACAACAATTGCATACCTTTGGCGGCGATATTTTCATCGTCAACATCCTCGGCATGAGCATCATCCGCGAACTGGGGCCGCTGCTGGCCGCAATACTCGTTGCCGGCCGCTCCGGCTCCTCGATCACCGCGCAGATTGGCGTGATGCGCGTGACCGAAGAACTGGATGCGATGCTGGTGATGGGGTTGCCGCATGGCTTCAGGCTGATTATGCCCAAAGTGATTGCGCTGGCGCTGGCGATGCCGCTTCTGGTTATCTGGACCGACGCAATGGCGCTGCTCGGCGGCATGGCGGCGGCGCACATTGAACTGGGGCTATCGCCGGTCTATTTCCTGCAAAAGTTGCCAAGCGCAGTACCACTGGCGAATTTCTGGATCGGCCTTGGCAAAGGGCTGGTGTTCGGCACCGTGATCGCGTTGATCGCCTGCCACTTCGGTTTGCGCATCCGTCCGAACACCGAAAGCCTCGGACATGGCACGACCATTTCGGTGGTCACGTCGATCACGCTGGTGATTCTGGCCGATGCGGTATTCGCCATCGTCTTTAGCGGAGTGGGATTCCGATGAACACGGTCATCCACCCGCCTGTCATCGAAATTGAAAAGCTATGGACCCGGTTCGGCGACCATGTGGTCCATCAGGATCTCGATCTGAGTGTGAACCAGGGCGAAATCCTGGCGCTGATCGGCGGTTCCGGCTCGGGCAAGACGACGCTGCTGCGTCAGGTGATCGGGCTGGAAACGCCGGCCAGTGGCAGCGTACGCGTGTTCGGGCAGGATGTCGGCCATGCAAACAGCGAACAGATGCAGGCGCTGCGCCACCGCTGGGGCATGCTGTTCCAGCACGGCGCGCTGTTCTCGGCACTGACGGTATTCGATAATGTCGCGCTGCCGATGCGCGAACTACGCTCGCTGCCAGAAGATCTGATCCGCGATGCCGTGCTGCAGAAACTGCACATGGTTGGCCTGTCCCCCGCCAATGCGCAGAAGATGCCGGCCGACTTGTCCGGCGGGATGGTCAAACGGGTTTCGCTCGCACGCGCCATCGCGCTGGAACCCGAACTGCTGTTTCTGGACGAACCAACCGCCGGGCTGGATCCGCACCTGTCAGACAGCTTCGTCGAACTAATCCAGTCGCTGCATCAGGCGATGCGACTGACGGTGGTGATGGTAACGCACGATCTGGACACGATTTTCGCGCTGGCAACGCAAATCGCGGTCCTGGCCGATCGGCGGGTGGTGGTAAAAGATACACCCGACAAGGTCGTTACCTTCGCGCATCCGTTCATCGAACAATATTTTCTGGGTGACCGAGGGCGTCGGGCGCTGGCCGGCATGCGTGCAACTGGCGGCGGCTCGTCCTCGACTTGATGGAACAAGAACATGGAAAACAAATCTCATGCGCTGTTGGCCGGCCTGTTCACCATCCTGCTGGTTGCAGCTGCGGTGTGGATGGGCATCTGGCTGAATCGCGATCGGGTGCAGCGTGTGCCTTATGAAATCGCCACGCGGCTGTCTATACCAGGCCTGAACCCGCAAGCGGCGGTGCGTTATCGCGGACTCGACGTTGGCAAGGTCGAGAAAATCGCATTCGACCCGAAATCGCCCGGCCAAATCCTTATCAGCCTCAGCATCAGCCCTGATACGCCGATTACGCAATCGACCTACGCGGCACTCGGCTACCAAGGCGTGACCGGCATCGCCTATGTGCAGTTCGATGACGATGGCAGCAAGCCGGAGCTGGTTCCGAGTTCGAAGGACAATGTCGCCCGCATCGAAATGCGTCCCAGCGTGTTCGACAACCTGCAAACCAGCGGACAGGCGCTGCTCGAGCAGACCCGCGTGCTGGCCGATCGGCTGAATGCGCTGCTGGATGAACCGAACCGCAAGGTCATGCTGGCGGCATTCCGCGATGTCAGCCAAGCGGCAAAAAAACTGGAAACGATTCCAAAGCAGCTTGAGCCAACCATGACGCAATTGCCCGCTGTCGCAACCGAGGCGCGGCAGGCGATGGCATCGATCAACTCGCTATCGAAGGAAATCGGCGAATTGAGCCATAACGTGAATGCCGACACGATGCCGAAAATCAACCGCTTGAGCAGTGAATTGCGCAGCACCGCGCAGCAACTCGAACGCACGGTGGAACAAATCAACCGGCAACCGCAAAGCCTGCTGTTCGGGCCGAACAGCGCAACGCCGGGGCCAGGTGAAACCGGCTTTGCCGCACCGGAGGGAACCCGATGAATCAACTGAAAAAAATGTTTGTGGTGCTACCGATCGTGCTGGCAGCCATCCTGCTAACTGGCTGCGCGAGTTCGCCGCCGCCTGCACAGTACGATTTCGGGCCTTTGCGCCTGTCGGCAGCCGATCGTCCGGCGAAGCTGCCTGCCGTGCGACTGGCCGACATCGACGCCCCCGCTTGGCTCGAAGGCAGGGCGATGCATTACCGGCTTTCCTATGCCAACGAGCAGCAAGTGCTGCAGTTTGCGCACAACCGCTGGCAAATGCCGCCGCCGCAATTGTTCAGCCAGCGGCTGAAAATGCGCATCGCCGAAGCCGGCGGGATGGTGCTATCCACTGCCGACAGCGGACAGTCGGTACCCGTGCTGCGAATCGAAATCACCGATTTCATCCAGGTGTTCGACAGCGAGTCGCGCAGCTGGTCGCGGGTGACCATGCGTGCCTCGCTGTTCAACGGCCGCACGATCCTGGCACAAAAAAACTTCTCGCGCGATCTGCCGGCGCCTGTGCCTGATGCAGCCGGCGGCGCGCGCGCGCTGGCCGACGCAAGCGATCTGGCCATCGGCGACCTGCTGTTGTGGCTGGCAGAGCAGCCAGAACGCAAATGATCGACCAGCAGGACAAGGCTGACGGTTCGCGCGCTTCATATTTTTTCCGCGCCAGCCTGCTGGCCTGGCTGCTGCTGATCGTCTACGCCAGCTGGTATCCGTTTGCAGGCTGGCGTGATATTGGCGTGCCACCGCTGGCTTACGTTACCGCGGCCTGGCCACGCTACTGGACCTGGTTCGACCTGCTGACCAATGTCGCCGCCTATCTGCCGCTCGGCCTGCTGGCGGTCTTTGCGCTGCATCCGCTGCAAAAAGGCGTGCGCGCGGCGCTGATTTCGATCGCGGGCTGCGCCGCGCTATCGACGCTGATGGAAGCGGTGCAGACCTATCTGCCAAGCCGCGTGCCATCGAATCTCGATTTGCTGACCAACATCACCGGCGCGGCCATCGGCGCAGCCACCGGCATGCTGCTTGCGCCCAGCTTTGTCGATCAAGGCCGGTTCCATCTCCTGGGCAAGCGCTGGTTCCGCCATGATTCTAGCCGCGCGATGATCCTGCTAGCGCTGTGGCCGCTGGCGCAGATTTATCCGCAATCGTGGCTGTTCGGTCATGGCCAGGTGCTGCCTGGAATATCCGTCTGGCTGTCCGCCTGGCTATCCGAACCGATCGACCTGGGGGCCTTGCTGATGCACAGCATCCATCTGCACATCACGCACATCTGGCATTACTGGCTGCTCGAAACCATCATCACTGCCAGCGGGTTGACCGGCGCCTTGCTCGCACTGCTGTGTCTGCTGCGCCGCAGCGCGCCTCGGACAATGCTGACAGGCTGCCTGCTGGCTTTGGCCATCGGGGTCAAGTCGCTTGCCTGCGCACTGTTTTTCACGCCGGAAAACGCCTTCGTCTGGCTGACGCCGGGCGCATTTGGCGGCCTGCTGATCGGCGTACTGATGGTGGCCGGACTGTCCTTTGCTCCAGCCATCGTGCAGCGCCGGCTATCGGCATTTTCTCTGCTGCTGTGCCTGATGATGGTCAACCTGACGCCCGCCAACCATTATTTCATCGTCACGCTGCAAGCCTGGTCGCAGGGCAAGTTCCTGAATTTCAACGGCACAGCGCAATTCTTCGCCCTTTGCTGGCCGTTCGTTGCGCTGTATTTCTTGCTGCAGCGGTTGCACCATCCGGCATCATCCGAATCCGGCAACAACGATTAAGAAAGTGCAAAAACCAGAACGAACGCTTCCATGGCAACACTGAATCCGGTATTCGGACGCATGTCAGTTTTTCGGCGATAATGCGGCGGTGTATCATAGCTATCTGGAGAGGCAGCACCTTTTTGCGGGAGGTTCTTCATGAGCAAGAAAACGGCAACCGGGCATCATTTGTTTTTTTGTGCAAACAGGCGCGACAGTGGCAAATGCTGCCTGAACAAGCTGTCAAAAAAGGCGCAGAAGCATGCGAAAAAACGCATCCAGGATCTGAGGCTGAAAGGCGACGAAAAAATTCGTATTAACCAGACCGACTGCCTCGGGCTGTGCAGCAACGGACCGGTAGTGGTGGTCTATCCGCAAGGTGTCTGGTACCGTTACGAGGATAACGATGACATCGATCGCATCGTCGATCAGCATCTGCTCGGCGGAAAGATCGTCAAGAAACTCGTGATTTGATCATTTTTGCTGGAGTATATTAAAAAATACTTGGTTCCGCCGGAATTTCCGGGGCTGTTCATAAATACACCGCCCAGTATATTTTACGGCCAAAATCACCTGCCGGTTCCGCCGCAGGGTTTTCCAACATAAGAACGACGCATGAACCGTCATACCCAAATTTTTTTCCTTGCTGGCGCTGCCGGACAGATCGAATGCGCGCTTGATTTGCCTGAAAGCGCCCCGCGCGGCATTGCGCTTATCGCTCACCCGCATCCGCTGTATGGCGGCACGATGGACAACAAGGTAGTGGCCACGCTTGGCCGCGCCTTCATCGGTGTCGGCTTTGCTGTTGCGCGGATGAATTTCCGTGGCGTCGGCCAGACGCAAGGGCAGCATGATCAGGGACGCGGCGAAACCGACGACATGGCTCTGCTGCTGACATACATGAAACAGCAGTATCCGGGCTTGCCGGTCGTGCTCGGCGGGTTTTCGTTCGGCACCTTCGTCCAGGCCAGCCTGCAGCAGCGGCTGACGGCGCAGGGCGAACCGGTAGAACGGCTGATTCTGGTCAGCGCCACTGCCGGCAAATGGTCGCCGCCGCCGGTTCCGTCCAATACCATTCTGGTGCAGGGCGACATGGATGACACCATCCTACTGAAAGACGTGCTCGACTGGGCGCGGCCACAGGATATCCCGGTCATCGTCGTTCCCGGCTGCGACCACCTGTTCAACCGCAAGCTGCACCATCTGCGGCAAATTGTGACCGATACCTGGCGCGCCTGATTTTTCCTTATGCAACCCGGATCCGGCCTGGCCGTTCCGACACTATTAAAGACAATGAAAAAACTCTACGCTTTAGCTGTCGCCCTTTTCCTGTTCATGTCATGCGCGCAGGCGCAAATGCCGCAGGCGCCGGCAGTCGCCGCAAAATCCTGGCTGCTGCTCGATTTGAACAGCGGCCAAATGCTGGCTTCGCTCGATCCGCACGCGCGAGTCGAACCAGCTTCCCTGACCAAGCTGATGACGGCTTACATCGTGTTCGGCGCCATCCGCGACAAGAAGCTCGATCTGGACCAGACCGTCAGCGTGTCGGAAAAGGCATGGAAAGTGGATCGCAGCAGTTCGAAAATGTTCATCGATCCGAAAACGCCGGTCAAGATCAACGATTTGCTGCTCGGTCTGATCGTGCAGTCCGGCAACGATGCCGCAGTCGCGCTGGCCGAGGCCGTTTCCGGCAGCGAAGAAGCATTCGTGGTGCTGATGAACCGGGAAGCGGCTCGGATGGGAATGAATGCGACCCGCTTCGCCAATCCGCACGGCTTGCCGCACAAGGACAACTATTCGACCGCGTACGATCTGTCGCTGCTGTCGGCCCACCTGATCGCCGACCACCCAGAGTTTTACAAGATGTATTCGACCAAGGAATTCACCTACAACAACATCAAGCAGCCGAACCGCAACCGCCTGCTGTGGCTCGACCCGACCGTCGATGGCTTGAAAACCGGCCACACTGAAGGCGCCGGCTACTGCCTGATCGCCTCGGCCAAGCGCACCGCCGGCACCGGCGAGCGCCGGATGCTGACTGTGGTGATGGGCACGTCATCCGACCAGATGCGCGCACAGGAAAGCCTGAAACTGCTGAACTGGGGCTTCCGCAATTTCGATACATTGAAACTCTACCCGCGCAACCATACGTTAGCCTCGCTTGAAGTGTGGAAAGGTTCGAAGGGCGAAGTGCGCGCCGGCTTCAAGCGCGAAACCTACATCACCGTGCCGAAAGGCGTAGCGTCGAGAATGAAACCGGTGCTCGAATACCGCGAACCGCTGCTCGCGCCGATCCAGGACGGCAGCCGCGTGGCAACGCTGAAGATGCTGGTCGATGGCAAGTCGGTGGCCGAACTGCCAGTAGTCGCGCTTGAATCGGTCAACCATGCCAGCGTTTTCGGTCGCGCGTGGGATTCGATGCGTTTGTGGATTAAGAAATAGGAGAAGCGATGATGGAAACGCGTTCAATTTGTGGCACTGAGGTCGTTATCGAATATCCGAATGACTTCCCGATCAAGATCATGGGGCTGGCGCAAGACAGCTTTACCCAGACCATCGTCGAGGTCATCGTGCTGCACGACCCGACTTTCAGCACCGAACGGCTGGAGATGCGGGCGTCGTCACAGGGAAAATACATGGGCCTGACGGCCACGGTGCGCGCCACCAGCCGGGAACAACTGGACAACCTGTATCGGGCGCTGACTTCGCATCCGATGGTCAAGGTTGTGTTGTAACCTGTCGGCGGTTCTCCAGAATCGAACTGCCGAGCGAAGCGCCGATCATCACCGCGCCCATCACGCCGGTGATGGCTTCCGGCACGTCCAGCCCTGCGCCTATCATCATCAGGCCGGCAAGTGCGCCAATCGCCCAGAATGCGCCATGCTCCAGATAACGGTATCGGATCAGCGTGCGGTTGTGCACCAGAAGCAGAGTGAAGCTGCGCACGAACATCGCGCCTGCACCAAGTCCTAGCATGATGAAAAACAGGTTGTTAGTCAGCGCGAAGGCGCCGATCACGCCATCGAATGAAAAACTTGAATCGATCAGTTCGAGATACAGGAAACCGCATATCCCCTGGCGAACGATCACATGATGTTTCACCACACCATCATCATCGCCACCAAGCAGCGCTGCCAGCCCCTTGCTCAGGATGTAGGTAACAATGCCCCAAATGCCGGCCTCGATGAACTCGCCGCGCAACGGCGCCTGCAGCAAGCGCGACGCGCCGAGCAGCGCGGCCAGTGTCAGCGCCGCCTCGATCGCTTCCATCTTGCCCAGCCTGGTCAGCGGTTTTTCGATGACGCTCAACCAATGTTCGGTCTTGTGGCGTGCAACGAAAAAACTGAAAAACACCATCATCAGGAAAGTCGCACCGAACGCGGCTATCTGGTGGTGGGCTGATGAAAGGATGCGACTGTATTCTGCCGGCGAATACATCGCCAGCGCAATCGTGTTCAATGGCCCGATACCGCCTGCGATGCCGACGATGACCAGCGGGAACACCAGACGCATGCCGAACACGGCAATGATGATGCCCCAGGTCAGAAAACGACGGCGCCAGACTTCGCTCCAATCCTTAAGGATGCCGGCGTTGACTACCGCATTGTCAAACGACAACGAGGTTTCCAGCACAGTAAGGAACAGCACTGTCATTGCGGCCTTCATGCCGCCGAAGACGAACGCGATAACCAGCGCAATCAGGCAAAAAATGGAGGAGCCGGTGAAATAGGAATACGTCGGTTTCATGCGCAGCACCTCGCCGCCGCTCAGTCAGAATTGTTCACGAAACCAAGGATTTGCAGCAGGCTGGTGAATAGGTTGAACAGGGATACAAACAGGCTGACGGTCGCCATGATGTAATTCGTTTCCCCACCGCGCACAATCTGGTTCGTCTCGAACAGGATCATGCCCGACATCAGCAACACGAACAGCGCAGAAACGCCGAGCGACATCGCCGGAATCTGCAGGAAAATCGCCGCCAGCGACGCGAGGAATGCAACCATCACGCCGGCAGAAAGGAAGCCGCCGAGGAACGACAGGTCGCGCTTGGCCACCAGCGCATACGCCGACAGTGTCAGGAAAATCGCTGCGGTTGCGCCCAGCGCCATCATCACTGTCATACCGCCATTCGGCAAGCGCAGGAAATAGCCGACAATCGGCCCGAGCGTATAGCCCATGAAACCCGTCAGCGCGAAAGTCCAGGCAACGCCGGCACCGCGCGTGCGGTTGCGGTTGACCATGAACAGCAAGCCGAAATAGCCAATCAGCGTCAGAATCAAGCCCGGATGCGGCAATTGCAGCGCAATGGCAGCACCTGCAGTCAGCGCGCTGAAACCAAGGCACAGCGACAGCAGCATGTACGTGTTACGCAGCACATTGCGCGCCGCATCGTCCATCACGACATTGACGGTGGTTGCTTCTGCCGCGCTTGCGCGCCACGAGTGGTAACGGTTGTCCATCAGTTTTTTCCCCTTCAGAAAACTCAAAATCAGATTGCGACCCGGCGCAGCACCGGCACATTGACCGGTTGGATTTCCTTGGCGCGCGCCAGCACGCGACTGACGACGCGTGACGTGCGCAACACTGCGCGGTCGATCGCGCTGTTGATGCTGCTGCTCACTTCGCTCACGACGACATTCGGCAAGCCAGGCAGTTTCAGATGAATCTGGCAACGCTTGTCCTTGCCGCCCTTGGGCCCATTGAGGTCGGTAATGCGCACCGTCACGAAATGGATGCTGTCCTGCGTCCAGTCCAGCGCGGAATCCACGCTGTCGCGGATGTAGTCGCGCAATGCCTGGCTGGCGTCGATGCCTTTTGCAATGATCGTCGGCGTCATAAATACTCCTTTGCGTTGACGGTTCCCATCATAAGCAGTTTGACATCCACAAAAAAGCGAAGATAATTGCACAATAACTTCGAAAAAACAGAACAATGAAAGCCAGCAATATCAATTTCCGTCACCTGTACTATTTCTGGGTAGTCGCCAAAGAGGGCGGCGTCACCGCGGCCGCTAAACGCCTCGGGGTCGCGGTACAGACCATCAGCATGCAAATCGCCCAGTTGGAGCAGTCGCTGGGCAAGTCGCTGCTGGCCCCGCAGGGGCGCAGGCTGGTGTTGACCGAAGCCGGTCAGACGGCGCTCGGCTATGCAGACCAGATATTTCTGCTGGGCGAGCAAATGCAGGAGGCACTGGCTGATGCCGACCTCGGCAACAGCATGCGCCTGAATGTCGGCATTTCCGACTCCCTGCCAAAGCTCACCGCCTACCGTCTGCTCGAAGCTGCGTTGCACCTGCCGCAAAAGGTGCGTTTGTCGTGCCACGACGGCAAGTTTGAATCGCTGCTGGCCGATCTGGCACTGCACAAGTTCGATGTAGTGCTGACAGACCGCCCCGTCAGTTCGACCAGCCTGCGCGTATTCAGCCATCCTCTGGGAGAAGGCCAGATCATGCTGTTTGGGTTGCCCGCACTGGCCGAACGCTACCTGCCAGACTTCCCTGCCAGCCTGAACGGAGCGCCACTGTTGCTGCCAACCCGCAATAATGCGCTTCGCGGCAGGCTCGACCAGTGGTTTGAATTGCAAGGAGTGCGGCCAGAAATCGCCGGAGAGTTCGAGGATAGTGCGCTGCTGAAAACCTTTGGCCGCACTGGCCTCGGGCTGTTTCCGGCGCCCTCTGCGCTCGCGCCCGACATCGAAGCGCAGTTCAACTCGGTGCCTGTCGGCGAAATCAGCCAGGTGCGCGAACAATTCTTTGCCATTTCGACCGAAATGAAAATCCGCCATCCGGCGGTCGAGGCCATTCTTGCTAGCGCGCAGCAAGCACTCTAGGAAAGAATCGTCGGAAAGCTGCGAGTGCGCAGCAATTCGGCAACATCATCCGCAGCTGCCGGCAGCGCAAAATAGTAGCCTTGCGCGATGTCGCAGCCATTGTCGCGCAGGAACCGCAACTGTTCGGCTGTTTCTACCCCTTCGGCCACAACCGTCAGCCCCAAGCTGTGCGCCATCGAAATAATAGCGATGATGAAAGCCTCACCATCACCAGGCAAATCGCGCACGAAGCTGCGATCGATTTTTAGTTGATTAACCGGAAAACGCTTCAGATAGGATAGCGACGAATAGCCGGTGCCAAAATCATCGACTGACAGGCTGACGCCAGCCAGCCGCAACTGCTGCAGGAAACGAATATTGGCATGCATGTTTTCCATCAGGATGCCTTCGGTGATTTCCAGCTCCAACTGCTGCGCTGACAGCCCTGCCTGGTTCAGGATCGTGTGAATGTCGAGCGCCAGCGACGCATCCTTGACCTGTCGTGTGGACAGATTGACCGCTACCCGTGATGGCGCGATGCCGGCATCACACCAAGCCCGCATCTGGCCGCAAGCGGCCTGCAATGCCCACTTGCCGATCTCGATGATTAATCCGCTCTCCTCAGCCACCGGTATGAATTCAGCCGGGCTGATCGCCCCCATTTCGTGATGATCCCAGCGCAGCAGCGCCTCAACGCCTGAGATCTGCCCATCTGCAAGATTGATCTGCGGCTGGTAATGCAGCACCAGTTCGCCACGCTCAAGCGCTCGGCGCAAGTTGATTTCAATCGCCAGACGGCGTTGCGCCACCTTGTCCATTTCGGGACGGAATGCAGCGAAGGTATTCTTGCCTTCCTGCTTGGCCGAGTACATCGCGGTATCGGCCTTTCTGATCAGCGTTTCCCCATCCTCAGCATCGGCCGGAAACAAGCTGCCGCCAACACTGGCGGTCAGGAAGAATTCATGCTCATGGTAGCGGAACGGCTCGACCAGCAGTTCGAGTATGCGCGCCGCAATCGCGTCGAGCTCGATCACCACGTCCTCCTCCGGCATCAGGATCAGCACGAATTCGTCGCCCCCCATACGGCAAACCAGATCCACGCTACGCAGAGAGGAAGTCAATCTGTTGGCGACCATCCGCAGGATTTCATCGCCGCACTGATGCCCCATCGTATCGTTGACCACCTTGAAATTGTCCAGATCTAGCAGAATCAGTCCAATCTGTCCGCCGTTGTTCCTGACAGACTCAACCAATGAGTCCAGTTCCATGTTAAATGCCCGGCGGTTGGGCAACGACGTGACCGGATCGGTATATGCGAGGAAATCCAGCTGCATTTCTGCTCTGCTGACGGCCATCCTCATGCGCGAAGTGAACAGGTAGACCATCAGCAGCGCGCCCAGAGCAACCGCCATAATCACTGCGATATGCCCCAGCAACCGTTGATAGAATGGCCTCATCATGAAACGCAACGACACCATGCCGACACGTTCGTCACCGTTGCGAACTTCCTCAACAACGTCAAGATGCTTCCACTTGAACCAGTAACCTGCCGGCTGGCCCCGTGCCGGAGTGATTGCCTCATGTTCGTCGGAACGCTGATAGCGTGCCAGTTCGCGACCGTCGGCGGAAAACAGCGCGGCAGATTCGACATTTTCCGCACTATCCAGCGAAGAAAGTATTTCCAGCGCCGCCTTCTCATCACCGAACAACAATGCGGCGTTGCTGTTGCCCGCAATCATTTTTGCCTTGACGATGCCATCGTCGATCCATTCGCTGCGCATCATCATCGACAGAAAAATGATCAGCAGCACGCTTGACAGCAACAGCGCAGAACCGGTCACCACCAGACTTCCGAGCGCCCGCGAATGTCCGCCACGCAACAATTCGATTGTTCGCCGCTCTCTCATCGCACTGTCCTTGCCAGCCGCAACAGTTTCGAACTGAGCACCAGCCCAGCCTGACGCGCTGCGCTCTGGTCGATGTCGAACACAATCTTGCTGCCGCTCAATGACAGCGCGATCATCGCACCGCGACGACCTATATCCTCGTCATCAGTCACCGTCAGCACACCGGCACCCGCCAGTTTTTCCCTGACTGCATGCCAGTGATTCCGGTCATGCCGATCGATGAACAGCACGTTACAACTCACCACCTCACGATTGAGCCCACTCAGCGCGCGCGCTTTCAAAACCATGTTCCTGACTGGCTTGCCGTCGAGCGCGCTCAGAACGTCGCGCATCTCGCTTTCGGCATTAAAACAGACGGCCAATGAATCAGCTCCATTTGATGCATTCTTCGGCCATTCGGTAAACAGCGCAAAGTTATACACGAATGCTGCCTTGAGCGTGTTTTCCTGCACGCTCTGCGCCGCCGCCAGACACGGCATCAGCCACGCAACGATCAGCACGCGGCTCAACATTCGTATCAACGCCTGTTTCGTCATCATTCAATCAAAAATTGCAAGTTAGCTTCACTCTGAAACTGCGCCCGTCCTGCTGCAAGGCCGACTGCAGGAATTCCGGCCCGACCGGATCGGCATAGCGGCGGTTCAGCAGGTTATACAGACTGGCCGACACTTCAACTCCCTTGATCAATTTTGCCGAAGACAGCGTCAGGTTTGCCAGCGTGTAGCCACCGACACGGTTATTCTGCAGCGTCGTTCTCGACGCCACATGCTGCACTTCAAGGCCGGCGCGCCACAGATTCTGATAGAACGGCGTGGACAGATTCAACTTTGCCAGCAGCCTAGGCGCATTCGCCAGGATTTCCCCTGTCACGTCATCCTTCGCGCGCTGCCAGCTGACGCTGGTGCGAAGCCGCGTGCCATCGTTCCACGCCTGCTGCAACTCGGCTTCAAGCCCTTTCGCCGTTGCGCGACCGATGTTCCGGTTCACCAGCAAGCCATCCGCCGGATCGGTCGTCAGCACCACCATGTCCCTGACCCGATTGTAATAGGCGGACAGGCGGAGGCGGCGGTTAGCCGACCATTGATGTTCGAGTACCAGTTCGCTGGTCTGGATACGCTCGGGCTTCAGGTTGGGGTTGGCTTTCTGCGTTGCCTCGGTTGCCAGATCCTGATAATTCAGTTCATAGGTGTTAGGCACCCGGTACGATTTGCCATACAGCAGCTTGGCTGTGGTTGCCGGCGTCAGCTTGTAAATCAGCCCCAGCCTGGGGTTGAGGTTGTTCTTGTCCGCCAGCGCTGTGTTATGGTCGTAACGCGCCCCCAAGCTCAACAGCAAGTCGGGGCGCAGCGTCCACTCGTCCTGCGCATAAATGCCGATGCGCGTATTGCTCACATGCAGATTGAGCGATTCAGTCAGCGGATTGATGCTGTAATTGCGTTGCCGGATGGATGCATTATTCTGATATTCGACACCGCCGACCAATTTGTGTCCGGCGATGTCGGTGTTCACCACTTTCGCCTCCCCCCCCCACCAGTTGGCCGAACTGCGGTCGTAATCCAGCCCACTCTGGCTGTCAACATAATTGCCGCGGAAGCCATAGTGGCTGTAGTAAACCTGCGCCGTCAGGTCAGTCTTGCTGGCCAGCGCGGTGCGGTAACCGAGGTTGATGAATGAACCGGTATCGACCGTTTGCGAACGCGGGTCATTGAATGCCTGATCATACGAAGCCGTCGGCATGCCTTTCTTGCGCTCGTTGTACGCCATCATCAGCGTGAATGGCCCGGCAGCACCTTTCGCAAACACGCTTTGCGCCCGCTCCCAATCGAGTCCGCGCGCAATGCCATTGTTGTTGCCGGGAGAATTGAATTCCGGGAAATACAAGTCCTTCCCATCCTTGCGGTAGCTCGTTGCGGACAACAGCAACTCGGCGCCATTGTCCCATTGCTGGCCGACGCTGGCGCGACCCTTGCGCATGCCGGCGCTGCCCGCTTCGACCGAAGCCTGTGCGCCATTTAAATCCTTGCCTCGCTTCGTGATCACGTTGATCACGCCAAAGAAAGCGTTTGAGCCGTAAATTGACGCCCCCGGACCAGGCACATATTCAACCCGGTCTATCAAATCGACATCGAGCATAAACTCCTGCCCCATCGCTGCCTGGTCATACAGCGGGTCGTTGACGCGATGGCCATCGATCAGCAGCAGAAAGCGCGGGCTGTAATCACCGCTGCGCAAAAAACCGCGTGCACCGAGATAGGTATAGCCACGATCGTTCGTCAGATGTGTGCCGGGCAGGCTAGCCAGAATCTCGCCCAGCGTGCGCCAGCCAAAGGTCTTTATTTCATGTGAAGTAATCACTGATACCGCCGATGGCGCCTCGCTGAGGTTCTGCGTATATTTCGACGCCGATTGCACCTCGACATTCAGCAGGTTCTCAAGCGGCATGGCAGTCAGTTCGTCGAGCCGTTTTGCGCTGTTACCCCCCATTGCACTACCGCATAGCGCCAGCAATACGGCAACGCAAGCGACCGGTCTTCGCCACACCGTTCCCGGCCATAGTGTTTTGAGTGCGACGTTCACGGCTGACATGCGCTGTTCTCCCTGAATCCGTTGTTCACCGAAGGTTATGTTGGCAAAGCTGCGGCCGAGGCTGCCGAGGCGATACTAAACCGGTTTATTCAACGCCTTCATGATTTTTTACAACAGTCAGCGCATTTCCCTTCTCTCGGCTGGCACGAACAGAGATTTGAAGGGGTATACGGCAAAAACAGGCCTATATGCCATATATTTCGAGGAACACCAACAATACTCCAGGCAGTATTTTGAAGAAGTCAGAGCCGGTTCGCCAGGGCGACGAACTGCTCCAGCGGCACGGTTTCGGGCCGCACCTGCGGATCGACGCCGGCATCAATCAGGTCGTTTTCGGCGAACAGGCCGGCAACACAATTCCGCAGCACCTTGCGCCGCTGCGAAAACGCCGTGGTAACGACCTGTTCCAGTTTGGCCGCATCACACGCGAGCGGCTGCTCGATCGGGATCATCCGCACGATGGCCGAATCGACCTGCGGCGGGGGATTGAACGCGGTCGGCGGCACTACCAGCAGCAGGCCCATGCGGTAACGCCATTGCAGCATCACCGACAGCCGGCCATACGCCTTGCTGCCCGGCTCGGCCACCATCCGCTCGACCACTTCCTTTTGCAGCATGAAGTGCTGATCCTGCACCAGTGGCGCAAATTGCGCCAGATGAAACAGCAGCGGAGTCGAGATGTTGTACGGCAGGTTGCCAACAATGCGCAGTTTCTGGTCGTCCGGAATAGGAATCTGCGCAAAATCGAACGTCAGCGCATCGCCCTGATGGATGATCAGCCTATCCGGTGAAAAGGTTTTTTGCAGTCGCGTAACCAGATCGCGATCCAGTTCGACCACATGCATCTGCGCCAGCGATTCGAGCAACAACCGCGTCATCGCCCCCAGCCCGGGGCCGATCTCGACCATTGCGTCGCCAGGCTTGGGCGCGATCAGGCTGATGATGTCGTGCAGCACTGTCTGGTCAGTAAGGAAGTTCTGGCCGAATCGTTTGCGTGGAATGTGTTTCATGTGTCTCTTCCTGTTGCATAGCGTGATGGGCGCGACAACCGCGCCATTTGCGCCGCCAGCCGCACTGCCGCCATCATGCTGCCGCGTTCCGCGTGGCCTACACCCTGCGCCGCAATGTCGAGCGCTGTGCCATGGTCGACCGAGGTGCGAATAAGCGGCAAGCCCAGCGTGACGTTCACGCCATGCCCGAAGCTGACGTATTTCAGCACCGGCAATCCCTGATCGTGATACATAGCCAGCACGCAATCGGCATTTTTCAGCAACCGCGGCTGGAATAGCGTGTCCGCCGGGTACGGCCCGCTGGCGTCAATGCCGCGCTGCCGCGCCGCCGCAATCGCCGGGCCAATCACGTCGATTTCCTCGCGCCCGAGATAACCGCCTTCGCCAGCATGCGGATTCAGCCCGGCGACCAGAACACGTGGATTCTCGAGGCCGAAACGGGTGCGCAAATCGTGCTGGATGATGTCGAGTGTTTTCGACAGCCCATCGATGGTGATTGCCGCAGGCACGTCTTTCAGCGGCAGATGCGTAGTCGCAAGCGCAACCCGCAGCGGCAGCGCATCGCCACCGGATACGGCATCCATCAGCATCATCACCACCTGCGCGGTTTTCGTTTTTTCTGCCAGATATTCGGTATGGCCGGTGAAGGCGATGCCGGCATCGTTGATCGTGCTTTTTTGCAGCGGCGCAGTAACAATCGCATCGAACCATCCGCCCTGCGCGCCCTCAATGGCAACGTCAAGCGTATCGAGCACCGCGCGCCCGTTTCGGGCATCCAGCCGCCCGGCAACCACCGGCGCTGGCAGCGGACAATCAACCACCGGCAGCAAGCCGTCGACCGCATCCGGCACACCACCAAACATGAGATGCGGCTGCGGCACATGGCGCAAGCGGATGGCGGCATCGACCTGCGGCGCAAGTTTGGACAGCAGCATGAAATCACCAATCAGGAGCGGACGGATCTCATCGCGCAGCGCCCATGCAGCAGCGAGCGAAATTTCCGGCCCGATTCCGGCCGGTTCGCCGGTCGTGATTGCAATTGCCGGCTTCATCAAACGCTATTTGCCGCTTTCTTCCAGACGGTATTCGACGTAAGCGCCATCGCGCAGCTGACGCAGCCAGTCCTGCATCGCTTCCTCGATCTTGCGCTCGCGAATCGCCTGGCGCACGGCCATTTTCTTCCGCTCATGCGACGCGTCATCGACCTTGCGCTCCAGCACTTCGATCAGATGGAAGCCGAATGGCGACTCGATCGGCTCACTCAGCTGCCCCGGCTTGAGCGCATTCATCGCGCGCTCGAATTCAGGCACCGTATCGCCCGGATAGATCCAGCCGAGGTCGCCGCCGCGGCTGGCGGACAGATCGTTCGAGAAGCTGCGCGCCAGCTCGTCAAATTTACCGGCCTTGTTCTCGATGCGCTGCTTGATCTCGTGCAATTTTCGCTTCGCCTCATCGGCCGTAACCAGCTGGTTAACCTTGATCAGGATGTGACGCGCATGGGTTTGCTGCACCGGCGCAATCGCCGGCTCGCTCACGCTTGCGCCACCAACACTGCGCTTGCCAACCAGCTTGAGAATGTGGAAACCGTTCGCGCTCCGAACAATGCCGGACACTTCGCCAGTGCTCAGTTTGGCAATTGCATCGGCGAACACCTGCGGCAAGCGCTCGATGCTGCGCCACCCGAGTTCACCACCCTTCAGCGCCTCGTCGCTGTCAGAATAGCTGATTGCCAGTTGCGCAAAATTCTTGCCGGCGCGCAATTGCTGCATAATGTCTTCAGCGCGTTTTTGCCGCTGCGCGATCTGCTCAGGCGATGCATTTTCCGGAATGCGCACCAGAATGTGACCCAAGTTCACTTCCTGCTGCCCCTGCGCCGCACCAACTGCATTCAGGTAGTTTTCCACTTCCGAATCCGCCACCTGCACCTTGTTGTCAACTTCCTTTTCGCGCAAGCGCTGCGTAATCACATCCTGTCTGACCTGTTCACGGAACTGCGAAAATGGCACGCCATCTTGCTCAATTTTTGCGCGCATCTGCGGCAGCGTCACCTTGTTGTCCGCAGCGATGCGGGCAATGAGCCGATCCAGCGTCGGGTCATCAATCCGAATGCCCGCTTCTTTCGCCTGCTGCTGCTGGATGCGCTCAACCACCAGCCGCTCAAGCACCTGCCGCCGCAGCACATTTTTCGGCGGCAGCGCCGTTCCCTGCTTACGCAGGTTTTTTTCGACACTGCTCATCCGATCCTGCAACTCGCCGCGGGTGATGACTTCGCTGTTGACCACGGCCACAATCGCGTCAACCAGCACCGGCGCATTTTTCTTCTGCTTCGCAGGCTGCGCGCCAGCAAGAGGCATCACGCCAGCACCGATGGCAACGCCCAGAAGCAGCGCCGCCAGACGGGCGCGGGTACGAAAGAAATTCGAAGTATGCATGGTGTCTTGGCCGTTCATGTCGTCAGTAAGTCGTGTTGTGAAATGCGGCACCGGCGAAAGGATACCGCGTCAATTGGTTGCCGCCGCGCTGCTCGGCCGCACTGGCTGGTAGCCCGGGATGCTGCCCCGAAGAAGATTCAGCGGGCTGGAACCGATTTGCGACAAACCGTTCAACTGCAGCTGGACGAAAAACGCAGTGTTCGCATCCTGTGCCGACGTCGCCAGACGGCGGGTCACCAGGCGCAAAATCCAGCAATCGGCATTGTATTCGACCCCGGCCATGCCCTCGAGCAGCCGCCGCTCCGGCAACGAATAGCTGACGCGGCCAACGCCGAACCACCGAGCAGCCAGCGGCCATTGTCCGGAAAGATTTATTTGGTCAAGCTGGTTTTCCCGCAGATAGCGGTATTCGGCATTTAGCACATGCTTCGGTGCCGGCTGCCATTGAACGCTAAAGTTGGCATTGTATAGTCGGCGCGTGGTTTCGCTGTACTGTAGCGCAGTATTGAAACTGACCGTTTTCGACAAACTTCCGCTGGCCGCCAGCAACAAATCGGAACGGCTGTCATTGGCCGTGCTGGTCGAGGAATCGAGCACTACCCGCTGTTCCTTGAAATAGAAACGCTGGCCAATGGCGAATCGCAAGCGTTCCCGGCCGGAAGCAGGATCAAGGAAACGCGATACCAGTGCCGCTGTCAGCTGGTTGGCATCGCCAATGCGATCAGAACCAACATAACGGTTTTCGCTGAAAATCTGCGCGAAGCCGAAGCTGGCCTCGGCGGTATCGAACAGCGGGAATTGGCTCTGGTCGCGGTACGGCGTGTAAACGTAGAACAGCCTCGGCTCCAGCGTCTGCGTGACCGCATTGCCAAACAGCTTGGTGTCGCGCTCGAAAATCAGGCCGCTGTCGAGCGAAAAGGTCGGCACGGTGCGCGACAGCGAAGTCGAACCGGATGTGGTGTCCGAATCAAGCTGGTAGCGACTCGCATGAATGGACAGCTTCGGCTTGATGAAATAGCCGGCGCCAATCACCGGATAGGAAACTTGCGGCTTGACCACCAGCCGGTCTCCATTCGGCCGCCCGGCCAAATCGAACGACGGCAGCCAGAAACGCGTCAGCTCGGTATCGACCGACCAGTCGAAGCCATTCACGTCCTGCCGCCACGTGCGGTAAGTCAGCTGCGGCATGCGCTCGTATGGCCGGGTAATCGGCGACGCCGCGTCCTGCAGCAATTGATAATTGGTGACGCGCGCGTTCGCACTCCAGTCCGAGGCTGCGTAGCTCAGCGCAAACTCACGCCCCAAAAGCCGCTGCGCACTGGGTAACTGGTTGTTGGTCACGGTGGCAACATTCTGGCTCAAATCCGAGAAATAATTGTCGTCCGAAACCTTGTTGTAGTTCCATGAAAACGCCAAGTTCGGCGACAGCCTCTGTGTATGGGTCGATGCAATCGCGTAACGGTCACGACCGGCTTTCTTGTCGTTCATCAGGTATTCGACCTTGGTTTCGCCGGCGTAATCCTCACTCAGGTAACGCGCATCGCCGCCCAGCTGCATCCCTCGCAACGTGATCCATTTCGGCGTCAGGGTGAAGTCGCGGTTCGGAGCAATGTTGAAATAGTACGGCAGGCTGAGCTCCATACCACCGCTGGTAGTCGTTCCCATCGTCGGCGGCAGGAATCCGGATTTGCGCCCGCCTGTCAGCGGAAACGACAGTTCCGGCGAAGCAAAAATCGGCACATCCTTGAAATACACGACCGAATTTCTGGCGCGCCCGGTATCCTGCGCCTTGTCGATCTTCAGGGTGCTCGCCTTCATGTACCAGTCCGGCCGCGCACCTTCGCAGGTGCTGTAGGTGCCCTTCGTCAGCGTCGCCTTCTCGCGGCTTTCGAAATCAACCCGCTCACCCTTGCCCTGCGCATTGTTCTTGACCAGCTTGTAAACTGGTTTTGTCATCCAGCCAACGCCGGTATCCAGATTCAGCCTGGCTTTGTCGCCGGCATACCGATCGCCGTAATACAGCATGCGCACATTGCCTTCGGCTTCGGCTTCATTCTCTTCCTGATAGAGGATAGCCTTGTCGCTGTTGAGCTGGCATTGTCCGCGCACGATTTCGGCATCGCGCTCAAGCAGCACTTCACGATCCGGCCGGCCAGTTATCTGCTCGGCCTGAATCGTGGTTGGCTCCAGCTTGTCCGCTTCCTTGTCGCGCCGCACCTTGGCCGTCTGCGCTTGCGCCAATGCAGGCAATGAAAGCGACACCACCAGCAGCGCTGCGGCGCGGAGCAGGAGAATCGATGACAATGGTGCCGGAGTACGAAGCATGAATGTTCGGAAATATTTGCCAGCATCTGGCGGTTAATCAATCCAGTCGCTTATTATATGGGAACTCTTAACAATAACTGCATAAAAGCAGACTGTTTCATGCAATCGCAATCCAACAACACCGGCGCGCCGTCCGATGCACGCCTTGACCAGCTCCAAAACTGGCTGACAAACCAGTCCACCGCCGCCGTCCACCCCGAATCCATCCGCCCGGCGTCGTCCGATGCCAGCTTCCGACGCTATTTCCGCGTCGATGCCGCCGATGGCTCGACCCTGATCGCGATGGATGCGCCGCCGCCGCAGGAAGACGTGCGACCATTCATCCATGTTGCAGAAGTATTTGGCCAAGCAGGCGTGGCTGTGCCGCAAGTCATCGCGCAGGATGAAGCCCAAGGCTTCCTGTTGCTGTCCGACCTCGGCTCGACCACCTACCTGAACCAGCTAAGCCACGATACCGCGCACAAGCTGTACCTGGACGCGATCGATGCGCTGTTGGCAATCCAGGTGCGCAGCCAGCCCGGCGTGCTGCCAGAATACGACCGCGAACTGCTGTTGCGCGAGCTGAACCTGTTTCCGGAATGGTATGTCGGCAAGCACCTCGGCGCAACGCTGGATGACAAGCAGGCGGCCGAACTGAAAAAGGTGTTCGATGCGCTGTTGGCAAACAACCTGGCACAGCCGCAAGTGTACGTCCACCGCGACTATCACTCGCGCAACCTGATGGTGCTGGGCGAAGGCAACCCCGGCATCCTCGATTTCCAGGATGCGGTTTACGGCCCGATCACCTACGATCTGGTGTCGCTGCTGCGCGACGCCTACGTGCAGTGGGACGAAGAACTGGTGCTCGACTGGACCATCCGCTACTGGGAACGCGCGCGCAAACTCGGCCTGCCGGTGAACCCGGACATCGACGCGTTCTACCGCGATTTCGAGTGGATGGGCCTGCAGCGCCACCTGAAAGTACTCGGCATCTTCGCCCGCCTGTACCATCGCGACGGCAAGAATGCCTACCTGAACGACTTGCCGCTGGTGCTGGAATACACTCGCAAGACCGCCGGCCGCTACCGCGAACTGGCGCCGCTGGTGCGCCTGCTGGACACGCTGGAAAACCGCGGCGACCAGGTCGGCTACACGTTTTGACGGGGGTATATAACCAAAACGCCATACCTGGCCTCATATTTGCTGGCGCTTTTTAAATACCCACCCCAGTATTTTTTGACACTAAAAACACGATGAAAGCGATGATTTTTGCCGCCGGACGCGGCGAGCGGATGCGTCCGCTGACAGACACCACCCCGAAACCGCTGCTGACAGTGCATGGCCGGCCGCTGATCGTCTGGCACATCCTGAATCTGGTGCGCGCCGGCATTACCGACATTGTCATCAACCACGCCCACCTCGGTCACCTGATCGAGGACAAGCTGGGGGACGGCTCGCGTTTCGGTGCCAGCATCGCGTATTCGCCGGAAGAAGTGGCGCTCGAAACCGCCGGTGGCGTGGCGCAGGCGCGCCACCTGCTCGGCGACGAACCATTCATCGCCGTTTCGGCCGACATTTACTGTCCGCATTTCGATTTTGCCGCAGCGCTCGAAGCGCTGGAAGACAACGATGTCTGGGGCCAGCCGCACGCGACCGACAAGCGCGACGTCGCCTGGCTGTACATGGTGAAAAACCCGGCGCACAACCCTCAGGGGGATTTTGCGCTCAACATGTTTTCGCTCGCGAATGAAGGCGAGCCGCGCTACACCTATTCCGGCATCGGCGTGTTCCGGCCGTCGATGTTCGATTCGGTCACGCCGGGGGAAACTGTACGCCTTTCGCACCTGCTGCGCGAATACGCAGCGCGCGGCCAGGTCGGCGGCGAACTCTACTACGGCGACTGGACCGATGTCGGCACCATCGAACGGCTGGAAAAGCTGAACACGCTTCGCACCTGACCTCCTCATTAGCCACGACAAGCATCTGTGCGCACATGCCACAGATGCGCCAAGGCACGCCCCTCCCGGCACACCATCACGTTTACCCGCGGCAACTTTTTCCCTGCCCTGTCCGCCCCCCCCAAACACCGCAAAAACAACTGGCCGAAGAACGCCAAATCATCAACCGGTACGCCCGCGCCTCGACCATTCCTTAACCCAAATCAAACCCTGTCCAATTAGCCCGGATTCGCGGGTGATTTGCCTATCGATTTAGGCAATACACCTATGTCGTTCGCACCCGGCAAAAACAAGAATGAAGCCGTATTCGCATCTTTGCGCGCTGGCCTCCGGCGCGCTGAGCGGCGATGTCAGGTTTCCAGCCATTCCGGACTCACCATTCGCCGACGAACCGGCACAACCGGCACCGTCAGTGAATGCGCCCAAAAAAAACGGCGAAAAACCTCCATAGAACCATTCTCGTCAGGGGAGCATCATGAGTGCCAGCGCTTACTTACCAGGCGACGCCCAGCAAATCAGCATTTCCGAATTTCTTGCATTCAAGCTCGGACAGGAAGAATACGGCGTCGATATTCTCAAGGTGCAGGAAATCCGCGGCTATGAAACCGTAACGCGGATAGCGAACGCACCGGAATTCATCAAGGGCGTGGTCAACCTGCGCGGCACCATTGTGCCCATCGTTGACATGCGCATCAAATTCAACCTTGGCATTCCGGCTTACGACCAGTTCACCGTCGTCATCGTCCTGAACATCGGCAACCGTGTGGTCGGCATGGTGGTTGACAGCGTGTCCGACGTGACCACGCTGGATCCGGCGCAAATCAAGCCGCCGCCATCGGTAGGCACGGCGCTGAACACCGATTACCTGCTCGGTCTGGGCACGATTGACGAACGAATGCTGATTCTGGTCGATATCGACCAGCTGATGTCGTCATCGGACATCGGACTGATTGAAAAACTCGCGGCATAAGCCAATTTCCTCCATCACCACAGAAGAAAGTCGAGGTTGCATATGAAAAACCTAAGAATCGGCATCCGCCTCAGTCTTGGTTTCCTGATGGTTGTCATATTGATGGTCGCGGTCGCGGCCATCGGCACCACCAGATTGTCTGTGCTCAACAGTGGCACCAACGACATCGTGAACGATCGCGCCCCGAAAGTGGCGATATGCAACAGCATAAACGAAGCACTGTCCGACGTCGCCATTGCCTTGCGCAACATGGTCATCCTGACCGACCCGCAACAAATCAAGGCCGAACAGGCCATCATCGACCAGTCGCGGAAAGAAATCAGCGAGGCAATGGGCAAACTGGAAAAATCGGTCAACTTGCCAGAGGGACGCGCGATATTCGCCAAGCTGACCGAGGCACGCGGCACTTATGTTGCCGGCCTCGACCGTACGCTCAAGCTGCTGGCAGACGGCAAGAAAGCCGAGGCGCAGACTGTACTCATCTCCGAACTGAAACCAAGCGGAAAAGCCTATTTTGATGCTATCGAGAAAATGAAGGAATTTCAGACTGGCATGATGGCAAAAGCGGCCACATCGGCAGCAGAAACCTATCAGACGGCACGCACCGTGATGCTTAGCCTGACCGCCGTGGCCGTCGTGCTTTCGATCATCATTGCACTCTACGTTTCCGGTTCGATTACCAAACCAATCAGCGAAGCGGTCAGGATTGCGCAAACGATTGCCGGCGGCGACCTGACCGGCAAGATCGAAGTGCATTCGAAGGATGAAACCGGGCAATTGCTGCAAGCGATGAAGGAGATGAATGAAAATCTGGCGCATGTCTGCTCGCAAGTGCGCGCCGGCACGGCCACAATTGCCACCGCATCGAGCCAAATCGCCAGCGGCAATCAGGATCTGTCGTCGCGCACCGAACAGCAGGCCAGCTCGCTGCAGCAGACGGCATCGTCGATGGAGGAACTGACCTCGACCGTACGCCAGAATGCGGAAAATGCGCACCAGGCAAACCAGCTCGCTGCTTCCGCTTCGAATGTCGCCATCAAGGGCGGCGAAGTGGTGTCGCAAGTAGTCGAAACAATGGGCGCGATCAACGAATCGTCGAAGAAGATGGCCGACATCATCAACGTCATCGACGGCATCGCGTTCCAGACCAACATTCTGGCGCTGAACGCGGCGGTGGAAGCGGCACGGGCTGGCGAACAGGGCCGCGGCTTCGCGGTCGTCGCAACCGAAGTACGCAATCTGGCGCAACGCAGCGCTTCCGCTGCGCGCGAAATCAAGACGCTGATCGATGATTCAGTCGGCAAGGTCGAGACTGGCAGCAAGCTGGTCGAACAGGCTGGCGGCACAATGCAGGAAGTGGTCGAAAGCGTGAAACGGGTGAACGACATCATCAGCGAAATCACTGCCGCAAGCCGCGAGCAGAGCGATGGCATCGAGCAAATCAACCTGGCGGTCGTCCAGATGGATCAGGTGACGCAACAAAACGCGGCGCTGGTGGAAGAAGCTGCCGCCGCAGCCGAAGCGCTGCAGGATCAGGCTGTCAGCCTGACGAATGCCGTCAGCGCGTTCAAGCTCGGTGCGCTTGGCCATGCACCACAGGAAGCCATTCCGGCCAAACTGAAAGTTGTTCCCAAGACTGCCGCAAGGCCAGCAGTGGAAAAAGCGGCTACTGCATCATCAACACAGCAAAGAGGTAACCTGGCATTGGCACCGGCAGGTGCCGAATGGGAAGAGTACTAACCACCCAGTCAGCTGCTAGATGAGCTGATGGCCTTGGCTGGTGCGGCAAGATACTGGATTTGCCGCACCAGTTTTCTACCGCACCAGCAGCTGTGTGTGGAATGGCAACTTGCACCCTGCAAAAACCTTGAAAACAGCAAGGCATATTTTCAGGAAGCCAAATCATGTCCGGAACAAACAACAATGGGCCGACAGGAAAAGGACGAGTTGCCTCGGCGCTCATCGCTGCGCTGTATGCCGCTGTTTCGGTGCTGTGGATCGTCGCTTCCAGCTCTATTCTGCAACTCGGAGGCACAACGCCGCCATCACAGAGCAACCCCGACCTGGCAAAGGATATTGCGCTCACCCTGATCGCCAGCGGCCTGCTCTACCTGCTACTGGAAGTTTGCCGCGCCCGCTGGAAATCAAGCTGGCACAATCTCTCCAGAAGCCGTACCGGAACATGCTGCCTGGTGCTGGCATTCACCGTGCTGGCAGCATCGATCCCGCTGGTCGGTTTCGCCGTCATTGCCCTTCATGCGCCACAAGCCGAACACGAAGCACTCGCCCACCTGCGCACGATTGCCGATCTCAAAAGCCGGCAAATCGAAAGCTGGATTAACGACCGACATAATGTTGGCGTTGCCATGCGCGCCAACGATGGCTTCATCAGGCGCGTCACCGCGATGAAAAACGTCCGGACAACCGAAAATGTCGCCTATGTACGGATGCGCCTCGAAGCCATCATGCATGCGCACTCATTTGACGGCGTGCTGCTGCTAGATCCGCACGGAAATGCGTTGCTCTCGCTTGGCAAGCAAAACCGCCTGAACAGCGCCCGCCGGCAACTGGCACCCGTTGCCTTGGCCAGCGGCAAAGTGCAACGCAGCGAACTGGAACCAGATGGCGACGGCAATCTCTCTCTCGACTATGCCGTACCGCTGCATGATGCAAAACACCATCCGGTCGGCGTGGTCATTTTGCATGTCCGCCCAGAAAACTTCCTGTTTCCTTACCTGAACCACTGGCCAAACGAGCACTCAAGCGGGGAAACGATGCTAGTGCGACGCGACAATGATTCGGTGCTGTTCCTGAACCGGCTGCGCCATCAGCAAGCGAACAATGGCATCATGCGGATCTCACTCAGCAGTAGCACCATGCCGGCGACGGCCGCGATCAAGAGCGCCAGCACCGGCACGATGCGCGGCATCGATTACCGCAACATACCAGTGCTGGCCGCCCACCAGCCTGTGGCCGGAACCAGCTGGCATCTTGTGGCCAAGCTAGACCGGGATGAGGTTATGCAGCCGCTGCACAGTTCGGGTTTCTGGATCAGCATGGCCGCGCCCTCTGCCATCATCGTCGTCAGCACGACTCTCTTGCTGCTGTGGCGCAAGCAATCCCAGGTGCAGCAGCAGGCAGGAGAACGCCAGACCGATCTGCTGCTGCGGCATTTCTACAACTTGCCTTTCATCGGCATGGGAATCGTATCCGCCGATGGCAGAAAATGGTTGCAATACAACGACCGCATGTGTGAAATCCTTGGCTATTCGCGCGATGAACTTAAAAAGCAGAACTGGCGCGGCCTGTCGCACCCGGATGATGTCAAGTTGAGCGCCGAAGGATTCAGGCAAATGCAGGATGGCGGCACCGACGGTTATATCGTGACCCAGCGCGTCATCGGCAAAAACGGAGCATCCCTGTTTGTGGTACTCAATATCAAATGCGTGCGCAAGGAAGACAACGCAATTGATTTTCTGGTGCTGACGATGCAAAACGTGACCGAACGCCATGCCGCGCAAGCGAGAATCGAACGCCTGACGCAACTTTACGCTGCGTTAAGCCACTGCAACCAGGCGATTGTGCGCGCCACCAACGAAACTGAACTTTTCCCTGAAATTTGCCGCGTCGCGGTCGCATTCGGCAGCATGAAAATGGCCTGGATCGGCAAGATCGAGCCACAGAAAAATCTGCTGCGCACGATTGCCTCGTACGGCATGACACACGACTGCTTGGACAGCATCACGGTCGCCTCCAATAACGATCAATCAGGCCGCGACCCTGCCAGCACGGCCGTTCGCAAAAACCAGCCGGTCTGGTGCCAGGACTTCCTGCACGATTCGTTTTCAGCACCGTCAAAACAGGATGCGATTGACCAAGGGTGGAATGCCATCGCAGCTTTGCCTTTACGGCGCAATGGCGAGGCCGTAGCCGCTTTCTGCCTGTTCGCCAAGGAGCGGGATGCCTTCGATCTTGATGCGCGCAAACTGCTGGAGGAAATGGCGCTGGACATCAGTTTTGCTCTGGACAATTTCAGCCGTGAACAGGCGCGCCAGCAAGCGGAAACTGAACTACGCCTAGCCGCCAGGGTATTCGAGCAAAGTCGCGAAGGTTTCATGATCACTGATGCCGACGTCAGAATCGTAATGGTCAACCATGCATTTTGCGAAATCACCGGTTACAGCGAAGAAGAAGTGCTGGGGAAAAATCCGCGCATGCTATCCTCCGGCCATCAGGAACCGTCGTATTATCAGGCAATGCGCAATGAAATTGCCACCCACGGACGCTGGCAGGGTGAAATTCTGAACCGTCGCAGAAACGGCAGCCTGTACCTTGCCTGGCTGTCGATCAGCCGGATGCTCGACGACGATGGCAAGACCACCAGCTACATCGGCATTTTCAATGACATCACCGAACATCGTGCAACCGAAGAACGGATGCAATGGCTGACGCACTTCGATACGCTGACAGGCCTGCCGAACCGCACACTGCTCGACGACCGCTGCCAGCATGCCGTCAGCATGGCACAACGCAACAGCCAGCCGCTGGCACTGATGTTCCTTGATCTCGACCACTTCAAGCACATCAACGATTCGCTCGGTTATCGCATCGGCGATGCATTGCTGGCAGAACTGGCCAAGCGGCTGAACGCGACACTGCGTGCACAGGATACCGTTTCGCGCATCGGCGGCGACGATTTCGTCATCGTGCTACCGGGAACGAATGCGGATGGCGCTGCACGGCTGGCCGAGAAACTGCTTACCCAGACGGTCGAGCCGTACCACATCGACGGACACGAACTCAGCATTACCGCTTCGATCGGCATTGCGATGTACCCGGAAAATGGCCACGATCTCGAAACCTTGTCGCGTTGCGCTGATGCCGCGATGTATCGCGCCAAGCATGATGGCCGGGATACCTTCCGCTTTTTTACACCGGAAATGCAGGCACATTCGGCGCGCCGTCTGCAGCTGGAAAATGCACTGCGCCGTGCGCTGGAGCGCAACCAGTTGCAGTTACACTATCAGCCGCAACTTTCGGTGGCCGAGGGCAACATCATCGGCGCCGAAGCGCTGCTGCGCTGGCAACACCCGGAATTCGGCATGGTGTCGCCGGCCGAATTCATTCCGATTGCAGAAAACAGCGGCCAGATTCTGGCCATCGGCGAATGGGTTCTGCGCACGGCAATGCGGCAGATGCGTGCCTGGATCGACCAGGGCTGCGCGCCAACCGCGATCTCGGTCAACCTGTCGGCGATCCAGTTCCGCCACCCGGGTCTGCCGCAAATGGTGAAAAATATCCTCGTCGAAACTGGCGTGCCACCAGAATGCCTTGAACTGGAACTGACTGAAAGCGCCGCCATGGAAAATCCGCTGGCGGCTATCGCTGTCATGAACGAATTGCATGCGCACGGCATCCGCATGTCGATCGACGATTTTGGCACCGGGTATTCCTCCCTCGGCCACCTTAAACGCTTCAAGGTATACAAACTGAAAATCGACCGCTCGTTCGTCAGCGACATCGCGAATGACCCGGACGACCGCGCGATTGTCGCCGCAGTCATTACGCTGGCAAACAGCCTCGGCCTGCGAACCATCGCCGAAGGCGTTGAAACAGCCGAACAGCTCGATTTCCTGCGCCAGCATGGCTGTCATGAAATCCAGGGCTACTATTGCAGCCGTCCGCTGGCGGCAGACCGGCTTGAAATCCTGCTGCAAAACAAAAACATTGCCCCCGATTCAGGCAATGCCTTTCCTATTTAAAAATTCCCCCACCATTTCCATTCTTTTTTCTGCGCCTTTGCCTGCGCTCACCTTGAGTGTTACACGTGCTTCCGTCACAATGAGAAGTTTCCATGTGTAAACAAAAAATAAGGGGCATCATGGGCAAATTTAGGCAATTGGGTTTGGGCGCAAAACTTTCTGGAATCGCTTTTATCCTGATTACGCTGGTCATCGGCATTCTCATCGGCATTTCCAGCTATACCACCAGCAGCCTGCAGGAGAAGCAGGCCTTAGACGACCTGACCGAAAAAAGTCAATCTGTCGTGCAAATGATTGACCTGTTTAACGCCACACTGAAAAATGAAGCAGAACGATCGCTCAAAACGCTTGAAGCCTATTTCCCCGGAAAATTCACTCAGGACGGCAACAGCCTTATCAACGTCGCTGGCAAGTCAGTGCCAGTGCTAAAAAGCGGCGGCAGCACCATCAATAATGATCACAGCGTGGTTGATCGCTTCAGCGCACAAAGCGGTATTCAGGCAACGGTCTTCGTCCGTCACAACAACGATTTCGTACGCATTTCCACCTCGCTGAAAAATAACAAGGGTGAACGGGTTGTTGGCACGGCTTTGAATACTAATGGAGCCGCATACAAAAACCTGATGGACGGGAAAACCTATAACGGCATTGCCACGCTGTTCGGTCGCCAGTATTTCACCGAATATCTGCCCCTGAAGAATGGCAGCGGGCAGGTGATTGGCGCTCTGTATATCGGTATTGATTTCACCGAGACCGTCAAGCTTATCAAGAATCGGATTATCTCGATGAAGGTTGGCGACAGTGGCTTTTTCTATGCGATCGATGCAGCACCAGGCAACGCTTACGGCAATATCGTGATGCACCAAAAAGACGAAGGCAAGAACGTCCTCGACATCAAGGCAACTGATGGGCGCGAAATCGTCAAGGAATTGCTGAAAGCCAAAAATGGCGTCATGCATTATTTTGATGCCGCCGACCCGGATGGCCGTGAGCGCATCATTAGCTTCCATCATTTCAAGGATTGGGACTGGATCGTCATCGGCCGCGCCTACACCGACGAAATCACGCGCGACGCCCGCACGCTGCGCAACTGGTTCATGCTAGGCGGCCTGCTTGCCGTCGTTGCGCTGGCCATACTGCTGTATCTGCTGGTTCGCAACCTGGTCAGCCAACCGCTCGCACATGCGGTAAGCGCTGCTGGCAAAATAGCAAAAGGCGACCTGACTGTTCGGCTTGAATCGGATCGAACCGACGAAATCGGCCAGCTGACCAATGCGATGAACAGCATCAGCCAGGGATTGGCCAATGTCGTCTGGAACGTGCGGCGCGGCACCGACACGATTGCCAGCGCCTCGACCGAAATCGCCTCCGGCAATCAGGATTTGTCATCGAGAACCGAACAGCAGGCCAGCTCGCTTGAAGAAACAGCATCTTCAATGGAAGAGCTGACTTCGACCGTACGGCAAAATGCCGAAAATGCCATGCAAGCTAACCAGCTGGCGGTAACCGCCTCGGATGTGGCAACCCGGGGCGGAAATGTGGTTTCGCAGGTGGTTGAAACCATGCATGCCATCGATGCCTCGTCAAAGAAAATCGCAGACATCATCAATGTGATTGACGGCATCGCATTCCAGACTAATATCCTCGCACTGAATGCCGCAGTTGAAGCAGCACGCGCCGGCGAACAGGGACGCGGTTTCGCCGTGGTGGCAACTGAAGTCAGAAGCCTTGCGCAGCGCAGTGCCACCGCCGCACGGGAAATCAAGGAGTTGATCGACGATTCAGTCGGCAAGGTCGAGGCCGGCAGCAAGCTGGTTGAGCATGCAGGCACAACCATGCAGGAAGTGGTAACCAGCATCCGGCAAGTGCACGACATCATGGTCGAAATCACCGAAGCCAGCCGCGAGCAAAGCGACGGCATCGAGCAGGTGAACCAGGCCATCACACAGATGGATCAAGTAACGCAACAAAACGCGGCGCTGGTCGAGCAGGCCGCGGCCGCCGCGGAAGCGCTGCAAAACCAGAGCGCAGACCTGGTCAAGCAAGTCAGCCTCTTCAAGCTGAAATCAACTTCGACCGGCACCAAGGATGAAGCGGCCGCACTGGTGAAGAAAGCCATCGAACAGATCAAGGAGCAGGGACGCGACGCGGCCTTCACTGAAATCAGCAATCCGCTTGGCCGTTTCACAGATCGCGATCTTTACGTCGTGGTTTACGACCTCAGCGGCAAAAACCTCGCGCATGGCGCCAATCCGAAACTGATTGGACAAAACCTGATCGACTCGAAGGATGGCGATGGCAAGCCATATGTGCGCGAACGGATCGACATCATCCGCAACCACGGCAAGGGCTGGCAGGACTACACCTTCCTCAATCCGGTCAGCAAAAACATGGAGCCGAAGTCGATGTATCTGGAGCAGCATGAAGACCTGATCGTCGGCTGCGGCATTTACAAGACCTGAGCTGAGCCCAAAGGCGGCCGTCCTCAACCGACGGCCGCCATCAAGCCGAAAAAGTACCGCGCACATCCACCATGAATACTCTATCCTGTATTCTAAAACCGCCTTGAAATTGGTGCCTCAACCTATTGTTTCAACCACATACCCCAACGAAATCATCGTGACGGCGAGTTGCCGGGTCATGGCTTCTCCACCTTGACTAGTCCGTGCTTGACCGCAAACAGCACCAGCCCGACCAGATCGCGGATGCCAATCCGCTCCATGATTTGCGCGCGGTGGGCGGCGACGGTCTTGTCGCTCAAATCCAACTCGTAGGCGATTTCCTTCGTGCCGCGGCCACTGGCCAGAAGAGTCAGTATCTGGATCTGCCTGGATGTCAGCGATTTCAACGGATCAGGCTGTGTAGGTGGCGTGCGCACAAACCGGTTGATCACCTTGGTCGAAACACCTGGACTCATGAAATTCTCGCCACGAGTGACCGCCACCAATGCTATCTGCAATTCCGCCGGTGCGGCTTCCTTAAGCAGATAGGCGGAAGCGCCAATCTGCAGCGCCTCGGACACAAGAGCCTCGGACGAGTGCATGCTGAGAATCATCACCTTCACATTCGGGTATTGCCGCCTGACCCTGCCGGCCAAATCCAGCCCACTGTCTCCCCCCATGTCGATATCGGTAATGACGATGTCCGGCTGCCCGCCTTTCAGCTTCTCCATCGCTTCATCAATGCCTGATGCCTCGGCTGCAACCGAAAACCCATCGAGCTGGTCGATCAGGTTCCTGATGCCTGCCCGCACCAGCGCATGATCATCGACGAGGAGTATCCGGTATTCTTTCATCGCCCTGTCCATCATAGCTTCAGCTGCACTTCAACCCGGGTTCCCTCCCCCGGCGCCGAATCGACCCTGAATTTCCCGCCCAGCATCGTTACCCGCTCGCGCATTCCGACCAGACCAAAACTGCCACGGTGGGCGGCCATTTTCATTTGCTCAATCTCGAACCCGCAGCCATTGTCACGAATGATGATTTCGAGTTCATCACCAAATTCGCCGCCATTGATTTCGACGATCACCCGGCTCGCCTGCGCGTGACGGGTGATATTGGTAATGCCCTCCTGAATAAGCCTGAAAGCAGTGATTTCAACCGGTGCCGGCAGTTTTTGTGGCAAACCAACATATTCGAACACGTAACCGCCCTCGGAAAAATTCTGCTGCAGCAATTGCCGCACTGATGCTTCCAGACCGAGGTGATCGAGCATCGGCGGCCGCAGTGAACGCGACATGACGCGCACACGCTGGATCAGCGAAGCAACTTCCTCGTTCGCCTTGTGCCACGCATCCTGCGCTTCTTTATATGTCGCCAGATATTTCTGCATCTTGTGCAAGCCCAGGCTCAACGTGGTGAAACGCTGCCCCAGTTCATCGTGCAGTTCCCGCGCCAGATTCTTGCGTTCGCTTTCCTGCGCCTCGATCAGCTGGCTAGACAACTCCGCCAGGCGGACTCTCGCATTGTTAATTTCAAGTTCGCTTTTCTTGCGGCGCGTGATGTCTTCATGCGCCACCACGGCACCGGCGTTCGCGCCGCCGAGCGGAGTCACGTGCATCACGAACCAGCGTTGCCAATAGGGGGAGCGGCAGGAATACTCCATCTCGAAACTTGGCTGCCCTCCTGTCAGTACAGCATTGATGCCAGCGCGCGCGACGGCCGCGGTCGAAGCATTTTCCTGGTGCAGCATCTTTTCGCACTGCTCAAAATAGTTAGCTCCGTGCCAGTATTCAATAGAATCCGGAGCTCCATTGTCGTGCGCGAACTGCCTCCATGCTCGATTGACGGTAACAATATTGCTCTGCGCATCAATGACGGCAATATGCGCCCCTAGAGAATTGAGCACAGTCACATTGAATGTCTCGCTGTCGCGCAACGCCTGTTCTGCCTTTTTGCGCTCATTCTCAAGCTCAAAATTATCCAGTGCAGAACTGATATCCATCGCCATTTCTTCCAGCAAATCGCGCGCTTCCTGATCGAAGGCATTCACTTCACTGGCATAAATTAGAAATGCGCCGACCAGCCTGCCTTTGCGCAACAGCGGCAATGCCGCCAACGCGCGCCAACCATTCGCCAGCGCGCGCTCGCGCCACGGTTCCAGCAAGGGTTCGTTTTGCACATCCTGCCACCACAACGGCCATTGCTGGTGATTGAAGTTCAAATGCAACCTGCTTTCCACTTCGTCTGAATTTATCCGATAGCGCTGGCCCGCCACCTCGACCAGAAAGCACATCTCGTCCAGATATTCCTGGCTCATGGCGCAGGATGCCGCCACATGCACATGCTGGCTGACTTGGTCAATCAGGCCTATCCAGGACATTTTCATGCCACCGAACTCGACCGCGATGCGGCAAATGTCGGCAAACAGCTCCGTTTCGCTGTTAGCGCGAACGATGGCCTGGTTGCAATGGCTGAGTGCAGCATACAGCTGGGTCAGCCGGCGGATACGGCTTTCAGCCACCTTGCGATCGTCAATATCAGACAACGTGCCAATCACGCGCAGCGGATTCCCGTTGCTGTCTCGCTGAACTACCATGCCGCGATCCAGCACCCATTTCCATTCGCCATTGCGGCATTTCAGTCGATGCTCACTCTGGTAACTTGACTTGCATCCACCAATCAGCGAAGCTATCGCCGCCGTTGTATGTTGCCTGTCATCCGGATGGATGCGCTGCTCCCATTCGCCAAACCCCCCACCGATTTCGTCCTCGTCATAACCGAGCATTTCTTTCCAGCGGCTGGAAAAAATCACCGTGCCATCCTTCACGCTCCAGTCCCATAACGCGTCGCCGGAACCCTCGATCGCGAATTTCCAGCGGTTCTCGCTATCCTGCAAATCACGTGTCATCACGTTTGCCAGCGCAACTGCGCTTTCCCGGCTGCTAACCAGTGACCAGACATACAAGAACAGCACCGCGCTAACCAGGATGCCGGATATCTTCAGCGTTTCGGCTACGCCTGTTTCGAGCCGCGACTCGAACTCAGGCAACGAGCGAACCTTAAACTGTATCGTCTGTCCGGCAAGGTCGACCCGCCTGCCGGCTTCGAACAGCGGTGTTGAGGCTGATGACAACAGCGACGGCCGCGCTTGTGCATCTGAAATATTCTCCCCGTCGTCCACGGCCAACGCCAGCTCGCTGCCATATTCGCCGAGCTGGCTGCTCAGCAGATCGTCGAGCCTGAACACGATGAAAACCCAGCCGCTGATATTGGCGCGGCGCTCAGAAACCGTCCGGTTCTCGGTTCCGTCGCGATACACCGGGTGATACATCACAAAACCGAACTGACTAGCGGCTTCCGGTTCAAGCGCGATGGCCAGCTTGCCGGACATAAATGAGCGGTTCTGGTCGCGAGACTGCTGCATTGCCATGAGACTGGCCTCGTTCTGGTGAAAATTACGACCAAGCTGGCACTGGCGGCGAACTGGCAGCTGCCGCTCACTGCCAGACATACCAAACGACGTCTGACGAAACCCGCCTGCCATGCTAGACGACGCAAAGCAATCGACGTAATCTGCCTGCCCCTGAACATGCTGCCCAGCTGCCTCTGGCATGGCTGTGCGCAAGTACCCCATCGCCAGCGCACCCGGAAACTTTTTTGCCTGAATCAGGCGTTGCATGTAATCGCCAAATTCCTTGCGGCCGGCCGTGTCACGCCGAGCAAGCACACCGCTAGCACCATGCAGCGCCATCTTGTATGCAGCAATCGCCTGATCGATCCTGCTGGCAATTTCGCGCGACCGGTAATTGAAATTTTCGCGCAGCAGGCGATGCGCATTCTCCATCGCCACATAATACGCAACACAAGTCGTCAACAAGCCGGCCAGCAATATCAGCCAGGGCAGCGGCTTGCTGCAACATAGCAGCGACAGGTAGTGGGATGCGCGTGATTTCATGCTGAAAAATGAAGGTTTTCAAACAACAAAACACTAGCAATCGGCAAAGGTCACTCACTCCAGGCATAGCCGACCTTTCCATTTATCATGACACCCTTGCAAGACCATCCCATCAAGAAATATCAAAAGTTGGGCAAAAAAAACCGCGCCGGTCTTGCGAGCCGGCGCGGTTTTGCGGATAGCGTGAAAATCGTTTTATTCGACGGCCTTCACCATGTCTTCGATGACCTTCTTCGCATCGCCGAACACCATCATCGTCTTGTCCATGTAGAACAGTTCGTTGTCCAGGCCGGCATAGCCGGATGCCATCGAACGCTTGTTGACGATAACCGTCTTCGCGCGGTATGCCTCCAGAATCGGCATGCCGGCGATGGGCGATTTCGGGTCATTCGCCGCCGGGTTGACCACATCGTTCGCGCCCAGAACCAGCGCCACATCGGCCTGCGCAAATTCGCCGTTGACGTCTTCCATCTCGAACACTTGGTCGTATGGCACTTCGGCTTCTGCCAGCAGCACGTTCATATGGCCAGGCATCCGGCCGGCAACCGGGTGAATTGCATATTTCACCGTCACGCCATGCTCGGTCAGCTTCTCGGTCAGCTCCTTCAACGCATGCTGCGCGCGCGCCACCGCCAGACCGTAGCCCGGCACGATCAGCACCGAATCGGCATTACTCATCAGGAAAGCGGCATCATCAGCCGAGCCGGATTTGACATTGCGCTGCTGTTGCGCACCACCGCCAGCCGCCGCCACTTCGCCGCCAAAGCCGCCCATGATCACGCTGAAGAAGCCGCGGTTCATCGCCTTGCACATGATGTACGACAGGATCGCGCCGGAAGAACCAACCAGCGAACCGGCAATGATCAGCATCGAGTTGTTGAGCGAGAAGCCGATTCCGGCCGCAGCCCAGCCGGAATAGCTGTTCAGCATCGACACCACCACCGGCATGTCGGCACCGCCGATCGGGATGATGATCATCACACCTAGCACAAAAGCGATCGCCGTCATGATCAAAAACGGCGTCCATGCCGGCTGCGCGCCCGGCGAGAAGCAAAACACCAGCCCGAGCGCAATCATGATGACGGCCAGCGCCAGATTGACGAAATGCTGGCCCTTGAACACGATCGGCGCGCCCTGGAACAGGCGGAACTTGTAGCTGCCGGACAGCTTGCCGAACGCAATCACCGAACCGGAGAACGTAATGGCGCCGACAAAGGTGCCAATGAACAGTTCGAGCCGGTTGCCGAACGGGATCGGCTCACCGCGGCCGGTGATCTGGAACGCATACGGCTCGGCCACCACCGCAATCGCGATGAATACCGCCGACAAGCCGATCAGCGAGTGCATCGCCGCCACCAGTTCCGGCATTTTGGTCATCTCGACCCGCTTGGCCAGAACCGCGCCGATGATGCCGCCAACGGCCACGCCAGCTGCCAGCAGGCCATAGCCGAGGCCGCCGGAGCCGACATTCTCGCCCTTCAATTTGACGATCAGCGCAATCGTGGTGAAGACAGCAATCGCCATCCCAGCCATGCCGAACCCATTGCCGCGGCGCGCGGTCGACGGATGCGACAACCCTTTGAGCGCCTCAATGAAGCAGACCGAGGCGATCAGGTACAGCAAAGTAACCAGATTCATGCTCATTACTTTGCCTCCTTGGCCGCTGCCTTCGGCTCTTTCTTCTTGAACATTTCCAGCATCCGCTGCGTCACCAAGAAGCCGCCGAACACGTTGACTGCCGCCAGTGCCACCGCCAGCGTGCCCATCACCTGCCCGACCAGCCCTTCGGTCATGCCGGCGGAAAGCATCGCGCCGACGATGATGATGGCCGAGATCGCGTTGGTCACCGCCATCAACGGCGTATGCAGCGCCGGGGTCACGTTCCAGACAACGTGATAGCCGACGTAGATCGCCAGCACGAAGATGATGATGTTGGTAAGCGTGATTGAGACTTCCATATACGCTCCGTTACTCTTTCATGCCGGTCATCCGGTTCTGCCGATCGACGAACACGATCTTCGGCACATACGTTTCGATTTCCTCGTCAGACATCGGGCCATAAGTGCAGATGATCAGCAGATCACCGAGATGCGCGCAACGCGCGGCGGCGCCGTTGAGCGAAATTTCGCCGCTGCCGCGCTTGCCGGATATGGCGTAGGTCGAGAAACGCTCGCCATTTTGCACGTTGTAGATTTCGATTTTCTCGTTCACCTTGATATCGGCCGCGTCCAGCAGATCCTGGTCAATGCCGCATGAACCTTCATAATCCAGGTCACACTGGGTCACAGTAGCGCGATGAATTTTTGCGCGAAGCATGATTCGTTGCATGTCATTCTCCTATTTGCGGAATATTTCGCCACCGGCGCACATGCGTGTCGCGGCCACGATTTCGTCTTCAAGATTGATAGCCAAGTTGCCATCCTTGTCGACGATCAGTTTGAGGAAATCAAGCAGGTTGCGCGCATACAGCGCGGAAGCATCGGCCGCGACCAGCGCCGCCAAATTCGGCTCGCCGACGATGTGCACGCCATGTTTGGTGACCGTCTTGCCCAGTTCGGTCAGCGGGCAGTTGCCGCCCTGCTCGACCGCCATGTCGACAATCACCGAACCGGGCTTCATCGCCTTGACGGTTTCTTCGGAAATCAGCACCGGCGCCTTGCGGCCCGGGATCAACGCAGTGGTAATGATGATGTCGGCCACCTTGGCGCGTTCGTGCACCAGCGCTGCCTGGCGCTTCATCCATGCTTCCGGCATTGGCCGCGCATAACCGCCAATGCCTTGTGCGATTTCACGCTCTTCATCGGTTTCATACGGCACATCAATGAATTTTGCACCCAGCGATTCGACCTGCTCCTTCACCGGCGGTCGCACGTCGGACGCCTCGATCACCGCGCCCAGCCGTTTCGCGGTCGCGATCGCCTGCAAGCCGGCCACACCAACGCCCATAATCAGCACGCGCGCCGCCTTGACCGTGCCAGCGGCCGTCATCAGCATCGGCATGAAACGCTGGTAAGTGTTGGCCGCGATCATCACCGCCTTGTAGCCAGCAATGTTCGCCTGCGACGACAGCACATCGAGCGATTGCGCACGGGAAATGCGCGGCGCGGCTTCGAGCGAGAAGGCAGTCAGCCCGGCTTCTGCCATCAGCTTGATATTGTCGGCATCGAACGGGTTGAGCATGCCAATCAGCACGCTTCCCGATTTCATCGATGCGCGTTCATCCGCATTCGGCGCGCGCACCTTGAGAACCATGTCGCAACCAAACGCGTCGGCAGCAGTGCCAATTTGCGCGCCTGCATCCTGAAACGCTTCGTCGGTGACGCTGGAACTGATGCCCGCGCCAGCCTGCACGATGACCTGGTGTTTGGCCGCGATCAATTTCTTGACCGTTTCCGGGGTTGCCGCTACCCGGGTTTCGCCCGGCCGCGTCTCGGCGGGAATGCCGATTCTCATAGGGTCCTCCGTCGGTTACAAAAAGGCATATTCACAAAAGCGGTAAATGGTACACGGAAAACGGGGTTTTCACATCAAATATAAAAGTGGAAAAATCCACCGAGTCACCTGCCTGCCTGCGCGAACCCGGCCGCGCCCGTTTTGCGCAAACACTATAAAATAGTGCATTAGCAGCATATCAGCATTAATTTTTGACAACATTTGTGCAATTCATGTCCGAAGTCTGGAAACCGGCGGTGGCTGTGGCCGCGATTATTGAACGTGACGGGCGCTTCCTGCTGGTGGAGGAAGATACCGAAGAAGGCATCCGCTACAACCAGCCGGCCGGCCACCTGGAACCAGGCGAATCACTGGAGCAAGCGGTGGTGCGCGAAACACTGGAGGAAACGGCGCACGAGTTCGCGCCCGAAGCGCTGGTCGGGATGTACATGATGCGCTACCACCGCCCCGAAGGCGAACTGGCCAGCACCTTCATCCGCTTCGCCTTTACCGGTGCGCTCGGTCGCAAGCATGAGCGCGCGCTTGATGACGGCATCCGCGGCACGGTCTGGATGACGCGCGATGAACTGGCCGCCTGCCAGCACATGCACCGCAGCCCGCTGACCCTGCGCTGCGTGGACGATTACCTGGCGGGCCAGCGCGCGCCGCTGTCGCTGCTTTATACCCAAACCGCTATTAAACAAGGAAACCACCGATGAGCAAAAAAAGAGTCGTGATCGGCATGTCCGGCGGCGTCGATTCGTCGGTGTCCGCCTGGCTGCTGAAGGAACAGGGCTACGAGGTGATCGGCCTGTTCATGAAAAACTGGGAAGACGACGACGACAACGATTACTGCTCCGCCCGTTCCGACTGGATCGATGCGGTCAGCGTGGCCGACGTGGTCGGGGTCGACATTGAAGCGGTCAACTTCGCCGCAGAATACAAGGATCGCGTGTTCGCCGAATTCCTGCGCGAATATGAAGCCGGCCGCACGCCGAACCCGGACGTACTATGCAATGCCGAAATCAAGTTCAAGGCCTTTCTTGATCATGCGATGCGCCTCGGCGCCGATCTAATCGCCACCGGCCACTACGCCCGCGTGCGCGAAAACAACGGCCGGTTCGAATTGCTGAAGGCGCTGGACGCAAGCAAGGACCAGAGCTATTTCCTGCACCGCCTGAACCAGCAGCAACTGTCGAAAACGCTGTTCCCGCTGGGCGAAATCCCGAAAACCCAGGTGCGCCAGATTGCCGAGCAACTGGGCCTGCCAAACGCAAAGAAAAAGGATTCGACCGGCATCTGCTTCATCGGTGAGCGGCCGTTCCGCGAATTCCTGAACCGCTACCTGTCGTACCAGCCCGGCCCGATCAAGACGCCAGAGGGCGACATCGTGGGCGAACACGTCGGCCTGAGTTTTTACACCCTCGGCCAGCGCAAGGGCATCGGCGTCGGCGGCTCGAAGAAGCATCGCGGCGCTGACGGCAACAGCGAGCCGTGGTACGTGGCGGCTAAGGACATCCCGAACAACACCCTAATCATCGTGCAAGGGCACGACCATCCGCTGTTGATGTCATCCGCGCTCGAAGCCGGGCAAGCCAGCTGGATTGCCGGCGTTGCACCACAGGAAGAACTACTGTCGGCCAAAACACGCTACCGCCAGGCCGATGTGCCATGCATTTGCAGCGGCGCGAACGCGGAAAGTTTCCGCATGACATTCCCGACGCCGCAATGGGCGGTCACGCCCGGGCAATCGGCGGTGTTCTATCAGGGAGAAATCTGCCTCGGCGGCGGAATCATCGAGCAGGCGCAACCGCTGTGACAGCACCGACGGCGGCATCACGCCCGGCACTCACAAGAAAATATGGGGTATATAGCAAAAACGATCAAATGAGCCACATTTTTGCTGGCTATTTTGAAATACTACCCGGAGTATATTTTTCGACCTTACTGACCCAAACCGCACTTTGGGTCAGTTATTTTTTGCAGACAGACGCGACTGGCACACAGCTACCCTGCCAGCACCCTCAATCGCGCGGCACCGTATCCTTGAACGATGGCCGCTCGGCCAGCTTGTCGAACAGCTTGGCTAGATTCGGATATTCTTCGCGCCAGCCGATTTGCGGGAAGCGGAACGCGAGCCAGCCAAGCGCGCAGCCGACAGCAGTATCGGCCAGCGAATACTGGTTGCCATTGCAAAACGGCTTGTCGCCCAGCCATTCTGACATCGCCTTCAAGCCGGCCTCGACCTTGGCCATCTGACGCTCGATCCATTCGCGGCTCTGCTGCTCTGCAGGGCGCTTGGTCTGTTCCAGCCGCACCAGAACGGCGGCATCCATCACGCCATCGGCCAGCGCTTCCCAGCAGCGCACGCCAGCACGCTCACGCCCGCTGGCCGGAATCAGCTTGCCGACCGGCGACAGCGTATCCAGATATTCGACGATCACGCTCGAATCGAACAGGGCATCGCCGTCATCCATCACCAGGCAAGGCACCTTGCCCAGCGGATTGACTTCCTGGATCGTCGAGCCGGGAGCGCCGAGATTTTCCAGAACGAACTTGTAATCCAGCTTCTTTTCCGCAAGAACCACGCGAACCTTACGAACAAAGGGGCTGGTGTACGTGCCGAACAATTTCATTTGCAAGCGACTCACTATTAAAATGGGGACAAGTTTCCAAGTATAACACCGCATCAGAATTTTCTGACTCACGCGACCTGACTGGTACGACGCCGAAACAACGCATGGTGATAAAATGCTGCATTTCCGCCGTTGCGCGACAAAATCGCCCAAACCGGAAGCCAATGCGACACAAAGCACCGCATTTTCCCGCCATCCCGGCTTCGGGGCGGATGGGCACAGGGCATGAACAATCCCAGCATTTTTCATGCCGGTTTACCTAACTGTCATATTCTTTCGCCATGTCACTTTCCGCGCTCACCGCCCTTTCGCCGCTTGACGGCCGTTATGCTTCCCGCACCGCCAAGCTGCGCCCGCTCCTGTCCGAAGCCGGATTCATGCGTCACCGCGTCATCGTCGAAGTCGCTTGGCTGCGCGCGCTGTCGAATGCCGGTTTCGCCGAGCTGAAGCCGTTTTCCGCTGCGACCAATGCCTTCCTCGACCGGCTGGTGAACGGCTTCACCGAGGATGACGCAGCGCGGATCAAGGCGATCGAATCGGTCACCAACCATGACGTGAAAGCGGTCGAATACTGGCTGAAGGAATCGTCCGGACTGCCGTTGCCGCCGGAAATGGGACACTTGGCGACGGTGGACGCCGCAGTCGATCCGGCCATATCGGCCGAACTGAAGGCCGCGGCCGAATTCATCCACTTCGCCTGCACCTCCGAAGACATCAACAACACCTCGCACGGCATGATGCTCAAGGCCGCGCGCGACCAAGTGCTGCTGCCATCGCTGCAAGGCGTGATCGACCGGCTGACCCTGCTGGCGCACGACTGCGCCGAGATGCCGATGCTGTCGCGCACCCACGGCCAGTCGGCCAGCCCGACTACGCTCGGCAAGGAAGTGGCTAATGTGGTCGCTCGACTGCGCACCGCTGCCAAACGCATCGCCTCGGTTGAAATTCTGGGAAAGATGAATGGCGCAGTCGGCAATTTCAACGCCCACTTGTCGGCCTACCCTGATTTCGACTGGCAGGCCTTTGCCAAGGGCGTAATCGAAAACGATCTCGGCCTGAGCTGGAACCCGTACACGATCCAGATCGAGCCACACGACTACATGGCAGAGCTGTTCGACGCGATTGCGCGCGCGAACACCATCCTGATCGACCTCGACCGCGACCTGTGGGGCTATATTTCGCTCGGCTATTACAAGCAGAGAACCAAAGCGGGCGAAATCGGCTCCAGCACGATGCCGCACAAGGTCAATCCGATCGACTTCGAAAATTCCGAGGGCAACCTCGGCATGGCGAATGCGGTCCTGCGCCACATGGCGGAAAAACTGCCGGTCTCGCGCTGGCAGCGCGACCTGACCGATTCGACCGTGCTCAGGAACATCGGTGTCGGCTTCGGCTATGCGGTGCTGGCATACGACAGCACACTGCGCGGACTGAACAAGCTGGAAGCGAACCCGGAAAAGCTGGCCGAAGACCTCGATTCGTCGTGGGAAGTGCTGGCCGAACCGGTACAGACCGTGATGCGCCGTTACGGCATCGAAAACCCGTACGAACAACTGAAGGCGCTGACGCGCGGCAAAGGCATCGCGAAAGAAGACCTGCAAGCGTTCATCAAGGGACTGGCGATTCCGCAAGATGCGAAGGATCGGCTGCTGGCGATGACACCGGCTTCATACACCGGCATCGCAACCAGGCTGGCGAAAGAAATCTGATCAGGTTCGCTGGCGGAAATATTGCAGCAGCGGTGCGGCACTGCGCACCGCCTGCAGAGCCGCCGCGCCATGCTTGAGCAGGCCAATCAGGCGCCAGGGCCGGATCACCACCGCTGCCAGTGCTGCGCCAGCAATCATCATCTTGTGCTCGCGCACGGCTTGCATCAGGTCTGAACCAATGCGCGCCGGCGCGGCCGCATGCCGCAGCAAATAAGCGTCCGCCAGCAAATCGGCGCGCTGCACGGCGCCGCGCACCAGCAACACCTTGCGCCGCTGGGCCAGTGTTTCTCTTACACTCATGGCTCCACCTCCGGACTGCGCTTCGGACGCAGCATGTCGACATCCTTCTCCAGTTCGCTCAGCGTAGCCGACAGAAAACGAGGCTTGGTGCGCAACGCATTGCGCACGTACAGCCCGATGCCAACGGCGACAGCGCCAAACGCCCCGGTCAGCACCACAATGGCGGCGAGGCGATATGTGTCCCAGAACGCGACGATAACCAGCAATATCAGCAGCAGCGCCGCTACGCCGAAACAGACCAGCGCCACCAGCGACAGCATCAGATAAGAGAAAAGGCGCAGAACTTCTTCTTCGACCTCAACCGCCAGAAGTTCCGCGCGCGTGTGCAGGACGGCGAACATCGTGCCCGCCATCCGCCGGATGATTTCAAACATCGATTTACTTGCGAGAGATCAGGAAGCCCAGAATAACGCCCAGTGCCGCGCCAAAGCCGACGGCCTGCCACGGATGCGCCTTCACATATTCGTCGGTGGTGGTGGCTGCTTCCTTGACCCTGACCAACGCCGTATCCTGCACCCGCGCCAGCTCTTCCTTGGCCGTTTGCAGCGATGCCTCGATCTTGGCTTTCGCAATCTTGTAGCCTTCACCCGCCTGTTCACCGGTATTGGCCAGCAACTCCTCGGCGTCGCGTACGACGATGCGAAGGTCAGAAATCAGCTTGTCGCGCGACTGAGCAATCTTTTCGGTTGCGTCCATGATGCAATCCCCTTTGGTCAGGTTAAAAAAGTACGAACAGTGTAGTGCGGCATCGAGCCGCCTCTGTTGCGCAGCATCAAACACCATGCTGAAAGAACAGCATACCGCTATCGCAGCGCATAGTCCAGCACCACACCGGCAAACACCGCTGCACCGAACCAGTTGTTATGCCGGAAGGCAGCGAAACAGCGCATTCGGTCGCGCTCGCGAATCAGGAAATAGTGGTACAGTGCGCAAGCCGCCGCCGCCATCAGGCCGGCGATGAACCCGCCACGCAGGCCCAGTGACCAGCCGGCCGCCATCTGCAGCGCCAGCGAAATCGCATAACACGCCATCACCGCCACCACATCGAAACGACCGAAAGTCAGCGCCGAGGTGCGGATGCCGATTTTCACGTCATCGTCGCGATCGACCATCGCGTATTCGGTATCGTAAGCCAGCGTCCAGAACACGTTCGCTGCCAGCAGCCACCATGCGACCGTTGGCACCTCGCCCTGCACCGCTGCAAACGCCATCGGGATACCGAAACCGAACGCAATCCCCAGATACGCCTGCGGCAGCGCGAAGAAACGCTTGAAATACGGATAGCTGGCGGCAACGATCAGCGCCACCACCGACAGCTGCCACACCAGCATATTCAACGGCACAATCAGCAGAAACGATGCCAGCGCCAGCGCCGCCGCCGCCGCCAGCGCTTCCCACGGCGCGATCAGGCCGGCGGTCAGCGGCCGTTCGGCGGTGCGCTTCACATGGCGATCGAAATCGCGGTCGGCGAAATCGTTGATCGCACAGCCAGCCGAGCGCATCAGCACCGTGCCGATGGTGAAGATCGCCAGCAGTCGCCAATCCGGCACGCCGCCGGACGCGATCCACAGCGCGACCAGCGTCGGCCACAGCAGCAGCAGGCTACCGATGGGTTTGTCCAGCCGCACGAGTCGAAGGTAGAGATTGAAACGGTTCATGCAAAATCAGGTTCAAACAGCAGTAGCCGGATATTACCGCCTGCCATCCTTGAATGAAATGATTTCCGCGCGCGGGCAGCCGCCATCGGCAAAGCGGATGACGATGGCTGAATGAACATCGTTATGGCGCCTGGCCACCCTGGCCGAGCCAAAGCGACCATCTGGCGAAACATATACAGCCTCGACCCGGTAGAAACCTGCCAGCCAGCCTTCAATTGCGCAAGTCTGGCCCTTGACCACCGCATCCAGCCAGTATCGGAATGCACCCTGCACGTTTGCCTGATGCTGGCGCAGGCAGGTGGAAAGGTCGCGGCTGCAAGTCAGGCCAACGGTATCGGGCGTTACCATCGCTTCGACTCCTGGCACCAGTTCATGGCCGAATGGTATGCTGCGCAGGTTCATATGCTCTTCGGCCAGCGTCTGTTCTCCTGCTCCCTGCCTGGGTTTCCATTGTGCGCGGATGATGCCCTGCGCGGTCACGGCTACGTTGCGATCCCAAGGCAAACCATCTTCATCCGTTCCATAAGCGGTCAATTTGCCGCCCGGCTCCAGCGTATGCCATAGCTTGCGTTCCGCGCCTCTGCCCCTGCGCGGCTCGCTCGACAGTTGCATCAGGTAGGTTCCCGGCGCAATTTCGCTTGGCGAATAGATCGGATAGGGCGAAGCATAAACCTTCTCGACATCATGCGGTGGAGCAATCCTGATCCGGTTGACCGTCGCGCCCCCATCCTTCGACGGATAGCTGGCCAGCAGCCACTGCGAATCGAGCGACAGGCTGTAATCTGCCCCAATCGGCGGCATGGGCAACGATGACCAGCTTCTATCCGACAGCTCGAATTTCCGGACGCGTTCATCCTCGACAACCAGCAGGAACTTGCCGTCATGCGAGATTTTCGGGTACGCACGCTGGTACAGTTCCGGCACGGTGTGGAAATACAGCAGAACAACCGCGCCCAGCAAGACGAGAAATATGGTCGAGTTCCTGACGAACATCCGCAGGTAGGCATTCCGCGCCACCGTTTTCGCTTCACTCGCCCCGGCCGCGAGACCCAGCAGCCGTTCGCGCTCGGGCAAGGCCGAGATGGACAGCAAGTGATGCGACGCGATGAAGTAATACAGAGCCGGCAGCGCAAGCAACCGGATAGCTGGCAGCGACAGCATCAGCAAAGCGTCCGACGAATCGCGGTAGGCGGCGGACAGATTGCTTCCGATCAGCCCGAACACGCTGCCAAATTGCGGCACGACAATCACCAGCACCAGCAGCAAGTACAAAAACGTCGAGCACAGCAGATGCCGGCGCTCGAACCAGCCTGTCCACCAGCGAGAAAAACGCAGATTGCCGTACCAGATGCATGCGCCAATAATGGCAATCGAGCTGATGGTCAGAAGCAGCGCGCCCGCATAGTGTCTGGTCAGATCGGTGCGGGTCAGTAGTTCGGCTGCCACGCCAATCACGTTGTTGACCACCATCGTGCCCATCCAGCCGAGCGCCAGTGCATAGCCGAGGCCGACGAACAGGAAATGGGATAGTGCCGGGTACTTGCTTGCTGGCGATGCTTCCATCGAACATTCCTCGTGCAAGGTCGAGTGCGAGGCATGGCGGCGAACCGCATGTTTTCGCTGATACCCCAGCCATTCTGGCATAAACCAGTACGAATCGCCTCATCTATTATTTGACCACGATATAAAACGATTCTGATTCACTCCTGGCTTTTGCGCAGCAATGCATCCCAGCGCAAACAGCAATCAAAGCAGCATTGTTTTAACTGGATCAAAGGATCTGCAAACGATATGCACTAGGATAAAAACAAACATAATCAACTGACAACATCAACCGCCCAAACCACCTGGCATGACGGGGGAAACATGGCTCTATATGAAATGCGCAAGTTTGTCGCGCCCGAATTCATTTTTGGGGTCGGCTCCCGGCATCGGGTGGGGCATTATGCGCGCAACATGATGGCGCGACGGGTGCTGGTAGTGAGCGATCCGGGCGTCATCGCTGCCGGCTGGCTGCAGGATCTGCTGTCCGACCTGAATGAAGCAGGCACGGAATCCGTTGTTTTTCAGGATCTCAGCTCCAACCCGAGGTCGCACGAAGTAATGGCCGGCGCCGAAGTCTATGCGCGTGAACGATGTGACGTGATCGTCGCGATCGGCGGCGGCAGTGTGATCGATTGCGCCAAGGCGATCGGCATCGTCCATACCAACGACCGTCACATTCTGGATTTCGAAGGCGTTGACCGGGTTGATGTTCCCGGCCCGCCATTGATCTGCCTGCCGACAACAGCGGGCACGGCGGCGGAAATTTCGCAATTCTGCATTATTGCCAATGAACGTGAGCGCACAAAAATGGCGATTGTCAGCAAAACCGTTATCCCCGATGCCGCTCTGGTCGATCCGGAAACCACGCTGACGATGGATCCTTACCTGACCGCCTGCACCGGACTGGATGCGTTGACGCATGCGATCGAAGCCTATGTTTCCACCGCCAGCTCACCGATTGTCGATGTCCACGCACTGGCTGCCATCCGGCTGATCGCGAACAATCTGGCGCAAGCCGTATCCCAACCCAACGACTTGTCCGCGCGCGAGAATATGCTGCTGGCCAGCCTGCAGGCAGGACTGGCTTTTTCCAATGCCAGCCTCGGCGCGGTGCACGCGATGGCACACGCGCTGGGCGGTTTCCTCGACTTGCCGCATGGCGAATGCAATGCCCTGTTGCTGGAACATGTAGTGCGTTTCAACATGCCGACGGCGCCAGAACGCTATCGGCACATCGCCGAGGCGATGGGCATCCCTACCGCACGAATGAATGACCAGGAATGCATGCAACAACTCATTAGCACGCTGTCGTCATTGCGCCAGCAGGTCGGCGTTGTTGGCGGTCTATCGAGCCGTGGTGTGCGCGCGGCCGACGTGCCCGAACTGACCAGACATGCACTCAATGATGCGTGCCTCGTGACCAACCCGCGGCACACAAGCGCTGGCGATTTGCAGGCCATCTATGGCGACGCCCTTTGATTCGGACAACTGGGACACGCGCAAGGAGCGTGTCATCGGTCTTGGAGAACGCTCCTTTCACAAGAGCTACTATCCGCAGCTGCGCGCCAACCTGGAACGGCTGGAACGATTCCGCGCACTGCTGGATCGCACCACCGATTTTGTCGTGCTGATTGCTCTGCCAGAAGGCACCATAGCCGACGCCAATACCGCCTTTGGCGAACTTGTGGGCGAGCCGGTCGAAGCGCTCATTGGCCGTCCGTTTGGCACCCTTGGGCTGGGCAATGAAGGCGTTTCGCTTTGCACTTTATCTGACAACCTGGCGCCAGGGCAGACAGGCGGCAAATCCGCCCATCATCCGGTCGTGGTTGAATTTAAGCGCGGCAATGACCAGATCTGGCTTGAATTGACCTGCCGAACGGCAACACTGGACGAGCGTCTGTATGGCATCTTGGTCGGGCGTGATATCACCGAGCGCAAGCAGGCGCACGAAATGGCCGCCTCGCTGCTGGCAGAAAAGGAAGCCTTGCTGGACAACGCGCTGGTCGGCATCGCCATGGTGCGAGGGAGAAAACTCGTTTCCTGCAACCGCAGGCTGGAAGAAATGCTGGGAGCCGAACCTGGCTCCCTGACAGGAAAATCGACAGGCCTGCTGTATAAAACGGTGGAAGAGTTCACCACATTTGGCGAAAAAGCATACGATGCCTTGAGGAACGGGCAGAGTTATTCCGACACGCTAATGATGACGCGCACAGATGGCACATCGTTCTGGGGTGAATTGACCGGGCGCGCCACTGATTTGGCTCATCCTGAGGAGGGCAGCATCTGGATTCTGACTGACGTCACCGCACGCAAACAAGCGGAAGAGCAGGCAAAATTCCTCTTCTTCCATGATGCACTCACCGGACTGCCGAATCAGCAACTGCTGCAGGACCGCCTGCAGCAGGCCATCGCTTTCTCGAAACGTGACGGCACGAAGATTGCGCTCATCTTGGTCGATCTAGACCGCTTCAAGACCGTGAACGATTTTCTCGGGCACCATGCCGGTGATCGAACACTGGTCGCGATATCGAACCGGCTGACACAATGCCTGCGCGCCACAGATACCATCAGCCGCATGGGAGGGGACGAATTCATCCTGCTGCTGCCGAATCTGACCGAACCGGATGCGGTAGTCACATTTCTGGGCGAACTAATGCAGAAATTGGGCGACCCTTTTCGCATCGATCAGCAGGAACTGAGCGTAACCTGCTCGGTCGGCGTGGCCGTTTACCCGGAAGATGGCGCCGATTTCGAAACTCTGCTGAAACGGGCCGAGATGGCGATGTACCGCGCCAAGGATTCCGGGCGGAACGCCTACCGCTTTTTTAACGAAGACATGAACGATGAGGCGACCGAGCAAGTCATGCTGCACGCCGGTCTGCGGCGCGCGCTGGATGCCGGACAGTTCGTGCTGCACTATCAGCCGCAATTTGCTCTCGACAGCGGCGCACTGATCGGCGCGGAAGCTCTCATCCGCTGGCAACACCCGGATCTCGGCCTGATCTCGCCAATGCGCTTCATTCCCATTGCCGAAGAAACCGGGTTGATTGTGCAAATCGGGGACTGGGTCTTGCAGGAAGCGTGCCGCGAAGCGGCGAGATGGCGCGATGCAGGCATGGCCAATCCGGTCGTGGCCGTCAATCTCTCAGGCGTACAATTCAAGCGCGGCGAGATGGAACAGTCGATCAGCAAGGCTCTCGAAGCCTCTGGCATCGGGCCCGGCATGCTTGAACTCGAACTGACCGAATCCATCCTGATCAGTGATACCGACAATGTACTGGCCACCGTCAAGCAACTCAAAAACATGGGTATCAAACTATCGATAGACGATTTCGGCACCGGTTATTCCAGCCTATCGTATCTGAAACGCTTTGAGGTGGACAAACTGAAAATCGACCAGTCGTTCATCCGCGATCTGCAAAACAACCCGGAAGATGCTGCCATCGTCCGCGCCATCATCCAGATGGCACATAGCCTGGGGCTACGCACGCTGGCCGAAGGGGTCGAAAGCCGGGAAATTCTCGATTGCCTGCAAGCCGACCAGTGCGACGAAGCGCAAGGCTATTACTTCAGCCGACCGATGCCCGCCAGCGAATTCCTGAGTTTTCTTGCCACCTACCTCCAGCCCACCGCCTGACGCGTCATCCTCGGTCGGAAAGTTTGCATCGTTTCTGCTCGTCACACTTTCAGGAAATCCTCGCGCCCACCGAGCCAGCGCGCCAGATGCGCCTCAATGATGGCAGCCGCCTGCGGTGTGTTCCTTGCCAGCAGTTCGTCCGCCAGCGCGCTCGCCTGTTCCACCAGCGCCTGATCGGTTTCCAGATCGGCGAAGCGCAGCATCGGCACACCCGACTGGCGCTCGCCGAGAAACTCTCCCGGGCCGCGGATTTCCAGATCGCGCCGCGCAATTTCGAAACCGTCGGCCGTTTCGCGCATCGTTTTCAGCCGCTGTTTGGCGGTGTCGCCCAGCGGGCTCTGGTACATCAGCAGGCAGACGCTGGCGGCCGCGCCGCGCCCGACGCGGCCGCGCAGCTGGTGCAGTTGCGACAGTCCAAAGCGTTCCGCGTGTTCGATCACCATCAGCGACGCGTTCGGCACATCAACCCCGACTTCGATCACCGTGGTCGCAACCAGCAAATGCATCTGGCCGCTGGCGAACGATTCCATCACCGCCTGCTTGTCCACCGTCTTCAGCCGGCCATGCACCAGGCCGACGTTCAAATCGGGCAAGGCTTCCACCAGCAGGGCGTGCGCGTCGGTCGCCGCCTGCAATTGCAGCGCTTCCGATTCCTCGATCAGCGGGCACACCCAGTACGCCTGCCGCCCTTCGCGCGCCGCTGCGTGGATGCGTTCAATCACTTCGTCGCGCCGTTGCGAGTCGATCAGCCGCGTGACCACCGGCGTGCGTCCTGGCGGCAGTTCGTCGATCACCGACACGTCCAGATCGGCGTAATACGTCATTGCTAATGTGCGCGGGATCGGTGTTGCGCTCATCATCAGCTGGTGCGGCAAACGCGCTGCATCCCCCTTGTTGCGCAGTGACAGCCGCTGGCCGACGCCGAAGCGGTGCTGCTCATCGACAATTACCAGACCGAGCCGGGCGAACAGCACCTCGTCCTGAATCAGCGCATGGGTGCCGATCACCAGTTGCGCCGCGCCGGATTCAATCTGCGCCAGCGCGGCCATCTTTTCCTTTTTTTTCTGGCTGCCGACCAGCCACGCCACCGTCACCCCAAGCGGCGCCAGCCAGGCGGCGATGCGGCGGAAATGCTGCTCGGCCAGGATTTCTGTCGGCGCCATCAACGCCGCCTGATGGCCGCTGTCGATCGCCTGCGCCGCCGCCAGCGCGGCCACGATGGTCTTGCCGCTGCCAACATCACCCTGCAGCAACCGCTGCATCGGAAACGGCGCCGCCAGGTTCTGGCCAATCTCGGCCAACACGCGCTGTTGCGCGCCGGTGAGCGCAAATGGCAGGCTGCGCCGGAACCCATCCGACAGCGCACCCACCACCGGCAACCGTGGCGCGGACTGTGTGCGCCGCGCCGCTTGCGCCCGCTTCATCGACAATTGCTGCGCCAAGAGTTCATCGAATTTCATCCGTTGCCAAGCTGGATGAGAACGCTCGGCCAGCGCCGCAGCCGAAACCTCTGGCGGCGGATTGTGCAGCAACTTCACTGCCGGCCCGAATGCCGGCAAATTCAGTTTCGCTAGCAGTGCCGGCGGCAATGTATCGGCCAGATCTACCCGCTTTAACGCGCTGCCGATCGCATTGCGCAACACCGTCTGCGACAAGCCTTCTCCCGATGGATACACCGGCGTCAGCGTATCCGGCAGCGGCGTGTCTGCACCAACCATCTTGTATGCCGGATGCACCATTTCCGCGCCAAAAAACCCGTGGCGCACTTCGCCGCGCGCCCGCACACGGCGGCCAGGCTCGAATTGCTTGACCTGGCTACCGTAGAAATTCAGGAAACGCAGTGTCATCTGGCCGCCGTCGTCGGCAATCGTCACCACCAGTTGCCGTCGTGGCCGGTACTGGATTTCGGCCGACACCACCTCGCCTTCGACCTGCGCGCTGTCACCGCCACGAAAACCCGCTTCGTGGATGCCAACCAGGGTGGTTTCATCCTCGTAGCGCAGCGGCAGGTGCAAAACAAGGTCGCCGTCCGAGCGCAATCCCAGACGTTCGAGCTTGCTGGCGGCGGTTTTCGGTTTCTTTTCCGGCATGGGAACGATGAGGTTTGTCTATCATCAAACCGTCAGTATACGGAATTGCATTTGCGCCAAGATGAAAGTAAGCTGGAATTTTCCGCCAAACATTGCGACCATGCATCTGCCACGACTCTCAGGCATCCTGCTGCACCCGACTTCGCTGCCTGGCCCGCACGGCTGCGGCGACATGGGCGCATCGGCTTACCATTTCGTCGACTGGCTGGTGCTGGCCAAACAATCCTTGTGGCAAGTGCTGCCGCTGTGCGACATCGGCATCGGCAATTCGCCGTACATGAGCCCGTCGGCTTTCGCCGGCAACGTGCTGCTGATCGACCTGGTGCAATTGCGCGATGCCGGCTGGCTGGATGATGCCGACCTGGCGACCGAACACGGCTTCGATCCCGAGCGTGTGAATTTCGCCGCCATGATTCCATTTCGCATCGCGCGCTTGCGCCAGGCGGCGACGCGGTTTTTTGACAGCGCGCATGAACCGGCGCACGCCGAATATGCTGCGTTCTGCGCCGAGGAAAACGTCTGGCTCGACGATTACGCGCTGTTCATGGCACTGGAAAGCGCGCATGGCGACGATACGCCGTGGCAGAACTGGCCTCGGCCGCTGGCGATGCGCGAACCGCAGGCGCTGCGCGATGCAGCCGCGATCCATGCGAATGACATCGCGTTCTGGAAATTCTGCCAGTGGCAATTCTTCGCCCAATGGGCGCGGCTGAAGGCGTATGCGAACGCGCGCGGGGTCGAGATCGTCGGCGACATGCCAATTTTCGTCGCGCTGCAAAGCGCCGACGTCTGGGCGCACCGCGAGCTGTTCGATCTCGATGACAACGGATGGCCGCTGACTGTCGCCGGCGTGCCGCCAGACAAGTTCAGCGAAACCGGCCAGCACTGGGGAAACCCGCTGTACCGCTGGCCTGCGCACACCGCCAACGGCTACCGCTGGTGGATAGCAAGGATGCGTCGAATGCAAGAATTGTTCGACCTGGTTCGCATCGACCATTTTCGCGGCTTCGAGTCGTACTGGGAAATCCCCGCCGAAGCGAAATCCCCGCTCGAAGGCCGCTGGCGTCCCGGCCCGAAATCGGCACTGTTCGACGCGATGCGGCGCGAATTTGGCCATCTGCGTGTCATCGCCGAAGACCTCGGCCTGATCACGGCCGAAGTCAACTTGCTGCGCAAGCATCAGGGCTTCCCCGGCATGCGCATCCTGCAATTCGCGTTCGATTTCAACCCGGCCTGCCCGTACCTGCCGCACAATTATCATTCGGACACCGTAGCCTATACCGGCACGCACGACAACGACACCACGCGCGGCTGGTGGTCCTCGCTGTCCGAATACGAGCGCGACTATGCGCGCCGCTATCTGAGCGTCAACGGCGACTGGATACACTGGGATCTGATCCGCATCGCCTCCGCCTCAGTGGCGGCCTTTGCCATCTTTCCGCTGCAGGATGTGCTCGGGCTGGATTCGTCGCACAGGATGAACCGTCCGGGCGAAATCACGGGTTCATGGGAATGGCGCTTCCAGTGGAGCCAGTTCGAACACTGGTACGCCGAGCGACTGGCCGAACTGACGCAGCTTTACGGCCGCGTCCGCGGCATGAAACGGCCTGAACTGCCGCATGAAGAAAGTTCCGCCACAAACGCGTAAAATGGCGGGTTTGGCTGATTCTGCGCCGCACACCAACGCATTCCCGATGTATTCCCTGTCCGATTTCGATTTCAACCTGCCGCCCGAACTGATCGCGCAATTGCCGCTGCCGGACCGCAGCGCTTCGCGGCTGCTGCATGTCGACGGCGACCGTCTGCATGACCGCGCATTTGCCGATATCGCCGCACTGCTGCAGCCCGGCGATCTGCTGGTATTCAACGACACGCGCGTGCTGAAGGCGCGGCTGTTCGGCGAAAAGGCGACCGGCGGCAAGGTCGAAATGCTAATCGAGCGCGTGCAGGATGAACACACTGCGATTGCGCAGGTACGCGCATCGAAATCGCCGCGCCCCGGCAGCACCCTGAGGCTGGCCGATGCGTTCGAGGTCACGGTAGGCGAACGCGCAGGGGAATTCTTCACGCTGACTTTTCCCGGCAAGGTGCTGGAACTGCTCGACCAGTATGGCCGACTGCCATTACCGCCTTACATTGAGCGCGCCGCCGACCAGTTCGACGAAACGCGTTACCAGACCGTGTATGCGAAGGAGCCGGGCGCGGTGGCGGCGCCGACCGCCGGGCTGCATTTCGATCAGGCGCTGCTACAGCAGTTGCGCGACAAGGGCGTACGCATGGCAACCGTCACGCTGCATGTCGGCGCCGGCACCTTCCAGCCGGTGCGCAGCGAAAACCTGGCCGAACACAAGATGCACCGCGAGTGGTACACAATACCGTCGGAAACCGTCGAAGCCGTGCGTGCGACGCAAACCGCCGGGCGCGATGTGGTCGCGGTCGGCACCACCAGCCTGCGCGCGCTGGAATCGGCCTCGCAGGATGGCACGCTGCAGTCCGGCAGCCGCGATACCGCGCTGTTCATCACGCCAGGCTACCATTTCAACACCGTCACCCGACTGATCACCAACTTCCATTTGCCGAAATCGACGCTGTTGATGCTGGTATCCGCCTTTGCCGGTTACGATACGATCCGTGCCGCCTATACGCACGCAATCGCCCAACGCTACCGTTTTTTCAGTTACGGCGATGCCATGCTGCTGAAGAAAACCAAACCATGAGCCACCATGCTTGAATTTGAACTGCTAAACACCGATGGCCTCGCGCGGCGCGGCCGGATGAAACTGAACCACGGCACCGTGGAAACGCCGGTTTTCATGCCGGTCGGCACCTATGGTTCGGTCAAGGCGATGTCACCGCAGGAATTGCGCGACATCGATGCGCACATCATCCTCGGCAACACCTTCCACCTGTGGCTGCGCCCCGGGCTGGAAGTGGTATCGAAATTCGGCGGCTTGCACCGCTTCATGGGCTGGGACAAACCGATCCTGACCGATTCCGGCGGCTTCCAGGTTTTTTCGCTTGGCGCGATGCGCAAGATCACCGAGGAAGGGGTGAAATTCGCGTCACCGATCAATGGCGACCGACTGTTCCTGTCGCCGGAAGTATCTATGCAGATCCAGCGCGTGCTCAATTCCGACATCGTGATGCAGTTCGACGAATGCACGCCGTACAAGATCAACGACCGGCCGGCAACCAAGGATGAAGCGGCCAAATCGATGCAGCTGTCGCTGCGCTGGGCGAAACGCTCGGAAGACGAATTCCTGCGCGAACAAAACCCGAACGCGCTGTTCGGCATCGTGCAGGGCGGGATGTACGAAGAACTGCGCGACGAATCGCTGGCCGAGCTGAACGAACTTGGCTTTCACGGCATCGCCATCGGCGGGCTGTCGGTCGGAGAGCCGAAGGAAGAGATGCGGCGCATCCTGGCGCACACTGGCCCGCGCCTGCCGGCGCACAAGCCGCATTACCTGATGGGCGTGGGCACGCCGGAAGACTTGGTTGAAGGCGTGGCCAACGGTATCGACATGTTCGACTGCGTGATGCCGACCCGCAATGCGCGGAATGGCTGGCTGTTCACCCGCTTTGGCGACGTGCGCATCCGCAACGCGCGCTATCGCGACGACGAGCGGCCGCTGGATGAATCCTGCAGTTGCTACACCTGCCGCAACTTCTCGCGCGCCTACCTGCACCACCTGGATCGCACCGGCGAAATGCTCGGGCCGCGGCTGAACACGATCCACAACCTGCACTACTATCTGGAACTGATGCGCGACATGCGCGCCGCGATCGAAGCCAGCCGCTTTACCGCCTTCGTGGCCCAGTTCAAGGCCGACCGGCAACGCGGCGTGTAACCAATTTTGGCGGGGTATATGGTCAAACCACCCCGCCAGGCCTCATATTTTCTAGGGCTTTCAAAATACTCCGCTCAGTATATTTTTTCCTTGATTTCTCCCCAATTTTGCTCGGCGGCAGACTTGCAAATACGGAAAAACGCCATCCGCAGGTGCTAGAATGGCAGGTTTGACGGATCGGCCTCCCGCCGGTCGGATTTGAACGCGCGAACACCTCGCGCATTGGAGGTTTTATGAGTGAAGGCAGCTTCAATATCGCCGAATACTGGCCATTTATCCTGATGCTGGCAATGCTGTATTTCCTGATAATCAGGCCGCAGCAGAAACGCCAGAAGGAACAGATGCAGATGCACGCCGGACTGTCTGTCGGCGACGAAGTAGCAACCTCGAGTGGCATTCTCGGTCGCGTGTCGGCCGTTGCCGACAACATTGTGACGCTGGAAATTGCGCCGGAAATCAATATCAAGGTGCAACGAGCAGCAATCACCACGCTGCTGCCCAAGGGAACGCTGGATAACCCGGAATCGCTGCCCCCGCCTCCTCCGTCCTGCTGCGCCTAACAACTCGCTGAGTCATCATGAATCGCTATCCTCTCTGGAAATACATCCTGATCCTGGTTGCGCTGACATTCGGCGCGATTTATACCTCGCCCAATTTCTTCGGCGAATCGCCGGCGGTGCAGATCAGCAGCGCCAAATCGACGCTGAAGATCGATTCGAACCTGGTGGCAAAAGTCGAGGCCGCACTGCAAAAGGAAAACATCAAGTCCGACAACGTGTATTTCGAGATGAGCGGCACGCACGGCACGGTGCGCGCGCGCTTCGCCGATACCGACACGCAGTTCAAGGCCAAAGCATTGCTGGAGAAGGAACTGAATGCCGACCAGAACGACCCGTCGTACATGGTGGCGTTCAACCTGCTGTCGAACACGCCGCACTGGCTGCAGAGCATGCACGCCTTGCCGATGTATCTCGGCCTCGATTTGCGCGGCGGCGTCCACTTCCTGATGCAGGTCGATCTCAAGGCGGTGATGGACAAGCGCCTGCAGGGCATGCAGGCGGCAGCGCGCGGCCAGTTGCGTGACAAGAACGTGCGCCATGCCGGCATCAGCCGCAGCGGCGATGCCATCGACATCAAATTCTCCGATGCCGACACGCGCGCCAAGGCGAAGGATGTGCTGAGCGCGCAAATGCCGGATGCACAATTTGCCGAAGCGGCCGACGGCTCGAACGTCAAGCTGGTGATGACGCTCAAGCCCGAGGCGCTGAAGGAAACGCGCGACAACGGCGTCAAGCAAAACATTTCGACCCTGTCCAAGCGCGTGAACGAACTCGGCGTGGCCGAGCCGGTGATCCAGCAGCAGGGCGCGGACCGCATCGTGGTGCAATTGCCAGGTGTGCAGGACGTGTCGCGCGCGAAGGACATCATCGGCCGCACCGCTACGCTTGAGGTGCGGATGGTCGATGAAACGGTGACCCGCGGCATGGAAGAAACCTCGGCCGTGCCGTTCGGTTCCGAACTGTTCAAATCCGGCAAGGGCGCGCCGGTGGTGCTGGTGAAGGAACCGATCATCACCGGCGACTACATCGCCAACGCCTCGGCCAGCTTCGACCAGAACCAGCAGCCTTCGGTCAGCATTGACTTGAACGGCGATGGCGGCCGCAAGATGCGCCAGGCCACGCGCGAAAAAATCGGCAAGCTGATGGCGATCGTGCTGTTCGAGAAAGGCAAGGGTGAAGTGCTGACAGTGGCCACGATTCGCGACGAACTCGGCTCGCGCTTCCAGATCACCGGCATGGGCACCTCCGAAGCAGCGAACGACCTCGCGCTGTTGCTGCGCGCCGGCTCACTGGCCGCACCAATGGAAATCATCGAAGAACGCACCATCGGCCCGCAGCTTGGCGCCGACAACGTGACCAAGGGTTTCAACTCGACCCTGTACGGCTTTGCCGCAGTATCGGCGTTCATGATTTTCTACTACATGATGTTCGGCGTATTCAGCGTGCTGGCGCTGTCGGTGAACGTGCTGCTGCTGGTCGCGATCCTGTCCCTGATGCAGGCGACGCTAACGCTGCCGGGCATGGCGGCGATTGCGCTCGCGCTAGGCATGGCGATCGACTCAAACGTGCTGATCAACGAGCGCGTGCGCGAGGAATTGCGCGCCGGCCAGTCGCCGCAGGTGGCGATTTCGCTCGGTTTCGAACATGCGTGGGCGACGATTCTCGACTCGAACGTGACCACGCTGATCGTCGGCCTGGCGCTGCTGATTTTCGGCTCCGGCCCGGTGCGCGGCTTCGCGGTAGTGCACGTGCTCGGCATCCTGACCTCGATGTTCTCGGCCGTGTTCGTTTCACGCGGCGTGGTTAACTTCTGGTACGGACGCAGGAAAAAGCTGGCGTCAGTGTCGATTGGCCAGGTATGGAAGCCGGGCGAATAAGCCCGCCCCATCTATTCATTCAGTAACGGATAACAGGATTCATCATGGAATTCTTCCGCATCAAAAAAGACATTCCCTTCATGCGCCACGCGCTGGTTCTCAACCTGGTGTCGGCCATCACCTTCGTCGCCGCGGTATTCTTCCTGTGGCACAAGGGGTTGCACCTGTCGGTCGAGTTCACCGGCGGCACGGTGATGGAAGTCACCTACCAGAAGGCGGCCGACATCCAGAGCATCCGCCAGACGATCGAAGGGCTGGGCATCGTCGATACCCAGGTACAGAACTTCGGCAAGGCGCAGGACGTGCTGATCCAGATGCCGCCGCTCAAGGGCATGACCGCGGCGCAGCAAAGCGAAAAGGTGATGACGGCCTTGCAGGCGAAAGAACCGGAAGCGAAGCTGCGCCGAGTTGAATTCGTCGGCCCTCAAGTCGGCGACGAACTGGCGCACGACGGCCTGATGGCGCTCGGCATGGTCATCATCGGTGTGGTGATCTACCTCGCATTCCGTTTTGAATGGAAATACGCGGTCGCGGCCATCATCGCCAACCTGCACGACGTGGTCATCATTCTCGGCTTCTTCGCCTTCTTCCAGTGGGAGTTCTCGCTCTCGGTGCTGGCGGCGGTGCTGGCAGTGCTCGGCTACTCGGTCAACGAATCGGTCATCATTTTCGACCGCGTACGCGAAAACTTCCGCCGCCTGCGCGGCGCCGAAGTGCAGCATGTGCTCGATCACGCGATCACCAGCACGATTTCGCGCACCGTCATCACCCACGCCTGCACGCAGTTGATGGTGCTGGCGATGCTGTTCTTTGGCGGCCCGACGCTGCACTATTTCGCCATCGCGCTGACCATCGGCATTCTGTTCGGCATTTATTCGTCGGTATTCGTCGCCGCCGCCATCGCGATGTGGCTCGGCATCAAGCGCGAAGATCTGATCAAGCACACCGGCAACAAGGGCAAGGCGGAAGCCGATGGCGCTGTTGTCTGATTCCAGCAATTTGGGAGATTCATTCACTATGTATCAACACATCAAGGTGCCGGCAAACGGCCAGAAAATCAAGGTCAACCCGAACAGCACGCTGAACGTGCCCGATCACCCGATCATCCCGTTCATCGAAGGCGACGGCATCGGCGTCGATGTCACGCCGGTGATGAGAAAAGTGATCGACGCCGCGGTGGTCAAGGCTTACGCCGGCAAGCGCCAGATCGAGTGGATGGAAATCTACGCTGGCGAAAAGGCAACCCGCCTGTACAACCCCGACACCTGGCTGCCGGATGAAACGCTGCAGGCGATGAAGGAATTCGTCATCTCGATCAAGGGTCCACTGACTACACCGATCAGCGGCGGCATTCGCTCGCTCAACGTCGCGATGCGACAAAAGCTCGACCTGTACGTCTGCCTGCGGCCGGTACGCTACTTCCAGGGCGTGCCGTCACCGCTGAAGCACCCGGAAAAGACCGACATGGTGATCTTCCGCGAAAACACCGAGGACATCTACGCCGGCATCGAATGGGCGGAAGGCTCCGAAGGGGCGAAGAAGGTAATCAAGTTCCTGCAGGATGAAATGGGCGTGAGCCAGATCCGCTTCCCGGAAACCTCCAGTATTGGCATCAAGCCGGTATCCGAGGAAGGTTCGGAACGCTTGATCAAGAAAGCGATCCAATATGCGATCGACAACGACCTGCCGTCAGTAACGCTGGTGCATAAAGGCAACATCATGAAGTTCACCGAAGGCGGCTTCCGCGACTGGGGCTACACACTGGCGAAAACCGAATTCGGCGCTGAAGTCATCGGCAAGGGTCCGTGGTGCAAGCTCAAGAACCCAAAAACCGGCAAGGACATCATCATCAAGGACGTCATCGCCGACGCCTTCCTGCAGGAAATCCTGCTGCGGCCGGAAGAATTCAGCGTGGTCGCCACCCTGAACCTGAACGGCGATTACATTTCCGACGCGCTGGCGGCGCAAGTCGGCGGCATCGGCATTGCACCGGGCGCGAACATTTCCGATTCGACCGCGATCTTCGAAGCGACGCACGGCACCGCGCCAACGCTGGCCGGCAAGAACGTGGTCAATCCGGGTTCGGTCATCCTGTCGGCTGAAATGATGCTGCGTCACATGGGCTGGGTCGAAGCGGCCGATGTCATTATCGACGCGATGCAAAAAGCGATTGCGACCAAGAAAGTCACCAATGACTTTGCACGCCTGATGGACGACGCCACCGAAGTCACAACCTCGGAATTCGGCGACATCATGATCGCGCAAATGTAATTTCCGCATTGTGCGCTGCAACCGCCTCTGGCGCCCGCTAGGGGCGGAAAACATACTGCCGCCAGTATCTCAATACCGCATCGAATCTTCTGGCCGAAACCATCGTTTTCGGCGCATACCCCAGGAATTTTGCTTATTTTCAGGCTAAACAGCCTGCGCCGGGAATTTCCGCTGCGCTGTGGCAAACCAGCAAAACATTTGCTTTCCTTCAAACCTGCAGTTCGCAAGCCATGCTAACTTGCCACACCGACAAGTTTTGCAAGGCAAGCAGATGAAATTGGGCAAGCTATGGAATCCGAAGAAGGACGTTGCCGGCACAGGAGATCACCCCGGCACTGCCCCAGCGCGCGCTGCGCCGCCGGCGCCGTTACCGCCAGTGCCGCAAGCCGATGTCGACGCATTGTTCCGGACATGGCTGTTCAATGACATCACCGATGGCAAGCCTGCCAACTCCACCGCCGAACATGGCGTGCTGCACGCACTCGACCGGCTGGTCAGCTCCATGCATTTCGGCAGCCATCTGGTGCCGCGCCAACCGGATGTATTGCCGCAGCTGATCGTCGCGCTGCACGACCAACAGACCTCGACCGCACAACTGGCCGCGAAAATTGGCCAAGATGCATCGCTGATAGCCGAAACCATCCGCGACGCAAACAGCCCCGCCTATCACCCGACATCCCGCATCACCAGCCTGGACAAGGCCATCATGGTGCTGGGCAACAAGGGTTTGCGCATGACCGTTGCCAAAGCTTTTCTGAGACCCATCATAGATACTCGCGCCGGCCCGCTGGCGCGGCGCGCATCACCGCTGCTATGGGCGCAAACCGAACAGTGCGCGACCGCCTGCTGCATGCTGGCGGGGGCGCACCGCGTCGATCCGTTTGACGCCTTCCTTGCCGGCCTGCTGAAAAACCTCGGCACTACCATCGTGCTGCGCGTCATCGACCAGTTCGTGCATGACGCTCATGCGATCTATTCCGAAGCGTTCTGCCACAAGGCTGAAGGCATGGCGCTGAAACTGTCGGCCAATATCGCCGCGCTCTGGCAAATGCCGGCCACCATCTGCAACGCGCTGTTGGAAGCCAGCCCCACGGAAGCGAGCAACCAGTCGGCACTGGGCATGACGGTGCAAACCAGCGACCGCCTGAGCAAGCTGGCACTGCTGATCCGGCATCAACGCATCGACGAAGCGGCTATCGAGGGATGGGGCATGTCGGAAGCGGAATGGCATTACTGTCAGAAGCTGGTTGCGGCTGAAAAACCGGCATCGTGACAGTGGCTGCATTGAGCCAATGCTGGCAAACCGAAAGCCTTCTCACCCACGTCTGCCCAAGATCCTGCCCCCTCGGCCTTTCTGCAAAAAAGGACGCCACGCAGGCGTCCTTTTCCATTGAAGCTACGGCCAGCAAACAGCTTATGGCGCAAACGAAGAACCGCAGCCGCAGGTATTGCTGACATTCGGATTGCGGATCACGAATTGCGAACCGTTCAGGTCTTCCTTGTAGTCGATTTCGGCACCGACCAGATACTGGTAGCTCATCGCATCGATCAGCAGTTGCACGCCATTCTTGACCATGGTCGTGTCGTCTTCATTGACAGTTTCATCGAAGGTAAAACCGTACTGGAAGCCAGCGCAGCCGCCCCCCTGCACGAATACCCGCAGCTTCAGCTCCGGATTGCCCTCTTCGGCGATGAGTTCCGCCACCTTGTTAGCCGCGCTGTCGGTGAAATTGATCGGGGCGGGCGTTTCGATTACTGCGCTCATGATGTACTCCTGTCAAAAAACGGATGGGGCATTATAGACCCGTTGCCCAAATCATGCCTTGGCCATCGCCAGCTGCAATACCGGCTCGCTTTGTTCATCATGCGACAAGTGGCCGGCTATCAATGCACCGGCATGCATTTCCAGCTGCTTGTAATTCACGTCGCCGTTGATGCGCGCTTTCGGCTGCATTTCAAGCAGCTCGGTCGAATATACCGTACCGTTGATTTCGCCATTCGTAACCAGATGCGCGACCCTCACTTCACCGTCTATCTTGGCCTTTTCCGAAATCACCAGCAGACTGCACTGGCCTTCGTCGGCGATTACATTGCCCTTGACTTCACCGTCGATGCGCATGCCGCCGGTAAAGAATACGTCGCCATTGATGCGGGTGGTCGCACCAATCAGGGTATCGATTGAATTCTTGGGTTTACGACTGAACATCACTTCCCCCTCGTTTATGCAACCTGAAACACGAACGCACGCACTCAACATGCCTGCGCCGTTCATGATGCCATTATAAACCTGCCGATTTCTGCGCCCTCACCTGGCCTCGCTCCATCACCCGCGCCTCAACATTCTTGACCACCACGCCCTCCGGCAACGTCAGCACCCCTTCGAGCCGCTGATAGTGCCGGAAACCGATTTTGTATTTATCTGCATCCGCCGCCCTGTCTTTCGGATAAACCAGACTGATGCTTTGCCCGCCTTGCTCGGCTGTCACCACCAGCTGCAATTCACCGCTAAAGCGCTGCTTGCCGCTGCCGCCCTGCATCACCAGCAGGCGGAAACGCAACTGATTCGGCGGGGACGATTCCAGCGACAGCCGCTGGATCGTAACCCCCTGCGTGCCGGTGTTGGCCGGCAACAGGCTGTCGAAATACGCCAGATCTTCTTTCAGGCGTGCATTTTCCGCTTCTAGCGCCTTGATCTGTTCGCTTAGCTGGCTTTGTGCCACGCGGTCTATCGTTTGCCGGGTTTCTGTCGAATCGGCCGACTTCGCCAGCTGATCGCGTTCCGCCTTGATCTGCGCTATCTGCGCACGCAAATCCCGGTCTTCCGGATTGCCAGCCAAACCACGGCCAAGGTCGTAAATCCAAAGCGCCAGCACGCCCGCCACCACCAGCGACAGCAGCCACAACCCCAGGCGTACCGGTTTCGGCAGCTGGCTTTTGATGATCATCGTCGGCGACGAGATCGACAATTGGCGCAACCAGAGTCTGTGTTTCACTTGGCGAGTCCTGTACTATCAGGGAATAACCGGAATATGCTGCAACCCAGCGGTTTCGTCCAGCCCGAACATCAGATTCATGCATTGCACGCCCTGACCGGCCGCACCCTTGACCAAGTTGTCCTCTACCACCAGAATCACCAGCGTATCGCCGCCGCCCGGGCGGTGCACCGCAATGCGCAGGTAATTCGACGCGCGCACGCTGCGGGTTTCCGGATGGCTGCCGGCCGGCATCACGTCCACGAACGCGGCATCGCGATAATGGTTTTCGTACAGAGCCTGGAAATCGATCTCGCGCGCTTCCGGCAGGATGGTCGCGTACAGCGTTGAATGGATACCGCGGATCATCGGCAACAAATGAGGCACGAACGTCAGCCCGACCTTGCGCCCGCCCGTCAGCACCTCCAGCCCCTGCACGATCTCCGGATGGTGCCGGTGTCCCTTGACGCCGTAGGCGTGGAAGTTGTCGCCGGCCTCGGCCAGCAGTGTACCGACCGCAGCATTCCTGCCGGCGCCGGATGCGCCAGACTTCGAATCGGAAATCAGCGCCGCCTCGTTCACCAGCGGCTTGCCCTGCGTCAGCAGCGGTGCCAGCCCGAGCTGAACCGAAGTCGGATAGCAGCCCGGCAGGCCAATCACACGCGCTGTCCTGATTGCCTCGCGATTCACCTCTGGCAAGCCATACACGGCCTCAGCGAGCAAATCCGGGCACGAATGCGGCATGCCATACCATTGCTCGAATACCTCCGTATCCTTCAGGCGGAAATCCGCTGCCAGGTCAATGATCTTCACCCCGGCAGCGAGCAGCTCGCGCGCCTGCGACATTGCCACACCATGCGGCGTGGCGAAAAACACCACGTCGCATTCCGCTAGGTTCGCCTTTTCCGGCGTCGAAAACGCCAGCGACACGCGCTTGCGCAACGATGGGAACATGTCCGCCACCGGCATCCCATCTTCCTTGCGCGACGTAATGGATGTGAGCCGCACCTGCGGATGGGCGGCCAGCAGGCGCAAAAGCTCTACCCCGGTGTAACCCGTTCCGCCAACAATACCGACCTTAATCATGTTGTCCCTCGCTAATAACCGGATATTCATTTCGAAACGCATTGCATTGTAATGGCATTGCGCCGCGATGTGAAATGCAAAAAGCCGCCGGGAACCCCAGCGGCTTTCTGTTTGCGCCACACCAGTTGCCACGGCAACTGGCTGCCTCGAGGGATTAACGCTTCGAGAACTGCTTGGCGCGACGTGCTTTGCGCAAGCCGACTTTTTTCCGTTCGACTTCGCGCGCATCGCGGCTGACAAAGCCTGCTTTCGACAGCACCGGCTTCAGGGCTGCATCGTAGTCGATCAGCGCACGAGTGATGCCGTGACGAACAGCACCAGCCTGGCCGGATTCGCCGCCGCCGGAAACGTTGACCTTGATGTCGAAACGCTCGGCGTTATCGGTCAGCACCAGCGGCTGACGGATAACCATCAGGCCGGTTTCACGCGAAAAGTACTCGCCGGCCGGTTTGCCGTTGACAACGATATTACCGCTGCCAGCCTTGATGAACACACGCGCCACTGCACTCTTGCGACGGCCGGTTCCGTAGTTGTAGTTACCGATCATGTCTGCTCCTTACAGTTCGAGTACCTTGGGTTGCTGCGCGGTATGCGGGTGCGTGGCTTCGCCATACACTTTCAGCTTCTTGATCATCGCGTAGCCAAGCGGGCCTTTCGGCAGCATGCCTTTGACGGCTTTTTCCAGCGCACGGCCAGGGAAACGCTGCTGAATCTTTTCGAAGTTGGTTTCCTTGATGCCGCCCGGATAGCCGGTGTGGCGATAGTACTTCTTGTTCAGATTCTTGGTACCGGTCACGCGCAGCTTGCCTGCGTTGACGACGATGATGTAATCGCCGGTATCGACGTGCGGAGTGAACTCGGGTTTGTGCTTGCCGCGCAGACGGCGTGCCACTTCGCTGGCGACACGGCCGAGGACTTTGTCCGTCGCGTCAATCACGAACCAGTCGCGCTGGACTTCATGTCCTTTGGCGGAAAAGGTTTTCATGTTTGACATCCTTAAGATTGAATACGCCCTGATGGCGGTTCCGCAACGCATTTCCTGCGGACGCGACCTTGTTATATTTTCCCGGGCGGAAGGGAAGCTTGCAATTATAGTCTTTTCAACGACTTGGCGTCAAATTAATGCTTGCAAAAAAATAAAAAAACCGAAACGCGAGTTCCGGGTTCTAATTTCTCATCAGGCAAGATGGAGAGTAGTCAAACGCGGCAATGCTGTGCACTGGCAATTGACGGTCGAAGTATATCATGATTGATTTTTTGACACCGCCCGCACAAAAAAACAGCACTACTTTTGCTTAATGCGGCGCATGAGCGTTGCCAGTAAGCAACAAAACAATCACGATTCCCAGTCCTATCAACAACACCTGCGGCACCGTTTCACGCACCGTGGCGCGCCGCTGCATTTGCGGCATCAGGTCACTGACTGCAATATAAATAAAGCCGGACGATGCCAGCACCAAAGCATACGGAATCATGCCATCCGCATTGGCCAGCGCGAAATAGCCGACCAGACCGCCGGCAACCGCTGCCAGGCTGCTGACCAGATTGTAGAAATAGGCGCGCGCGCGCGAAAAACCGGCGTTGAGCAGCACGATGAAGTCGCCGACTTCCTGCGGAATCTCGTGCGCAAAAATCGCCAAGCTGGTCATCAGCCCAACTTTCGGATCAGCCAGGAACGCGGCCGCGATCAGGATGCCATCGGTGAAATTGTGCATGCCGTCGCCGACCAGAATCAGCCAACCCGACTTGCCCGCCTCGCGCGCATCGTGTCCGTGATGATGATGGTGGCCGTCATGTTCATGGTGATGCGAGTGGCGCAGGATTGCCAGTTTTTCCAGCAGGAAAAACCCGAACAGTCCGGCCAGCAAGGTCATGAACAGGTGATGCGCATCGACGTTCGATTCGAACGCTTCCGGCAGCGAGTGCAAGAAGGCGGTGGACAGCATGATGCCGACCGACAGGCTGACCATGCGCTCAACCATCTTCGACAACAGCCTGAATGAAAGCAAGGCCGCCAGCGAGATGCTGGCAGCGCCGGAAATCAATGCGGCCAGCAGAATGTAGACGAGCGTAGTATCGATGGTGTTCTCCTTTTGCACCCTATGCAACCGGGGCGCAGGCAATCGAGCAGTTTAGCACTTTCAGACTGATGTATCACCCGCCCTCTCCGGCAGCAAGGACTCACTGTCCGCCGGCGAACCCCTGCTGCCGCCACGCCTCGAACACCGTGACCGCCACCGCATTCGACAGGTTCAGGCTGCGGTTGTGCGGCCGCATCGGCAGCCGGATGCGCTGCGACAGCGGGAACGCATCGCGCACCGACGGAGCCAGCCCCTTCGTTTCCGAGCCGAACACGAACACATCGCCCGGCTGAAAGGCGAGTTCGGCAAACGGGCGCGAGCCATGCGTGGTGAAGGCAAACATCCGCGCCGGATCAGGGCGCTCACTGGCAAGAAACGCCTGCCAATCGCGATGCACCTTCATTGCCGCATATTCGTGATAATCGAGGCCGGCACGGCGCATCTTCGCATCATCCAGCGGAAAACCGAGCGGCTCGACCAGATGCAGTTGCGCGCCGGTATTCGCGCACAGCCGGATGATATTGCCGGTATTCGGCGGGATTTCCGGCTCGACCAGAACGACATGAAACAAAATCTTCTCCTCTCAAGGCAGCGCGCGCGCAAACACCAGGTTCGTCACGCGCGCCGCGCCAAACCGCTTGCACACCGCCGCCAGTTCATTCAGTGTTTCGCCGGTAGTCATTACATCATCGACCAGACCGACATGCTGGCCGCGAATGCGCCCGATGACCGCGCCGTCGAGCGTGAATGCGCGGCGCACATTGTCGCGCCGCGCGGGCAGCGGCAGCAAGGATTGCGTTGCCGTTTCGCGCGTCCGGATTGCCAGCCTGGGTTCGAACGGAATCGCCAGCAGCCGCGACAGATGCCGCGCGATTTCAAGCGACTGGTTGAAGCCGCGCTCAGCCAGCCTTCCTAACGCCAGCGGCACCGGCAGCAGCATCTGCGGCAAATCCACCGACGGCGGCAGCATCATGTGCAGCTGGCGCGCCAGCAACGGTGCCAGCGCCAGACTGTGGCCGAACTTCAGCGCCAGCACCAGTTGATCGACTGGCGGCACATAGTCGGCCGCGACCCAGGTTGCATCAAACGCCGGCGGCGCTTTCAGGCACGCGCCGCAAACCGCGCCGCCACCCTGATGCGGCAAGAGGTTCGCGCACCGGGCACAGCGCGTCGGCCGACGGCGGAAAAACTGCGCCTCGCAGCCGCCGCACAGGCCATCTGCTGCAGCCGCGCCGCACAATGCGCACGCAGACGGCAGCAGGCGGGCGGCGATTGATCGCAATGTTGTGCGCAAACGGTTCGGCATCGGTAACGGCAGCGGGTACACTGTGCGCATTATCTCACCGGAAACTGCTCCATGCCTTCGCCAGCCGACAATGTCATCGATCCACAACGCGTGCGCACGCTGTTTGCCGCGCCGGAACGCATTGCCGCCTCGGCTTTCCTGCGGCGAGAGATCGCAAAACGGATGCATGAGCGGCTGGACCTGATCCGGTTTGTGCCTGATTCGCTGCTCGATGCCGGCTGCGGCACCGGCGACGAACTGCCGCTGCTCCATGCGCGTTATCCAACGGCGCAACTGGCGGGCGTAGATCTATCGCCGGCAATGCTGGCAGCCGCCCGCGCCACGCTTGCAGGCGCGCAACCGCTGTGGCAGCGACTGCTGCAAGCGCTGTTCCCCAACCGCGCTGCCGCGCGGCTGGACTGCGCCGATTTCGCCCGATTGCCGCAAGCCGATAACAGCATCGGCCTGCTGTGGTCGAATCTGGCGCTGCACTGGCACCCGCAACCGCAGGCGGTGTTGTCCGAATGGCGGCGCGTGCTGCAGACAGACGGACTGCTGATGTTTTCCTGCTTCGGGCCGGACACGCTGCTCGAACTGCGGCGCGCATTTGCTGCGGTCGACGACCATCCGCACGTACTGCCATTTGCCGACATGCATGATCTGGGCGACCTGCTGTTGCAATCCGGCTTCACCACGCCGGTGATGGACATGGAAAAACTCACTCTCAGCTACGATTCGCCGCACAAGCTGCTGGCCGAGGTGCGCGCGCTCGGCGGCAACCCGCTGGCAGCGCGCCGGCGCGGCCTGCTGGGTCGGCGCGCCCATGCCCGCCTGCTGCAAGCGATCGATCGCCAGCGCGACGCCAGCGGCCGCATCCCGCTAACGATCGAAGTGCTGTACGGCCACGCGTTCAAGCCGCCGCCGCAAAGCACCAGCAGCGGCGAAACCGTCGTTCGCTTCATGCCGCGCCGGCCGGAATGAATCGCCTTGCGTCAAAAATGATGGGGGTATGTAGCCAAAACCATATTCTAGTCCTCACATTTGCTGGACGTTTTTAAATACTGCACCCAGTATATTTTTTAGTCTTACTGACCCAAAATTCATTTCCAGTCAGTTATTTTTGGCCGCCGGTGCGGCCATGCCAGCGAATGTGCGCTTGATCTTGTGCAAACGCCAGCCGATTTTCCAGCTTGGCAACACAACAACCGTCTAGAATAGACGGCACATCATCCATCCCGCATTCCCATGACCACGCCCAACCGCACCGAAGCACAGCAGCACGCCGACGACATCCTCGTGTTCCGGCGCGAACTGGCGCGGCTGGAACAGGATGGCGTGCTGGCGCTGACTGAATTGCAGCGGCAGGCGCTGGCCGCGCATCACGACGCGCTGCTGGCGCAATACGCGCAAACATTCGACATCGACCGCGACCAGCGCGGCAAGCAGCTATCGCTCGGCATGCGCATCGTATCGTCGCTCGGCGCGCTGGCGCTGGCCGCCAGCGTGTTTTTCCTGTTTTACCAGTTCTGGGGGTGGTTCACCCCCGGCGCGCAGGTTGCGTTGTTGCTGACGGCGGCGCTCGGCAGCTTCGGCGCCACGATATGGGTGCAGCACAAGGATGCCTCCGGCTATTTCACCAAGCTGACGGCGATGATCGCGTTCGCCTGCTTCGCACTGAACCTGACGATGCTCGGCCAGATTTTCAACATCACGCCATCGGACACCGTCTTTATCGTGCTGGCCGCGTATGCACTATTACTGGCCTATGCGTGCCATCTGCGGCAAATGCTGGCCGCCGGCCTGCTGTGCGTCACTGCCTTCCTGTCGGCGCGCACAGGCGTCTTTTGCGGCCTGTACTGGCTTAACTTTGGCGAACGGCCGGAAAATTTCTTCCCGGCAGCCGTGCTGCTATTTACCATACCGCTCCTCATCCGGCACGACCGCTTCGCCCGGTTCGATGCCACCTATCGCACGTTCGCCTTGCTGACGCTGTTTTTGCCGATGCTGGTGCTGGCGAACTGGGGCAGCCTCAGTTACCTGCCGCTGGATCGCAGCCTGGTGCAGGGCATTTATCAGGTATTGGGCTTTGCCTTCAGCGCGGGCTTCATCTGGCTCGGCGCAAGGCGCGGCTGGAATGAAGTCATCAATGCCGGCTTCACCTTCTTCGTGATTTTCCTGTACACCAAATTCTTCGGCTGGTGGTGGGACGTCATGCCCAAATACCTGTTCTTCCTGCTGCTTGGCCTGTCGGCATTACTGCTGCTGATGGTGCTGAAACGGCTGCGCGCGGCGGCGCTCACGCTCTTTGGAGGAGGTTCGCAATGATTGCCTGGTCGCGGATGAAAACGCTGCTCACCGGCTGTGCGCTGATCCTTGCTGCGAATGCGGTGGCGCTGCTCGGCGTCGCGCATAACCGCAGCGATGCGGACAGCAGCCTGCGCCTGAACCAGCGCGAACTGCGCGCGCCCTACGCCTGGCGCGCCACCAGCGAAAATTCCGGCATTTCGCTGACCTTGCACTGGCAGATGCCGATGGCCAAGGAAGGAGATACGCGTTACGGCAACCCGGCATGGCTCGATGAAACCAAACTGGCAGCGCTCGGTTTCCGTCTGCCGGCACAAGATGGCGCTGCGGCGGCAAAACAGCGCAGCAAAGCCGTGCTGCTAGTGCTGGAACTCGACGGCCCGGCGCGCGAACTGGCGCTGCAACGCCTGCGGCAGCGCAAAACGAATGAAGAAGCCTTGCTCGCGGCAAACCCGGGCAAGAAGGAATTTGAAAATCGCGCCAAGCTGGCGCAAAACCGGCTGGCGCAAGAAGAGAACGGCAACAGCCGCTTATATCTGATCGATGCCGGACTCGACCACGGCACGCTGCGCACGCAATATCCGGATCGCGCGCGCTACGCGATCATCCGCGGCACGGTACGCCCGTCAGTCGTCAAACGCGACAATGATGAACGCCTGATTGGCACCGTCGGCAGCTTATCGTCCCGGCAGATCAACGTGCCGCGCGAGTTCCAGCATGTGCTGAGCAAACGGCCGGAAGCCGAACGGCAGCCAGGCAATCCGCAGTACCAGTTCGAAGTCGCCTTTGGCCAAAGGCTCGAACCCTGGATCGTCTCGGCAATGGCATCGCCTTGACAGCAGCCGTCACTCCAGCCCGCCCGGGCGGAACCGCGTGGCGACCGGCAGGCTTTTGGCAACCTGTTCACCCGCCAGCGTCACCACCAGCTCCCCGGCCGTTTCCGGATGCCAGGCAGAAAACCGGTTTTTCAGCGTCACCTCGACCTGCTGCCCCGGCTTCAGCCTGACCACCTGATACTGCTTCTGCACCTGCGGCTCATCCTTGAAATAGGTGCCAGGCCGCGTCAGGCCGAGGTACAGGCACACCAGATTCACCTGCCGTGGCTTGTCCGTCTGGTTGCTGAGGCCGACCCGCACGCCAAACTTGCCGGCTTGCGGCGTCGCTGCGGCAAACACCGACTTGATCGACGTAATCTCGACCTCAGCCGCCATTGCGGAATACATCGCCAGACAGCCCAGCCAGGCGAACAGCCCCCATGCAATCCATTTCCTGTGCCTCATGCTTGCCTCCAGAGTTGATTGAAAAAGCCCGCTACGCCTGACGGGCCGAAGCGATCAGCTTGATGCCCAGAATCGCCATCACGCCCCCGGAAGAACGATCGATCCACGCCTTGTAGCGCAGATAGGCGGCGCGCGGCCTGGCCGATGACAATACCGTCGCCACCAGCAGGTACCAGCCGAATTCGACCAAGAAATTCGCCAGCACGATAGCCAGGTTCATCAGCAGCGAAAAATGCTGCGACTGGAAGGCGGCAAAAATGCTGGCATAAAAAACCGCCGCCTTCGGATTGCTGAGCTGCGTTCCCAGCCCGAGCCAGAACGCGCGCCTGCCATCCTGCACAGGCTGCCCGTTTGCCTCGGCGGCCAGTTCGAACGACTGCGAAGCACCAGCCCAGATGCGATAGCCAAGATAAACGAGATACAACCCGCCGGCCACTTTCAGCACGATGTACAGGCTGGGAACCGCGGCAAATGCCGCCTGCAAGCCGGCCAGCGCCGCTACGGTATAAATGGCGCCGCCGATGCCAATGCCGAACGCAGCCGCCACGCCGTTTGCGCGCGATGTTGCCACCGACGTGCGCGCCACCATCAGGAAAGTCGGCCCCGGGCTGACGGCACCGATGGCAACGGCGCCGACAATGCCACACAACAGCAATAATTCTTGCACAACCTCTCCCCGCTTTGAAAACAAAGCACCATTTTACGCTGCCGCCGGCAGCGCTTTGCCGCTAGCGCGCGTCAAGCAATGGCGCCAGCGCCGCAATCAAACCCTCAGGCACCGCTGCCTCTCCAGTTTCCGGCCAGACGGCCTCGAATTCGGCGATCTCGATGCCAACGATTTCATTTTGCGCCAGAACCTTGCAGCAGGCGTTCAAGTCATCCAGCGTCAAGCCGCCGGAAACGCGGTATTCGGTCGGCACGATGCCCGGCTCCAGCACGTCGCAATCGATGTGAACGTACACCGGACGGTTGCCAATCGCAGCCGCCAATTCCGACGGCATCGTTATGCCTGGTGGAACCGATCGCAACAGGCCGCGGTCGATCAGCTCGCGCTCGGCCGGGTCGAGATCGCGCACGCCTGCCAGCACGACATTCGCCAACGGCAAACCATCGCCCAGCCCCGAATCCCACAGCCCGGCAGCCGCCGTCAACACCATCCCGCCGAGATAGCCAGTGGCGCTCGTCGCCGGCGTGTTGGCGTCGCCATGCGCATCGAACCACACCAGCAGCGCATCTGGCCTGTGCCGCGCCAGCACCGGCAAGGTGGCCAGCGCGCTGGCGCAGCGGCCCATCGCGATCAGCGGCTTCCTGTGCGCCGCGTGAACCTGCTCGCAGGCTTGCGCCAGCACGCGCAGGTCCGGCAATGCCGCATTGAGCTCCGGCCGCCAGTTGCCACGCTGCGGCGCTTGCGACTGGCCGATGATGTCGGCGCGCATGCCGAGCCGCTGCCCCAGTGCCTCACCCATCATGGCCGCACCAGCCATCCCGCGCGCATTGCGGTCTGCGGTACGGCCTTGAAACACGATTAGGGAAAAATCACCTTTGTGAACCATAAACGCCCATCGGCAAAGTCATTCTTGCGCCGGAACATTCAACCCAAGCGCAAGGTTGCCTCACACTGTGTGCGAAACATCTGCAAGGCGGACTTAACGAAAATTCTGGCCACTAACGCAAAAACAGGTCATATAACGACAGCAGCAATTCCGCCACAATCAGAATGATGATGTACCACTCCAGCCGAATTGCGTGGCGGTTGTTCATCACGTCCAGCAGCGTTTCGGCCGTGATCGATATCAGCTTGAGCTTGCGCTCCAATGCGGTGTGACGCTCCAGAATCTCGAATTCGTCTTCGAGCCGGTTGTAAAACCCCTGCAGCGATGGCGTCTCCCACAACACCTCAGGTTTTTCGGGGATGCTGACGCGGCCGACCATTACGTATTCCGACAGCAGCATCGTGCCAATATGCCGCAGCATTTCCTTCGCATTGCCACCAATCCGGCCGTGGCGCTCCAGATCGGTTGCCAGCGGCTCGATGCGCTCGATGTTTTGCCCCACCTTGGCTTCATATTGCGCCAGCACTGCGCTCTTCGCCAGTATGTCGGCAATGACCTGGATGCGCTCGACATCAACCACGGAAATGAAAACCGTGCTGCCGCGCATTCCCTCGCGCCCCTCCTGGCTTACCCGGACGGTGACTTCCTCGACTTCCGGGTGGGCGAAAGGCGCGCTAATCAGGGTAGATAAACGGTTAAGGATGACCGCCTCGTGCAGCGGATCCACGCCAAACAGCACGACCGCGCCGTAACGGTACAGCACGGCAATGCCACCCTCGACTTCGATGGTCAGCGGCGTTAGCGCCAGGCTGTCGGCTTCTTCGAGTGCGCGCAACTCCAGCCTGCTGCCAACAAGCAGCGCCCGCGCCTTGAAACTGGTCTTTCCGGAGAGAAGTGTGTCGCCCATGTGAACCTTCTGGAAGTTTGTGATGCATCCATGAAAAGCGGCCGTCGAACAGCATCATACTGTTCGACGGCCGGGGCGACAACTGTATTACAGTAAAACTACTGTCTGTATGTCGGATGCTTAGATCACGCCTTGCGCCATCATTGCATCAGCCACCTTGACGAAGCCGGCAATGTTGGCTCCGTTGATGTAGCTGACGGAACCATCCGGACGGGTACCGTACTGCACGCAAGCCGCATGGATCGACTTCATGATGCCTGCCAGACGCTGATCGACCTCTTCGCGGGTCCAGTACAGACGCTGTGCAGCCTGCGACATTTCCAGACCGGAAGTCGCAACACCACCTGCATTGGCCGCTTTGCCCGGAGCGAACAGCACGCGCGCCTCTTCGAACAGCGCTGCTGCTTCAGCGGTCGACGGCATGTTCGCGCCCTCGCCCACTGCCACCACGCCATTCTTGATCAGCGTCTTGGCATCGGAACCGTTCAGTTCGTTCTCGGTTGCGCTCGGGAATGCCAGATCGACCGGCACGTGCCACGGCGTTGCACCTGGAACGAATTTCGCGCCCACCTTGGCTGCGTATTCGCTGCAACGGCCGTACTGGACGTTCTTGATGTCCATCAGGATCGCCAGTTTCTCCGGCGTGAAGCCCGCCTCGTCGATCACGGTGCCGCCGGAGTCGGAAACGGTGATGACTTTTGCGCCGAGCTGCATGCACTTCTCAACCGTGTATTGCGCCACGTTGCCAGAACCGGAAACCGCCACGCGCATGCCAGCCATGCTCTTGCCGACGCGGTTGAGCATTTCGTTGACGAAATATACGCAGCCGTAGCCGGTTGCTTCCGGACGGATCAGCGAACCGCCATAAGCCAGGCCGCGGCCGGTCAGCACGCAGTCGGACTTGTTGGTCAGCTTCTTCAGCATGCCGTTAAGGAAGCCGATTTCGCGGCCGCCGACGCCGATGTCACCGGCCGGCACGTCGGTATCGGAACCTACGTGACGATACAGTTCGGTCATGAACGACTGACAGAAACGCATGATTTCGTTGTCGCTCTTGCCTTTCGGGTCGAAGTCGGAACCGCCCTTGCCGCCGCCCATCGGCAGCGTGGTCAGCGAATTCTTGAATGTTTGCTCAAACGCAAGGAATTTCAGGATGCCGAGGTTTACAGTCGGGTGGAAGCGCAGACCGCCCTTGTACGGGCCGATGGCTGAGTTGTGCTGGATGCGATAGCCGCGGTTAACCTGGACGTTGCCCTTGTCGTCTACCCAGGACACGCGGAACTGAATGAAGCGTTCCGGCTCGACGATGCGATCGAGTACGGCGGTGTACTGCGGGTTTTTCTCGATGAACGGCCAGAGGCTTTCCATCACCTCGGTCACTGCCTGGTGAAACTCAGGCTGGTTCGGATCACGCTGCTTGACTGATTCAAGGAATTCTTCGAGGCTTTTCAGTTTCATTATCTTCTCTCAATGGTTACGCCAGCAGAAGCACAAGCGGGCGTTGCGGGTTGAATTTTTTATATCTTCAAGGGCAAGTGCAAACAACCGAGCTTCTTGTGGAAAACTCCAATATTCCCAAATGCGCAAAAGAGAATTCTTCCATAGAAGAATAATGCCAATCGGGAAAAGTACCCTTTGCTAAAAAGGTCTTACGGTAAAAAGGGAAAAAGGTAATGCGACTGGAATATTAAATTGCTATAAAATGCAAGTCAACAACTTATTAAACCTGTATTAACCGTGAAATATGATTACTCTGAAAAGCCTGAAAATTGACTCGCGTCTGCACAAGCGAATCAAAATCAATGCCGCCAATCTAGGGGTTGCAATCGGCCTGTACGCCGAAGCATTGATGACGACAGCGCTGAAGATGAACGACTTGGTTGACATGGAAATCAAGCGAATTGAGGCCGAAAGCACCAAGGAAAGCAGTGCGCGCAACAGCGATCAAAAGAAATAAATGTCAGCCGACAAAACGACCGCAATAAGGATGGGAAAGGATTATAAAATTAGGGTCAGAGTTGGATTTGTTGTTGTGAATTTATTATCGCTCAAAACTTGAGCAATATATTGGTTTGCTTTGTCCCCAATAAGTAATTAAACGGCTTCCGCGCCCGCCAACCACCCACCAAAAACACAACACACTCGCCAGTGCACCCACAAAAACACGCAGCACACTCAAACCAACCAGCGCCGCAACACACCCCACAAACAACAACCAGCAGAGGAAAATAGCAAGAACCGACAGGGGATTGCCACGTCCCCATTTTGAAGATCTAGTGAATAAAAAATTGACTGCGACCCTAATTATTGCGGTCTGGACAGATGGCGCCGCACCGACAAAGTCGCACCGATCCAGCCGAGCAGCGCGCTGACAAACAGCAACAATGCGCTGGCAAGCACATCCAGCGGCACTAGTTGGAAATCAGATGAATACAGCCGGGCCAGATCGGCAATCGCCGCATTTAGCGGCAACAGCGCCAGCGCAACCGTCGTCAGCGCAACACAGCCCGCACAAAAGCCCAGCAATGCGCCAGTGTAATGAAACGGGCGCCGGATGAAGGCGTCAGTAGCACCAACCAATTGCAGCAACCGGATCTCATCCAGATGCGACATTACCTGCAAACGAATCGTGTTGAACACCACCGCCACCACGACCACACCCAGCGTACCAGCAACAAACAGCAACGCCAGCCGCAACACCTGCATCAGCGCCGCCAGACGCTTGATCCACGCTGAATCGAGTTGGACCTTGTCCGCATTCGGCAGCTTTTCCAGTTCTGCGACTATGGTTTCGATCTGCGCCGCCGCCTGGGTGCTGCTGTACTGCTCCAACCGTATCAGGTAACCATCCGGCAGCGGGTTTGCCCCCAGGGTGCCGACGATATCTGCCAGACCGCTGCGTTCCTTCAGCTGCTCCAGCGCCTTTTCGCTCGGGGTGAAGATGATTTTCACCTGCTGCCCACGCTCCTGAAACACCTTGCGAATCGAACCGGCCATGGCTTCCGACTGCTCCCTCGGCGTATTCATCTTCACGAACAGGCTGATTTCAGTTTCGACCGCCAGCTGTTCGGTGATTGGCCGCACATTCGCCAGCAGCGTCGCGCCGGCGAAAGGTAGCGCAAGTGTCATCGACAGAACGAGCATGTTCAACAGGAAATTGCCTGGCGTTGCGCGCAAGTGACCCCAGGCAGCCCTCAACGCATATCCCTGCCGACGAAACCAGCCGCTCATGTCGCACTCCTTGTCGCTCTGGTGCGACGATCGTCCACCAGCTGCCCTTGCCGCAGATACACCACTCTGCTCGCTCGGTGCAGAAAATAGTCATCATGGGTTGAAATGACACAGGTGACGCCCGCTTCCTTGAACGCCGCCAGCGCGTTAATCACCATCGCAGCGCTATCGCGGTCAAGGTTGGTCGTTGGTTCGTCGGCCAGAATGATTTGCGGCCGATTGACAATCGCACGCGCAATTTCGACCCGCTGCTGTTCGCCGCCCGACAGTGCCGGCGCCATCGCCATCGCCCGATCGAGCATCCCGACCTTGTCGAGCGCAGCGCGCGCGCGCTTTTCCGCTTCTGCGGCCGACGTGCCAACCACCAGCATTGGCAGCATCACATTGGCCAGGATGTTGCGATCCGTTAGCAGGCTCTGCCGTTGCAGTATCAGGCCGAGGTTGCGCCTCAGATACGGAATTGCAGAACGGCTGATGGCACCGATGTCCTGGCCGCCGACGGTCAACGTACCACTGGTCGGCCGCTCCAGCGCGGCTATCAGCTTCAGCAGCGTGGATTTACCGGCGCCGGACGGCCCCGACAGGAAAACCAGTTCGCCCTGTGCAATTGATAACGTAACCTCGCGCAACGCGACAATCCCGCCTGGATATTCGCGGGAAACATTCTGAAATTCAATCATGACAGCATCCGCCTCGGTGTCTGCGTCGTCAGCTCAACAGCGCATCCACAAACTCTTCCGCCTTGAATGGCTGCAAATCCTCAATCTTTTCACCAACACCAATGAAATACACCGGCACCGGCCGCGTTCTGGCAATCGCCGCCAGCACGCCTCCCTTCGCCGTCCCGTCGAGTTTCGTGATGATCAAGCCAGTCAACCCCAGCGCTTCATCGAATGCCTGAACCTGCGCCAGCGCATTCTGGCCAGTATTGCCATCGATCACCAGCAACACTTCCTGCGGCGCAGTGTCGGCTCCCTTGCCAATGACGCGTTTAACCTTTTTCAGCTCTTCCATCAGATGCAACTGCGACGGCAGGCGACCGGCGGTATCGACCATCACCACATCGATGCCGCGCGCCCTGGCCGATTGCACCGCGTCGAACGCTACCGCTGCCGGGTCACCCGATACTTGCGAGATCACCGTGACGTTGTTGCGCTCTCCCCAGGCGGACAACTGCTCACGCGCCGCAGCGCGGAAAGTGTCCCCGGCCGCGAGCAGCACGGATTGTCCGTGCGCCTGCAAATGCTTGGCCAATTTGCCGATAGTTGTCGTCTTGCCGACGCCATTCACGCCGGCAATCATCATCACCAGCGGCTGATGGCGGCCAAGTTCGAACGGCTTTTCCAGCGGGGTCAGCATGTCGAGCAACAGCGTGCGCAACGCCGCCTTCACCTGTTCTGCCTCGGTCAGCCGTTCTTCCTTCACCTTCTGCTTCAGCGCATCAAGCAGGGACTGGGTGGCGTTCACCCCGGCATCCGACATCAATAGCGCTGTTTCCAGTTCTTCATACAACGCATCATCGATTTTCGCGCCGACGAACAGTGTCGTCAGGCTGGAAGAAGTTTTCGACAGGCCGGACTTGAGGCGATCGAGCCACGAGCCTTTGCTTTCGACGGCCTCGGGCGCCTGCGGCTGCGCGACTTCGGGTTCGGGGGCGGATTTTTTCCTGAAAAAACTGAACATCGGCAATATCGCGGAAGAATGCAGCAAGGCTGCTGCCAAACGAATACAATGGCATCATTTTACCAGAGCGTCACCCATGAAATTCCGAAACTTTGCATTGCTGCTGCTGTCTTGCGCGAAATTGCTGCCTGCCTGCGTGCAGGCGCAAGCCGCGCATGAGTTCCGGCTTGCCAATGGCATGAAAATCATCGTGCGCGAGGATCACCGCGCTCCGACCGTCGTGCATATGGTCTGGTACCGCGCCGGCTCGATGGACGAAACCAGCGGCACGACCGGTGTGGCGCATGTACTCGAACACATGATGTTCAAGGGCACAAAAACGCTGAAACCGGGGGAATTCAGCCGCAAGGTGGCAGCCCTAGGCGGACGCGAAAACGCATTCACCGGCAAGGATTACACCGCGTATTACCAGCAAATCGACAGCGCCAAGCTGGGCGAGGTGATGGCGCTCGAAGCAGATCGGATGAACAATCTGGTGCTGGACGAAAAGGAATTTGCGCCGGAAATCAAGGTCGTTATGGAAGAACGCCGACTGCGCACCGAAGATCGGGCCGCGTCGTTGCTGGATGAATCGCTGCACGCGACCGCGTTCGCCGCGCACCCGTACCGCTGGCCGATCATCGGCTGGATGAGCGATTTGCAGCAGATGACGGCGCACGATGCGCAGGACTGGTACCGGCGCTGGTACGCGCCCAACAATGCCACCATGGTCGTCGTCGGCGACGTCACGCCGGCACAGGTGCATGCGCTGGCGAAACAGCATTTCGGCGGCATTGCAGCAAGGCCGCTACCGCTCCCCCGACCGCAAACCGAACCGCAACAGCGCGGCATACGGCGCGTGCTGGTCAAGGCACCAGCGGAAAACCCGGCGGTGATACTAGCGTTCAAGGTACCAGCGCTGCGCGATATCGAACACGACGACGATGCCTATGCGCTCGACGTATTGGATGCCATCCTTGATGGCTATGACAACGCGCGACTGAACGCGAAGCTGGTGCGCACGGACAAGATCGCGCACAGCGTGAATGCGAACTACGATGGCTTAGTGCGCGGCCCGGCACTCTTTACCGTGGCTGGCACACCGGCAAAGGGAATTTCAACGCTGGAACTCGAAAAGCGCCTGCGCGCGGAAATCGAGCGGATAGCAAACGACGGCGTCACCGCATCAGAACTGCAACGGGTCAAAACACAGCTGGTAGCGGCCCAGGTGTTCAAGCGCGATTCAGTATTTGGCCAGGCAATGGAAATCGGCTCGATGGAAATGGCCGGCGTGAAGCACTCCGACATCGACCGCATCATCAGCCGTCTGAAGGCGGTCACACCGCAGCAGGTGCAGGCGGTAGCGCGCAAATATTTCGGCGACGATGCGCTCACCATCGCCACGCTGGCGCCCCAACCGCTGCCGGCCAAAACGAACCCACCTGCCGTCAAAACCAAGCACTGATACCTCGCATAATGAAACGACTGCTTGCTCTCCTGCTGATTCTGTCCGCCAATCTCACTCATGCCGCGCTACCGATCCAGACCTGGACGTTGCCAAACGGCGCACGCGTGCTATATGTCGAGCATCGTGGCATTCCGGTAATCGATCTCAGCATCGAATTCGATGCCGGCTCGCGCCGTGATCCGCTGCGCAAATCTGGCCTCGCCGCCCTGACCAACGGCCTGCTTGCGAGCGGCGTTGCCGCGAGCGCCACTGAAGCAGCCCTGAATGAAGCCCAACTGTCTGATGCATTTGCCGATACCGCTGCGCAACGGCATATGGGCGTCAGCGCCGATCGCGCCGGCATCGCGCTGCGCGCGCTATCCAGCCAGCCGGAAAGCGATGCCGCCATCCGGCTAACCGCGCGCCTGCTGGCGCAGCCTGCGTTTCCGGAAGCGCTGCTGATGCGCGAAAAAACCCGCACCATCGCGGCGCTGAAGGAAGCCGAAACCAAACCGAACGTAATCGCCAGCAAGGCATTCATGCGCGCGATTTACGGTCATCATCCGTATGCGAATTCACCCACAGCTGAATCGCTCGATGCGATCACGCGCACCGATTTGATCACGTTTCACCGCACGCATTACGTTGCCAGCCGCGCAGTGGTCTCCATCGTCGGTGACGTGAGCCGCGAACGCGCCGGTCAGATTGCAAAGCAACTGACCGGGCATTTGCCACCGGGCAATGGCGAAGCGCTGCCCGCGCTGCCCGAGGTGCCGCCAATGCCGGCGGCAGAGCAGCGGATAGCGCACCCGGCGTCACAGGCGCATATTCTGCTGGGCGCGCCCGCCGCAGTGCGCGGCGACCCGGACTTCTTTGCGCTGACTGTCGGCAATTACGTCCTCGGCGGCGGCGGATTCGTTTCGCGGCTAATGCATGAGGTACGGGAAAAACGCGGTCTGTCGTACAGCGTCGGCAGCAGCTTCTCGCCGATGAAGCAGGCCGGACCTTTCACCATCGGCCTGCAAACGAAGAAGGAACAGGCGAATGAAGCGCTGAAAGTCACACGGGACGTGCTGACATCTTTCCTGAAAGACGGCCCGACCGATGACGAAATCAAGGCAGCGAAGGACAACCTGATAGGTGGCTTTTCGCTGCGAATCGACAACAACCGCAAGATCCTGAGCAATGTGGCACTGATCGGCTTTTACGGCTTGCCGCTGGATTATCTCGACACCTGGACCGTCAATATCGCCAAGGTCAGCGCGGACGACATTCGCGCCGCTTTCGGGCGCAAAATCGCCGCCGAACAGCTGGCGACAGTGATCGTCGGCGCTCCGGAGTGAAAATATACTCCAGGCAGTATTTTTAATCGGCCAGCAAAAATAAGGCCCAATAATTTATTCTGACCACATACCCCCAATATTTTTGAAAATGAGCACAAAGAGCAACCAGCAGCGATCGCACCGGCACGCGCCGCAGCAAGTGCGCATCATCGGCGGCCAATGGAAGCGCACGCCGCTGCCGGTCGCGAACATTGACGGCTTGCGGCCAACGCCGGATCGCGTGCGTGAAACGGTGTTCAACTGGATCAACCACCAACTCGGCGCCGACTGGAATGGCATCCGCTGCCTCGACCTGTTCGCCGGCAGCGGCGCGCTCGGGTTCGAAGCCGCCAGCCGTGGTGCGGCGCAAGTCACGCTGGTCGAAGCAAATCCGGCCGCCTGCCGCAACCTGGACGCAATCAAGGCCAAGCTCCAGGCGGGGCAGGTACAGGTCACGCGCGACGATGCGCTGCGCTACATCAAGACAGCCACCGCCGGCGGCCAGCGGTTCGACCTGATTTTCCTTGACCCGCCATACCAGTCCGGCTGGCTGGAGCAAATCCTGCCGCTGTGCGCCGAACTGCTGCCGGAAGGCGGGCTACTTTACACCGAATCGGCACATGCGCTGACGACAGAAGATGCGCCCGAATCGCTGGCGCATGGCGGCCGACTCCGCGTCATCCGCGCCGATCGCGCAGGAATGGTGCATTACTATTTGCTCAAGCGCTAATTTCGCCGCAAAATCAGGCATAATGAACATTTTGTTTCGCAATCAAGGGGATTACGATGGCCATTGCGGTCTATCCTGGAACATTTGACCCGCTTACGCGTGGCCACGAAGATCTGGTGCGGCGCTGCTCCGGCATATTCGATCGCCTGATAGTCGGTGTGGCCGACAGCCGTTCGAAAAAGCCATTTTTCACTCTCGACGAGCGGATGGCAATTGCCCAGGAAGTACTCGGCCATTATCCGAACGTGGTGGTCGAATCCTTCACGGGCCTGCTGAAGGATTTTGTGCGCAAGCATGATGCGCGCGTTATCGTCCGCGGTTTGCGCGCGGTGTCCGATTTCGAATACGAATTCCAGATGGCCGGCATGAACCGCTACCTGATGCCGGAAGCGGAAACGATGTTCCTGACACCGTCCGACCAGTACCAGTTCATCTCCGGCACGATTGTGCGCGAAATTGCGTTCATGGGCGGCGACGTATCGAAATTCGTCTTCCCGTCAGTCGAGAAGTGGCTGAAGGACAAGCTCAAGCTGATGACGGACTAATCGCTGCGGCCATGTCCCTGTCCATTACCAAGGATTGCATCAACTGCGACGTCTGCGTGCCGGAATGCCCGAACGAGGCCATTCACCTTGGCCCGGAAATCTACATCATCGACCCGGCCAAATGCACCGAATGCGTCGGGCATTACGATGCGCCTCAATGCCGGCAGGTATGCCCGGTGAACTGCATCATCCCCGACCCGCAAGTGCGCGAAACACCGCAACAGCTGATGGAAAAATTCCGGCAACTGCACCCCGGCAAATAATCCGGCTTTGCGGCGCTGCCGGAACCCGCGTCAGCCAGCCATCGCCTGAATCCGCTCGCGCCATTGCTCCGGCACATAGCGCAGCGCAGACGGACTGCGTCTGACTGCGGCGACGCATAGCGCGTCTGTCAGCAAACCTGCGGACACATGCCGCAACGCGTGGCCGCTACGCTCGACGGCCGCCATGCATAGCGCTTCGGTTTTCAATTCATCCGGCAAGTACTGCAGCGCATGCGGATCGCGCTCGACCGCCAGCGCGCCCAGCGCCGACGTCATCGATTCTACCGGAACGAATTGCAGTGCCAGACCTTCACGCTCGATGGCGACGCGGCACAGCGCATCGTTCAAGCGCTGCTGCGGCACATGCTGCAGCGCATAGCCATCGGAAGCCAGCGCGCGCAAACACACTTCCGCCGTGCGCAAGGCCGGCGGCAAATGCCGCAATGCCATGCCAGCCTGCGCGACCGCCGCCAGACCAATGCCCTCGTTCATGTTTTCCACCGGCACAAACTGCAGCGCCTCGCCCTCGTGTTCAACCGCACGCAGGCAAACCGCTGCTGTGCGCAGTTGCGGCGGCACGTACTGCAGCGCCATCCCATTGCCGCCGACCGCGCGCAGGCAAACTGCCTCGCTCATGAAGCGCGGCGGCACATATTGCAATGCATAGCCGTCGGCTTCGACCGCTT